>Ga0315314_1003688_pt1 | contig 11825 bp, 10 predicted proteins | sample TDP9_MG_FD_203631 | JGI IMG/M metagenome (GOLD analysis project Ga0315314, IMG submission 203631) | Freshwater sediment microbial communities from Lake Towuti, South Sulawesi, Indonesia - TDP9 | ecosystem: Environmental > Aquatic > Freshwater > Lake > Sediment | place: Indonesia: South Sulawesi...
GAATCTTGTCTTAAGATATGCTGAGGAGGGGGATCCAAGGGAGGAAGAATTTGACCTCGTTGTACTCTCAGTTGGAATGAGACCGCCTAAATACGCTAAAGAGCTGGCTGAAAAGCTTGGGATAGAGCTGAACAAGTATGGTTTTTGCTCTACTGGAATCTTCTCGCCGCTGGAAACTCCTAAACCGGGGATCTACGTCTGCGGCGCCTTCCTTTCTCCGAAGGATATACCAGACAGCGTGGCCCAGGCTAGCGGAGCGGCAGCCAAGGCGGCCAGCATCATCGCCACGGATAGGGGGGAATTCATAACTGTAAAGAACTATCCACCAGAAAAGGATGTTGAGGGTGAAGAGGTTCGCGTTGGAGCATTCATTTGCCACTGTGGAATAAACATCGGCGGGATAATTGATGTGCCAGCCGTTGTAGACTACGTTAAGACCTTACCCAATGTTGCCTATGCAGAACATAATTTGTACACCTGTTCTCAGGACTCCCAGGAGCGGATAAAGGAGAAGATAAAGGAGTACAACTTAAACCGTGTTGTGGTGGCCTCCTGCACCCCTAGGACGCATGAGCCCCTCTTTAGGGAAACTGTTCGAGAAGCGGGGCTTAATCCCTACCTTTTTGAGATGGCAAACATCCGGGACCAGTGTTCTTGGGTCCACATGCACGAACCAGAAAAGGCAACGGAGAAAGCCAAAGACCTAGTAAGGTCTATTATCGCAAAAGCCCGATTATTAAAGCCCCTTGAAAAGCCATTGATCAACATCACCCCCGCTGGGTTGGTAATTGGTGGTGGGCTGTCTGGGATGACTGCCGCCCTAGAACTCGCGGAACAGGGATTTGAAGTCCACTTAGTGGAAAGGGATGATGAATTGGGGGGAAACCTACGCAGAATACACTACGTGCTTGGAAGCGAGGACCCACAGGAAAAGCTGAGATATATTATAAAAAAGGTGAAGGAGAATGATAGAGTTCATGTTTACACCAACACAGAGGTTCTCAACGTTGAAGGGTACGTCGGAAACTTCAGGACGACCCTGGCTTGCAACGGCGAGGAGAAGGAGGTCAAACACGGTATAACCGTAGTCGCAACAGGCGGCGTCGAGTATAAACCAGCTGAATACCTGTATGGACTCGACGGTAGGGTGATGACGCAACTTGAGTTGGAGGAGAGGCTGGCCAACGGCGAGTTTGATGCAAAGACGGTGGTGATGATCCAGTGTGTAGGATCCAGAAACGAAGAGCGGACGAACTGCTCGCGGATATGCTGCGCCCACGCGATCAAGAATGCTTTGAAAATAAAGGAGTTGAAACAAGACACGGACGTTTACGTTCTGTATAAGGACATCAGAACCTATGGGTTTAGGGAGAATTACTACCGCGAAGCCGCGGGCAAAGGCGTCCTATTCATACGATACGACGACGAAACCAAGCCCAGGGTCAGTAACGAAGGCGGACTACTAAAGGTGCTTGTTAGGGACCCTATTTTGAAGGAGCATCTATTGATTGAGCCGGATCTTCTGGTGCTGAGTGCGGCTACACTCCCCCAGCCGGACAACAAGCGCATAGCGGAGATGCTAAAGGTTCCCCTAAGTAAGGACGGTTTCTTCCTAGAAGCCCATATGAAGCTCCGTCCGATTGATTTTGCGACCGATGGCGTGTTTCTATGTGGGTTGGCTCACTCGCCGAAGTTCATTGAAGAGAACGTTTCACAGGCGTGTGGTGTGGCAGCCCGGGCGGCAACGGTCCTGTCTAAGGAGGCGCTGGAGGTGGAGGGAGCCATAGCCAGCGTCGATGGGAATTTGTGCAGCGGGTGTGGAACCTGCGTGGACCTTTGCCCCTATGGTGCTGTAGAGAAGGATGAAAAAGGCGTGGCAAGAGTAACCGAAGCCCTCTGTAAGGGGTGTGGCGTTTGTGGAGCAAGCTGCCCAGAGAAGGCTATCGTAATGCACCACTTTACCGATGAAGAGATTCTTTCCCAAGTCCTTGCGGCGCTGGGGAGGATGCCCAATGACTGAATTTGAGCCTAAGATTATTGGTTTCCTGTGTAACTGGTGCGCTTACGCTGGCGCTGACCTGGCGGGGGTGAGCCGAATCCAGTATCCACCCAACGTCAGGATAATAAGGGTAATGTGCAGCGGAAGGATCGATCCAGTTATCGTTTTAGAAACGCTCGCCCAGGGTGCAGACGGGGTCCTTGTTGCAGGTTGTCACCTTCCGTCTGACTGCCACTATATGGAAGGAAACTACCAAGCTGAGCGGAAGATTAAGATGCTGAAGAAACTGATAGCACAGACGGGCCTTAAGACTGAGCGCCTACGCCTCGAATGGATCTCCGCAGCAGAAGGCGAGCGCTTTGCCCAGATTGTCAAAGATTTCACAAACCAGATAAGGGCTTTGGGTCCATCCCCCCTATCCGGAGAAAAACCAGACGTAAACATACTAGTAGGTGTGTTGGCAGCCAAGGCGGCAGCGGAAGACTTCAAATTACGAGTGTTGGTAGGCAGGGAGAGGAAATTAGTTGAAGAGGGAAACGCCTACGGGGAGAAGGTGGATCAAGGGGAGCTCGATAAAACGATGGACGAAAGCATCAGGGCCGAGTACACACGCAACCGAATCTATCTACTACTTAGGAAGCAGCCCATATCGGTGAAGGAGCTGTCTGCAAACCTCGGTTTAGAGCCCGGGAAGATACTGCGTCACATAGTAGTTATGAGACGCAGGGGCCTAGTCGCAGCGGATAGGGTTGAGAAAGGCTCTCCCCTATATGCTGCACTGGAGGTTGGATAATGGAGGACAAGGTCGGAGCGGTGCTTGTCGTTGGGGGTGGAATAGCAGGGATACAGGCGTCTCTGGATTTGGCAGACTCGGGGTTTAAGGTCTACATGCTGGACGAAGCGCCCAGCATAGGCGGCGTTATGGCGCAATTGGACAAGACCTTCCCCACCAACGACTGCGCCATGTGCATCCTCGCCCCCAAGCTGGTCGGCGCAGGAAGACACTCCAACATACAGCTCATCACAAACGCAAGAGTAAAAAAGGTGGACGGTGAGGCGGGCAACTTTAAAGTTGCATTAACTAGAAGGGCCCGATATGTTAACGAGGCAAAGTGCACCGGCTGCGGCGTCTGCGCCCAGAAGTGCCCGGTTGAGGCAATTGACGAGTTTAATGAGGACTTAAGTGAAAGGGGCAGCATCTACATAAAGTACCCTCAAGCAGTACCGTTGGCATATATTATCGACAGGGAAGAGTGCATAGGATGTACCACGTGCCAAGAGGTTTGTAAGGCTGGCGCCATTGAGTATGACCAAAAAGACGAGGACGTTATGCTGAATGTCGGGTCAATCATACTGGCCATCGGTTTTGACGAGTTCAATCCGAGCCTTAAAGGGGAGTATGGCTACGGACGGTACCCGAACGTGGTGTCGAGCATCGAGTTTGAGCGCATCTTAAGCGCCTCTGGACCCTACGGCGGGATGGTTATACGCCCCTCTGACGGGGAGGTTCCGCGAAAGATCGCCTTCATTCAATGCGTTGGCTCCCGAGACACCCGAGTAGGAAACCTCTATTGCTCCGCTGTTTGTTGCATGTACTCCATTAAGGAGGCGGTGATAGCCAAGGAGCACAACCCAGACCTGAACTGCGCCATCTTCTTCATGGACATGCGCTCCTACGGGAAGGAGTTCGACGACTACTACATAAGGGCGGAGAAGGAACACGGAATAAGGTTCGTTAGGAGCAGGGTCTCAGGACTAGAAGAGATTCCCAGTTCCCAAAACCTTCGGTTAAGTTACATTAAAGACGGAGAACCAAAGGAAGAAGAGTTTAACCTCGTTGTGCTTTCGGTTGGAATGGAGCCACCTGAGCGCACTAAAGAGCTGGCCAAAAACCTTGGAATTGAGCTCAACAAATATGATTTTTGCCAGACCAACCTGTTCTCTCCATTAGAGACGTCTAAGCCGGGGATTTATGTCTGTGGTGCCTTCTCCTCTCCGAAGGATATACCCGACAGCGTGGCCCAGGCCAGCGGAGCAGCAGCCAAGGCGGCCAGCATCATCGCCAAGGAAAGAGGAGAGCTTATAGCCGTAAAGGAGTATCCGCCAGAGAGAGACGTGAAAGACGAGGAGGCCCGTGTTGGAGTATTTGTCTGTCACTGCGGCATAAACATCGGTGGAGTGGTCGACGTACCAGCTGTTGTAGAATACGCCAAAACACTGCCGAACGTTGCCTACGCGGAACACAACCTCTACACCTGCTCCCAGGACACCCAGGAGCGGATAAAGGAGAAGATAAGGGAGCATAACCTAAACCGTGTTGTAGTAGCCTCCTGCACACCTAGGACGCATGAGCCCCTCTTCAGGGAAACCGTCCGAGAAGCTGGGCTTAACCCCTACTTGTTTGAGATGGCGAACATCCGGGACCAGTGTTCTTGGGTTCACATGCACGAACATGAAAGGGCAACGGAGAAAGCCAAAGACTTAGTAAGATCCATTGTTGCAAAAGCCCGATTATTAAGTCCGCTCAAGAAACCAATAATTAAAGTGACTCCCGTCGGTTTGGTCATTGGTGGCGGCCTATCTGGAATGACCGCGGCCTTGGAGCTGGCCCAACAAGGATTTGACGTCCACCTCGTGGAGAGAGAAGACGAGTTAGGGGGTAACTTGAGAAGAATATACCATGTACTTGGTAGCGAGGATCCCCAAGAAAAACTGAAACAGCTCATAAAGAAGGTGAGCGAAAACGGCAGAGTCCACGTTTACAAGGGTGCAGAGATTCTAAACATTGAAGGATACCTCGGGAACTTCAAAACTACGCTGGCTTGCAATGGCGAGGAGAAGGAGATTGAACACGGCATAGTTATAGTTGCGACTGGCGGCGTCGAATACAAACCAAGTGAGTACCTCTACGGAAAAGATGACCGAGTGTTGACCCAATTTGAGTTGGAGGAGAGGTTGGCCAACGGCAAATTTAATGCAAACAGTATCGTGATGATCCAGTGTGTAGGGTCCAGAAATGAGAAGCGGACAAACTGCTCGCGGATATGCTGTACTCATGCAATCAAGAACGCATTGAAGATCAAAGAGTTAAAACCTAACGTGGAAGTCTACCTTCTATACAAGGATATTAGGACCTACGGGTTTAGGGAGGACTACTACCGCGAAGCCGCAGGCAAGGGCGTCCTATTCATACGATACGACGATGAAAACAAGCCCAAGGTCACTAATGAAGATGGATTATTAAAGGTGTTTCTTAGGGACCCGATTTTGAAAGAGAATCTGTTGATTGAGCCGGATATGTTGGTGTTGAGTGCGGCTACGCTCCCCCAGCCGGACAATAAGCGCATAGCGGAGATGCTGAAGGTTCCCCTGAGCAAGGACGGTTTCTTTCTAGAAGCCCACATGAAACTGCGCCCCGTCGACTTTTCAAGTGATGGAATCTTTTTATGCGGATTGGCCCACTCACCGAAGTCCGTCGACGAGAGCATCTCGCAGGCGTGTGGGGCATCGGCCCGGGCGGCAACTATCCTGTCTAAAGGGGCGCTGGAGATAGAAGGAGCGATAGCAAATGTCAATGAAGACCTCTGTAGCGGATGCAGAATCTGCGAGGCCGTTTGCGAGTTCGGGGCCATTCAAGTGAAGGAGAAAGAAGGGAAATTGAGATCAAGTGTTCTTGAGGCCATTTGTAAGGGATGCGGCGTCTGCGGCTCCTCCTGTCCCGCTGGGGCGATAGCCATGCTTCACTTCACAGATGAAGAGATTTTGTCTCAGGTTAGAGCCGCGTTAACAGAGGAGGTGATGAATTGACTGAATTTGAGCCTAAAATCATTGGCTTCTTGTGTAACTGGTGCGCTTACGCTGGCGCTGACCTGGCGGGGGTGAGCCGAATCCAGTATCCACCCAACGTCAGGATAATAAGGGTAATGTGCAGCGGAAGGATCGAACCAAGCTTCATTCTCGAGGCGTTTAAACGAGGGGCGGATGGAGTCCTTGTTGCGGGCTGTCACCTACCGTCTGACTGCCACTACCTCGCAGGCAACTTTAAAGCCCAGAGGAGGGTCCTAATGTTGAAGGTGCTCCTAAAGCAGTTGGGCATCGAGCCGGAACGCCTACGCCTGGAGTGGGTCTCCGCGGCGGAGGGGGACAGGTTCGCAAGGGTCATTAAAGAGATGACGAAGGAGATAAAGGGGCTTGGACCTAGCCCAATTGAAAGTGAAGGTGATATCCATGTCTGAAAAATTGGGAGAAAAACGGATAGTAGACGAGGTAAAGTTAAAGGCCATAAGGGATCGCAACAGGGAGCGAGGGCTTATCCTAAAGGAACTCCGAAATCGGAGTCCACTAACCATTGAAGAGCTTTCAGAAGCCACCAATTTACCGAAAACAACGGTCCTCGATCACATAATTGCCCTAAGGCAGTTTGGCCGCATCACAACAGTCGGCGAAAGAGGCGACTGGTTTCTATACGCTTTGTCTGAAACAAAGGAGGTTGAATAGGAGGAACAGCTTGATGAACAAAGAGACGCGGAAAGAAGAGAATGAACAAACGTCAGTAATTAAAATGAGCGAGACAGATTCTCGCTTCAAATACGAGCTCAGCAAGATTCCCGGAGCAGAAAACCTTATGCTGTGCTTCCAGTGTGGCACCTGCACCGCCGACTGTCCTGTGGCCCGGTTCAACGGTTCCTATCGACCAATACGGATTCTGCGAATGGCACTCTTAGGAATGAAGGACAGGGTTCTTTCGAGCGATGACATCTGGCTTTGCGCCACCTGCTTTACCTGCACGGATCGCTGCCCCCAGGGCGTGGAATTCGCCAGCGTTCTAAGGGTTCTACGAAACATGGCCGTTAAGGAAGGCATAATACCGCCAGGCTTTAGGGAAATAGCATCCAACATCCTAGAGACAGGTCTCGCCAACAAAGTTGCGAGACTTCAACTGAAAAAGAGGGAGATGACGGGGCTGCCCCCCATACCCAACAGTAACCCCAAAAGGGTAGCCAAACTCGCAGAGATGGTCGGCTTCTCAAAAATGATGGAGAGGAGGACCCAAAGTGCCTAAATCAACCCATTCCTTCTTCCTGGGCTGTGCCATCCCCTCAATGGTCCTGAGTTACGAGATTGCCACAAGGAGAATCGCCAAAAGCTTCGACATAGAGTTAGTTGAAATGCCCGAGTTCAGCTGCTGTGGTCTCCCATTGGACCCCGTCAGCCACGACATGATGCTCCTTTTAGCCGCCCAAAACCTATGCTTGGCAGAACAGCAAGGTTTAAACATCATGACCATGTGCCCCGGCTGCAACGGTACGTTGTGCAAAGTAAATAAGATGCTCAAGGAGGACAGGAAGCTAAAAGAAACCGTTAACGGATACCTAAGCAAAGTTGGCATGGAGTTCAAAGGAAACATATCGGTTAAACATCTTGTCCAAGTGCTCACCGAGGATGTCGGTTATGAGGAGATAAAGAAAACTATTCAAAGACCACTTAAGGGTCTAAAGGTGGCGGCGCACTATGGATGCCACATTTTACGACCAGCAGAATATGTAGAGATCGATGATCCCGAAAATCCCACCATCCTCAAGAAGCTGATCGAAGTAACGGGTGCGAGATACTTAGACTACGTCAATGAGCTGCAGTGTTGTGGCGCTACGATAATCGGTGCTGGGCGTTCTCCAGTGGATAGGAAAGGGGACCTCTCCATTCAATTGGCTAGGGATAAGCTCATCCACTTAAAGGAAGCGGGGGTTCAGGCGTTGGTCACCCTTTGCCCCTCCTGTTACAGGGTGTTCGACGTTAACCAGCCCATAATAGAACGCCTTTTCGGCGAAGATTACGGCATCCCCGTGCTTCACTATCCGGAGTTGCTGGCGTTAGCCATGGGCATCAACCCCAATGACCTAGCCCTAACCGAGCATAGGGTAAAACTGTCCAATCTGATAGAAGGGTTGTAGTCCCTTGGAAAAACTTAAGTTAGCCTTTTACTGGACCGCCAGCTGTGGAGGATGCGAGATAGCGGTACTCGACATAAACGAGAGAATCCTCGACGTTATTGCAATAGCGGACATCGTCTTCTGGCCTGTGGCAATGGACATCAAGTATAGGGATGTTAAGGCGATGCCCGACAAGAGCATAGACTTCTGCTTCTTCAACGGTGCCATAAGAAACGAGGAGAACGAGCATATGGCCAAACTATTGAGGCAAAAATCAAAGGTGTTGGTAGCCTTCGGCTCCTGCGCCCATGAGGGATGCATCCCAGGCCTCGCCAACATCTCCAACCGAAAGGAAATCTTCGAGAAGGCGTACATGCAAACACCGTCCACAAGGAACCCCGATGCGACAATGCCTCAAACCTCTCTTAAGGTCGAGGAGGGAGAGCTAAATTTGCCAGAGTTTTACGACACCGTAAAGACGCTGGATCAGACTGTCGAGGTTGATTATTACATTCCTGGATGTCCCCCGCCCGTTAAACTCGTAGTGAAAGCCGTGGAAGCCATAGCCAAGGGTGAGCTGCCTCCAAGGGGTTCAGTTTTAGCCCCCGAAAAATCGGTCTGCGACGAATGCCCAAGAGTTAGGGAGAACAAGAAAATCTCTGAGATAAAGAGGGTTTACGAAATTGTCCCGGATACAAAGAGGTGCCTTCTGGAGCAGGGGATAATATGCATGGGGCCTGCAACCCGCGCCGGCTGTGAAGCCCCGTGTATAAGCGTGAACATGCCCTGCACTGGCTGCGGCGGTCCGTGTCCCAACGTGCCGGAGCAGGGGGCGGCCATGATGAGCGCCCTGTCATCGATCCTCGGAGCAGGTGAGGAAAAGGAGAAGACCTACGACGTCGAAAAATTGATCGGCCAGGTAAAGGATCCCATAGGAACCTTCTATCGGTATTCATTACCCCGCTCCATCCTCAACCGGAGTGTGATAAAATGAGCATACAGAGAATAAGCATAGACCCCATTACCCGCCTAGAGGGCCACGGCAAAATAGAAATTTTCCTAAACGAGGAGGGAGATGTGGGAGAGGCCTATTTTCAGGTTCCTGAACTCAGGGGCTTCGAAAGGTTCTGTGAAAGAAGAAAGGCGGAGGACTTGCCCCAGATAACAACTAGAATCTGCGGCGTCTGCCCTGTTGCTCACCATCTCGCCTCCACGAAGGCCCTGGACGCCGCCTTTAATGTGGAGCCCCCCCCAGCGGCCAAAAAGCTTAGGGAGCTCATGTACAGCGCTTACTACATATACGATCACATTCTTCACTTCTACTTCTTGGGCAGCCCAGACTTCGTGGTGGGCCCCGACGCCCCTCCCGCAGAGAGGAATATTCTCGGTGTCATAAAGAAGGTGGGCTTGGACATAGCCAAGGAGGTAATTAAGCACAGGGCTTATGGGCAAAAGATCACTGCCATGATAGGCGGCAAGGCAACCCACCCGGTTTGTGGACTACCTGGCGGCATCTCTAAGGTTTTGACAGAGAAGGAGAGGGAGGAGATCGAAGGGATGGTTAGGTCCAGCCTAGAGTTCGCCAAGTTCAGCCTAAAGCTGTTCGACGATGTGGTTTTAAAAAACAAGGACTACGTTAACCTCATCTTAAGCGATCCCTACACTTTAAAAACCTACTACATGGGCACCGTAGATGAGAACAACAAGGTCAACTTCTACGATGGCAAAATACGGGTCGTCGACCCAGAAGGGAGAGAGTTCGCAAAGTTCGCTCCTTCAGAATACCTAGATGTCATAGGGGAGCATGTGGAGCCCTGGACCTACGCCAAACTGCCCTATCTAAAAAAAGTAGGATGGAAGGGCCTAAAAGCGGGATCGGAAAGCGGAATTTACCGCGTTGGACCCTTAGGAAGACTGAACGCCGCTGAAGGCATAGCAACCCCCCTAGCTCAGCAGGAGTACAAGAGGATGTATGAGACCCTTGGTGGGAAACCTGTGCACTCCACACTAGCCTTCCACTGGGCCCGGCTGATCGAGTTACTCTACGCGACTGAGAGGGCCTTAGAACTGGTAACGGACGATGAGATAACGAGTAAGGATGTTCGGAACATGCCGGGGGCTCCAGGAGAAGGGGTGGGGATCGTTGAGGCCGCCAGGGGCACCCTAATCCACCATTGCGTGCTGGATGAAGAGGCCCTAGTGAAGCGCGTTAACCTGATAGTGGCCACGACTAACAATCATCCAGCCATATGTATGTCCATAAGGGATGCGGCGAAGGGTCTCATCCACGGAGGAAACGTGAACGACGGCCTACTGAACAGGGTGGAAATGGCCTTCCGGGCTTACGACCCCTGCTTTGCCTGCGCCACCCACTTCGCCGTAGGCCAGATGCCCCTGGAAGTAAACGTATATAACCATAATCAAGAGTTGCTAAAGACCCTCAGGAGATAGTCCGCTTTCTTCCCTTTTCAATTTCCTTAGGGTTGAAGCCTCAAAATTCAGTGATAAATTAAGCGGAGACAAGCCTAATTAACTATGGAAGCGAAAAGAGCGCCTATTACACCTACCGCAGCCGTGCCCCTTGTCTCATCCGTGGATATCGGTTTTTTAGAACTTTTACCCTAAAGTTTTCTATTATTTCTTCTGTTTAACCCTTGTTTCGATCTCCTTCTTGTACCACTCGAAGATCGCTTCTCCGTGAAGGAGGTTTTCGATCTCTTCCGGCTTGGTGGGTTTCAGTAAGGCTACCCAGCCCTCACCGTAAGGGTCATCGTTCATTAGGGTTGGCCTTCCTCTGAGCGCCGTGTTAACATCGTCTATCGTGCCGCTGATGGGTGACTCCACTGGGCCCACCCACTTTCCCGTTTCCAGGGTTGCAACCATCTTACCCTGATCAACCGCCCTTCCTTTGGGCAAGGTGCGGATGAAGCGAATTTTTGTGGCAAGTCGCTGGGCCAGGTCCGTTAAGCCGACCCTCACCCTCCCGTCCGGCTCAACCTTCGCCCACGTCAAGCCTTTCGGCCAATAGTAGAGATCTTCTCGAAGCTCATACTCGTCAACCTTAACCAATCTTCATCAACTCCTCCATTTAAATGGAGTTCATTAATTAATAAATTTCCGTAGGTCCTAGCCTGAAGGTTCAATTTGAAATATGATTCTCAGGATTTCTCCAACGGAAATCTTATTCATGTAACACCCTTTCAATTAATTCCGCAATCCAGAAAAAGATTTATTTCAAAGCTTTACTCCCTTTTCTCAGCAGTTAAAAGCTCTCTTATTTTTGTATATTCCAAAACCTTAGTAACATCCTTAAGATTTACGGGAGGAAGGGGTGGGAGACCCATGTTTGCCCGCATCTCGTTGATGAACTCGTCTTCTCCAAAGATTCTGCCGAGGGTGGCGATGGCGCTTCCCTGCATCCTATAGAAGGGGTGGATGTGGCCCTCCCTCACAGCCAAATTCCTAATGGCCCGTATGACCTCGGCCGGTCGAACCCCGCGGGGGCACCTCTCCGTACAGGAATAACAGGCTGCGCAGAGCCAGATCACGTCAGTGGATAACACCCTTTTCCTTAGACCCAGCAGCGTTTCCCTCAAAATCAGGCGTGGGTTATAGTTCTTATCAAACTTGCGGATTGGGCAAGTGGCGGTACAGGTTCCGCACTGAAAACAGATGTTTATCTTTTCCCCGTCAGTCTTGGCTATCGCTTCTGGAAACTCCGTATCCGACTCATCTAGCCGTATAATGCTTTCTTGGGGTTCAGTCACGGGAACATCCCCTCCTAATTAATGACGGAGACATGTGTTTAAGCGAATAAACGATAATAAATGTTTTGTTAAAAATAAGATTATGTCCGCTTTAGATAAAGGCCATTAATGTGATTCATGTATTTTATT
>Ga0315314_1003689_pt1 | contig 11823 bp, 15 predicted proteins | sample TDP9_MG_FD_203631 | JGI IMG/M metagenome (GOLD analysis project Ga0315314, IMG submission 203631) | Freshwater sediment microbial communities from Lake Towuti, South Sulawesi, Indonesia - TDP9 | ecosystem: Environmental > Aquatic > Freshwater > Lake > Sediment | place: Indonesia: South Sulawesi...
AGAGCATATGAGCAAAGTCCAACGATCTCCCAGAAAATGTACATCTGTAGAAAGTTGTTCGCTAAAACTAGACCTATCATCCCTCCAATGAAAAGTAGATTGAAAAAGTAGAATCTCGGCAGACCTTCTTCGCGTGACATGTAGCCTACAGCATATAGCATAATTAACGTTCCGACGCAGGAAGCGATGTTCGCCATGAATACGCTCAACGGATCGATAAGAACGCCAGCTTTCAGCTTGATCGCTTCGATCCACCATACACTCTCTACTGTTGCTTGACCATTAAGTTGTACAACAGCCGGAATCATGGAGAGAGTAATTCCCGCGGTTATGCTGCTTACGAGTACCGCATACCAGCCAAGGATCTTGCTATTGACTCTAGATACTATTGGAATCAGAATTGCTCCAAGGATCGGAGCAAGCCAAGAAAGCCATCCAACATGTTGAAAAATCATGTTCATGTTCCTCCCAAGATCTTATAGAGGAATTGCGCCCCTGGGGAGATTAGTTGAAGAGCAAACTGTGGGTAGATTCCAAGCAACACTAGGAGTGTCGCTTCAATACACATCGGTACCAACATGGTGTACGAAGGTTCATGGACATCCTCGAGGCCTTCCAGTCTTTGGTTGAAAAAGATCCTTCTGACAGTCCATAGGTAGTATCCGACAGTCAATGATGTAGATAAGAGTCCTATCAAAGCAAAAGGAAAGTATCCAGCTTGCATCACTCCGAGGAAGATCATCCATTCACTTGCAAATCCAGCCAGAGGCGGCGTACCTGCGATCGAGAGCCCACCTAGCAACGTTACGGATGCGGTCAAAGGCATGTTCTTTGCAAGCCCACCCAGTTTATCGACATCACGTACATGTGACTGGTGTATTATCGATCCAGCGCAGAGGAGGAGAAGTCCCTTAGCAATTCCGTGCGTGATTATGTGAAACAGACCCCCGGTAATTCCCATTTGAGTGCCGCTGACCAGTCCAAGCATGATGTAACCTATCTGATTGACCGAGCTGTAGGCGAGGATTCTCTTGATCTGGATTTGAGTTAACGCCATCATCGCTCCCCAAACCATTGTGGCAAGCGATAGTATCAAAAGGAAGGAACGGGCATCCGCATTTCCCAATCCTCCTACTAGTGATGGGAATGCTACGAAGACTAATCGGACTATGCCGTATATTCCGCACTTGATTAGGACTGCGCTTAAGAGAGCATGTATGGGCACAGGAGCTTCAGCATGAAAGTCCGGAAGCCAGGTATGAAACGGAATGATGGCGGCTTTCATTCCAAAGCCGACGAAAAGCAGCACAGCTATAACGAGGGAGTCTCGACCATCAAGCGCATACAACAACCGGGGAAGAGCAAGGATGTCTAGAGTGTTGACTGTAGCATAAATCCAAGCTATTCCCAAAATGAGAAGGGTTCCTCCGACGAACATGTAGACGAAGTATTTGATGGCAATCAACTTGCAAGGCCCTGAACCCCAAACATAGACTAGGAAGAACGTCGGTACTATCGCCAACTCGAAGAAGATGAAGAATTGAATGAGGTTCCTAGACAGCACAACACCTAGCATACTGCCTGCGAACAATAGCAAGTTTCCGAAATAGGCTGCCATAGAAGGAACAGATCCTGGCTTCCGTTTTGGGATATACTCGGGGCTCTCTAGCGCCTTTTCATAGGCGATTGAATAGCCCGCCATCCCAGGTTCAATTCGTACGGCCTCAAGGCTTTCCATGTAGGATGCGGAGTATAGCGCTGAGAGCCCTGAAAGGAATGTTATTGCAACAGCCAGCGGCAAACTAAGCCAATCAGCGAATAAATCAAACTGCCCGTACATTACTAGCGCGTGTAAAGGGTAATCTTCATAGACCGGGGCACCCTCGCTTAGAACGTTGTTTGAAGCCATCAACAGGAGAAGAGTCGAAATCATCAGAGTGCCAAAGGATGTTAGAGCACAAATGTTTCTACTAACCTTCTTGTCCATCAGGAAGACTAGGAGCAGAACGATTCCAACAAAGAAAGGCAGAACCAAGGACAAGAGAAGAACGGATGACGTAACCCATTCCAGCACCAATCTAAACTACCACCTGAGTCGACGTAACTCTTGAACATCCAGAGTCTTGAAATGGCGGTAAGCATAGATGACAATGGTAAGGCCCACGGCAGTTACACAAGCTTCGAGGACGATCAGAACAATAACGGTTGCAGCTCCCAGAAGATACGAGGAGCCTTCAAACCGGTATGTTGAAAGAACTATGAAATTCATGTTTGCAGCATTTCCTAGTATAGCTATTCCCAAGAGCAACCGTATCATGTTCTTCTTTGCCACAAGACAATATGACGCTATAACCAGAATGAGAACGGTGCACATTAGGTAAAATTCGACTGTTAGCATCCGGCTCTATCTCTTTTCAGGCCTGAGCATGGCAACGCAACACGATACCGTCGCAAAGATAACAAGCGACATTGCGACAAGATCCAACGGTCGAAAAGTTAAAAGGAAGAACCCCGCCTGTTCGCCGATCGGAGGCTCAGGAACAAGAGGAGGGCTCCCCTTACCTAGTTGATTGAGTTTCTCTGAAAAAGTGTTAATCAGAACCAATATGAATACTGCGCCAGCAAGAATAGAACCCAGAATTTGAGGCCAATCAAGCCTTCTCAACTTTAGATCCTCCAGCCGTCAGCATAACTGCGAATATAAATAAAACTCCAACAGCTCCTGCGTACACGATTATTTGGTAGAAAGCAACTGTCAAAGCACCAAGGTAGGCGTAGAGACATCCTATCGCGATTGACATCAAGCAGAAAGAGATTACGGCGTACATCAGTTTCTTAATCTCTACTGTAAGAACTGCAGTAGCTATTATTGCAAACAGCAGGGCAAGCGGAATCGCGTCGATCAGCTGCAGCACTAGATTCCCTCCGCTAGCGTTTCGAAGAGCGAGGATGTCAATATTTATATCATGTATATAATATCTATCCTCTCAATATGAGGAATCACCGTTGGACGGCGTGATGCCTCTTGTCGCTTTCGCATCGTCAGCATTTCTCTTTGCGGCAGTTTTGTTGATTGCCTCGAGATTGATCAGTCCTCCTAAATCAAACCCGCATCCAGATATGTTGAAAACATCCACGTACGAGTGCGGAGAAACGCCGATAGGAGAGGGACAGACGCAGTTTCGCATTCAATATTTTAAGTATGCAATCTTCTTTGCGGTTTTCGACATAGCAGCTGTTCTTATACTAATCTTCACGACGGTATACCTAAGCTCTGCAATAGCATCGATCGGTACAATGCTTGCTTCCGTTCTGATCATCGCTTCAGCGTTGGTTTACTCTTGGAAATCTTTGGCCGGAGGAATGGACTGACGAGTCGGTTGACTTGTTTACCTATTGTCAGAAAAATATTTGATTGGGGAAGAGCATCTTCTCTATGGCCTGTCCATATCGCGACAGGCTGTTGTAGCCCTGAAGAAATGGCTTTAGTTTCTCCTCGATATGACGTAGAGAGATTTGGCGTACTTCCATTACCTTCTCTTAGACAATGTGATCTGCTCATAGTTCTAGGGCTTGTAACGCATAAGATGGCAAAGAGAGTGAAGTTGATTTATCAGCAGATGCCCGACCCCAAGTATGTAATGGCTGTCGGGGCTTGCGCAATATCTGGAGGTCTCTTCTGGGATTCCTATAACGTCGTCAAAGGAATCGACAAGGTCTTGCCTGTAGATGTTTATGTTCCAGGATGTCCCGCAAGACCTGAAGCATTCATTCAAGGTATTAGACTACTACAAGAGAAGGTAAAGCGAGGTTTGAGCAAATGAGTCTTGAAGTTGAGGCTATGATCGCCAAGGAAATCGAAGCAAAGTTTCAGGGAGCCAGTATTGAAGCAAAAGTTCAGCGCAAGCGTCGAATAACAATCGAGGCGGGAAAGGAATGGATAAGAGATATCGCTAACTACATGAAAGAAAGATTTGATTTTGCTCTAGTAATATCGGTATCGGCCATAGATCTTATTCGAGAGAAGCAGTTTGCTGTAGTGTACCACTTATGGTCTCCCAGTTATCGCATTTTAATTGCTCTGAGAACCAAGGTTCCTAAAGACTCTGCTGAATTGCTCTCGCTTACGCCACTCTTTGAGAGCGCCAACTGGCATGAAAAAGAGGCACATGAGCTATGCGGTGTCAAGTTTGATGGTCATCCTGACTTGGGAAGACTTCTACTTCCAGAGGACTGGAGTGGCGGATTCCCGTTAAGGAAAGAGTTCAAGCTGTTAGAGTAGAACTGGCTATGTCGACGATTCGTCTGAACTGGGGGCCGCAACATCCTATCACGGGGCACCTACGTTTTATCCTTGATATAGATGGTGATATCATCATAAGAGCTACCCCTGACATAGGTTATACACATCGGGGAATCGAGAAGCTGGCTGAGCACAGGAACTACGTGCAGATCATTCCTTTGGTGGAAAGAATCTGCAATGTAGATTCCTTCAACGTCTCCTTAGGATACGTAAGCGCTGTGGAAGAAGTTCTTGGGATTGAACCTCCCGTTCGTGCTCGATTCATAAGAGTAATAATGGCAGAACTGAATAGGATCATGAGTCACTTGTACTGGTTCGCTATTTTCGGAGTCGCCGCTGGTCTCTTCACTTTGATAATGTGGCCAATTGCTGATCGTGAACTCTTTATAGATCTGGCGGAGATGGTGACAGGATCGCGCGTGACATATACTTACTTCACGCCAGGAGGAGTCTATGCAGATCTGCCAGAGGAGTTCTCTAAAAGAACATTGAAGACACTTGACTATTTTGAGAAGCGACTTAAAGATTATGAAACCATCTTTCTCCACAACAAACTCTATCAAATGAGAACAGTCGACGTAGGCATTCTCAGTTTTAATGATGCTCTAGAGCGTGGAGTTGCCGGTCCTTCATTGAGAGGATCTGGGGCCAAAATCGATGTAAGACAAGATGAACCCTATGCTGCGTATGATGAAGTAGAGTTTGAAGTCCCAGCGGAAAAATCTGGAGACAGCTACGCAAGGGCGAAGATAAGACTTTCAGAAATGAAACAGAGCATCTTCATAGTTCGACAGGCGTTGAGACAACTCCCACCCGGCCCTGTCAGAGTGAAGGTGCCGTCAGCCGTCCCCGAGGGCGAAGCTTACACAAGAGTAGAGTCCGGTAGAGGAGAGCTTGGCTGTTACCTAGTGAGCGATGGCCGTACGCAGCCAGAGCGTCTAAAGTTGAGTACACCTTCATTTCGAAATGTCTCGGCGCTCGCACACATGCTGACAGGAGTGAAAGTTGCAGACGTTCCAATAATCTATCATAGTATGGACATCTGGCCTCTTGATGCTGATAGGTAGGGATTAATCACGGACTACTTTGACCTATTAATCAAAGTTGCAGTTTTTCCGGGAATGGCTTTCATCAGTATGTACGCGTACTTTGTGATTTGGCTTGAAAGAAAGTTATTGGCCAAGGTAATGCTTCGCATAGGACCATTGCACGTGGGGAGAGTTGCTGGAGTCCTGCAAGTGATGGCAGATTTCATAAAGTTGCTTGGAAAGGAGCTGATCGTCCCGCAAAGAGCTGATAGATTTCTCTTCATGTCATTGCCCATAGTTGCAGTAGGAGTCGCATCCCTGCCGCTTGCTGCAATTCCGTTCGATGAGCATTGGGTTATATTCAGGTCAGAGTTTAGTCTCCTCTACGTTCTCGCCGCAGTCTCACTGATGCCCATAATATCCCTGCTTACCGGTTGGGCTTCTAACAACAAGTACAGTCTCATAGGAGGGCTCCGTGCTGCATATCAACTTCTAGGGTACGAGGTACCTGTATTCTTATCTCTTTCAAGCGTAGCAATCCTCTCAAGCTCTCTTGATCTAATGCAGATCGCTAAGTCTCAATCGAACGTGTGGTTCGTGTTCCTTACTCCTGTTGCTTTCATCATCTTTCTAATATCGTCACTGGCTGAGTTGGAGCGAAGCCCCTTCGATATTCCTGAGGCGGAGCAGGAAATTGTTGTGGGGTGGATGACAGAGTATACTGGAATTAGCTTTGGACTATTCTATCTGGCAAATTACATTCGGCTGTGCATCGTCTCGCTGCTTGTTACCGCACTTTTCCTAGGAGGGTGGTCTGGACCTGCGTTTCTTCCACCAGTGATTTGGTTTCTTTTGAAGAGCGGTTCAATAGTTTGCCTTATTATATTAATCAGAGGCGCTTATCCGCGGGTGAGAATGGATCAACTATTAAGAATCTGCTGGCGATTTCTAATTCCTCTGGCCATAGCGAACTTGGCGATTACTGCAATCGTTGCTGCATTGATTACCGGCAAACCATTCATAGTTTGGTGATTATTATGCCGCTTAAGCCGCTAGCCTTAACAATTTCCCACGTATTCAAGAGAACTTTCACTATCAAGTATCCCTACGTGATGTTGAAGGCTCCTGAGAGATGTGTTGGTAGGCACAAACTACTGATCGAGAGATGTTCGAGTTGCGGGCTTTGCGCCTTCATATGTCCAACGAAAGCGATTGAATTGGTCACCACAGGTGAAGCAAGTCGGAAGTATCCTCAAATAAATTATGGGAAGTGTTGCTTCTGCCAACTTTGTGTAGAGATTTGCCCGAAATCCGCGTATGAATCAACTAGTATGTACGAGTTAGCTGATATTCGCAAGGATCATCTACTATATTCCTCTCAGCAACTCGCCACCTCACCCAGAGTGAGTGGCAAGAGAAGACTGGTGTCGGTGAGGTTCCATAGACGTGGCTCTCCCTCACACGGCTAGGAGCTTGAATCTACCTTCTCTATCCTCTCTACGAGCCCCTCCGAGATGAGGTTTTCATTTGAATCGAAAATTCTTTGGGAAGCACTTGCCTAGTTCTCTTGTAATAACGAAGATCCTTATCTCATACACTAGCTATTTTCCATAGGCTCTTCTGGCTTTGAAGCAGTTATAAGTCGGTAGTATCCTCGAATGCGATCCTCCTCGCGAAGATCGATGAACCCTGCCGTTTTGAAACTCTCAGTCAAATAGACAGTTCCACAATTCCAAATGAACCTTAAGTAAGGCTCCCAAAGCAGTCTGTCAAATATTGCTGTGATGCCTTTTGCTTTTCCTTTTAATCCAACGGAAACACGGCCACCGGGATAGAGAACTCTATAGATCTCTTTTATCACTTTTTCTGGGTTTTCGACAGTATCTAATGCATAACAACAGATTGCAACGTCGAATGCTTTCTGAATGAACGGTGTGTGTTGTGCGTCGCCAATCACGAAATTGACCGCATTGTCCAGACCAGCCTCTTTCATCTTCTTTCTGCCAATCGATAGCGTTCCTAACGATATATCCAAACACGTGAGCTGTCCTGAACGTAGCGCTTGCAGAATTAGACGCGTCATTTCGCCAGTTCCGGAAGCTAACTCGAGAACTTTTTGGTTGTTGCGTAGTTGTGCTCCATCCAAAATTAGCCGTCGCACAAGCTTTTTGGTGAAGAGCGTAATGACATCATCTAATTCGTATAGCCAAGCCATTTTAGTGTAGAGATGCTTGATCTCGAGTGAAGTTCTCTCCCTTTTTAGATACCTTGATATTCCCAATGTCGTCCCTCAAAAAGAATGCTAAGGGTGAGAGTTTCATTCTTCTCTTTCAAGTACGTAGTCTGCAAATTCTTCCAGCTGTCTGGTCTGAGCCGATGTCTTTCTGAGTTCAATCTTCGCCCTTTCTACGTGTTCTATAGATATTTGAGAGACTAGAGCCCCCTTGGCATTTTGAATTGAGCAATTTGTTGATGTGTTAATCTCCAGTTCTGGGCCACAATTCGTTGGTCTTTTAGAGGTAGACCCATCGGTTTCTTCGAGATCCAGAGCGTCGTCTCTCACTTGGAAAGCAATTCCGATAAGTCTTCCGTATTCAGCGAAGGTTTTGACCTCGTCCTCGCTTGCTTCTGCAAGAATCGCTCCAATCGCGGCGGCGGCACTAAATAGGGCGCCTGTCTTAAGATCTGCGATCTTCAAATAGCTTTCAAGGTCAGTCGGCTTACTTGAGATAGCGTCGAGGATTTCGCCTTTACTTAACCTTACAAGCGCGTCGGCAAGAGTCTGCGTCAATGCATCATTATTATATCTTGATAGTACCTCGACACCTTTCGAGGCTAGGAACAATCCGACGCTGATTGCTCTGTCTTCACCGAAAACATGATGCATAGAGGGTGATCGTCGTCTTACCGTTTCCTTGTCGATGATATCATCGAAAATTAAAGAGGCGGCGTGAATCAATTCTATGGCTACAGCGGCGTCGAGAGCCCTCTTTTGATCTCCTCCAAGAGCTTCGTTTGAGAGAAGCAGCAAAATTGGCCTACATCTCTTGCCTCCTGTTTGGAAGAAGTATTTGACAAGTCTATTGACTTTTGAACTCTCAAACTCAGAAGAGATCTCTCTGAGAATCCCATCGTCTATGAGCTGTTTCTTCTCTGCCATCAGCGACTGCATAGACATTCACGCTCTTAGAGTATAAACATCTGTTTCGGGGGCGTAATATATCTAACCACGGTGTGAAAGAAAAGAGTAAAGAGGTTTCACGTTAAGTCATTCAGCTCCATTTTCCGAGAGTTCCAGTTAGACTTACTCTACGCGTCCCTTGGACAATGTCAATGCGTAGCTTATGATACCAACGACTCCACCAAGAAGACCAATGATAACGAAGATACCGATGGGCATAACGAAATTCACCAAGTAGGGGTGCACTTGCTCCGTCATCTTTGCTAGCATCATTAGACCAGCGGTGTAGCCTGCATAGTATAGAAGACCACAAGCGCCAAGAACTCCAATTTCCATTAAGAGAAGCTGAAGCCCCGCCAGCTTAGAGCTATAAGCGATTCTGCCAGTTGCTTGCTTGACTAGAGTGTAGGCGGCGCCACAGAGGAATATTACGCATACTCCGACTATCAAGAAGAGGTGGTATCCAACCGTTAGCCAAGTCCCTGCCGAGCCTCCTGCTATGACTTTAGACATATTCCAGCCACTGTTCAGTACTGGAGCCGTCATCCCTAAGAATACTATTCCGTTGAACAGCGTCACTTTCCCGAAATTCAGAAACACTCTTCCCGACGCATCAATTTCTTTCATGACCACACCTCCGCAATTTCTTGTATAATAACTATCTTAATGATATTTATAGCGCTATCCGTGAGGGGGGATAGTATGAATACTATCATAAAATTGCTAATAAGAGCTCGCCGTGATGAGTATTGGAAGGGCGCTTCCTCAAGTTTGGGGATTGCAAGTTAGTGTTTTCTCTTCAGCTTCAAAATGGTGAAGCGTGGTCCTCCGCTCCAGTAGATGATGCGGTAAGGCTTAATCTCAACCAAAACGTCTGCCCAATCCCCCTCCTCATCAGAAACAACCCGCGTTACTAGCGCGGCATACTTCTCGCGAAGTCTGATAAGAATGCTATTTCTGAACAGCCTAGAACCGGCCTTGCTCAATAATGCTTCATCGAAACTAAGCTCCGCATAACCGCGAATCATAAGCCCTATATTGTTGAAAGGGTTCTCTGGGTCTCTTACGTCTATCGTGAGTGAAACTCTACTATTCTTCAGGAGATTCCTAACCTTCTTTGAGTGGCGTGATGTTCTGAAATATATGTTTCCGGAAGACATATCGTAGTAGAAGAAGACCGGTGTTATGTGCGGACGATTCCATTGGTCCGCAGTACAAAGATAGGCGAAGTACGCATTTCGGAGCAAATCTTCAGCAGATGAACTCCCGCTCATCTTGGAGACCCCTATGTTTGTATTGTGACGGGACGTGCTTGCCTCCAGTAGACGGTCTTTTCAATATTCACTCGTATGAGCAATCGACTGAGAAACATCGTTGTCCTCCAAGCCGGTGGAAGAATCTCTCTTTCCGTCTGGTACTTCTTCATGTAGGCGGGGTATTTTTTGTAAAACATTACCCTTAGATGCAACACTGTTGGCAGATGCACTACAAAATCTATAGGGGTTAATATCTTCGCCTTTCCCAGTATCATGACGGCTCGGTTGTTCATTATGTTGATGGGATCCCGAACATCAACTAGGAACGCTATGGCTGGGTTCTCTCTTAGATTTGCTATCTTCATAGATACCTTAGAAGTCACAAAATAAGCGGACTTTCCATCGAAGACAAAGATCACAGGCGTTACGTGAGGCTCACCTTCTCTACTGCAGGTCCCAACATACGCAAAGCCGCTCTCCTCAAGTATCCATAGGATGTCAGGCGGATAGCCGGGAACTCTATCCATGAGGAGGTAGCTGAGTACGGAGAGTAACGAAACAAGCCATGCGTATCCCACGACTGAGAATATAAGGATGTTATCTGACGAGAGCAAAGGCAGCAAACTTAATGGCCATAGACCGAAAAACACATTGTTCAAGTCTAGACGTTTCAGAGTAGCGAGTTCTCGATACGGGGTGTACCCCGATGCTAATCTTCGTCTTGACGCTCCCAAGAATTGAGTCGAACGGTATAGGGCAAGAAAGGACATCCAAATTCCTAAGCCGATTCTGTAAGACACATCCCATAGCAGTAAGAGAACGAATAGTAGGATCGATGAAGGGAACTCTTGCCCCAACCAGTAGCTTAGATTCGAATTTCCAAATGTTAGGAGGTATAGCGTAACTAAGGTGAAGATCATTAAGCCCAGCAGAACATCATGATGGTTACGGCTGAATATTCTTACACGATAGTTATCTAGCACATCTCTTTCCAAGCTAGCTGAAGGAGTTCTCAGCGATCTTATTCTAGGAGCTATTCGAACTGCCAACATACTTGAGGCTATGACCGCTAGAATAGCTAAGCTCCCGAAGATTATTGATCGAACAGGAAGCCCATAGAGGAGAGCGATCGTCATGCCCAGTATTTCCATGAGGAGCAATTGCGATAGTACCCTGAAACGTGAGGGGAGCCATTTGAACGGAGGAACATTCTCAAGTATGATCTCGTACGCCCACTTCTCTCCTCTTCCCACCATGGCCCTCACCTCAATAATTATAAATTTATGATAGAAGTAACATATAATCACCTACGAGGTTTTTGCGTTGGCACTAGAAGAATTGGATTCGGTGAAGGAATGGATGCATCCTAAGACTGTGGTAAGAGGTGAAACGTCGATAACGGAGGTAGCTCGGCTTATGGCTGAGAAAGACATAGGCTCTGTTCTTGTCAGCGTAGAGGGCAAAGAGGTTGGCATGCTCACGGAGCGGGACATCTTGAAAAAGGTTGTTGCGAAAGGTCTTGACCCTAATTCTGTTAAGGCTGGTCAACTGCAAACTAAACCTTTGGTCACTATTGATGAGAATGCAAGGTTGGAGGATGCAGCTGATCTTATGGCTGGACAGAAGATTCGTAGATTACCTGTCATCGACAAGGAAGGAGAGATAGTTGGGATTGTAACTACGCGAACGATCAGCTACGCCTTACCATTGACAAGCGAAGCAAAATTCAGGCTCATCCAATTGAAACACAAGGAGTAATATCTTGATGTTCACTGAAGAAGCTGGCTCACTCGAGCGTATACAGAGAATCCAAAGAGAGATGAACGGCATCTCCAAGGCAATCTACAAAACGGTGAATGGACTTGATAGTGATGTGATTTCAATTAGGACAAATCCGAAAGTTGTCAAACTTTGGAATCGATTATGCTATCTACACATGCAAGGAATGATCCTTTGTATGAGAGACCTTGTTCTTGGGAGGTCTGCAAGTATGCCGAAAGAGTGTTTAGTCTTTTTCAGACCACAAGCTTGTGTAACTGCCTTGCATCTTTCTGA
>Ga0315314_1003690_pt1 | contig 11822 bp, 10 predicted proteins | sample TDP9_MG_FD_203631 | JGI IMG/M metagenome (GOLD analysis project Ga0315314, IMG submission 203631) | Freshwater sediment microbial communities from Lake Towuti, South Sulawesi, Indonesia - TDP9 | ecosystem: Environmental > Aquatic > Freshwater > Lake > Sediment | place: Indonesia: South Sulawesi...
TTCTAGGCGTACCAGTATCGTGGCTATTTGGCGAAGATGAGCCTTCTTCTTCAAGATGGCGCGGTAGTAAAACTGTACCGCACAGTCGGTTCTGAGATATTCCTATCATAGCAATAGTAGTTGCTCATATGAAACATCGAGTTGTTAGCTGGTAGTTGAATATACTGCGTCCTATTGTTACAATTACCGGGGACGGGGCGACGGGGTTAGATGCTGAGACTGAAAACCAGTTCAAAAGTTCTGTCTATTGTAACCCCAGCTCCACCATCAAGGTGAATTGGTGCCGCTAGACCTTTTGATTGTTCGGTAAACTAAGGGTGGTTAGATAGAACCGTGACCATCTGTTTGTAATAGAGAGTGGCGGGTCCGCAAATGAAAAATGGTCGTAAGTTACAAAGTAGCGCCACCAACAGCATCACTGCAGTCCTTGGTAAGAGGCTTTCTGCTGACGAAGAAGACAGATGGCAAAAGCCCAAGGACGGTTCATTACTATGAGGGTATGCTTCGCCATTTTCTGTGGTATGCCACGAAGGAGAATTGGACAGACATTGCCGGACTTATCACGGAGTGGCACATACGAGAATTCCTTGACTATGTTGCGAGTGAAACCCACCGCTGGGGACTTAATGGCAATGGCTCAGAACGATGTCAATGCCTAGCTTCATATTCGACAGTTCATCACTATTATGCTACTCTGAGGGTTTTCTTCAATTGGTGCGTTGGAGAAAGCTTCCTCGTGCAAAGCCCACTGGCAAAAATCAAGTTGCGTAATCCTAGCCCAAAGGTTATCCAACCCTATCCGTTAGATGAAATAGCGAAAATGCTAGCTGTCTGTGATTACGACTACCAGCACAACGCCAAGTTCCTCGGTAGCCGCAACAAGGCTATCGTTCTGATGCTACTGGATACGGGAGTAAGGGTAAGCGAGATTGGCAATATTAACCTTGAAGATATAGACACAGAGCGAGGATGGGTTAAAGTTAGAGGAAAGGGTGCCAAGGAGAGGGTAGTGAGAATCGGAGCCACGGCACAGAGGGCTCTTTGGCGCTATCTCGTGCATCATCCTAATACCGAAAAGGGGCAACTGTGGCTAACGGAAGAAGAGACACCTCTTCGGCCAAGCGGTATTCAGATGGTGATAAAACGATTAAAACAGAGGGCAGGGGTAACGAGCAGAGGAAATTGCCACCGATTTCGCCACACATTTGCCCTCAACTTTCTTAGAGCTGATAGGAATCCTTTTAATCTTCAATATCTTCTTGGACACTCTGATTTGAGGATGGTCAGACACTATACCGCAACCTTGGGTATGGAAGACGCCCTTAAGGCTCACGAAAAGGCGAGCCCGGCTGACTCACTAGGATTACATTAGCTCTAACGACCGTAACCGTAGGGCTGCAGAAATAAGCCCACGTTTGATTTGGAGTGGGTGCATCCGTTCATTGATAAGAGGAAGGAATGATTGCCTAGATGAAGGCGAAAGGAGATGGATTCATGGGAAGTCAGGCGAACCATAAGAGGAACGATCCAATTAGGAATCCGACAGATAAGCTATTAGCTCTTCCTGGTGTTGAAGAAGCCATCAAGATGGTAAGACGATACGCCCTAAAAGGTGCAATAGAAGATGCCTGGGTCCGTCAATTTCTTAAGAGACTACCTGGCGAAGATGCCGAAAAGTTTACGCTTGATGATACGATGGTTGATTATGACACGGCTGATGAGCTACTGGAGTCTTTGGCTCATGAAGCTGGCCCAAAGATTGCTGAGCTCTGGAATTTGTCAGAACATGCTGGGGACAAACTTGCAAAAATAATATACTGGGGGCACGACACTCTGCCCGAAGGGATGGAGGCCTCTTTTAGAAAAGAGCCCTACTTTTTGCCCTTTGTGATAGTGGCCAATACGAAAGAGCCGGAAGCGTCGCGTGCTCTGAGCTGCAAATACTTGGAGTTTGTTCGTAAGAACACTGTTATCGTTTCCCGCAAGGGGATGATGCCTGGCCATATATATCTTGATGTGACTTATCTACCATATGACGCTGTTCATCTGGCATATAGGGGTGTTCTTCTCTGCCGCCAGTGTCTCGGTTTACAGAAACAGGATTTGCGAGAGGGGGCTCCTGAAACAATAGATACCACAAAAGCACTCAGGTGCGCAGACCTAGTGGATGCAGGCAAACCCGGAAAGGAAATAGCAATAGAACTTGGGTTTCGTATATACAGTGCGGACAACCCCAGCGGAACTTACTCGTTATTTAGGAAATACCTTAAGCGCGGACGCGAGATTCGCACGAAACTGGACGCCCTCGACCACTTCCTTCGTGATACTATTGATTACTTGCTTGCGGAGCTTTAACTTGCCATAATACACGGAACTACGTCGCAGTTCCGTGTATTAGACAAGCCCCCGCTACCTTCCAGATAATGTTCCTAGATTTATGTCTAGGGACATTTCTTTTTGTGATAAATCACTGGCCAAAACACTCAGCGTAAAGGAAGCAGGGCGTCTTGGAGGTTTGAGAGTCCTTCAAAAGCGGGGCCGAGCTTATTTTGCTGAAATTGGTAGAAAAGGACAGGTCATCATGCGCCAAAAATATTCCAACATGGCATCTGAATGGGGCAAGCTTGGTGGCAGGCCAAAAAAGCTGGCACTAAATCAAATCGTGGGGGAGAAAGGCAAATAGTAATAACGAAAGGAGGCATTGCGGATCCGCCTGACGTTACGACTCTCTCCCCTGCCTGATTATACTACAAAACCAAAATCGGTGTGGTCAGCTGTGATTTCCCCGAGTCAATCTCTAATGTTCCGTATAAACAATTTAGGTGTTAGAGAATGGTAACGAAAATGCTTAACCGGACTCTTGCCATTAACAGTTACCCTGAGGTCGAGCAGGTGCAGAAGAGGCTTATTGACGCCGCCAGTAATCCCAGGGATAAGGCTTTTATTGCCCTACTGGCGAGGGACGGGATACGTATTTCTGAAGCTGTGCAAATCAAGGTAAGTGATATTGATTTCGAGAGAGCAGTGCTGACGATTGTACACCTTAAAGAGAAGTCAAAACTCAAATGCCCTAACTGCGGAGCGATTCTGGGCAAACGCCATATCTTTTGCCCAGAGTGTGGGAACAAAGTAGACCAGGCTGTACGGGAGAAGGTCGAGCAACCGCGACAACGAATGATACCTATTGACCGTGATACTTTACGACTGCTAGACCAATATCTAACATGGCGGCGTAAATTTCCTTATCATGGGCCGCTAGCATTTCCGTTCACTCGTCAGCGTGGTTGGCAGCTTGTTAAGAAGCTAGGCCGACGCATAGGAATAAAAGGACTTCATCCCCACAGTCTACGCCATTTGCTGGCAACAACATGGGTAGGTAAGGGTCTTGATGTGAAAAAACTCCAGGTGTTACTTGGCCACGTAAGTATAGCTACTACCATGGAATATGTTGATTCTAATTTTGAGCAACTGAGGTCTGAATACGAAAAACTATGGGAAAGCAAAGAAGATGAAGGGAAGCAGACCAAGGATTAGGAAAGCAAAAAAGGAGCCAACCGGGGAGGGGAAACTCAGGAATCCTCTGCAAATAACCATTCCTTGGGGAAGAGGCGCCAGTGAGTATCGCCCTGGCTTGTTTACAAAAAAGTATTTTGAAAAGCATGGCGAGGCTTGCGCTGCGGATATTTACTATGCTCTAAGCCAAGAGATAGAGCGCCTAAACAAGGAAAGAATTGAGGTAGGCGAAAAGCCCTTTAGGAGGCCGAACTACTCGAGTTTTAGCAGATATTTCCACTGGTTTCTGATACTAGGGCTAATAGAACGCACTGATAGGCGAGAGCCTGCCATTTACGATTTCTTAAAGAAGCGCGTACTCTATAGGTTAACTGAGAAGGGCAAAAGTGAAGTCCAAGGATGGCAGGATCCCATTACCCTAAGACATCCGGAGCTTCGCTAAGCGCAACTTATGAACCGCCTGCAGAGCGCCGCGGCGAAAATGGCGCTGTGAAACGGAGAATATAAGCGGATTCAAAGCTTGGAGCATGGGATGGTGTTAGTCCGTAGCGAAGCTACAAGCGAGGGTAGGAAAATACACAAAAGCGAACGTGGACTCTGTTTCGTATTTTGGTTAAGATACCATTGAAGGGAAGTAGAATCAGAAAAGGTAGGTTGCCTGCGTAACATAGAAGCGGTAGGTGCAGTGACTCACGTAAGAAAAGCTAGAAGAAGAACCCCAAGTCTTATATAGGAGAAACATTCCTTTGGTATTGCGGTAGAACCTATGTATGGTATATTCTAAGGTGACCTCTAGGCGGTGCATATGAATATAGTTGATACTCAGATAGAGAAATTCAGTGCTAAGTATCGAGAAACGTCAAAGCCAATACGAGTAAGCTTTCGTTCGCTTTGTTCCTACTGGCCATGGGCTAAGAGGTCTGAAGTCTACACCCATCTCATGCACAAGTATCCTGCCAAAATCTTGCCCTACATACCTATTTACTTCCTGTCGTCCGAAGCTTATGCATCACCAACGGAAACCGTACTGGATCCATTTGCTGGAACCGGAACGGTTCTTCTCGAATCAATCATCCATCCCTATTTCAAACGTAATGCCATCGGTGTGGAGATTAACCCGTTGGCTAGACTCATTGCTAAGGTAAAGACTACGCCACTTGATGTGGTTAAGCTTAGGAAGGAAGCAAAGGCCCTGATATTAAGGATCAAGGCTTTCTCGGGTGAGGTTGGCATTCCTGAATTTGCAAACAGAAACCTTTGGTTTTCTCATCGCATACAAATTGAACTGGCGAAGATAAGGGCATGTATAGAAGAAGTCCAAGAGCCGGATTTTAAGGATTTCTTTCTGGTTTGCTTCTCCTCGATAATTCGCGAGGTGTCTCTTGCTGACCCGAGGATCGCTCCTCCTGTTATCTTAAACCCTAAAAACTTTGCAAAAAATTCTGAGAGGCAAGAAGAAGTGGCAGCCCTACTGAGGAGAAAGAAGTGGGCTAGACCACTGGGATATTTCAAACGGAAGATACACAGGAATATAGCAAGGATTAGGACACTCAACCGAATCAAGGAGTTGCGTGATAGGGAGATCAGGAGCGAAATTGTTTGGGATGACGCTAGGGAGCTAAGAAGGGCCAAGCTACTGGTGAGGGGAGAAATAGACAAATCTCATGCTGAACCTATTAAGAACGAAAGTATCGGGCTAGTCATAACGTCTCCCCCTTACATAAATGCACAGAAATATATCAGGACTACAAAGTTCGAGTTATTCTGGCTTGGGTTGGTGAATGAGAAGGAAATCATAGGTTTGGACAGGAACTTTGTGGGCACAGAAAGGGTTTACTGGAACGAATATAAAGAGGCGTCTCTGACTGGTATCAGGTCCGCTGATACCATTATTCACCGGATTTTTGAAAAAGATAAGGAGAAAGCGGGTATAGTATCTCGTTATTTTCTAGACATGCGCCAAGTAATGAGGGAAATCCACCGGGTTCTTAAGAAGCGGGGCAGATTTATCCTTGTAGTTGGTGACAATACAATATCCGGCCTCAAAGTAAACAATCACGCAATCTTGACAGACATAGCCAAGGCCGTAGGGTTCGAAGTGGAAACTATCCTTGTAGACAAGATTCGCTCCAGAGGAATGATAACTAAGCGTCACGAGACGGGCGGCTTGGTCTTAGACGACTGGGTAATTGTCCTCAGAAAAGAAGGGTAGGTATGCACTATATTGCTATCCTTTACGAGAGAACTCGGCAAAGCAGGGGAGCAATTGCGCCCGCTATAGAACTACGGGGATACAGCCCAAAGACGTGGATACCTGCCGAACTCTCTGAAGTGGAATTACCTGTGTATGCTCTAGCTTACACTCCCTGCCCAAGATTCCGCGATGTCTATCTCGAATGGGTGTTGAAGACTCCAATAATCCCTACCTGGGGGAGATATCAGGGAAGGGTGATCGATGAGGTCTACAAACTTATCCACGAGAAGTGTGAAGAGTACGCCTCAGGCACACGCATTAGGAACTTTGACTTATACAATCATTTAATAGGCGAGCAGGATGCAATTTTAGCTAACGCAAAGAGTAAGTATCAGCGAGAACTGAGCCAAATCCAGACTCAACCTGATGAATCTGTCACTCAGGCCTTTGATGAAGCTTTAAAGAAAATAATACGATTCGAGGCAGAAATCACTTCAGCCTTTATGAATTTTGAGATAGCCAAAATCGAAAGTGCTAATCCACATCGGATATTTACTGAATACTTTAACTTCAATACTGATTTCGCACTGAGCGCAAGAAATCAGGGCTTTAGGGCTCCGGCAACACCAGATTTTATCTACAGGCATGAAGTCATTGGAGACATAAAGTCTGGAAAATGGCAACACTTCTTCGAGTATACTATCGTCGCTTACACTCTGGCCTATGAAGAACATACAGGTCACGATATGAATTACGGCGCAATATTGCACGTTGAATTACCGACATCACGATTGGTACCAGCTCATTATAGAGCAGGGATTGAATTTTTGGACGACTACAAAAGGAAACGTTTTATTCTTATGAGGGATCACAAATTGGAGATAGTTTCGCAAGGATTAGATCCGGGGAAGCCAGATAGCCAGGATGAATGTGATACAGAGTGTCCGTTCTTACCATACTGTTGGGGGGATAAGGAATAGAATGACCAAGGGAATACCTGCCTTAAAAGCTAAACCTGAACTGATTCCAGGCGTATTGCAGCGCATAAAAGATAACTTGGGGAATTACAAAAAGATGGAGGAGGAAGTTGCATCTTTTTGGCAAGGAAAGAGCCAAAGGATTAAAGCACCCACAGTAAGGAATTCCTTGAGAGCCGTTTTTGGGCCATCTCTCAGGCACTTACACTTAATTAGAGGAGAAGGTAATGAGTTAACGCTCACCGCCCCAGGCAAGCAGCTCCTTCGAGTATACCTTGCAGATGGCGAAGTTAGTTTTAAAAAGGCTCTGGCTAGACATTTCCTCAAGCTAGACAAAGATGAATGGGCAGGGGTGATATTTGAACTCCAAAAATTGAATCGAACCGTCTCTGTGGAAGAGCTTCTGCACCACCTCAAAAGAGAGCCTTATGACGAGCCACACATGAGTCATGACAGACTTACGAAGTTTCTGTGGTATTATGCTTATGTTGGGCTTGTTAAATTTGATGGGAAAATGGTAGAGCTTCGGCAGCGGCAGCTAGAAAATTGCCTTCAAGGTCTGGACATCAAGATATCCAACGAGGAATTCATACATGCTCTAATTGAACAATACGAAAAACTTCGAGGTGGAGCCCAGGGAAGTCCCTATATACCCATACCTGATCTAAGAGACGAGGTTTGTGAGAAGACTGGCATTTGGCTCGACTATTTTGATACAATGCTTGAGAGGATACCGAAGGAAACATCTGAATATATGATTCATTTGACGCAACCTATGTTGAGAAAAGCTGGGGGTATCAGGATAGCAGGTAAATATTTATACTATATTGCTATATTTAAAAAAGGGTGAGAAACGTGGCTGAATTTAGTAAATATCGCCTTAAGGATAATCCCTTCGACATCTTTTCCTACAAGCATGAGATGGCGAATAGGAAGAAAGAGTGGGACTCACTGAACAAAGCTCTTGTGTCCTCCTTCAAGGGCAGAGGCCCTAGATTCCTAGTCCTTCTCGGTGACTACGGAATGGGAAAGACGTATACGCTTGAGCATGTCCATAGGTGGGTGGTTGAAGAACGGCCGGATGTTTTTGTCGCTTACGGGAACGTTCTGGCAAGCGAGCGCCTCGCCATTCAGGAAAGCGAACCTAAATGGGGAAAATTTGGTATCGACCTAGTAACACGAATTTTTGATAGTGTCGGAGGAGAGAAGTTAGCCAAGGTTTTGCAGAAGGTAAAGCTAAAGAGCTTTACGTCCAAATTCGTTAAGGTTTTCGAAGGCTTGAGAGATGGAAATGAGATTGCCTTCAAATACGTTACTGGTCAGAAATTGTGGGCCAAAGACTTCAGGGAATTGGAAGTTGATTCCGCTATCATCGATTCGCCGACCGGTCTTGAGCTATTGTTTGATTTTTTGAGGGTAATCAAACTAGGTGGATATAGTAACTTTCTCTTGCTTCTCGATGAGTTCGAATATATAACAGCCGTTTACGGTGAAATAAGTATTACAAAGATTCTTAATACATTTAGACAGATATTTGATAATTTTGGTGACTATGAAGTTAGATACTCCGGACAAATAGCAAAGCCCGTTTTCCTATTCGCGGTATCACCTGGAGGATGGCATAGGCTAGAGGAACTCCAAAAAGCCTCCATAAAGAAAACCGGTGGCGGTGGTATCGCACCCTTTATGCGAAGGATTAGAGAATCTGACAAAATTCCGCTGGGACCGTTTACAAGAGAAGACAGCCTTGAGCTAGTGAGGATACGACTTTCAGAAGCTCGTGTCGGAGAAGTAAAGGAATCACTTTTTCCCTTCACAAAGGGATGCGTTGAGTACGTTCATGAGGTTTCTTTCTACAAACCTGGGGATGTGATTAAATACTGTGGAATTCTTCTTGAAGACTCCTTGGAAGAAGGGTTGGAAAAAATCGATCAGAATGATGCGAAGAGGATTCTACAAAAATATGGTATCTACGCGAAGGAATCCAAGTCCCCTAAGACTTCTTAGGACGCTTATTTAATACTGCAAATCAACCAACCGTCTCCCGCCAATCCCCCGATGACTTGGCTTCAACTTTTCGCCCCGGTTGCGGTTATTGGTATTATTAGTGTCCACTAGGCCTATCTGTCTACCGTTGGTAGCCTAACTTGGTTCTCTGTGCCGCGTATCCTCTTCTGGAGCAGGCCCCGCTCCTCTATGCTTACCTACCTCCGCTGCCTTGCCTCAAGTATCCGGGCCTTATATTCGAGAAGGCTAGCTCTGCGCGCAATGCATGCAGGGCACGCTTTTTTGCCCAAAAAGCCGTAGAGGAGGAGCCTGGTTGCGGGCTGCCGGCACACAGGACATGTTATAACGGCCTTCTGCCGGTGCTCCTTAGTTGAGATATGGGGTTCATACTGATAAGTCTCAGTGGCAGGTTTCTCACCAATCCCTATTAGCCACTTGTTACGCTAACGGCGGTAGCTACCGCCACTGACCACTTTGAGCTCAGGGGCGCCCCCAGCAAAGAACTCACTCAGTTTCTTTCTTCGCATAATTGCCCGGCCTTCTGTCCCATTCCCACACCACATCGAGGTGACACGGTTAACTGCCGTCCATCAGCAAGGCGACCAGACACCTCCCCCGTCCTTCGCCCAGATTAGACATTGAACCTTCCAGCTCGTCTGCTTAAGGCTTTTATCTTTAGTAGGCAAGTTCAATATTAAGCGCTGTATTAAAAAAGTAGCTACTTCTTTTTCTTTTCTAAAGGCTCTTTTGTAAAGCATACTGATTGTAGCAGATACGAAATTACTTTGCTAGCACCTTAAAAGCCTACCTTATTGGATAGCCACAGGTTACCTCTTAACCGCAACCTTAACAATTGAATACAGCTTAAAAGCCTAGCCTAACGCTTGCCCAGTCTGGGCAAACAAAATGCCTCTGGCTAGCGCTAACCAGACCAGAGGCAAATCTAACAGCAAAGGGGATAACCAATGCCATTAGACTGGAGCAAGTATATCGCAGTAGCCGACAGATTTCAACAGAAGGCAAAGGCACAGGATAGACAGGACTTAAACCATAATATAATTGTAAGCCTTGCCGATACTCAACTGAGGCTAGACAACAATGGTGGTGGTCAACTGTCCGATGTAGCTATGCTACGGATAGCCTCTTACGAGTGTAAAAAGTATTGGCGTGCCGAATACCGTAACGGTAGGATAATAAGCCTAAATACCGTTGTAGAGGATGAGGACGGTAACCAGATTGAGCTAATTGATACTCTAGCCGACGACAAGGCAATTGACCTAGAGGCGTGGCTTGACCACAACCTTTGGCAGTTAGGCTTCCCCGATAGGCTAGCTCAAATTGCCCGTAAGTTAGCCTATGGGATAGCACTAACGCAGGTAGAGCTAAACTACCTATGCCGATACCGAAAACGACAGCAAAAAAGGCTGTTTTAGGTGTTATGTTTTGTCCTCTTAAATGTCCTATATATAGTAGGGGTGCCGATAGTGCTAGCGGGTAGCAGGCTATCGGATACTCACTACTAGGCTAGGCTAGAGATTTGCCCACTCTAGCCAATGCTAAAAGGGGGTGGCACAATAGAACAACTTAATATCGTGGGCAAGCGTTCAGGTGAGGGCTTTGTAGCTCACAAGGCTATGCTGGTAAGTGCCTTGTCAAGAGCATTAGCCTCTAGAGTAATGCTAATGGACTTGACCATTGGACGTAAAGGCTTACTCGGATACCTTAAGGCGTTGGGGGGTAGTAATGTAATCAAGGTTATCCCCTCAAACGGTAGTGCTAGCGGGTCGCAGGCTACTGGTAAGAGGCTTAAGGTAATCTGTGGTGCTAATACCAGCACTATAGCCGAAGGCGACTGGCTAAAAGAGGCTACCACTACCAAGCGGGGTAGTAAAGGCGGGACGCCTCTAACCTTTTGTGAGGTTAGGATTAGTCCGTCTAATACCGTCAAGCCTAATGTCGGAGCTAACGAGCTAACCGAGGCACTAAATAGAGTTTTACCGTTTACGGCTAAAGGCGATGACAGACCAGTTTTAGCCTGTGTCAAGTTTGAGGCTAAAGACGGCAAGCTAACTCTGGTTAGTGCCGATGGTTTCAGGCTAGCAGTAGTTAGCCTTGATTATGCCGATGGTGAAGGACAAGCCTTGATTAACCGTGATGAACTAAAAGGCGTAGCTAATGCCTTACACAAGGCAAAGCGGGTAAGGGTTAGCTTTGAGGATAACGCCTTAATCGTGGACACCGAGCTAATCCGCTATAAGTGGACAAGCCTTGATGGTAATTACCCCGATTGGCAGAAGCTAATCCCTACCGATTTTAATTGCCTTGCCCATTTTGACACGGTAGAGGCAATCAAGGCGGTCAACTCACTCAAGGCGTTAGCCGACAGTAAAGGCTACTCAATAGACCTTACCATTGGTAACGGCAAGATGGTTATGGCTAATCCCGATGATAGAGGACAAGCCGATGTAGTAGCTGATACCGATGGCGAAGGCTTTGTTAGGCTAAACGGTAGTAACCTAGCCGAAGCTCTTAAGGCTTGCGGGGGTATGGTAGACTTTAAGATGTCAAGCCCCCTAGCCCCGACACTCTTCAGCACTAACGGTTATCAAATAGTAGTAATGCCGATGATAACCGACAAGGCTCAAGAGTATCAGAAAGCAAAGCAAGCCGAAGCAAAGGCAGAAGCCGAGCCAGCCGAGGTAGCCGAGCCTCAAGCCGAGCAAGCCGAGCCTGTAAAGGCAAAGCATAGCCGAGCTAAACAGCCAGTTAAAACCGCATAGAACGCTTGACCAAAAGAGAAAGCCACGCAAGAAGGCAGGGTGGATAGCCCTGCTTTTTTGCTTTTTTCAGGAGGTGTTGTTGTCAAGGGGTATTCCTGCCCCAATGCGGGGTGGGGATACCCCTTTTCTTTGCGTGGCTGGAAGGGGGTAAGCCTATGGAATATCGCTACCGTCGCCCGAATAGGCGCAAGTGCTACTGGCTTTGCCGAGGCTGCCTCAAAGGACACAGCCACTGCTCAACCAAATGTCCTGATTACCTGTCGGTAGCCAAAGCCGAAAGAAAACGAAAGGGGGAACTATGCCGTTAAAAGACCTGTCTGGTAAGACTGCCCGCGACCTTGACCGGGAGGA
>Ga0315314_1003691_pt1 | contig 11814 bp, 9 predicted proteins | sample TDP9_MG_FD_203631 | JGI IMG/M metagenome (GOLD analysis project Ga0315314, IMG submission 203631) | Freshwater sediment microbial communities from Lake Towuti, South Sulawesi, Indonesia - TDP9 | ecosystem: Environmental > Aquatic > Freshwater > Lake > Sediment | place: Indonesia: South Sulawesi...
GTCCCAAACCCTGCTCAGACCCGCACGTAGCCCGCCTAGTTGCCCAATCAGACGATGTGGCTCTTCTACTACACAGGGCCGGGTAACTTCGTGATAGCGATCCCTGGGCACCGTTCCCCTGAAAAACCGCAGCATCTCTGCATAGGGCTGAACAGCTTCTAAATCTTCTACTGTCAGGTTAACCATGTCTCGTTCCAAAACCTCCAGAACGTAGGCTTTCTTATCCCCGCCCGTCTTGTTTCCTAACAAACGCTCAAAATCCGTTTCGGATTCGTTCAGCCTGGCGGTAAGCATCCTTGCTCCAAGCTCGGCATCTAGGCTGGCTGGATGCCAGACCCCCGCCATTATAAAGGTTAGCTTTCCCTCCCAGTCAACGGTCTTGCCAGTCCCCCAACTCTTCGAATACCTTCCATCGTAGAGCCGCCGCATCATTCCAAACACCGGCCTAATAACGTGCGGTTGAGTTGAGAGGGTGGAAAGCTCCCGTATTAGTATGACAGCATCCGTTACCCGCTCCAACAGCCCCGGCCTGGGGCGATCCGTAAGACCGCTTACAAACGTTCTCGGCGTCAGGGAGTCCAGGGCCAGAATTGTGCCCGGCGGCACTTCCTTATCCTTCATCTTGGGAAGCGGCTGTGCAGGCAGCCAGTCTAGCAAGCTGGTCTTCCCCGCCGACGGTGGGGCTTCAATCACCGGCCAGACAGGGGTCTTATTTGGAAACCGGTGAACGTGTATTGCTGCCAGAACGATATCTAGCGCTTCATCTTGTGTGAACATCTTTAGCCTCTTTTCTAGCCTCTTTTCTAGCCTCTTTTTTTTTGCCTCTATTTGCCTCTGCTTGTAACCTCTAACTTCTAACCTCTAACTTCCAAATTGGGGGCGGGGGCCTGGGGGCAGAGGCTTGACCTTCCCCCAAGCCCCTCGTTACCCGGCTGGTCAGGCCGACCCCGCCCAAAGGAGGTGAAATCTGGTAATGGCATTTGCAACTAGTGTGAATTCTGGTATAATAAAGTTGGCAAGCGAGGCTTGTGCCTCAAGCCTTCGGCGTGAGTCTCAGGCGAACGCTGCCTCTCCTTCTTCAAGCCCGCCTCCCTCAAAGGCGGGCTTTTGCTTCCGCTTTGCCGCCTTCAAGATAATCCGGTAGCAACACCAAATTCTTTCCGAAAACTTCCAGCAAAATTCCCGCTTAGAATCGCAATCTCCCGAATTACTATTCTGGTTTGCTTTAACCATTATTTCCACCAGATTCTCCTTACTCCAACGCAGAATTCTAATTTCTAATCTCCAATTCGTCTTTCCCCAGGAAATAAAAATGGAAGGCCATGCCTCAAGCATTAACCTTCCAAACTACGCCGTTTCGGCGCCGCGGGGCTACCGCGAACTGATCAACTAACTAACTAAACTGAGGTTACTATGGATCTTTAACTATGGATCTTTAACTTTTACTTGACCTTGGCGCTGTCTCTCTCCTTTACAAAGGTTTGCCGGTCTTTTCTTGAACTTTCTACTCGTTCTTCCAGCCAGTCGTCAGGAGTTTTGCCACCTAAGCAGTCCCCGCATAACCAGAAATTTACATAGGGGTCACGGTGCCAAATCTCCTGGAACCATTTTTCTTGCTCTTCGCTTATATCATAGAAACACCAAACCTCCCGGACATACTTTCCGCAAACCGAGCAGGCCATCCCCTCAGGATAGTCTTCTTCTCTTAACCTTATGCTGTGAGTCCTCATAGTTTAAACCTCCTTCTGATGTTAATGGGCACAAGTCAGCTAATCCTTATGGTGAAACGCCGGCTGTTCCCTGCGGATAGACGTTGAAGACTTCATTGCTTCCAACTTTGGGGATCAGCCTTGCGAGTGATTGCCGTTTCTCCGACCAGGGAGTGCAACCAAAAAGGCTCCAAAGCCGACAAAGCAGAAGCTTGCTCGAGAAGTTCATTTTCTCCCAACGGGCACGAATCTCCTCAAGCGGGTTCTTCTTCTGCATTAGCTCCAGGGCCTCGCCAACAAACCTCCAGCCAAATTCGTCAGGCTCTTTATTGCACCCGTTTGGGCACTGCCAATAGCCACGAGGCAACCTTCCATTGGGAAGGAAATTTGGCGTCCAGCTTTGCCCACACCACAAACATTTCATTTCAACTTTCCAACGGTTGGTAAGCTCGACCCCGACTTTCCTCAGTTCCGCGTTATCGGGCCACCTGGGTCTCCATCTTATTGGTTTGCATGCCATTTTACCCCTCCTTCTCAGGAAAAAGGCTTGATCTTGCCCTCCAGCACCGCCAGCACCAGGTCCCCATCGAACCTCCAGCCTCGCCTGGAAATCCGCCTGGCTGGAACCCATCCATCACCGGCCCAACGCCATAAGGTTCTCCGAGGAACTTCGAGAATTTCCGAAAGCTCAGCGGCAGTCAAATACTTCCCTGTCAGCCTGGCCCTCATCTCCCCCTTGTCCATAACCCGCCTCCCTACAAAACACTTCCTGTCTGGAAACTAAAAGCAATGCAAAAGCATTAAACTACATTATGTTTTTCAATTTCCTTCTAAAGCTAGTATAGCACAAAAATCACTTTTTGTCAAGAGGCTTTTACCTCAAAAAGCACTCTTTCGTGAAATTTTAAGGTTTCTTTTACTTTCCTTACTTTCCTTATTATTAAGCTGAATAACATCTCAAGCGATGTCGGAAACCTAGCTCCCCAACCCAACCAACCCGCCAGCCAAGGCTCCACCCTTTAAACCACCACCAGAGAAAAAATAAATTGAAAATTTTATGATGATCTGCCCAGGAAGGATGGCTCCTTCCCCCGAAAGATTTTTGGCCCGTGGGGTCTCCCGGGGTAGTTCTTTTGCAATATTTTTGGGGTTGGCGACGTTTGTGGCGGTTGGTTTCCAGGGTGGTCCTCGGCCCGTAGGGCGATTCTTTTGCGTCCTCGTAGGCGTTGGTGGCCTCGTGATTTCCGGCGGTGAAGTGGAGGTGGGCGTAGGTCAAGTCTGCTAGACGCCGAGCGTAGGCCTGGGTCACCTCCGAGAATTATAGAGCAAGTATAGTCCTCAGTCTTTCGAATATATCGCTTGCGTACACGGTTGACTTACAATATTGACAGGTAGTAATGTTGCCCTTGTCCGGAACTGATAGGCTACCACCGCAAACTGGACACTTTACGGCTTCCAGCACAAATCCTTTCTGTGTTAAGAGGGAACGTAAGGTCGAGTAGTCAATACTGACCTGAACTACCTTGCTCTCGATCAAAGCCTTGCTTCGGTAAAGCTTACGTTCGGGATCCCAGTGTCCATCGAGTTGTCCGATCTTTATCATCGTTTTGATGCGGTCCTCAACCAATTTGGCTATGGATTCGTCATCTGCCTCCACCCATGCATCGAGCCATTCATGGTAGAGGGAAACCCCTTCCTCAAGAGCGAGCTTGCCCAGAACTTTGGTATGCTCAAGAATCGCATCATCAAGACCCGCGCAGTCTACTGTGTACTTTCGCCAATCACTTAGGTTCTTTTCGAGCTTTTCTTTGAATAATTTCCCCTTCCCTCCGATCTCAAATTCGAGACGAATCCCTTTCTCATCGTAGGGGGCTTTGTCTTTAAGGACACTGCTCGCGGAAACGCCAAAAGCAATGCTGTATTCCTTTTCCTTGAAGAAGAAGACTTCGCTTTTGACCTCTTCGAAAGGGATGACGAAACGGAACCTTTCCTTGGAGAGAAAGCCGCCTCTTTCGCACTCGACCAGAAGACCATCCCAGAATAAGGTGACTTTCCCGCCCCCAAGTTCCTCCCAGGATAGACTCTTCTGTAAGGAGCCCCATAAGTCAGTCCACCACTTCTCCACGGTTGCCAGAACATTATTACACCTGAAGACTTCCTCTTCTTTTTCCGCTATCTTCAGCTTTAGAGCCATTTCTTCTTGCTCTCCTTTCGCTGACTTTCTGTAATTGCTAGGCCATGTCTTATAGTGTATTCGCTAGGCTCTTCCACGGGTTAATCCAATTTTTTCAGTCTTTTCGTGCACTCTTGTTTCCAGTTCTTTACCGAACCACCTTGGCCACCACTAAAGCTTCCGACATGCCAGAACCAAAAAAGCCGCCCTCACTTGCCCAGGGAACGGCTTTGTGCTATAATTAGCTCTAGCCTACCTCCTGGGCCAATCAGGAGTAGGTGTTGGGATTACAAGAGCCGTAAACTCTGTAATCCCTTTCTATTTGGCTAAATACAGTATAGCAGATTTCAGCTTATTTGGCAATAGCCTCGTAGCTGCTACGTCCCAAACTCCAAAGAAATGGTCGCACCAAAGGCAAGGGGCTTCCTAACAGTTGCACAAGAAATCTTTTTCGTCTAAGGGGCATTAGGCGAAAAACAAAGGAGCCATCCCGTTTCCCAGGATGGCTCAGTAATTTTAGTCACGGCGGCTAACGTGTAGCACGCCGCAGCGGCACGCCGAAATGGAAGCACGATTGTCTATAACCTGCTGCGATGCCAAAAAGCCGCGCGCGTGCCGTTGTCGGCGTGTGTGTGTTTGCAGACGTGCGAGTGAGCGACGAGGTCTACAATGAAGTACTCTACTTTTCCTTTCCCTTATTTGCGCTTGATTCTTGTTCGCTGCTTTCCGCTTTGCCAAAGGCTTGTATGACAGCCTCCGCACCGAAATAGAAAGCAATCGTAACGCCAACTAGTCCCGTGAAACTATCAAGTAATAGCTCTGTCATCTTTGAGAGTTGGCCTGTATACGGAACGAACATGTAAAAACTCACGAGAAAAAGGTAGGTGACCACAACGGCTCCTGCCAAGGCTGTTCTGAAACCACCCTTGGTCAGTGACCACTTCTCTCCAAGGGATTCGCTTAGTATCAAGATCCCAAAGAATGTCGTCATGGCTACAGCAAACACTGTGGCTCCAAGTACTGCGCCTAGCATATAACCACCAAGAGGGAATTGCCAAAGAAGCATCCCTGCCGAGGCAATAACTACTATTAGCACAGCCATTGTGATTAGTCGCTTTGACATCTTGTCCTCCGATGTTCATGATAGATGGAATCTGGTCACACAATCTGTCGCTAGCCTACGGTCACTGAAGCGGCATGTCTGCAAACTCTTTGCTTTACGAATTCCTACGTCTCTCACTCCAAAATGGTGAATATTCCAGGACCGCAATGAGGATCAGAAAAGTTATTTGAGGCGACCTTATTATACCCCCTTCCCCCCTTTTTGTCTAGGTAGTATGGAGGCAAATTTCCCCTTGACACCCCCTCAGTTCTCTTATATAATCTTTTTCGTCTAACGTCCATTATATGAAAAAAACACCCCGGCCGGGGCGGGTTTTGACGCGGATAAATTGCTTATAATGGGTGGTTAGACGAGGAGCGCTTTAAGGGCGCTTTTTTGATTCCCCAAAATATCCTATAGGCTGCTAAGAATAGTATAACAGATTTCAGTTCGTTTGGCAATAGCAAAGCCACCTTTGCGGTTGACGCAGGTGGCTTTTCTTGCAAAGCGTGAACCCTGTAGCTAAAAGGCTTGCCCTGACAGGGCTTGTGCTGAAACCTTTGCTTGCGCCAATTCCAGAGTTGGGGTATAATCTTCCAAGGCTGTGCTTGCGGCGAATGGGATCATGATGCGGTCGGTGATCACGAAAGGTTGAATCAATGCTACTCCTACATTGTGTCTACTTTTTATCGAAGAAGTATTCGGTCATAGCTAAGTACCTTGGGTTGCAGGAGAGGGAGGACGACCCGGCCCAGCGGGGGTTCATCGTCGTGCAGATAGACGCCTTGTCCCATGAATACCTCGTCGAGGCCATGGATAAGGGGTATGCCCCCTACATGAAAGCGATGATCGAAAAGGACGCTTTCAGGCTGGAGAGGTGGTGTTGCGGCCTGCCGAGCACCACCCCCTCAGCTCAGGCGGGCATCATGTATGGCAACAACTTCGACATCCCCTCCTACCGCTGGTACGAGAAGGAGACCGGCACCTCGATAACGTGCAACGACCCCCGCCTGGTTAAGGCCATGCAGGATCGGGTCTCAAAGGGGCGGATGGGAATCCTGCGAGGGGGGTCGAGCCACGTGAACATGATGGATGGCGACGCCAAGCTCTCCCTATTCACCCTGGGGGCGATAAACAGCCAGCGCTTCTTCGAGAGCGTGCGCGGCCTCGGCTTCCTGATCCTCTTCCTGCTGAACCCCTTCCGCAGCGTAAAGATCATAGCTCTCTCTATCTGGGAATACTTGACCGACCTAGCTCAGAGGGTGGCCTCCATCCTCTCCCAGAGAAGGCGTTTGCCTTTCGCTAGCGCCTTTCCCTTCATGCGTATCATCACCAACGTCGTCTTACGCGAGATCCAGACCTTCGCCGTGATGGTGGACGTCTACCGCGGCGTGCCTGCCATCTACACCACCTATACCAGCTACGATGAGATAGCGCACCACTTCGGCCCGAGGAGTGTGCCCGCCTTCAGGGCGATACGCGACCTGGATAAAAGGATCAAGCAGATTGATCGCCTCAGGAGGTTGCACCTCCGTCGCCCCTATGACCTATACGTGCTCTCAGATCACGGCATGGCCCCCTCGATCCCCTTCTCCCACCTCTATGGCTGCATGTTGGGGAAGCACATCGCGCGACACCTCGGCGAGGGGGTTCGCCTGGACGAGCAATGTGGCGCAGAGCAGCATTCGCTCTCCCGAGCGCTACTCCTTATCGAGGCGTTAAAGAATATGGAGGATGGCCTTTCGTGGCCCATGGCTGCGCTGGTGCGCAAGGCCCGGCGCTTCGCAGCCGAGCCCAGGGTTAAACCCTGGGCTACGGACGACCCGGGCGAATGGGACCTGGCCAGGAAGAGTGACGTGGTGGTGAAGGACTCCGGCTCGATGTCCCATGTCTACTTCAACGTCAGCCCGAGGCGTATGGAACTCAGCGAGATAACCGCCCTCTTCCCCGACCTGATGAACGAGCTGATTGAGCATGAGGGCATCGGCTTGGTCGTGGGGCGAGAGGATGGGGAGATAGTGGTCGTATCCAGCCAAGGGATGATGAAAATAAACGACGACAGGTCGCGGATCGAGGGAAAGAACCCTTTGGCCTCGGTGGAGGAGCCAGAAGTCATGGCGGAGCAGATCCGTTACCTGGCCTCCTTCCCTCACAGCGGCGACCTGATCCTCTTTGGGGGCTATGACGAGGCGACAGGCGAGGTGATCTGCTTTGAGAATCAGTTGGGTGCCCACGGGGGGCTGAGCGGCCCTCAGGCCTATCCCTTCATCATCTCCCCCCAGGGTCTGGGCCTCACCGTGGAAAGCGTGACCAACGCCGATCAGCTTTATCACCACTTCATCAAGACATACTTTAAGTAACAGGAGTTACGCAGTTGGCGAACGCAAAGAGTTTTGACTAGCCCTGGGCCTCGTAGAGCAGGGTTTATCCCTGCGGTTTGGCGGCAAAACGCACCCATAAAGGGTGCTCTACGGCGTTTAGGCGAGAACTGCGTAAATCCTGTAAGTAAAAGGTTATACCCTTTTTGAGGAAGGGGTTCTTTAACGCCTCTCTCCTTCGCATGCAAATGGGTGGAGAATTGGACGTTTCGGATTTCATCGGCTACCTGAAGAGGCTTCCCTCCTATCGAGGCCAGATCGAGCATATCGAACATATACCTGCCCGCGAGGCACGCTACGGGGAGCTGGACGAGCCTTTGCTCCCCATCCTTGAGGATTCCCTAAAAAATGCTGGGGTGGAAAGGCTCTATACCCACCAAGCCCAGGCCATCAATGCCATCCGCGCCGGGAACCACGTGGTGGTCGCCACCTCAACGGCCAGCGGGAAGACCCTCTGCTACAATCTCGCCGTCTTGGAGGCAATCATCAAGGATCGCCGAGCGAGGGCTCTCTACCTCTTCCCCACCAAAGCTTTGGCCCAGGATCAACTGCGCAGCCTGCGGGAGCTGATGACTAGTCAGACGCGGCGCAACCTGCGCGATGTGAGTTTCGGCGCCTACGACGGCGACACCCCCCGTTCCACCCGCACCAGGCTGCGCAAATCGGCCTCCATCATCCTCACTAACCCCGACATGCTCCACCTGGGCATCCTCCCCAACCACCCCCTCTGGTCTCGCTTCCTCGCCAACCTGAGATATGTGGTCATTGACGAGGTGCACATCTACCGGGGCGTCTTCGGCTCCCAGGTAGCCTGCGTCCTTAGGCGGCTGCGTCGTCTCTGCGGTTTCTACGGCAGCGATCCCCAGTTCATATGCTGCTCGGCCACCATCGCCAACCCTGGGGAGCATGTGGAGCGGCTGATCGGCTTGCCGGTCCAGGTCATAGACGATGATGGCTCCCCCCAGGGGGCGAAGGACTTCGTCCTCTGGAACCCGCCCTTCATTGACCTGGCGAAGACCATGCGCCGCAGCGCCAACTCCGAGGCCACGGAGCTCTTCACCCAGATGGTGCGCCACCGCATCCGCAACATAACCTTCACCAAGGCGCGCAAGGTGGCGGAGTTGATACTGCTCTATGCCCGCGAGGTCCTGCAAGAGGGGGATCCGGGGCTGATCCCATTGATCAGGTCGTATCGAGCTGGCTACCTGCCCGAGGATCGGCGCGAGATCGAGCGGGGGCTCTTCGCAGGCGAGCTCCTGGGTGTGACAGCCACGACCGCTTTGGAGCTGGGGGTGGACATCGGCAGCCTGGACGCGACGGTGCTGGTCGGCTATCCCGGCACCATCGCTAGCACCTGGCAGCAGGCCGGAAGGGCAGGGCGGGGCGTGCGCCGCTCCCTCTCCATCCTCATTGGCCTGGACAACCCTTTAGATCAGTACCTGATGAAGCACCCCCAGTACATCTTCAGCCGCAGCCAGGATAACGCCCTCATCAACCCCGACAACGTCTACATCCTGGAGAAGCACATCCCCTGTGCCGCCCATGAGATGCCCTTGTCTGCCGAGACCGACCTCTTCGGCCCCGGATTCCATGAAACCGTAGCCAACCTGGAGAGGCGTGGGGTCTTGCAGCGCCGCAACGAACGCTGGTATTATTCGGGCTTTGGTTACCCCGCCGAGGATGTGAGCATCCGCTCCATCTCGCCCAGCAGCTTCGTGCTATTGGATGAGTCTCAGGGCTGCCAGACCCTGGAGGAGATCGAGGCCACGACGGCCCCTCTCCGCGTGCACCCCGGCGCCATCTACCTGCACCAAGGGGAATCCTATCTGGTCACGCGGTTGGATTTGGACGCCCAGGCCGCCTACCTGCGTCCCGTGGACGTAGACTACTACACCCAGCCCCGCCAGATCAACGATGTGCACATCATCCGTTCCTTCAAGGCCAAGCAATTGCCGACGACCAACGCTTACTTTGGCTATGTGCGGGTGACGGAGCAGGTCATCGGCTACAGGCGGAAGCAACGGTTCACAGAGACGGTTTTAAGTATCGAGCCCCTGGACTTGCCGCCCCAGTCCTTCGAGACCATGGCTCTCTGGTTTGACATCTCGCCGCGGATCGCTGGCCAGGTAACGCGATGTGGCCTCGACTTCCACGGCGGCCTCCATGCCGTCGAGCACGCAGCCATCGGCATACTGCCCCTCTTCGCCATGTGCGACCGCCTGGACATCGGCGGCCTCTCGACGCCAAGCCATATGGACACCGGGCAGCCTCAGGTCTTCATCTACGACGCCTTCCCTGGCGGCGTGGGCATCGCCGAGAAGGGCTTCGAGCTGTTGAGGGATCTCTGGAAAACGACGCTGCAATTGATCGAGAAATGCCCCTGTCAAGAGGGGTGCCCAAGCTGCATCCAGAGCCCCAAATGCGGCAACGATAACCAGCCCTTGGACAAGGAGGCGGCGGTGGTGATCCTGGCAGCCCTGCTGGGGCGTCACGAGTAGTTTGCCTTTTATACCCATTTCGGTTAAAATGGGGCTAGCGGTCGCTCAGGCCGCACTACCAGGGTATGGTGTCCCACCCCCTCCAAATTTTCGCCATAACTTGTTAAAGGGGGAAGACGTTGCTCAAAGTCATGAAAATCTTCATCGCCATCGCTGGCCTCGGCCTCACTTTGCTGGGGCTCTTCAGCGGGGCGCTTTACCTCCTCCTGCCCTTTGTCCATAATGGCAGCGAGGCTTTGGAGATGAACATCATCGTCGCTGGCCTCGCCTCGTTGGGCCTGGGTTTGGGTGTGGCTTTGGCCTATCAGGCGACGAGCTCGCTTCTCGGCCGCCCCTCTGGGACCTTCCGCCCCCCGCCTGCATGGCCGCTGGCGATCGCCCTGGTAGCCATCGCCCTCTGCGGTCAGTTGGTCCTCGCCTTATCCGCCGATTGGCTCATCACCCTCGCCTTTCCCCCCTTTCACGTCCTCGCCGCCGTGCTCCCTGCCATGGCCGTTTTGGCCTTCGCCGGGCGGAGGCTGGCGACATCGAGCTGGCGTGAGGTGACGTGGCAGGTGGCCTGTGGCACCCTTATCTCGCCCCCCTTTGCCTTCCTGCTCGAGGCCATATCCATAGTCTTGCTTGCCTTCATAGCCCTCCTCCTCGTCAGTTTGACGCCGGAGGGTGTGGCCTGGCTACAGGAACTGATAAGCAACCTTCAGGCCCCAGGGGGGACGGAGGGCCCTGCCGAGCTCCAACGGATGCTCCTTTCGCCGCCGTTTCTAGCTGTCGCGGCGGTCGGTTTTGTTGTCATCGCCCCCATGGTCGAGGAGCTGCTCAAGGGCTTGAGCGTCGTTACCCTGAGCTACCGCCTGCGGGGCAAGGCCGATGCCTTCCTCTGGGGCCTGGCCAGCGGGGCGGGCTTCTCCTTCGTGGAGAGCCTCTTCAGCGGGGCCATCTCCCTCCCAGAGTGGGGGCTCATAATGCTGCTGCGGGTGGGCGCCACATTGATGCACTGCCTGACCAGCGGGACGATGGGGTTGGGTTGGTATTACGCCCTAGTTGCCCACCGTCCGTGGCGCCTGATCGGCGCCTACATGGCTAGCGTTTGCCTCCATGCCTTTTGGAACGCCGTCGCCTTGGGCCTGATCATTGCCACCTCGCCGATCGTCGCGCCGCCGGGCTATGGCTTCGCCATCGGTGGCTTTAGCCTCATAGTCTCGACGGCCGTCTTCGCCGCCCTCCTCCTCTCCCGCCTCACCGAGGGCGTTCGGGATTGAGGGTTACCTGGGGGATCATAAGCTATAATTCCAGGAGGGTGATTTGCTGAGAATAAAGTCGTGGAGTGTCCCCGCCGCCTTGTGGTTGTTGCTCCTTTTATCGTCTGCCTGCCGGCCGGAGGAGCCGTCCTTGGAGCTGGTCTACCTCGCCCCCTACAAGGCGGGCATCGAGGTGGGGACCGAGCTGCCGGGCGCGCCGATACGCTACGTGGGCCCATCCGAGAGGGGGGCGGAGGTCGTTGTCGCCGGGCAGCGCACTTTCAAGCAGAAGGGCGATTCCCTCGACTGGCACGGCAGCCCCAGCGAGAACGTCACGCTGGACCTGGCGCTGCGGGTCCTGTGGTTCGACGAGGAGGCCCTCCATGTGTTGGGGAGGGCGCGGGTGGCCGTGCTGGACCCCGAGCCTGAGGCGGCTCCCATCCAGACGGATTCGCCCATGAAATACGATGCCCCGGTGGTCTATAGCGTCTCGCGTGGGGGCTCCATCCCGGGCACACGGGTCGAGTATCTGGGGAGGGCAGAGGAGGGAGCCAAGCTAGGCGGCATTGACGGCTACCCCTATCGCAAGCTGGCCGACTCCATCCTCTGGGAGGGGAAGCTCAGGGAGGGCGTCTTCCTCAGGCTGAACGTGCGCGTGCTGTTCATCACCGAAGACTCCCTCCGCGTCGGGGGCGTGGCTACCATCTGGATCGCGC
>Ga0315314_1003692_pt1 | contig 11813 bp, 9 predicted proteins | sample TDP9_MG_FD_203631 | JGI IMG/M metagenome (GOLD analysis project Ga0315314, IMG submission 203631) | Freshwater sediment microbial communities from Lake Towuti, South Sulawesi, Indonesia - TDP9 | ecosystem: Environmental > Aquatic > Freshwater > Lake > Sediment | place: Indonesia: South Sulawesi...
TATACATCGTGGTGTAGCTTCCAAGCGGCTCTATCGGCTCGACTTCAGGGGGACCAACGGGATCATATTGTTTATAATATTCGTCCAATGGCTTCGCTATGCCTGCTTCAACGAGGTCACCCATCCACGTGCTGAAAACCGTGGCCATGTCGTAAATCCCGGTCTTCGCCGTTGCCTCAGCCATCAATTTAGTGAAGATGTCACCCTCTACGCCGACCGTAACCAGTTCCACACCAATGCCCGTCTTGTCCTTCCACTCCTCAAGGAATGGGTGAAGCTGGGCTCTTGATCCTGCAACATGCAACAGCTTTAGCACTGTACCCTTAGGGACTATGCCTTTCTCTACTAGCGCTTTAGCTCCAACAACAGCTCTCTCTGAAACTGTTCCCGGTGGTGGCGTGGGCGTAGGGGTAGGAGTGGGAGTCGGTGTAGGTGTGGGCGTAGGAGTCAGAGGAGGTGTTACCGTCACAGTTACGGTTGGCGGAGTCGGCGTGGGAGGCGTAGGAGGCGCGGGCTTCGTTGCTTCGTATACTGCAAATCCAGCCGCAGCCACAGCCACTCCTGCGACAGCAGCACCAAGGTACTTTATGTAACCACGTCTCTCGATTTTTTCTTCTCTTTCGCTCAAAACTCTTCACGCTCTTAGAGTCGGATATAAGTCTTAAGTTACCCATATTTATTACTTGCTATAAACAGAACCGATGTGAAAATTAGCTCGCAACGTGTGGCAGACTCTAAAATTATACCGCTAGAAGACTAAGTTACACTAAGGGTACAGCGGTGGCACTATACCAATAAGGGGCATTACAGAGGCTCTTACTCGAGCGGGCGTGTTATCTAAAAACCACTTTTTCCTTCCTCTGAAAGGCTAGGAACCGTTCAACCTCCTCCATCGACGGCAAATTCTCTATATCGCCCCTAACCGTCACCACTAATGCGCCAGCGGCGTTCGCAACCTCCAAAGCCCTCTCTAAGCTCCAGCCTTTCAGGATACTTGCTACAAAACCCGCTGCAAAGGCATCTCCTGCCCCAATCATATCTACCACAGGCACCTTAAAGGCACGCTTCCTCGCCATCTTTCCCCTGGTTGCTGCAAGTGCGCCTTCCTCACCCAATTTTACAACCACTGTAGAAGGACCCATATCCAAAAAGCTTCTGGCTGCTTTTTCAGGATCGCTTTCGCCTATCAAAATCTGTGAGTCCTCAGGGTCTGTTAACAAAATTGTCGCCTTCTGAATCATCGGAAGGAGTGTTTCTCGGGCTTTTTCCGCCTTCCAGAGCTTTAGTCGAATATTTGTATCCAGAGAGATCATGGTGTTGCGGTTCCTAGCTATGTTTATGGCTTCATAACTGGCTTTACGGCTGGTTTCACTCAGCGCGGGCGTGATTCCCGTGAGATGAAAAAGTCGGGTTTGGCCGATGTACTCAGGATCTAAGTCTTCTGGGCATAATCTGCTCGCCGCTGACCCACTCCGATAGTATACTACACTGCTTTGGCTAGGAACAGGGTAGCCTCTTTGTATAAAGTATATGCCCGTTGGAGCCTCTTTATCCACAACAACCCTTGAAACGTCGACCCCTTCGCCCCTCAAAAAGTTCAATACGTATTTTCCAAACTCGTCTTCTCCAACCCTAGTGATGTAACCCGCAGTAAACCCCATTCTTGTCATTCCAACGGCGAAATTGGCCTCAGCGCCGGCCGCATGTTTCTCAAAATAGACCACATGCCTCAAAGGTCCTTCCGTAACCGGATTGAGTTGAACCATCATTTCGCCCATAGTAACTACATCAAACATCTGAAAGCACCGTTACGATGAGTATTGTTTAGTTCTTTCTTTAATGCTTTACCCAGCCCAACCCCTTCCCACGATTTTAAGCCTCTTATCCTCCTCTTTTTCATTAAAAGAAAAGTTTAGCCTTCAGGACAGCGTTCATGGCCGGTATCCACCGAGGATACCGATAGCTATAACCGCCGCCGTGATGTCTGCCGTTGTTCCCGGGTTTAACTCATGCTTTGGATCTCTCAGCTTTTTGTCGAAACTCCAAAGGAGCGTTCTACCCGACGAGGTCGTTAAGCCGCCCATCTCTAACACCCGCATAGCTTCGGCGGAGACCACCCTTGCCCTCGATAAACCAGCCTTTCTAGCGATTAGGGTGTCGGGGACCTCAGACAGGATCTTGAGGAACGTGTGCACCGTCGCCGTGTTTATGTCCCTCGTCTTTTCCAGCTGCTGGGTAAAATACGGGTAGCCGAGATCAAAGGTAATGGGATAGTTGTTGACCCACTCGGAGGCAACGGAGTCGTAAACAGAAGCAATTTTGAACACATCAAGAAGGGTGACATTATCGTCCAGAATCCTTTGTCTTGAGGCTGGATCGGTTACGTCAAGTTTCGGAGCCTTGCCCAATCCGCCGGGCTTAGCCGTCAGTATGGCGTCGTAGACATCCACCGCATCCACCGGGGTGCTGGTCTCAACCACTACGTTCACGTTCTCTCTGAGTTTAATGAGAGAAAACGCTCCTCCACTAGCCAGCGTCATCCCGGCCGCAACTGCAATGGGTGAAAGAAGAATCATCGAACCCAGAAGGGTGTTTCCACCACTCTGCCACATACTCACGCTCGTAGCTGCATTCTTAATGATCCTCCCTATTCTCGCCTTCTTCGGGCTAATTTTACCAGAATATATCATTATTCCCTGCTCGGTTGCGTGTTTGAGGTGGGGAACCACAGCGACAGCCGAAGCCATAAAATGCTCGTACCTTGTTTTTTCGAAATCGACTGTCCGATGGACGTTTCCAGGCTTGGGATAGGCGCTTACCTCGAGGAGAAGGGCGAGTTGCAAGCATTCAGTGACATGCCATACTATCTTCGCAGACGTGCGTGAACTCACACCGACTACACCCCTGAACCACGCTGAACAACCTTCTCATGCAAAGTTTTATTAACGTTGTGTAAAAAATTACACAGAGTTGAAGATTCATACATTGGGGATAGACTATGAGCAAAATAAGATATTTTAGTGCGAAGGGTGTTGCCTTGCTTGCTTGTCTAACCGCCCTTTACGTGGCTGTCGCATTGGTCATACCCGGGATTCCGGTCATAGGAGCCACTCAAAGTAAGATCTCGCTGTCGGCAACTCTGGCTCCGATCTATGGATTCATGCTTGGCCCATACTTCGGCGCCTTAGTTGTCTTGTTTGCGAACTTCGTGGCGTGGATTATCCCCCCAGCCGACTTGTTTGGTATGTTCACCATATTTAGCCCGGTTCTTTCCGCCTTCGTTGCAGGGGCACTCACTGAAAAGAGTAGGGGGTGGGTCTTGGGAGTGGTTCCTTTAGTCATCCTTATCTTAGCGTGGTACAGCACGTGGGTTGGACAAGCAGCGCCATATGTTGCCCTGCTTCATCTCACAGCGTTGATTGTTATTTTGCTCTTTCGAAAGAGGCTCGCGAATTGGTTCTGGGACGGTAAAGAGCTGCTTTGCGTAAGTGTCCCATTGTGTAGTTACGCTGGATTCATGGCTGACCACATGTTCGGAAGCCTAGCCTTCATTGGGCTGGCACCCATAATAATGCCAGAAGCCCTCTCTGCACTGCCAGTGATTTTTATGGGAGTGTTACCTGTAACCATCGCCGAAAGAGTTTTTATGACGATCGTTGCCTCGATCATTGGTCCTAGTGTCATTCTAGCTCTAAGAGCAGGTCGGTATATCCTTCGCATCGAGGGTTAAATTGAGAACCGTGATTAAAGCTCGGGAAGGAGATGTTGTCGAGACCGTTAACCGGGTCCTTTTTGACGTGAAGGGACTAGTTCATCCTCCTGAGAGAGTTGTAGCCTTTATTCGCTTTATACCCGATCCGAACGGCGATCGGAAACGGGATGAAACAGCGTACCGGAAGGTTTATGCTCTTGAAGAACGGTATGCACTGCTTGAAAGGGCTTTTCCGCAATACCTTGTCTATGACCCAGTTTTCGACGAGCGCCTCTGCGAAGTTCCTGTTAAGGCCATAGCGCATTACTATAAACCCGCCGAGCGACTGCAAGACCTCCTTCGTTCAGATGAGTTAGACGAGGTGGAGAGCCAAGCGCTGCAGTTTGTTAAGCTCCTAAAGAAAACGGCAAACGTTTTATGGAATAAGCTGGGCATCTCAGGCTCTATTCTAGTGAAACTCCACATGTCCGCTTCTGACATTGACCCCATCGTGTATGGATCAAAAAGTTGTCACAAGGTTTACTCCACGCTGAGATCACTGCTAGAAAATGAGGAAAGCCCGGTTAGGCCTTACGACTTAGAGGAGCTGAAAAGGTTGTTCGATTTTCGTTCGAAGGAAACGCTTACGGCTTTCGAAGATTTCGTTCGAACCGAGTCCAGGAAGGTTTTGCAGGGCAAGTTTATGGGTCGAGACTACTTCATTCGTTTCGTAAAGGACTGGAATGAAGTTGAGGAGCGATATGGCGCGGTTCGCTACGCCTCTGAAGGCTACGCCAAGATCAGGGCTAGGGTTGTGGACGACTCTGAAGCGATTTTCACTCCCTGCCTCTACAAGATTGGCGGTGTGGAGGTTCTTGAGGGGGTTCGTGTAGAGCCAATCGAGGAAGTCGTTTCCTTTCGTGGAAGATTCTGTGAACAAGCCAGGAACGGCGAGGTGGTAGTTGCGCAAGGCAAGGTTGAACGAGTGCAAAGGGCGGAAAAACCCGAATATTATAGGTTGCTTCTAGGAAACAAGTTTTCAGATCACATGATTCTGGTGTGATTAGTTCCTCTGGATGTAAACTTATATCCAATCTATGGCATAACCTAAGTGGAACGATAAAATGTGCAAAGCCAAAGTGTCGAAGGTTATAATCGTAAAAGGAAACGACGCTGGGGTCATGGTTACGAAGGGCCTGAATGAGCTAGATGTAAGGCCGCATAAAGAGAAAGTTGTGATTAAACCGAACCTCATCGTGAATCGTCCATATCCTACCACCACATCTGCGGAAACGGTTGAGGCCATCGCGAGGTGCTGTAAGAGGCTCGGAAAAGATGTGGTGATCGCTGAGGGATCTGGATGGTCCAACACCTATGAGGCCTTTAGGGATCAGGGTTACCTAGAGGTCGCTGAAAAGTGTGGCGTAAAGCTTGTTGATCTCAATGAAGATCAGTATGAAATAAGGAGAGACCCTCAAGCCATGGTGCTGAAGGAGTTTGAGTTTCCATCAACCTTGAGGAATTCTTATCTAATCTCCGCGGCGGTCTTAAAGGTGCACTCCACAACCACCGTGACCCTCTCGCTCAAGAACATGTTGGGAGCGACCATTGGGCGCGGAAAAGGAAGATTTCACAATTACGGAATAAACGAGAGCATAGTGGACATAAATCTTTACAAAACCCCTGACTTGGCGATAATAGATGGGAGGATGGGAAACGTGACAGGAGAACTCGGCGGGAGAACCAGAAGATTTGACTTAATGGTGTTCTCTGAGGACCCTGTGGCCGCTGACGCTGTAGGGGCAAGGATACTAGGCCTTAACCCCCTTTCTATAACTCACTTACGGTTAGCCCAAGACAAAGCCTTAGGTATCGCTGACCTGAGAAAGATAGACATCGTAGAGGTAAGGTGACGACTCCTTCTCATGTTATAGAATTTGTTGCCAACACCGACGAGTAATGAGCCGTTGAAGGTTAGGTCTTGAGAACTTTCAATACTTGCTCGTAATATCTGGGACCATAGGTCAAGGTAACTTGATGAAACACCTTTGTGGGAGTGACTACTTCCTCGAGGTTTCCTTCCACATAAACCTCTTCACCCCCTTTGGCTTGCATCCTAAACTCCTCCACATAAGAAACTATTCGCTGAAGATGCTCAACCCTTGGCCCATCTAAGATTTTGATGGGCTCAATTCGGTAAATGGAGGGAATAAACGGAGCATTATGGTCATCGGTTACGCGGGCGACGACTTTGATCCAGCCCCTCTTTACGATTCGCATGTCATGGCTGTATTCATTATAGATTTCCCCCCAGTCTTTCACCGGCTCGAACTCCGTTTTAATAACCCTCCCACTATCCTTGTCCGCAAACAACGCGTACACTCTCTTTCTTCGCTGGTGCCAAAGGTATTCCTTGGGGCTGTAGTTCACGAATCTCCAACGTTTCCCCCTAGTTACCTTCTCGCTTTCAAACTCGTTTCTTAGAGGGGAAGCCCCTTCCCGATAGAGGACTTCTAAGGTTTCACAAAGTCTTCCAAAATTTTCTCGTCCATACACAATGAGGTCGAGGTCTGAGAATCGGGGGTGGTAAAAACCGTGGAGGAGCGAGCCAAAGACACCAAAGTCCTCATCCGAAAGGTTTGACCTGGTTGCGATCAAGTTGAACACCCTATGCAAGGCCTTGAGAAGATCGTCTTTGGGCGGTTTTTCCATCAGTTGCCGAAACCTCTCATCGGGTTTTCGAGTTTTCGCGATAGATGCATGAGGAACACCTACGAGGCGCTCCTGCAAGGGCTCATAAAAAAGTGTATAATGGGGGTATTTTTGCTGCACAAATCGCAAACCTTCATCCTCATAAAACTTGTAGTATGTCCGCTTTCCTTTCGCTCGAAACGCCTTGGGATTCGTGGATTTGAAGACTGTGGCTGGGGCGTACTCAGGGTCGCAGACATAAGCGTCCGGTGGGTGGAAGTATCCGTAAACTCGAAAGATGAGGTTATCCCCTGTGACTATGGCGTCACGATCCCTCAGCCCCAAAGGAATCAGACATTGTTCCCCCGCAGTTCCTCCCTTTCCATAGGGAGGTTAATTTTTCGATGATAAAAATGGGGAAGAGGTTTATTCTACATGTACTCTGAATAGGTCTATGTCCTCCCTCATCTCCTTGGTGCACTCCAAGAATTCCCTAACCGAACGCTCCACATCCCTCGACTGCGTTACGTATCTTCCGACAATGATGATGTCTGCCCCATTCGCCAAAGCCTCTGGAGCAGTTTCAGGAGTGATCCCGCCTGCGACAGCCACCAAAAACCTCTGACCCTTGAAAGCCTCTCGCATCTCCTTAATGAGCTCCCAGCTAGTTTTTCCGATTCTTCTCTCCACATCGATGGCGCGATGCAAGATTACAATGTCGGGAAATTCTTCGAGTGATCGAAGCTTCTGAATAGGGTCTTCAACATTCATCATGTCCACGACCGCGTAGATTCCAAGCCTCTTCGCCTCGTGAGTGAAGTTATCTACTGTTTCCGTGGCCGCAAGCCCTGAAACCACCACCGCGTCCGCGGTTTCCTCAAAGGCTAGGTCGACCTCCACTTTTCCAACATCTAGGGTTTTCAGATCAGCGACAATGAACGTGTCCCTAGCCAATTCCCTTAAGTCACGAATCACCTTCACCCCATATTTCTTCAACAGGGGGGTGCCGACTTCTAGGATGATCCTGTCGCTTTCCGGTAGTTCTTCTATGATCCTTTTTGTTCTCTCTATACTCGGAATGTCAAGGGCTATTTGTAGGTAGGGCGGCCTCCACAACCGGGGCACCCTAAATCCCATTATGGGATGTTTCGCTCTATCCTTGTCGTATATGATCTTCTTCAGCGGCGGATACCTAGCCAGAGCCCTTTTTAGGGCCAGCTTTGTAGCCCCATAATTATACTGGTAGATCCTTCGATAGTCCTTTGCGTCAGGGTGCACAAACACGCTGCATATAATCACCCATTCATCGAGTTTATCCTCTGGTACGATGCCCTCCTCCACGGCGTCAGCCACCGCTTTGGCTACAGCGGCTTGAGCGGGACCAAAGATCTTCCCAGCCTGCTCAAGGTTCTTCACCGTGACCTTAGGAACCAAAAGGGTATGGGGCTTCGGGGGGAGATTTGGTCTAATGACCGCGAGGAGAGGGGTGTGACCCGCAGACAAGTTCGACAAACTGTTGGCGAAGGCTTCTCCCACAGGACCTTCCTTATCGCCAATGATCAAGTCAACGTGAGCGACCTCAGACCCCTCACCGGTTAACGCCTCACCTATAAGGTAGGCAAATTTTTCAGGCTTCTCCAAGGCTTTCACAGGCGCTATTTCTTCCCTGCCTACGTCTTCGAATCTGACACCGAATTCTCTCATCCATCGATAGAGCGTATCACGATGTACCCCCATGATCTCTGCCGCACCGGAAATTGTCGGCTTTGTTGACCTACTCTTTGCAGCCTTCCTCATCTCCCTTTCCTTTTCCTTCGCTGCAGCGAGCAATCTGACGAATTCTTCCTTCGTCTTGGGCCTTTCGTCAACATATTCCGACACAATGCCACTCTCCACAGATAATTAAACACGTATGCTTATTTAAAGTTGTCGGATTTAAGGATAACATAGAAGCAGTTCCGACATGATACGACGAATTCTTTTCCTTGACGACTGTAAAATCGAGGAAGGTATCCGACAATTTCTTTCGGGTGTAAGCCATGTAGCGGCTAATAAAGGTTTCATTGCCGTTCTGTCGGGAGTGTGTCGATCCATTTTGCGAGTTCGACTAACCAAATAGCTGTGAGGACAGTATAGAAGGTTTTAAATGCTTAAATTTTAGATTCGAATTCTGGAGCGTTGTGTTTATGGAAAAGTATTTGATTGAAGAAATGACTTCGCAAGAGATGACTGAAGCGTTAGAAGCAGTTGACACCGTTTTGGTTCCCTTGGGAACGATAGAGCAGCATGGACCCCACCTTCCGGTTGGAACAGACGTTCTCATTCCGGTGGAGATAGCTAAACGCGTGGCGGAAAAGGCCAAGGTGCTTATTGCGCCGCCCATCTATTACGGGAACTCTCTTTCCATGCAGGATATGAAGGGGGTTGTCACGATCACTCCCGAAGCCCTAGCATCTCTGCTCTTCGACTTGTGCAAGTCGCTCGCAAGGCAGGGATTTAGGAACATTGTGTTCATTAATGGGCACGGCGGAAATGTAGAGGTCCTTAACTTCATAGGGCAGAGAAGTCGAGCAGAAACTGGAGCAAGGATCATTCATATCGATTGGTGGGTGATAGCCGCAGAGGAGATCATGAAAATCTGTGAGAGAGAAGTGATACACGCTGATGAGGGGGAGACGAGCATGGTGTTGGCGAGTAGGCCAGAGTTGGTGGATATGACGAGGTCGGTGAAGGACGAGACAGCGAACAACTTGATTCAAAAGCTCACGAGTGGAAAACCTAAGAACATGCCGAAGGTTTATTTGCCCTTCCAAACTTGGACAAAGACAGGCTTGATTGGAGACGCGACGAAAGCTACAAGGGAGAAGGGTGAAAGGATTTTAGAGGCTGTAGTAAACAATATCATAGACTTCTTGGGGCAAGTCGACAAGCTTCTTTGATGTACGTCAAGGCCTTGAACCGTTACAATGAGGAGAGTAAAAAAAGGGTTGAGATTTCCGGTTTAGATGATCTTCCCACTCTTCATGAAGAGCTTACCGTCTATGTAGAGATCTGGCTTGGGCAAGACGAAGTCTTGATGGAGATCGGCTGTGACCTTGCCTCCTATGTGGGAGCTATCGCCTACGGCTACGTGCACGGTTCCCTTAATCTTCTCGGCTTCGAGCACGTTGTCAGGTCTCTTCGCGTAGGGGTTGGTTCCTATTCCGAGCTCGGCGAGGTTGCGTCTAGACTTGTATGGTTCCTCTTTTACCCCAGGCTTCAGAAGCTCCCTATACTCGTCTCCAACCTTGTCCCCACCAACGACTTCAACCACCTCACCGTTCCTAAACACTAGGGTCATATTCTCGGTTAGTCCTGCGAACCACCCCTTCTCCACCACAACCCTTCCTTCAGCCGTCCCTTCCAGCGGGGCTACGTAAGCTTCACCGGAGGGCAGGTTGCCGAATGCACCCCTCTCGGTGAATATCCCTGCGTCGACGCGACCATTCCTGCCCTTGAGGCTGAACTTTACGTCGGTACCAGCAGGGGTCTTGACAACGACCTCCTTGGCATCTGTTACCGATTTTGCAAGCTTCTCCGTTTCCTCCTTAATCTTCGTGTAGTCGGCAGTCATGGGCCCTCCTGGGTAGAACATGTCGATAAGGAATAGCGGCATACTAGCGACTCTGACCCCAACTTTAGTGGCACCTCCCCTTGCGTCCGTGTGCGTTAGGGAATAGCTTGTTATGGCGATGAGGACACTTGGTGTCTTCAGCTTTTCAGCCACTTCGGCGCCGGGTTCAGTCCCATGTCTTCCAACCGATGGATACGCGTAGAATTCCACTGGGCACTCTGGAAAGCTCTCAGCCGCGATTTCGCTCACAGCTTTCGCGAGAAGCGTCCTTTGAACAAAGTCGGTGAGTTGCTCGGTGGTCTTCTTCTTCCAGTCATCCATCGCAGGGACGTCTGTAACTACTAGAACCTTTTCGCCAGCCTTTAAGCCCATGTTGACCTTCAACATGTTAACTACGGGTTGCTTTATCTTCTCCTTATCTATCATAACTAACACCCATTAGAGGTGTCCGTAAGGTAATTAAATATTTTACGCCTGAAAGTTATTATTAGAAGAGAACTCTTAGGGGCACCGAAACAAAATTAGACGGAAAACAGCGTTCGTTGCACGAATTTTATAAACCCCTAATAGCATGCATGCTAAATATGGTGTTTAGGTCTTTAGGTCTTGAATAATCCTTCTCTGTCCTCTACTACCTTAAAAATGCTTAATGGCAAAATCATTATCGCAGTTACAGAAAATCCGATGACGGTATTTGCATGAAGCTTTATTAATTGAGCTATACCTCTTCTTCTACCTTGAGGCCTTTCGTTTTCTCCATCCTCTGGGCGTAGTATTTTTCGGGTTCTGGCAGTTCACGACATTTGATGTAGTCATCAACGTGGATGATTGCCAAGGCTGTTTCAAACGCTGCTTTTATTATATGTTTCTTAACAGCCAGCGAATCAAAAATCCTAGCTTTACTCATTTCAGCTAGTTCACAGTTTATAACATTTACTCCCGTCGATGTCTCTCCTCTGCTATGCTTTGCACGTAGCTCGGTGATGATGTCTATTTCGTTCAGTCCAGCGCTTCTACCTAACAGTAGGGGTATACTTTCAAAAGCCTTCGCAACAGCTTTAAGTGCAAGTTGCCTCTTATCCGCCATTTTCATGGCATAGCTGTTAAGAGCTAAAGCCATTTCCTCTTCAAAGGCGCCTCCGCCCCACACTAAACGGGGTTCTTTCACTAATGTCCTAGCCACCAACACGGCGCCTTTGAGAATGCGCTCGATATCGTCTAGAAGGTATTTAGATGACCCTCTAAGCACAATATCTACGGTTTTAGGGTTTTTGCATCCCTTGATGAACAGCCACGGTTCCCCTGTAATTTTTTTATGCTCCACAATATCTGCCCAGCCAAGACAGGAAGAATCCAAATCATTTATACTACCTACAGCAAAGGCTCCGGTTGCTTTAGCCACTCGGTCTACTTCGGGTGGTGGAAAACGCCTGACTAAAAGTATGCTTTTTTTGGCGAGATAATCCAATACAATATCGTCAACTCCCTTCTCTAACATTATCACGTTTGCCCCAGTATTGAGTATCCTATCGGTTATCGATTCAAGGCACTTTTGCTTGCTACGTTTAAAGTTACGAAACTGTTCCACTTTATTAAATTCAAATCGATAATCTTGATACCTTGTCAATTTCTTTTCGGGGATTCTCAGTTCCCCTTTTATTAACGCGATCCTTGCGTTTTCTACTCTTTCTGGCATGTAGATGCTTGACATCTCCCGGTAAAGCGCTATCCCGTCAACGAGAAAGGAATCTTGCACCGACTTCCCCTTTATTTTCTTAACATCGATTACGTCGGTGCCTTCGAAGCTTGACAAATTCT
>Ga0315314_1003693_pt1 | contig 11812 bp, 12 predicted proteins | sample TDP9_MG_FD_203631 | JGI IMG/M metagenome (GOLD analysis project Ga0315314, IMG submission 203631) | Freshwater sediment microbial communities from Lake Towuti, South Sulawesi, Indonesia - TDP9 | ecosystem: Environmental > Aquatic > Freshwater > Lake > Sediment | place: Indonesia: South Sulawesi...
CATGGTGATTTACACGAAGACTGACTACGAGTCGCTTGAACCGCTTGCCGAGAGTTTCGGACGGCTTGGCGCGCCAGTCGTTCGAGTCACCGAGTCAGACCTTATCGTCGATCGTGAAGAACGGCTGGAGGTTGCTGGCGGCTTGCCCGAAGCCCTGAGCCCACTCGTATTTATAGTCCCAGTTCAGCTATTTGCGTACTACAGCGCCGTCTCGCGTGGTCTCAATCCGGATAGGCCTACCAAACTAACGAAAGTGGTGAAGTGACTTGAAGGTTGAAGCTCTCGTGTTTGCGGTGGATGATGTTCTCTATGATACATCACAACAGCTCATCGCTTCACGAATGAGCGCTGTGAGGGCGATGAGGGAAGCTGGGCTGCCTGTTGATGTCGAGACGGCGTATCGTACCTTGGAGGAGATCATCAAGGAGACAGGCCCGGACGACACAAGGCACTTCGATAGGCTGCTGGAACGCTTGGGCCTTCGATGGGACCCAGAGGTTATCGCTGCCGGTGTAGTCGCCTATCGCGCAACCAGCCCTGTCTACCTGAAGCCGTTCCCAGACACAGTCTCAACGCTACTCAGGCTGAGGGACGGCGGTTACAAGCTCGGAGTCGCGTCAAAGGGGCGAGCGGTGAAGCAATGGCAGAAGTTGATCCAGCTCGGATTAGAGCACATGTTTCACGCGGTCACCGTATCTGAGGAGACTGGGTCGGAAACACTCACCACAGCCACCTTCTCGAAGACGCTTGAGAAGCTCGGTGCTGTAGCTGAGAGAACGGTCTTCGTTGGCTGCGACCTTGCTAGAGAGATAGCAGTGGCGAACACAGCCGGACTAGTCACGGTAAGAATGAAGACGGGAACGAACAGGACGAGCACCCCAAGAGATGCCGGTGAGAAACCTGTCTACGAGATAGACAAGCTCTCTGACCTTTTTGTGGTCCTACCGCCCGAGAAGGCTTCAAAATAGGTGCTGGCATCGGCGCCACCACAAGTGAGTTGGCAGAGGTAACCATCGGAGCTAGCAACTCCTAGGGCCGTCACCGCATATGCGCTTGACCGAGGGCCCCGCTGCTTCCTCGTTTCCCGACAGCTATGGCAACATGGATTTCTGCAGAAAAGCCCTGGAGAAGTCCCTTCATCAATATAAGGCAGCAAGCCTTCCGAACTGTGACTCTTTGAATATTGCCCAGAGTTGAGGCCAAGCTGGGTGAAACGAATGGTTACGAGTTTGATCACTGGTGGCGCAGGATTCGTGGGGAGTCATCTTACGGAAGAGCTTGTCAAGCGTCGTAGGAGAGTCATGGTCATGGACGATCTCAGCAACGGCAGAATAGGAAACATAGCGGCCGTTGAGCGTCGAATAGTATTCCGTAACTACGACATTACCTCTGGCTTGGTCGGACTAGATGAGTTGAAGAATGTCGATGAGATCTACCATCTAGCTTGCTATCCTCGTCAAATCTCCTTTGCAAATCCCATGAGAGATTGCCAAGTCAACCTGACCGGAACCATTCTGTGCTTGGAGTTGGCTCGGAAGACAGGGGCGAAGATCATCTACACGAGCAATACAGGTATCGTCTCCAATCCTCAGACCCTGCCTGTCGATGAAACATTTGCACCGAACCCTTTGACCCCGTACGACACACATAAGCTCGCCAGCGAGTACATGATGAGGGCTTATCACGAGTTCCATGGTATCCGTGCAGTCACGGTGCGTTTCGCCTCCATCTACGGGCCTCGCCAGCGCGTGAACGAAAGACTGGGCTGGAAACCTGTCATACCCGAATTCGCCACGAAACTTCTGCGAGGCGAGGCCCCGACCGTTGATGGCGACGGGAAGCAGACGAGGGATTTTCTGTATGTCAGAGACGCGGTTGAAGGAGTCATCCGAGGTATGGAGTCCGAAGCGCCTGAAGCAAACAACGGCGGTGTGTTCATTCTCGGAACGAACAAGGAAACTAGCATCAATGAGCTATACAGCATTATTAGTAGCCTATTGAACGCTGCTATCAAACCCAAACATGGGCCTCGAAGACGGGAAGACATATTGAGAATGCGGTATGATTACACGAAGGCCAAGATCACTTTCGGATTCGAGCCTAAGACTAGGGTAGAAGACGGGCTAGCAGAGACACTTCACTATCTTAGAAGAGAAGCCGAGGGATCCGGCAATAGGTCTTGAGCATCAGCTCGTTGCCTCATTGGAATAGGAGCGAGTGAGTACGCGGCTAGACACGAATGGACCACGGCGGCGAAATCCTGCCATGGCCAATGCCGTTAAGGGAGGGACGTCGACATCGCCAGATGATCTGTTTAGGCGAAAGTCATTCACTGTCACCGGTGGAACCGGTAGCTTCGGTCGCACCATCGTCCCGGAGCTTCTGAAACACAACGTCAAAGAGGTCACAATATTCTCGAGAGATGAGGAGAAGCAGCTTGACATGCGGCGAGAGATCCCTGACCCAAGGCTTAGGTTCCTAATCGGCGATGTTAGGGATCGGGACCGGGTACTGGGGTGTATCCGATCCGACTACGTGTACCATGCAGCCGCTCTGAAGATCCTTCCTACCTGCGAGGATTTTCCACTTGAGGCGTTGAAGACGAATGTTGAGGGCACGCTTAATGTCAAAGAGGCGTGCGCAAGGAACGGTGTCAGCAAGGCCATTTTGGTCAGCACCGATAAGGCGGTTGAGCCCGTAAACACTTACGGCATGACAAAAGCCCTTGGCGAGAAGATATGGCTAGATCCTTCTTCGGGTTCGAAGACTTTTTTCGGCGTTGTGAGATATGGCAACGTAGTTGGCTCTCGGGGCTCTGTGGTTCCATACTTCAAGGAACTAATTGCACAAGGGAAGCCCTTGCCGCTCACGGATCTCTCCATGAGCCGTTTTCTTCTAACCTTGAAGGAGGCGATAGAGTTCGTATTCTATGCGACGGAAAACATGCAAGGCGGAGAGATATTCGTGCCCAAGAATCCAGCCTGCATGATCGTGGACTTGGTTCATGCCCTCGCAGGGAGGGAATACCCGATTGAAGTGGTTGGTATTCGACCCGGCGAGAAAATCGTTGAGGTTCTTGTGAGCAGGGAAGAGTTTCGGAGAACGGAGGAGCGGAAGACCTGCCTTGTTATCCATCCTTATGGCCGCTATCGGGGCAAGATGAAAGAGGAGTTCACCAGCGCGAACGCGAGACAACTCGATGTTCCTGAGATACGGAACCTGTTCAAGAAGACGGAGCTCAAATGCTACTCATAACTGGCGCCTCTGGGACGCTTGGTGGAGAATTTGCGAGACTTCTTCCCGACGCTCTCACGCCTACCCATCAGCAACTGGACGTGACGAACAGGGACGTTGTTCTCTCGTATGTGCGTGAGAAGAGAGTACACACGGTGATCCATTGCGCCGCCTTGACCAGCGTCCGCCTGTGCGAGACGAATCGAGCGCACGCCTTCGGGACCAATGTGAGTGGAACTAGAAACCTAGTTGATGCCCTGTCAAGATTCGCGCCCAAACCCTACTTCATCTATGTGTCCACAGCCTGTGTTTTCCCAGGGGACGAGCCGGCACGTTTCTACTCTGAAGACGATATTCCGTACCCCTGCAATTTCTACGGTTTGACTAAGCTGTTGGGAGAATATGAGGCCCGTAGACTGCCAGGCTCCTTGATAATCCGAACGAACTTCGCAGGTAGAGGAAAATGGAAGTACCCATCTGCCTTCACAGATCGATTTGGGACCTACCTCTACGTGGATGAGGTCGCAAGGGCTATCACAAAACTAATTCACGCAGACACAAGGGGCTGTGTCCATGTTTGCGGTGACAGGTCTATGAGCATGTATGATTTCGCCCGCATAGGAACTCCAGATGTGAAACCCATGATACTGAAAGACTATCTAGGTCCACCTGTCACCGTAAATATGTGCTTGACGTCGAACAGGATACCACCTGTCTGCTTTACAGCAGCATCGGAGTGAACATGACGATCGCAAGATAGCCAAGCAAGAGATCAAGACATATCGACGAGTGCTGGACAATTGAGAATCCTGCACTACCAACACATGGGTGCCGGGGTCATCATCGCCAGCGCACAACGCAAACTCGGACATGAAAGCCGCGTACTAGCCACCTCCCCTCATCCATTCGGATTCAAAGAGGACTACCTGCTCACCGCAGAAACCCGCAATCAATCCACCGGCAAGTATTCGACCGCGAAACGCATCCTGCCAACCCCCGCCCGCACCATTATCCGCAAGATCTTGCGGTACAAGACGAGCGAGCATGTGGTGGACTTGTGGAAACCCTACTATGACAACTACGACATCCTTCATAGCCACGACAACAATCCCCTTCCATCCGCCGTCCGAAAGCATTGGAAAGGCCGCATGATACAGCATTACCACAGCGCAATCACTACGAAACCAATCTACTCTGACATCCCTTCTTTCGTCTCAGTCCCAACGATACTGCGCAAAATCCCAGACGCTACATGGATACCACTGCCAGTAGAGACCGAAGTGTACGCTCCATCCTTCAGGTACAAACGAGGAGAGGGACCAATCCGAGTTGGATACTGCAACCAATCGATCGACCCAACGAAAACGCCGTACATCCCACGGCGGGAAATCGAAGTCGCAATAGACAAGACTAACCGAAAGGCCACGGCCTGCCCTCTAACAGGCATCATTCCGCACGAAGAAATGCCTCAGTACTACGCAAACATTGACATCTGGGTAGACCGGGTAGGGCTTGGCTTCTATGGCTTCGCGGCGGTTGAAGCGGCAGCCTGCGGGATACCGGTCATCACGCACATAGATGAAGACATAAGAAGGAAACATGTTCGGAACTGCCCGTTCATAACTGTCGACCGTAACCTCGGAGTGGGTGACGCAATTGTTAGGCTCGTTCAGGACAAGGAACTTCGGGACCAACTTGGGAAAAAGAATAGAGAATACGTAGCCGAAGTTCATGATTCCATCACCGTCGCCAGGCAATGCGTTCGTCGTTATGAACAAATGCTGAAGGTAACAACATGATCCATAAGGCTAGAGCGCTAGCAGCCAAGACGTTGTCATTCATAAGGAATCCCTGGGTCAGCGCATCAACATGTCTCTACAAGACCCACAGTGAATACGCCATACCAACCCAGCTAGGGCTAGCTTTGACACACCGCTGCAACATCACGTGTCCCTACTGCATGCGCACAAAATACCTGCCGCCTGAAGGCAAGATGACCCTAGAACGCGTTAAGCAGCTGATGCAACGCATGAAACCGTACGCCACGGGAGTATGCATCATGGGGCTCTGCGAACCATTGATGAACCCTGAAACTCCAGACATAATACGCTGGCTGAAAGACGAAGGCAAGTACCAGCTGAGTTTCACCACAAACTGCACCATCCCATTCACCGATGACACCCTGGACGCTTTGCGGCGAGTGGACGATATGGCAGTCAGCATAGACACCTCTGATCCCGAAACGTTCCGTTGCCTCCGCGGAGGCGCGGAACTCGAACAGGTGATGACTAACCTGAATCGACTTTTACGGTACAAACGCGAACGCGGACTCAACAGACTCGACAGGCCGCCAGTGCACGTCAACGCGGTCATCACTTCAATGAACTTCCACCAAATACCCGGCCTCATCCGAATGTTTGAAGCCTACGCTGATCAGCTCACGTACCTTATGGTCGACCCGGTAACTCGTCCTGACTACCAAGACTACGAAGAGCCGCTGATGCTCCAGCGTGGTGACTTCGACAGACACATTGACGAATATCGTCAGCTCGCAAGGAAGTCACCTCTGAACGTTATCGGGTTGGACTACATGCTGGAGGCGAGTTGGAACTGGCGTGACTGTCACCTCTCATGGCATAGCATCTTCATCGAACCCAACGGCGACGCCTACTACTGCTACAGCTATGATTACGTACTTGGGAACGTCTTCAAAGAGAATCCTCTCGCCGTGTGGAACAGTCTCAGAGCCAAGCAGTTTCGGCGCAGGCTTCTCTCATCGGAACCGCCCCTAAAGCAATGCCGCACCTGCAACTTTGCGAGAAGAGGATGGCAGCCTGGGGGTACATACTACCGAACGAAACGAGATGTCGTGGGTTGAATACCAAGCGCTTTCAACGTGGCAGACGACGCACAGGATGAGAAGATTGCTTCTATCGATCGATATTGGCATGTTTCAACCAGAATTCCAGCGCTAGCAAACCAAGCATCTTCCCAATGTATCTTGGATCGTGTTGGTCTGATCTCTCAAATCCGTTTTCAAGCCACTTCTTGTTGACTATCTTGGCGATTCGAACATGTGTTAACAGGTGCCCCGGATATGCTTATCCCAGCTTTCGATAAGATCCATTCCCCACCCTATCTTCTCTTTGGTTGCTGGCTTATAGGCAAAGTTCTCGAGCAGGATCTGTCTCAGGACCACTTTTCCCAGATTGTTCACGGAGTCATACTTCAGGCTGTATGGGATGTGCGTTGCCAAGTGCAAGACTTCTGGTTCCGGAAATGGTGCTGCAATCTTTACTCCAAAATGTCTTGAGAATGCACTATTAGTGGGCGTAAAGTCGTAAAGGAGCTTGCCGTTGTAATCTGCTAGAAACACCTTTCCGATGGGTGGAAGAGGATTCGCAAAGTACGGTTCAAGAACCTGGTAGATGCCGCTCCAATCGAACGGCATCGCAAAGAGTTTCTCTTGATCGGGCACCCAGTCCCTTTCATGGGCTTCGAGGTATGGTTTCGCGGTTATCTCGCTGCCACTGTTGAGCAAGCGCGCGTACCTGAAGACATAACCCCCGAAAAGTTCGTCGCCGCCGTCTCCTGTAAGAATGAGGTCGCAGTCCTTTGCAGCTTCCTTGAACAGGAAATACGGGTACAGGTTCCACCGTGGCTCGTTCACTATCTTTACTTGATCTTCGAGTTCAGAGAAAGGGGTCTCCACGTTTATGTCTTTGTGGTCCGTGAGGTAGAGTTCTGAGACGCGCGTAGGGCGCGTAGGGCATCCTTTGACTCTCTCGTGTCGGATCCGAACGTTATGCAATATGATCTTATTTTCAGGTCGGGAAAGCACTTGCGAGTTAGGGCGAGCACGGTGGTGCTGTCAACGCCGCCGCTGATACCGACCCCGATCTTCTCGAGCTTGTGTTCTTGAACGATTCTTATCATCACGTTCTCAAGGAGTTGTTGAACGAGCGGAGAAATTCCTTGGTATTCGACAAAGTCTTGCCAGTCTAACTTGGGGAGCATAGTAGGGCCGGTTGGGTCGTACCGGAGCGTCAAGATGTTTCTTATTTTCTCTATGGTTCGCAGATCTAGCACAGAGCGCTTCATCCCATAAGATTTACTGAGACATCTCTCCGCGGGTTCATGAAGCTGAAGCTTCTAGGATGACAAGCGAGATGAAAGACGACGCTAGCGCCCGGAGTCTTTGAGATCCAACTCTTCCTCGAAATATCTACGACTCTGAGCTTGACTAGATCGATGACGGAGCGTAGATTTTCGCGGCTACTGTTGCTTAGGTCGTCAAGGACAGTGACGGAATACCGTCTGTGTACGAGTTCCTCGACGAGGTGACTCCCGACAAACCCTGCTCCCCCCGTCACAATGACATGTTCGCGAGCCAACATAGTGCCACCTAGCGGCTGATCTCTTCGAGCACTTCATGGTATATTCTCAACTGGGTCTGGGCCACTGTTACGAGGCGGTGATGCTCCAGAACCCAGTCGCGGCCTCTTCTGCCGACCTCAGATCTGAAAGCTGGGTCGTTCAGCTTCTCCAGCATTTGGTGTATCTCATCGACAGATCTGGCGCTAAGGATTGGAGGGAGTGATCCGTGCCACCGTTGGAAATACTGGTCCTCCACATACATCAGCACTGGTTTTGCGCAGGACATTGCTTCAGGAGCAGTTGTACCATAGGCTCCTAGAACGAATTGATCGGCGACGACGTCAGCCAGCCTGTACCATTCAATGAGCCTCTTCTTGTTCATGAGCGGTGCCCATGACACATTCTTCTCTATGCCCAGACTAGTTACGAGATTCTTTGACCGCAGTAGATCACTTCCCCATTCCACCATAACGAGTGAAGCCGCGGGGCTCGTTCTGAGGAGACTCGAGAAAGCTTTGATGAGTCGATCGTTTCCTTTCTCCTGCCACTCGTGCCGAGTGGGAGAGAATACCATGAGATCGTGGTCCCGGCTCAAACTGAGATGTGATCGTCCAGGAGAGTACTGATCGGTGTCAATTGCAAAAGGTGAAAACTCAAGACGCTCTGGATCATAGCCCTGCTGTAGGAACATCTCGTAGGTGTCAACGTTGGTGAAGATGATCCTGCTCGCGTGTCGGTAACCCCACCTTCCAAGTCGGTACCCCCGCCTCTTCATCTTCAGGTATCTGATCCATCCAGCATCGTAAATCACGTAGGGTTTCCGGCACAGGATTGCACACTTGGCAAAAGGTACATGCCCGACTACGAGGTCGTACGGCTCAAGCATTCGCAGCAGATTAGCCCATCTCAGCATTCGCGATGGATACCATGACCGTGAAGCCTCCCACACATGAATCCAGTCCGGGGTGGACCAGTGTTCGTTAAGGCCATCCCAATCGGGGTTGTACGGGTCGCCGACTTTTCCCAGGTCTATCTCAGCGTCTTCCCACTGCGGCAGCGATGCAACATGGGACGGTTTTTCAATTATCAGCTCCGCGTCGACACCAAGCCTGCGCAATCCCTTGGTAACCATGTACGCATCATTTGCCATGTTAAACGCGTGGACAACTCGCACTACCGGCACCATCACCAGAGCAAGAATCAAGCTTTCGGAAAGAATCTCATGGCGGACCTCAGAATGGCTTTTCTCATTCGATCTACTTGAAAGGACCTCACAAAGCTTCGCAGCTCGCGGCTATGCGGTGAATAGAAAGGATCACGAGGCTTCACGAAATATGCTCTCAGGTAGCATTTCACCATTCCTAGAAGGACTCTTCGAGGCACAGCGCCTGAGAGAAGGTTCTGCAGGACTCTTCCTAGGAAGAAAATGGGGAAATAGCCCAAAGCGTGAGGCATGTATCCCCACTCCACAAACCCGTGACTAAGACCAAACCGTTCCAAGTGCTGGTATGTCACTTCGTTGATGCACTCCACTTTGAAGCCTCGCCGCATCGCTTCATAGACTATCCAAGGCTCGTATCCGCTCTTCTCGGGAAAACGAAATCCAACCGATGCGAGGAATGAATTCCTAATCAGACGTCCTGATCCCTCCGGCGGCTTCCACCCATCGAGCGGCGCCGGGATGCCTCTAGTTCCGCTTGCGATTGCGAGCAGCGGGTCGCGGTTCATTCGCTGAATTATCGTGCGAACGTAACCCGCCGGATAGATACAGTCGTCGGCGGTTATGAAGGTGAAGTCCACGCTACGGTCTAGCCCTTCCCGTTCCGCCTCCCCGAGACACTCGTTCCAATTTCTAACTACCCGTTTGATGTCATATTGCACATCATCTCGACGGAGGACCTGAAGGATCTGGCCGTACTCTTGGCTGTAGCTCCTCAGAAGCTCCTCTGTGCCGTCAGATGAGCCGTCGTCGAACACGACTATGCGCATGCACGGCAGCTCTTGGTTCAGGATGGATTCCAGTGTCTGCCAGAGATCCTGGCACCGATTGCGGGTGGTAATCACAGCCCAATAGCTCATTCATGTTCTCCTCTGGGCCAGAGTCCGATCGGTTTCCGTGTTCTCTTCGCTCCTGGCGACACCTGATCGTCCGAGTGCCTGCCTTCTGTTTACCAAGAGAATGTCGGCTCTGCTCCTTCCTCGTCGAGAAATATTCGGTGCCAGAGTTGGAGGCCTAGCATGATCCAAGCCATGGCATACCAGCGTGTTCTGGACGGATTCGTTGGTGACTTAATGTTGCGAAGCACTTTATGATACCAGCGGCCTGCCATATCTTCCAAGACTCTAGATTCCGGAAGATATTTCTCCGCGTATTCTCTGAGAGCATCTCTCCACCAAGAGTAGATGTCGATGCTGAACCCCCATTTCGGTTTCCCAAAGCAGCTGTCAGGCAGAATGCCCCTCATGGCCTGACGGAGCAGTAGCTTTCCAGTGTCTCCGACCATCTGATACTTGCCTGGCACTCCCAGCATCAATTGAACGAGGCAATCGTCAAGGAGCGGGACTCTGACCTCAAGTGTGTGAGCCATGCTCATGGCGTCCTCTACAAGCAGGTAGTCATATGGCAGTTTCGTGTGGAACTCGCAACGAATCATCTTCTGCACGAAGTCGCGTCCTTCCGAGAAGTGATGCTTCACAAAGCTAGGGATTTCCGGGTCAAATTCTGATGGCGGGAACCCCGTTACAATGGCTGAATAGGCCAGTGCTTCGTCACCCAACGCTCTTGCGTACCTCACCTTTCCGATTGGTATTGCACCCGCAATGGTTGCGAATTCTCCGAGTAATGGAAGTTTTCGTATTCTGGAGACCTCGCGTGCTTTTCTGAAGCGTGAAGTATTCGCGTAGCCGCAAAAGAGCTCGTCGCCACCAAGCCCGCTTAGACACACTTTCCCATACTTGCCTGCAGCCTCGTTGACGAACCAGGAATAAAGATTGACCTTGGGCATTTCAGAGTGCCATATCATCCCCGGGAAGAGCGTCATTCCCCGACTCGCATCGATGAGTATCTCTCGGTGCTCTGTTCCAAAGGCTTCCGCAACCACCTTTGCGTCTTCGAACTCATCGGTGTTCTCTCCGAAACCCATGCAGAACGTTCTCAACCCCTCAGGCCTCGCTCGACTCGCGAAGGCGACGATGGTGCTTGTGTCAAGCCCTCCGCTGAGAAACGCCGAGACGGGAACGTCCGACGTTTCTGTTTGTCGCATCACGGACTCTCTCAGGGCGTTCCTGATCGTCTCGATTGGCGGAACCCAGTCATCGTACTTAGGCGGATACCAGTAGACCGTCGTTGTCGCAGAACCCTCGGAATAGCTCATGAAGGAGGCTGGAGGTAACTGCTTTACCTCACTAAACATCGACATTGGCGCCAAAAGGTACCCGACCTCGAGAAGCTGCGTAATCGCACAGTGGTTCACCGTCAGAGTATCTAGTAGACCTGTTTCAACTATCGCCTTGGCCTCAGACGCAAAGGCAAGTGCCTTGCCGGCTTGGCTGTAATACAGTGGTTTGATTCCAACTCTGTCTCTCGCAATTACAAGGATCCTCTTGATTCCATCCCAGATTGCCAGGGCGAACATCCCATTGAGCTTCTCGAACATTTGTTCGCCCCACTCTTCGTACGCGTGCGCGACCACTTCTGTATCAGATAGCGAATTGAATTGGTGACCCTTCTTCTGAAGAGTGACTCGCAGTTCTCTGTGGTTGTAGATTTCCCCGTTTAGCACAGTCCAAACGGAATGGTCCTCAGTCGTTGTGGGTTGATGGCCACCTTCGAGGTCGACGATGGCCAACCTGTCACAACCCAAGGCTATCCGGCCGTCAACGAAGGTTCCTGTATCGTCTCGTCCTCGATGTTTGATCGCCTCAAGCATCCTGAGTAGGGTTTCCCGAGAAGCGTGATCACCAGCGAGTCCAGCTATGCCGCAGAAGATTGCTCTCCTCCTTCGAAGCGCGAAACGCATCAGGCCTTTGACCGCCTATTCTGCAAATACTTATAAGGGCTCAGCGCTGGTTGGCGGAGTCAGTTAGGTCTACAGTGGAAGGCTGGCTGTTAGCCGTAACGTGTATGCGTGTAGGCCAAGGCTCCTTTTCCCTGTCCTAGCGTAGAACGACTGTGACGTGAGGTGAATCCGTTGAGTTCCGA
>Ga0315314_1003694_pt1 | contig 11807 bp, 10 predicted proteins | sample TDP9_MG_FD_203631 | JGI IMG/M metagenome (GOLD analysis project Ga0315314, IMG submission 203631) | Freshwater sediment microbial communities from Lake Towuti, South Sulawesi, Indonesia - TDP9 | ecosystem: Environmental > Aquatic > Freshwater > Lake > Sediment | place: Indonesia: South Sulawesi...
GGGTCATACCTCTTCGGAGGTGTTGAGGCCCTCCAGTTCAGGCTTCAGCCCCCTCCTCCTCACGGCCTAGGGATTTCACCCAATCTCTTAGCCATGTTACCCTATGCGCTAGCCGTAATCGTTCTGCTCGCTGGAACGAGGGAGACTATAAGGAAGAGAATGGGTGCGCCCTCTGCCCTCGGCACACCGTATGTGAGAGGAGAAAAATAACTTCAGTAATCATGCTGTAATAAGGCTTAGTCTATAAGCTTCCCTATTTTGGCAAGATCTTTTGCAATATCATTTAAGCCTAGTTTTTGTAGCGTGGAGCGAAGAGGAAGACCAGTCTTTTTATCCCATCCGCGGCGCTCATAGTACTCATCAAGCATCCTGCTTAACTCCACTACATGCCCTTTCGCAGGTCCCTTGGGTGCTGGCTCCTTCGTCAAACGATCCGGAAGCGTGTCGTCCCTACGGCTTATCCCCTCCCTAATGTTAAACGCCCTGTTCAGGTTCACGATGCGCTCCCCGATGAGCCTCAGTTCCTTCTCCAAAATCTTCATTCCAGTTGTTGCTTGCAAGGCTCGGGCGATGTCTTCATAATAGAACACGGGCGGGATTTGTGTCCCGTATTTGCAGACTCCCACCGACTCCACCACGACCATGAAGTCCTCGCACTCCTTCACCATGAAACCCTTGTACTTTGGGTTAAGCCTGTCAGCGATTTCCGGCAGGTGCTTATCTCCAAACCTGTCCCGTATTGTATCCTCAAACCCTACCTCATCAAGGACTGGGAAGGCATAGAGATGATCGGCCCCTCTAGCAGCTGTGGCTGAAGCTAAGCCCATGGATTTTTGAGCTCGAGATTCCTGGGCTGCAATTTCCTGCTTCTTAACGTGCATCACGTATTTCTCTGAGCTCTTTCCAATTTTCCGGGAGGCTCGATAGCTTCCCTCAGCGAGGAGGTTGCCAAAGCCCTCGCGCCTTGCTATCATGGGGATCAGCCGGATTAAGGCTTCGTGGTTTCCCCAGGACAGGTCTATTCTATCGGTGTCCTTCTTGGTAAGGATCCCCAAATCGTAGCACTCCATGGCCCACGAGATGGTGGCGCCCGTGGATATGCCGTCTAATCCATAGGCGTTGCAGAGATAATGGGCGTATAACAGGGCTTCGGTGTGGGATATGCCGCATCTGGACCCTAAGCAACACTGGGTCTCAAACTCTGGGCTTCCACCAACATAGGCGTAGGGTCCCTCCTTCACCGCAGTGTATCGACCGCAGCGCTGTAGACAGGCAAAATCGGCCCTAGCTTTTATCAGATAATGCCTTCGAATGGTTTCACCACTAATCTTCTCGTACTCATCAAAGACGCCTTGACGCATGTTGTAGGTTGGCAGGCGTCCAATCTCCTGCATGAGTTCAACAAGACTGGTCGTACCATACTTTGCTCTATTCTCCGTGAAGGGATGAGCCAACATCTTTCCGTGCAACTCCACGATGAGGTCCAAATAGCCTTCGGCATCGGCTACCTCAATATCCTTGCTTCCCCGAACCACTATAGCCTTCAACTTTTTAGATCCCATCACCGCGCCCATGCCCGATCTAGCGGCGCAACGATCCCGATCATTCATGATACACGCATAGCGCACCAAACTTTCCCCAGCCGGCCCAATCGACGCCACCTTAACCTGGCTGTCGTCCCACTCCTCTTTCAAGGCGTCGTCAGTTTCATAACACGTTTTGCCCCACAGATGCTCAGCCCTTCTAATCTCCACACGCTCGTCATCGATAGCTAAGTATACAGGTTCACTTGACCGACCCTCAACGATGATCCCGTCGTACCCCGCAAACTTCAGTTCTGGGCCCCAATGTCCAGCCGCGTGGGCCTCGCCCCATATATCCGTTAGGGGAGACTTCGCCGCAACAAGATGCCGTGACCCTTGAGGAAACAAGGTGCCTGTCAGGGGTCCGGTTGCAAACATCAGCACATTTTCAGGACCCAGAGGATCGATTCTTGGCTTGATTTTGTCATAGAGGATTCTCGAACAGAATCCCGCGCCCCCGAGATAGTCCCGAGCTAGCTTCTCATCGAGAGGAATCTTCTTCAAGCTTTTATGAGTGAGATCAACGTGAAGAAAGGCTCCAGCATACCCTTTTAGCGTCAAGGTTTTCCCTCCACAATCTTTAGACACTGAACCGGACAATGTTTCACGCACAACCCGCACAAGGTGCAGTTGATCGCCACCTGCTTATCAGAATGAAAGAACATTGCTTCATAGGGGCAAGCATCTATGCAGATTCTGCATCCATTGCATTTCTTGCGGTCAACGAACACCATCCCCGTTTTCCTAATCTTTCTGATGGCTTCAACCGGACAAGCGTTGACACAAGCGGGCTCTTCGCAATGCCTACACGCGATTGGCTTATCAATGCCCGGCTCTGACCGTATGACCCTCAACCTCGCTTTTTTCGGGTTTAGGACGCGTTCATGAAGGAACGAGCAGAAGAGCTCGCATATTCTGCATCCGGTACATTCTAAGGGGTCCGCGTATAGATGTGGCGTGTTTAACCCTCCATGTGCATAGGGACAAACTTCCCAAATCCAGACTTTCCCGTTATTCCCCCATTCTCTGCAACAACTTCTCCACGGGCAATAGTCATCGTGGGCCAACCCATCAAGGTCATGCCTTCGTAGGGGGACCACCCGCACTTATGATGGAGTTCACCTGATTTCACCTTCCTCTTTTGTTTCAGGTCTATCACCGTTAGGTCAGCGTCGGATCCGACCGTGATCGCGCCCTTTCTTGGGTATAGTCCAAAGATTTTCGCCGGCCTTTCGCAAAGAATACCACAAAGATTCTCTGGGGTCAGCCTTCCTTTGTTTACTCCCTCACTTATCAAAACCGGAAGCATGGTTTCAATGCCGGGTAGGCCGCCCCAGGCTTGCCAGATGTCCTTCCAGCCCATTTCCTTTTCGTCTCGTGTTCCGGGAGCGTGCTCCGACGTTACTATGTCGATGGTTCCAGCCTTTAATCCACTCCACAAGGCGTTTAGGTCTTCCCTAGATTTTAGTGGGGGGTTCACCTTCAAGTATGGACCACGCCTTTGTACATCATGTTTGGTGAAGACCAAATAGTGGGGACACGTTTCAGTGGTCACATTAAGGCCACTGCGCTTTGCGTCTTCAATTAATTTGACCCCCTCCTTCGTGGTTAAGTGTGAAATATGTAAATGAACACCTGTGGAAGAAGCCAACGATATCACGTGGGAAACCGCCCTTTCCTCAGCAATATTAGGACGTGACTCATTGTGGGCAAGCGGATCCACTCTTCCCTCTTGCTTCAATTTCTCCGTTAATTCCCTGATGGTTTCCTCATCCTCCGCATGAACATTCAGGATTCCTTGGTGCACGGCAACCTTTTCCATGATGAGGGAAAGTGTCTTCTCGTCAACTCGGTAAGGAGCACATGTAAACGCCTTAAACGACGCAACGCCGAGCCTCACGATCTCTGGAACCCACTTAACGTTTCCATCGTTCATCATCCCAGCGTGCAAGCTGAAATCCACCAAGGATTCGTGTTCACCCATCGCAATTTTCTCCCGGATCCTATCTGGGTTATCCACTGGACTTTGTAAAACCATCTCAATGATGGTGGTGACGCCTCCAGTCGCAGCCGCCATGGTTCCTGTCTTAAAATCCTCTCGATAAGCATACTTCGGATCATAGATGTGGGCGTGAGCGTCGACTACCCCAGGAAAGATGTATCTGCCTCTCACATCGATTTCCCTATCTGCCTTAGGTAGGTGCTGGCTCTTGGCTATTGCTACGATTTTCCCTTCTTTAATCGCTAGATCAGCTTTAACGATCCCCTTCGAAGTTACTACTTTTCCTCCCTTGATCACGAGACTTTCCAAGAATCCACCCTAACCGGGAGCACTGACCTAAATTTTCCTTAGCCGAAGATAAGAACGTTGCTTAGATTCTTGGGTACTCCACGTGCGGTTTTATGGCACTGAGCCTTTCCCAAAGTTTTTCGGCTGCTTTTTGCGAGATTGCGTTTGCGTCCTCTTCGTTGACGGTCAAAACCTTTCGGTTCTCCATCAGAATCTCCCCGTCGACGATCACTGTTTGCACATCGTCCCCATCCACCGTGTTTACTAGGTGTCCCAAAACACTCTGAGGGGTCAGTGGGGTCGGTATAATGTCAGGCTTGATTATGATGATGTCTGCTCTTTTCCCAACCTCTAGTGACCCGGTTTTCTTCTCTAACCCGTATAGTTCTGCCCCCTTGGTCGTGGCCATTTCTAGGACGGTTTGCGGATCCATAACCCTTGGGTCTCGATGATGAACTTTGTGAAGCAGAAGCGTTGTTCTAATGTTCTCAAACCCGTCAAATATGTATCCGTCGTTTCCAAGGCCAACCGTTATCCCGTCTTTCAGCATTTTTAGGATAGGCGCCACCCCCACGGCATTCAACATGTTACTCATCGGGTTGTGAGCCACCTTAGCCCCTGTCTTCCTTACAATGTTGATTTCATCGTCATTTAGCTGGACGCAGTGGGCTAAAACCACATCTGAGCCAAGAACCCCAACACTACAGAGCCTTTCCACCGTTCTTTTCCCATATTTTTCAATGTTGTGGTAAAGGTCTCCCAGCCCTTCAGAAGCGTGGATGGTTAGTGGCACCTTATACTTATCTGCGAGTTGGCGAACACTTCTCATCAATTGATCGGAAACCGTGAACGAGGCATGCATGCTAAACATCCCCCTGACTTTCTTCTCCCTTCCTTTCCCAGTCTTCTCTATAAACCTCACATTTTCCTTGACCCCCTTTACTCCCTCTTCAGAGCTGTGTCTTTCCGTTGCCTCGTAGGCTAAAATTCCTCGAATCCCAACCTGCTTTACAGCCTTCGCTATATGATCGAGGCTTAGGTGTATGGAGTTTGGCCCAGAATAGGTGTCAGCGAAGCAGGTTGTTCCTGTTTTTAAGAAATCTAGGCATCCAATCAGAGCGCTCGCATATGCATCACTTGTGGTCATTGCCTCATCCATGGGCCACCAAACTCTCTGCAAAATCTGCGAGAATTCATTGGGTGGGTCGATTTCGAGATGGGCCCCACGAAGAAGCATACCGTATAGGTGGGTGTGAGAGCAGATCAAACCGGGTAATACTATCCTTCCTCTCGCATCAATGACTCTTTCAGCTTTATGCTTCCCCTCGACTTCATCAGTCTTTCCAACACTTGTAATCTTCCCATTATCAACCACTATGGTTCCCCTTTCTAGGATACGCCGTTGCTTGTCCATCGTGACAACAAGTCCGTTTTCTATTACTAAACTCACCCTGCTTTTCACCTTCTGTTAGCGCGTGACCTTTATTCTATGATCTCCCAGCCGGTTTGATATTTGTCCAATTCACGGATGGTGTGCTCATCCATATGGTGTTCACGTTCTGGAATTTCCACCTCTTTTATCTCTCCGCAGAGTTCGGTTGACAGATATCTCTGCCCCGTATCGTTGACCATTGTTACAATCGTCTTTAGCTCTGGATGGAGTTTGGCAATCTTCACTGCCGCAGCCACGTTACAACCTGAAGAGGTTCCACAAAAGATTCCTTCCTCTAAAGCTAACCTCTTTGCCATGGTTATTGCTTCTTCTGAAGTGGTGGTTACAATTCCCTTGAGGTGACTTAGGTCTAAGTTGAGGGGCACGAAACCGTCTCCGATGCCCTCGATCTTGTGGAACCCCCACTTTCGTTTCGACAATATCGGCGCTTCGGCTGGTTCAACGGCGTACAGAATTATGTTAGGATTTTTTTCTTTCAAAAATCTGCCAACACCAGTCAGCGTTCCGCCAGTACCCTGTGATGCGACGAAACAATCCACGTTTCCCTTCGTTTGTTGCCAAATCTCTGGGCCGGTTGTTTTATAGTGGGCATTCGGGTTGTTAGGATTACTAAACTGATCTGCCCACCAATATTTGCCTGGATTTGCCTTCTTCAACTCTATTATTTTTTTCAGGCATAGGTCAACATCACTTTCGGCGCCAGGTGTAAGAATTATGTCTCCCCCATAGGCGCGAATGATCTTCATTCTCTCTCGGCTCATTCCAGCAGGCATAACTATAGTAACCCTATAACCTAAGATTCCTCCGACAAATGCGCAGGAGATCCCCGCGTTTCCCGTCGATGCTTCAATGATCTCCATTCCCGGTTTCAAATCACCAGCCTTGATCGCCTTTGTTATCATCTCAAGGTATATCCTGTCTTTCAAGCTCCCCGTAGGATTAAGGGATTCCAGTTTCACCAGAATGTTGACATCTATCCCCTCGGCCTTCGGAATTCTCCCTAGCATAACTAGGGGGGTCTTACCGATGGCTTGGAAGAAGCTGTCTAAAACCTCTCTGGTTCTATCCCACTCAATGCCCATTTCGTATTCTCCTCGAAACTAATCGTCGTCTTCAAGTCCTTAACGTAAACCTACTCACAGCCGCCCATTACGAGGGCCATGATTGCCTTCTGGGCGTGGAGCCTGTTTTCCGCCTCGTCGAATACTACAGAGTGAGGACCGTCGATGACCTCGTCCGTTACCTCCATTTCCCTGTCAGCCGGCAGGCAGTGCATGTAGATCACGTCTCTTGCGCAGAGATCAATCTTCTCGGTTGTGGTGATCCAGTCCTTATGCTTGTTCATTAGCTCTAGCATCCCTTCCTCGTTCACCTTGGACACCTTTGGGGGCATGAACTCTAGGGACCCCCAGGACTTCGGATAAACCACATCCGCTCCTTCAAAGGCTTCGTCCATGCTGTTGCTTATCTCGAAGCTTCCCCCACTCTCGTCAGCGTTCTTCCTCGCCCACCTTATGATCTCTGGATCAAGTTCCAGCCCTTTAGGGTGTGCCAGAGCCACGTCCGCTCCAAACCTGGTGAAGTTCAGGACGCAGCTTTGAGGAACCGCGACGGGCTTTATCCCGCCGGAGTAAGCCCAACTCACGACCACCTTCTTTCCCTCGAGAGCCCCTAGCTTCTCTTTTATCGTGAGCACATCCGCCATAGCTTGGCATGGGTGAAACATGTCGCACTCCATGTTTATCACCGGGATGTCAGCCCACCCTGCGAACTCTCTTACGATATGGTTGCCCCTTCCATAAATCCAGTTTACAGACTCTCCATAGATTCTGATGGATATGGCATCGCCAAACCTACTTAGCACTCTGGCCACGTCGGATATTCTCTCTGTCACGTATGGAATTTCATCTCCTGCAAGGGCTGGCCTATACACATCCGTCGGGGTGAGGTATATCCCCTCCCCACCCAGCTGAAAGATTCCAGTCTCGAAGCTGTTTCTAGTCCTCAGAGACGGGTTGTAAAAAAGCATGTACAGGGTCTTCCCCTCAAGCAACCTGTGTGGAATCCCCCTCCTCTGCTTCTCCTTCAGCTCTGCAGCTAGCTCTATGGTTCTATCTAACTCTTCTCTGCTCCACTCCTGTGTTGTGATGAAATCCTTTCCTTTAAGACTCATCGACATTCACAAATCACCTCCCATTGAAACTTTAACACTCCTATTTAAATTACTATTTAAGTCCTTATCGTTTACCCCCTACGCTTCAATTCCGATAGAAGACAGTGCTCATAAGAAACGGTCTACGCCAAGCAACACCTTTATGTCCAAGTGAAGGAAGCCTCATGTGGGATCAATTTCATGTTTATGTGAATTTTTCGCTTTTTCTTAGTCGAAATATTTTCTTTCAACGGATACGTTTTATTCGTTGCCATGTGTATTGTAGCGATGGTATATTATGTTGGGATATCGTTAGTTCTTAACAAGTTTTTTAGGCGCAAACCCACTCAAATTCTCGGTGGGGTCTCCACAAGCAGTCTCACATGAAGGGGCAAAACCGCTAGTTTTTGGTAGGAAGTTCGCTTAACTCCGTAGAGGGGTCGAAGCGATGTGGAGGCCCCCAACAAACCAAAAATTAAGATAGATATCGCTATGGCTATCTGTAGATCTAACCGCTAGGAAGGAAACACATTCGTTACGAGAGCTCAATTCTTGTATTCCTTATTCGCCGTTTTTTAAACGCGATCAACCCCATGAACACATGGGGGTCCAGCCGTTCGGCCCACTCGATTTCCCTTAAGTGAACCTTTCTCATCCTCTTGGTGGGTGTCGTGTAGCAGACGGTTACGCTTTTTCCGTGGTTTTTTCGTTCAACGTCAGTGATGAGTACATTGATGATTACGGATCCATCCTTTAGGTGGAGGTTCACGTTATGTCCAACAACCGACCGCGCGGAGTTCAGATCAAACCTCTCCATGACCTCACCACTCAACGTTTTTGTTTGCGATTTCGCGCCAGCATCCTCGACAGATGGGTAGCCGCTTGCCCTTGTAGTAAATGTAGACCTCGATGTCCTTGTTCTTGCATCCGCCGTTCCAAGGGTTTTTGCAGTATTCAATCAGCTTCTTCATGGATGTCCCTTAACATACTGGCTTAGGAGCGCTTACATTTAAAACGCTCGACGCAACGACAATTCATAAAGCGGAGAGACTAGGATGAAAGTAAAACGGTTCATTTTTATTTCAGCCGGAAAGCCAGTTCATCTATGGTTCTTAACACACATTATACTTGTTTCGTCGCCCTTAGATTTCCACGATTTCCGGCTTAATTCCTTCCTTGGTCACTTTCAACAGGGCGATGGTCGGTTTTGTTAGGAAGGGAGGAAGGGGGTTGGTGGGGCTTCCAGGGTTGACGAATAGGACTCCTTCCTCCCACGTGAAAGCGGGCCTGTGGGTGTGTCCAAAAACTAGCACGTCGAGGTTATTTTGCTTGGCAACACTCTTCATCCTTTTTGTTCCCCATAAGGCTCCTGGGTCGTGGATCACCCCAATCTTCCACCCATAAACCTCGACAAACCCCATCTTTGGCAGTCTCTCCCTAACGTCAGGTTCATCCATGTTTCCATAAACCGCCACGACCGGAGCCAGCCTTTCTAGGTCTGAGAGAACACGAAGCTGAGTCAGGTCTCCGGCGTGCATGATCAGGCCTGAGCCTACAAAGACCTCAAAAACTCTTGGAGGAATAGCGTTGACCCTTGTGGGGATGTGGGTGTCTGAGATCAGTCCAACCACCTTCAAGTTGTACACCCTCCAGTTTCAAGTCCTTTACATTGATAAGACCAGCGTCATTCGATTCTTCGCTGGCGCCAAACGTTGTAGGGACACTGCCCCCAGCAGTAGGCGCTTCCTTTCAGGGAGCAGACTTTGCACTCTGCCCCCTCAAAGGGTCTAAGCCTCCTAACCCTCCTAGCCAACCCCCAGCCCCCACCAAAAGAAACGCCGTGGAGTAATATAAACGTCAAATCGAAGAAAATCCTCTATATGTTAAGAGACTCGGGGAACTTCGAATAGGACGCCCTCCTCAGATAGGACCAAGACGCTACCACATTTCAAGCATTTGTAGTATTGATTCACGCCCCTTTCTCCCTTTTCCGTACCCAGAAGTTCTACTTCGCCATGGGAGCACCTTTTCTCACTCAATCTCCTTACCAAAGAAGAATAACAATAGCTAAGATTTTAAAGTTGTCCCCTAATACTGTGTAAAAACCATCTCTGGATTCCGAGCTAAAAGCTCAATAGTAACAGTTCCATACGTTTACACGGAGGCTTTAAAACGATCGACTCCTACGACTTTGGTAGAATCGTCATAAATGGGCGGCGATACACCACGGATGTCATCATTTTCCCAGATCGGGTTATGGATAGTTGGTGGAGGAAGGAAGGACACCGACTTCACATGGAAGACCTGAAGGAGGTTCTTCGAGAAAGACCTGATGTGCTCATCGTGGGCACGGGCTACTCGGGACTGATGAGAGTTCCGAACGAGGTTAGCGATTACGTGAAGACCATGGAAATCGAACTCATCGCCCAGAGCACGAAGGAGGCTTGCAAAACCTTTAACCGCCTCGTCCAATCTAGACGAGTTGTGGCCGCCCTCCACTTAACCTGCTAAATCAAAGTTAACCTGTTAAAGCTATGTCATTATCTTCTTTAATTAACCTTGTAATACATGCCGCTTAGGACTCATCAGCCTATTCTTTTAGGAGAAGCACTAAAACGAAAGACATTGCGAAGAAAATTGCTGAGGCATGAAATGACGCTATCGGACCATAAGCCTCCCATAGGTACCCTCCGACGAGGGGCCCTGTTGTCAAGCCTAGTCGTACGGCTGTCTGCCTGAAACCCATGGTGATTCCTCTCTTTGACGTCAAGTTTCGACCTATTCTGAGCATTCCTCTAACCTTTTCTAGCCGTCTTCCCATTTTCCAGAACCTTATATAGAGCCATGGGTTGCCTAATAAAAAACACCGTTATATTGCCCTTTAGAGAGAGAAAAGGTGGGGTTTTTCTTATCTTCTCTACTTATCACTTCAAAATCCAACGGTTGTGCCCAGTGCAAACATCTCAATAAAGGTCAAAGCGATTATGAGAGCTAGCAAAAAGATGGCCTTTGACTCTTGAACCCCGTAAAGGACCTTGGGGCCTACGTAGAGTTGAAGAAGAAGGGAATAGAACCCAGCAAACAGAGATATGTACGGTAGAAAGCCTCCTAAGACGCAGGGGCCAACCCCATAACACATGGCCTTCCAAGCGTTTAGAACCGAACCCCTACCTCCCATGATTTTATAGACTACGTGCAAAAGCCCTGTCCCAAAAACCAGTATAATACAAGCGAAACCCAAAATCAAGAGGGCCTCAACGAAGTATGCGTAAAGCCCGTATCGATTAAGCAAGGCGTTCTGTACAAGCTATAAGCCATGATCTGGGCTTGATATGCGGATGAAAAGTCCGTGCTCTTGACGCCGAGGCAGTTTACAATGGGCGTGGCTATCGAAAGAACCACTGTGATTTGTAGGAAAAACCTGAAGGACGGTTTCCAGCCCTCGTCTCTCGCGCTTTCGAAAAATCCGCTGGGATTCTTGAGTAAGGGTATCATTCTTCTCAATTGTTCACGCCCCTAACCTTAGTAACCACTTTCAATCCTCCAAATCAAAGTCTCCACATGAACTAATCTATTTTAACCTTCATAATCTTTCCAGCCCCCATGAACAGAAGGTGACGTTAGCGATGTTGAGAGGCCTCTCAAATTATCATAGAAAGCCTATGAGGCATCAGGGGAATCGAAGAGTTTTGTTGGCCATAGTCTTGGAAGATAACGTCCCTTTCGAGGGGCAAAGGCGCGATCCTAAACATAAAATCGGCAGTTCTCTATGCACGTGAAACTTTATTAGTGAGCGCAGTAACATTTATATTTGCAAAGACGCCGGTTTTCGAATTCGGCGGTATGAATTGCATGCCCGTGGCTTCGACGGCGGCGTCAACCCTGACGTGAAGGCGTTTCGCCCCTGAATGAGGTGTTGACCTCCGGTCACGGGAACAGTAATGAGGACCCGAGCGCGGTTATGCTTAGGTCCGAGGTGGGCTTTGGCGCTAATCCCCAATTCCAGCTGGCTTTGCGGCATATGGCTCCACTAACTCCGGTTGATCCTGCCGGACCCTACTGCTATCGGGATAGGACTAAGCCATGCGAGTCGTGCGCCTTCGAGCCATGGTGGAGGCGCGGCATACGGCTCAGTAACACGTGGCTAACCTACCCTTGGGACGGAGACAACCCCGGGAAACTGGGGCTAATTCCCGATGGGCGAGGAGGCCTGGAATGGTTCCTCGCTGAAAGGGCGCTGAAACCATGCTTTTCGGCGTTGCCCAAGGATGGGGCCGCGGCCGATCAGGTTGTTGGTGGGGTAACGGCTCACCAAGCCTTTGACCGGTA
>Ga0315314_1003695_pt1 | contig 11805 bp, 7 predicted proteins | sample TDP9_MG_FD_203631 | JGI IMG/M metagenome (GOLD analysis project Ga0315314, IMG submission 203631) | Freshwater sediment microbial communities from Lake Towuti, South Sulawesi, Indonesia - TDP9 | ecosystem: Environmental > Aquatic > Freshwater > Lake > Sediment | place: Indonesia: South Sulawesi...
GTTCTTTCTCCCATGAAGTATGGAAGGACGATCAGACCTTCTGATCCTGGCGCGATATTTTCTGCCTGAAGGTCAAGCATTTTGTAGGGGCTGAGTCCAACCTGTCTTCCAAACGATACCTCAATCTGTCCCAACTGGTCCCTGAACCATCTGACCATCCCACCTGAGGTGGCGGATCCTCCAAATGTATAGAGCTTCTGTTTGTCATAAGCCACGTGTGGATAACTGATTAGGTTAGGCGTCAGCCTTAGCTCGTCTTGGATGACGCTCCAACAGGTTGAGGTACCTATCATCGCTGAGTGTTCTCCCTCCTTGAGGCATCCGAGGCTTAGGGCTGCCACTGGTGCGTCTACACCGCCGGCACAAACCGGAGTTCCCCTCTTCAGCCCACAGAGTTTGCTTCCTTCCTCTATTATCTCGCCGACAACGGTTTTGGATTCAACGATATCTTCAGGGAAGAAACTGCGAGGTATCCCCATCTCTTCCATCATCTTTCCGGACCAATCCCTCTTGTGAATATTGAATATCCCCCCATAGTTCCCAGCCGAAGAGTAGTCGACGCATATTTGCCCGGTCAACCGGTAGACGCAGTAACCGTAAGTGGTCACCAGCTGCCGGGTCCTCTCCCATGTCTTCGGCTCTTTGAACCTCAGCCATAACATCTTTGTAAAACCGAAGTAGGTATCCACGGTGTTACCTGTGATGTTAAAGACTTCGGTTTCACCGATGTTCTTCCTAACCCATTCGACCTCTTCTACAGCCCTCCGATCCATCCATATGATACAAGGCCTTATCGGCTCCATATTTTCGTCGCAAGGAACCCCTGAGCCGCTGTAGAGTCCGCTGATAGCCAATCCACTTATGTCGGCGGGATCAACTTGGGATTTATGGATTACAGAGCGGATTGTTCTGCAGACAGCGTCCAACCAAACCTGTGGAAACTGCTCAGCCCAAAGAGGCTGGGGGGAGATTATATCCGTCTCCTCGAAGGATTCCTCTAGAATTTTGCCGTCACAGTTCACGAGAACTGATTTCGTTCCGAAGGTTCCTATGTCTGTCCCCATAAGGAAATTTCCTTCAGCCAAGAAAACTCACCCTAAATTCAATATTCATGATAAAGCTTATTTTGATCAGCACGGAAAGATAAGATTTTGCGGAATTCCCGGATCAGAGGAAACGAAGAACTCACATTCCTTTCTGTTCAAATTCTGGCATTTCCTCCTCTGGTACACGAAGTAGTATCTAACACCGTCGTGAAGGAGAAACGATGCGGTACCTAGACCGCCAGCTCATCAGATTTGGGGGTTTCTTTGAACTGAACCGGGATTGAGCCCGTTAATACAGAATTTGGTCCATAGTCGGAATTCATAAAGTTGCTTCAAACTGAAAACGTAACTTTTATTAGAGTATGCTGTCTAATTCACTTCGAACAACAAGGCAAGATAGAAAGCGGGGTGGGGTAGCCAGGTTTAACCCGCTGGGCTCATAGGAACTAGTCGCTCGGAGAGACCCAGAGATAGCAGTCGCATGAGGCTGCCTCTAGCGGTAGTTCAAAAAGAGGCTAGGCGTCTAGTCTCTTGAAAGTCTACCCCCCGCTACCAATATCTCTTGGCGTGTTTATGTCTGCCAAAGCGCGGTGTCCTCTCTGAGAAGATTTCAATGAGAGTTTTTGGAAGAGGTCTCTGTCGGATGAGATATCACGGAAGATTCCGGTCGACAAGAAGACTTGTGCGCTGCTCGCTTGACCTTTGAGGAGATGAAGACTGAACTCGCTGGTGGTATTCATTGAAGGCGACAACATTTTCGATCTCATGTTGCACAAGGCTTTTATGTCTATGATCGTATTCAAAGAAAATGCGCGCTTCTACAATCGATGGAGAAAAGGTACAATGGTTCTTGGACATGCCGGTTCAGACAGCATCGAATTTGCGCAGAGAAAGGGCAAACATACCTCTAAGAAAAAAGTGGAAAGATGCTTTCAAAAGACGCTGGCAACTGAGGGAGGTCGTCATCTGAGGAGGTTCTCAGATATATTCAAAATTTCGTGGGTGAGAACCTCGGTAATCTTCGGGGCGGTAGTAGCGGCAGCGGGTTTGGTGGTACTCATCTTCTTAAGACTGCTCCATCCCGGCTACACGCAGCCTTTCTCGGATGTAAAGGCCTTTGTCACTAATTATGGCCTCATAGGCATATTCCTCGCAACGATCTTGGCTGGAACCATTGTGCCGCTGGGGAGCCCGGCCTTGGTGACCGCCGCAGCTCTTTTCGGTGTCCCAAAGCTTCCACTCATCTTAACCGCCACGACCGGTTTCACCATTGGCATGTTAATCAACTATGGTTTCGCGTACCATCTTGGCAAGCGTTACGTGGAGAAGAGAGTGCCCGTGGACAAGCTTGAAGACGCCACTAGTCTATGGCGTAGGTGGGGTTGGATCATCTACACAGCATTCGGTCTCATACCCGTATTGCCCGTGGAATTCCTTTCACTAGTCTGTGGGCTCCTAAAGACGCGTCTAGACATCTTCCTCGTCCTGACCTTCGTTCCCAGGCTCATTGTTTTCACTTTGTTATCCTATTTTGGGGAGTATGCGGGTATCTGGATCGGACTTTAAGAACCCGGGTATGCATCTCTTTGAATGATCATCTCTCCGAGGAATCGGCTTCTATCAGAACACGAGGAACATGCGCTCAGAAAAGAGAAAAAGGGGCGCGTTGATCGGTAGAGCCGCAATAGGCCATTAAGTCGGATTCTGACAGCAAGCCGCAAAACCCTTCTTTTTTCTGTTTTTGGATTAAAAGTAGGCAAAGAGGTCAATCCTTGCCGATGTCCTTTCAAAGGGGCCTCCAGTGCGTACTCTAATTCTGGAACTTACCTCTTGCATGTTCCGCAAGGCTTTATAAATGGCGACTAACCTCTATTGACGAAAAGCCGGAGAAATGGATTAGACCGAGCTAAGTGGTACCTACATGTCTGACCCCATGCGTGGGGATTCTGTTTGCCTTTTGAGAGAATCCTGCTGGTGAAGCCTTCTGGAAGGAAGGGGCTGAGCTTTGCATATGATCTGATACCTATTGGTCTAGAGTATATTGCGTCACATATCGAAGACGTTGTTGAAGAGATTCGCATTGTCGATATGGAGCTGGAGCAGAGAAGCTTCCGTCATTTAATTGATCTCTATCGTCCAGACCTAGTGGGTATCACCATGTCTGCAACGGAACATAACGAGGGGCTGCGCCTTGCGAAAATCGCCAAAAAAAGTGGAATCGTGACCGTGGTTGGCGGGTATCATCCCACAGCTGCCCCAGACTTGATGCTTTCTTACCCGCAGGTGGACTTGGTTGTTCGTGGTGAAGGAGAGCTTACCATGAGGGAGCTCGTGGAGAGGGGTAGCCCGGAAGGTGTGCTCGGAGTCTCTTACAGAACCGATGGGAGAACAGTCCACAATCAGGACAGGCCTACGATTAATGACTTGGACGGTCTTTCCTTCCCAGCCAGGCACTTAAGACAGTATTCGTATAAGGCCTCTGACCGAACGACCGACTGTGATGTTTTGGTAACGTCCCGGGGCTGCCGTGGGCAATGTAGCTTTTGCTGTGAGCCCAGCATGAGTCAGGGTCGTTTGAGGTGTCGCTCCCCAGAAAATGTTATGGAAGAGATTCTGGAGATGGTGAAATACCATGAGGAGAGACCGCTTAACGTCACCTTTGCTGATCCCAACTTCATGGGCAACCCAGAGAAAGTTAGTCATTTGTGCGACTTGCTGCAGGAGTATGAGCTAGACATAAAATTCTGCGCCATGGTGAGACCAGACAACATGGCTAGAAATCCAGAGATCGTGAAGAAGATGTGTGAAACGGGGATCATCTGGTTTGAGATGGGCATAGAGAGCCCGAACCCTAAGGACTTGAGATCAACTAAAAAGGGCATCACCACATGGGTTCATAGGGAGGCAGTACGGAACATCCGTGAAAACGGCGGCAGCGCAGGCGGTACTTTCGTGATAGGTCTTCCAGACCAGATGGAGGAAGAGATTAGAAGGTTCCCGGTCTATGCCAAGGAGATAGGCTTAACGGCCGCCGCCTTCGGCATCGCAACACCGTTTCCAACTACAGAGTTCTACAAGGAGTTAGACAGGCAAGGATTGATTTTCGAGACTAACTGGGACAATTTTGATGAGATGCACTCCGTTTACAAGACGAAACACTTATCAAAAGAGAAGATTGAAAAGCTCGCGACCTATTGCATGGCAAAGTTCTGGAACATAGATACGTTTATTGATCAGGAGAGAGTCTTTCAGAAAAGGACAAAGGCAAAGACGCCTCTAATCGATTTCATCCGTGAAAGGGCGCTTAATGCGCGTTTCATGATTAACAACGGAAGGAAGTTACAAAAAGACAACTTAGCCCAGCATACAAAGACGTTCCTGGAGGCTTACCCAGACCCTCGCGTGGGGGCATATACCAGAAAGGTTGGCGTGCATAACGTCTTGGAGATGTCGAGGTTTCTTCGAATCCTTGGTCCTCAGACAATTCAATGCACGTTAAGCCTAGACGACGTTACTATCAGTTTCGTATTTAAGACCACGAAAAGAACGGTTGAGTACATCCGAGTTATACGTGGAAGACAGGGCGATTCGACAATAAATTTTGACATCGATCTCAAGCGGATGAGTGAACCAAGCCAAAAATTGAAGATGGAGATAGTGAAGAGATCTATGGCTATGATTTCGCATGATTGGAACATCAAGAGATTATGGAATACTTTTAAGCTTCTTGTAGCAGTAGGAACTGAAGTCTCAATGTGGAGGCTGAGAATGATACTTCAACAACTTTAGCTGTCAACTCAACGGATTTCATATCCACTCTAAGGTCCTTAATCTTGAGGTTCGACCTGTTTCTTCTTTCACACTTGCGTTGCGCATAAATCTCTTCAAGATCGGGGTCCTTCTGGAGATTCAACGTTCTTTTCGGTTTCGTCGTTCTTGCCAGATTCTCATATGTCTACAACTTCCCTCAAGTGGACGGTGAGAAAGTGGTCCTGTTGTGATCGTCGATCCTCCGTCCATTTCAAAGCTCGCAGTCGTAGTTCCTTCATTGGGGTTGTCTGCTCACCCGTCGAGAACACGATCAGATATAATCGGTCCCTAGATCTTCTTCAGCTATTTCCTATTCTTACCCGGTGAACCCCATAACTATTCTATGTCCTATTACCAGACTCCTTCTTCACCAAAGCGAGCCTCAACACGCGATGGAAATATGCTGCGAGACTGCTTTTCTTGGCTCAAAGCTTTATTTTCAGGCCATTTCCAATTATGCTATGCTCTACGTTCTATTTACGACTGGACAATGTAATCTGAAATGCGGGTACTGCGGAGGGAGTTTTTCGTCTCGTCTGGTGCCGCGGGAGACAAGGTACCCAATTAGCCACCTGAAGAGATTTATCTGCGACGACCCTGAACCGGTAATTGCGTTCTACGGAGGTGAACCCCTCCTAAATGTGAGATTCATTGAAGAGGTTATGGAAGGTTTTCCTAACGCAAGATTCGTTATACAATCTAACGGTCTCCTAGCTAAGGTCCTGGAACCGCAGTATTGGCTTCGATTCAAGGCTGTGCTTCTATCTATTGATGGAAGAAGAATGGTAACAGATCATTACCGAGGCGTCGGAGTTTATGACAGAGTTGTTGATTCTGCAAGATGGCTAAGGGAGATAGGGTTTAGAAACGATCTGATCGCTAGAATGACCGTATCTGAGCTGACTGACATCTTTCTCGATGCCAGGCACATCTTGTCATTAGATCTGTTCGATCACATTCACTGGCAACTCAACGTGATTTGGAGTTCCCTCTGGAAGGACTTTAACTCGTGGTTGGGATCCTCCTATCTGCCAGGCATAAACAGGTTAGTCCGGCTATGGATTGAAGAGGCGCGGAAGGGCAGAGCCTTAGGTCTTGTTCCTTTTGTAGCCCTACTTCGGATCATGGTTGAGGACCGAAAGATTGGTTGTCCGCCATGCGGAGCAGGCATAGATTCGCTTTCCGTGTTGACGGACGGGACTGTGATAGCCTGCCCCATAGCGGTGGATATTAAATGGGCCAGACTAGGCAACTTGAGAACCGATTCCAAGCTCGACATGATAAATAGAGTCAGGATCAACAAGCCATGTACTTCCTGCAATTATCTCGCCTATTGTGGCGGAAGGTGTCTCTACGCCCACTATGAAAGACTGTGGGGGAAGTATGGGTTCAAGAGAATATGCGGAGCTACAATCCATACAGTCGAGGAATTGGCGAAGGTGAAAACCGAGGTCTTGGGTCTTATAAAGAGCGGGGTCATACCCAAGGAGCACATAGAGTATCCCCCATTTAACAATACAACCGAGATCATACCTTGACCGCGGAATGATAGTTGAAGCTGAGGAACTAGGTTTAAAGAGTGAATGCGTAGTTCCCTTTCTTTTCTAGGCTGGTTTCGGGAAGTCGTAGAAAGGCTTTGTTGCCCGAGGGCAAGCGGCACAGACCTGTCGCCTGTCTTACCGTAATCTGATGGCCATAAGTCAGCAACTTGGCAAACGACCTGCCCTCTCAGAATCTTTGCTACATGGAGCTAGTAGAAGGGCGTTAGGACGACGGAGAACCCCTGTTTACTGCCTGCAAGACAACTATTCTGGAAAGATCGGATCTAGGCCTTTAGTCTTGTTGGGTAACTCTGCTGCTTCATTCTTGCTCAGAGGCTCAAATCTTTCAGCTGCATCGCATGCCCACCACAGGAGCTCGGCGTGGCTTGGACTTACTGCGGCGATGATGGGCAGAGAGAGGGTAAACCTCAGGGCGAGCGACGCCTCTTCAGGGGTGTCCACTGGCGCATACCAACACTTCGACCACTTTCTCTCTTCACCTTCTTTCCATTTCCTCTTGGCCAACGCCTTCAAAGCAAGTATGGCAATGCCTTTCTCTTGCGCTTTTTCGACAACTCTCGAGCCGAATTTCTCCTGATGCCAACATACCCAGTTGAGGGGGAAGAGGATGCTGTCAAACTCATACTGGTCCAATAGGGATAGCGCGGCCTCCTCGGTGTGGGCTGAGAAGCCGAGATATCTCACCAATCCTTGATCTCGTGCTTCAAGGAAGGCTTCCAGTGCGCCTCCTTCTCCCATGATCTGGTTCACTTCCTCCATTTTGCTTACGGCGTGAAGTTGGTAGAGGTCAAAGTGATCTGTGCGTAGGCGCTTCAGAGACCTATGCAACTCCGCTTTGGCTTCTTCCTTCGTCCGTTTGGCCGTCTTGCATGCAAGGAAGACAGAGTCCCTATATTGTTTGAGAGCGGGTCCTAGGCGATTCTCAGCATTTCCATAGGTCGGTGCAACATCAAAGTAGTTGATGCCCCTCTCAATCGCTTGGAAGACTATGCGGCTAGCAGAGGAAGGACTCTCATTCATGACAATAATGCCTCCGAATCCCACGATTGAAAGCATCTCTTTTGTCTTTCCATATCTCCGTTTTTCCATCTACTCTCACACCGTTGTCTGACAGCTTCTAGTCATTTGATAATTGAGACGATGGTTCTTAAGAATCTTCTTGAATTGACAAAAGGTCGATAAGTTTGAAATCAATACTTGTTTGAGTCAAGCTTATCTCGGCGCTTCGTCGATTCGTAGGGTATTTTCCCCTCCATATGTCCGGCAATGATAAGATGGTTGAGCTATTACTTGAGCAGTTCCTTCCTTGCCCGCTTCACAGTCTTTTGGATTTCACGCAATACACTCTTTTCGACCTCTGGAGGGACGTATTCCGACGCGGCGTCAACGAATTGTTTGTGTGCCCTCGCAAGAATCTCTTCTTCAATCTGTCCATCTTCACCTTCGCGCCATGAAGCCCTTTGAAAGAGGCTTGGAAACCATTGAACCTTCCGATAATTCTGCGCCGTGTGCTTCTGTTGAAGATAGGTTTTCTGCCGTCCCAGACCCACCTTTTTTATCAAGTCCAATGCAATTGTATCCTCGGCCACCTCGATGCCCTTCGAGAACCTCCATAAGGCCGAACCAGTCTCCTGGTCCAGAATCAGCTGTTCTGGCGAGAAGAGCTTACCGGAGTCAAGGAGTCCAGTTCCTCTGTGAAAACTGTCCCCTGAGACGGTTGCAACCACAGCCGCCTTGAAGGTTCTTTCATATTCAGCCTGCAATCCAGGCACCTTGGCGTCAGTGTAGTCACTCCAACAGGCAGCATGCACATGTCCACCATAGATGCGCCGGAAAAGCTCGCACACTCCGAGATCTTGAAGAACCGCTTCAGGAGCTGAGAAACTCGCTATCCCCGTTTTCATATCGAGCACTCCGCTCACTATGCCTCCTATCATCTCAGCCTTAGGATCTAGTGCCTTCACAACAGCCCATCCTCCCAATATTTCGCATGCCGCGACTATGATGCTGCCTGCTGTAGTCACGGGTGAGGTTCCGCCACCAATCACCATAGAACCGATAATTGCAGTGCGAGGGGAGAGGTCAGGTTGAAGTAACCTAGCCAAGAGTCTTGCATGCCTCTTGCACATTCTAAGCGGGGAGATCATCCAGATATTCGGGTTACCCACGAAGAGTCTCCTGTCACCAGCATATGCCTCGCCAATTTTGGCAATGTAGTCGATCTGGTCAGCAAACATCTGATAGGCAACGCCGGGTTTACGGGCATGTTCGATGGTAAGCGCGAGGGCCTCGATAGCTTCTATTCGCGGGTCGATCTCCCTAATGACAAGCGGCGTGCTCACCTTCATCCCGCGTCCCCATACATCCCCAAATTGAATCACCTTGAGAAAGTCCGCCCTGTTTCCAGGCCTTCTTTCTCTCTTCTCAAAATCGTAGTAGAACTGGCCAACCTGCCCACTTATGCCCGTCATGTATTCGCCTCTGGGAGGACTCATCTCCCTCCTCGGCTTCCAAGGTCTCTTCTTCTGACTTGCAATGATCTCGTCAATCAGACTTTCCGGAAACTTGGCGATTTCATGAGTCCTGTCAACAATCGCACCGAACTCTTTCAGTGCGTTTAGCGCTTCGTCGGATTGGACCCAGAGACCGACATTTTGAAGAACATCGCGGATACCCTCGTCAAGATTGGTTAGGTCGGATTCCACGAACAGATCCAAACAACCTCGTATCATCCCTGGCTTTCACTCCTTTTTTCGATCAATCCTATACAATACAGAATGTGTCTGCTCGCGGCTGAGGCTCCCTTGCTGTTCTGCAATCTACCTGTTCAGTCGTACCTCAACTAGAATCTGGCAAGTCTCCCAATTCGGCGTACGATGTTCCGGGTATGCCACTTCCAGATGCCGGATCTCTTTGCGACTTCCTAGGGCTTCGGCTATGGGTTTCAGGAAGATGAGAGCCTTATCGTGTTGCGGATTGCATCGACGTGGTCGCCGGTAGGCATGAATTCCAAGCTTACGTAGTCTTTGTAACCCGACTCATCTAGGAATCGAAAGATATTGCGGTAGTTGATCTCACCTGTTCCAGGCTCATGGCGTCCGGGAACATCTCCGACGTGAAAGAACCCGATAAGATCGAAGTATGCTCTGGCATTCTCTATGAGGTTGCCTTCAGTGATCTGCTGGTGGTAAAAGTCGTACAGCATCTTCACCTTCGGGCTTCCAACCTTCCGGAGAATTCGGGCAGCTTCTCCAGATTTCCTGAGAAAACAACCTTTGTGGTTGACAGGGTTTACCGGTTCCAACAACAATGTCATCCCAGACTTCTCCAGGATAGGCGCAACCGTCCTTAGATTCTCCACTGCATTTTCGATCTGCTTCGCCCGGGTCGTGCCTTTGGTCGGCTGGCCGAGGCCCACCGGGCCGATAAGGTTGCGGCAGTCGAGTCTTTTCGCCACCCTGATAGTTTCTTCAAGGCTTGTAGTAAAGTCCTCCTTGACACCCAACCTTGTGAGCGAGGGAACCCTAGGGGCAACTCCAAATGTCGAAACGGCTAGGCCTAGTTCATCCTTCTTCTTCTGAATCGCATCGATGTCCTTATTAGTCCAATCCCAGAACTCGAAGGCTGAAACTCCCACATCCTTAACCTTTTCCAATCGTTCTAGGAAAGGAAGAGATCTGAACAACATCTCAACGCATATACTGAACTTAGGCACATATCTTCCTCCTCTGCACCTTACTTGATCTTGTTTGCCTCCTTAAAAGACTGCTCTGCGGCCTCCATAGTCTTTTTGGCATCCTCCACCGTATGGGAGACGGACAGATACACTCTAGCTCCCCGTGCATTTGGCATGATGAAGACGCCGCGGTTCACCATCTCTTGGTGAAAGACCACATTTCTCAGAGCGTGCGGATGCTTTCTCTCACCAAGCAATTGCCGGGAGTTCCTGATCTTCTCCAGATCGGTGAAATAGAGGCCGAATCCCGGTCCAGGTCCCTGAACTATTGCCTGGACTCCTGCGTCCTCGACCGCGTCTTTAAGCCCATCCATCAGAAACTTGCTTACTTTATACAGGTGGTCATAGGATTCTCTCTTCTCCAGCTCGGTGACAGTTGCCAGAGCTGCCATCGTGGAAACAGGGTTGGCGTTATAAGTTCCCCCTATGATTGTGCCCACTTTCTCCATTATCTCCCTCTTCCCTGCAACGGCTGAGATCGTGAAGCCGTTTGCCATCGCCTTCGCAAACGTAGCGAGGTCAGGAGTAACGCCGAGCATTCCTTGCGCCCCACTGAGGCCAAGTCTGAAACCAGTTATGACTTCGTCAAAAATCAAGACTATGTCGTGCTCCTTTGTAAGCTCCCTCAATCCTTCTAGGTAGCCCTTCTCTGGAGCGATGACTCCCGCATTGAAAAGATAGGCTTCTGTTATCACGGCCGCAATCTCGTTTCCCTGCCTCTTTAGGGCTTTCTCGACCAGCTCCAGATTGTTCCATTCGAGGCATATTGTATTCTCCAAGGTGTTAAAGGGTGCACCAGGTGGCAGAAATATCCCATCTGCAAAATGTCCTTGACCCGGCTGAGCCCATTCATGCCATCCATGATAGTGCCCTTCAAATTTGACAACCTTTTCTTTTCCTGTATATATCCTAGCCATCCTTATGGCCGACGATGTGGCATCGGAACCAGTGTTCAAGATTCGAACCATGTCAGCGCAGGGAACATGCTTGGCTATCTTCTCACTAAGCTCGACTTCGACCTCATGGTTTAGACCGTGAACTACCCCCTTCTCGATGTGAAGCTTGACGGCTTGGGTCACGGGTGGATATGCGTGTCCGAGTATTACAGGACCAAAGGCAAGATGATAGTCAACAAAATCATTTCCATCTACATCAACGAAGTGCGAACCCTTGGCTTCCTTCACAAATCTCGGATAGCGTATGGGCATGCCATCAAAGATGCCGCTCGATACAATTCCTCTGGCTGCACTGTTGGTTCCTCCAGGGATCACCTTACGGGCTCTTTCAAAGAGCTCGAGCGATTTCTCAAAACTGGGCATCTTCACTTCTTATCATCTCCAATGATCGGGGCATTACTATTCCGGTGCACATATATATCTTTCGTGCAAAATAGCAGCATCGATCAGGGTAACGTTTAAAACTATAAAGCCCTCAGTTGAACCCCAAACTAGGTGAGGATGAAGAATGTTTGATATACCTTCCCTTGTCAGAGAGATTGAAAAGTTGAGGCAAAGGCATAGAGACCGGCTTGAGGCGACAATCTCTAGGCTTCAAGCGGTGGAGAGGTTTGAAGAAATGGACAGAATTCCGGTTCATATAGGGGTTGGAGGTGTCTGGTCCGACTGGTATCTGAGGAAATATGGCATCAGGA
>Ga0315314_1003696_pt1 | contig 11805 bp, 13 predicted proteins | sample TDP9_MG_FD_203631 | JGI IMG/M metagenome (GOLD analysis project Ga0315314, IMG submission 203631) | Freshwater sediment microbial communities from Lake Towuti, South Sulawesi, Indonesia - TDP9 | ecosystem: Environmental > Aquatic > Freshwater > Lake > Sediment | place: Indonesia: South Sulawesi...
GATCTCCTCCTCACTTAGTTCGCCGTATTTCGCGATCCTTCTATCAATTCTCCTGTAGAGGGCTTCCAACTTCTTCTCGATATCGGGCATCTCAAGCTTCTTCATGATAACCGCGCCTTGGTAACCGTAGACAATTAGTTTGCTCTTCGGCTTAATCCCCAGCCTTTCCCTTATCATCTGAGGTATAACCACCTGACCTTTACTACTAACCACTGTGACATCAGGCTTCTCATATTTTGCCATAGCTCTCACGATACGTATTCTTACTTTCTTACTTTAAATATCTAGCGATCAAGAAACGATTCTAGACGGCGGAGTTCTCAAGACCCCAAACGATGATTTATGTTGCCAATAATTTTGTCAGCTTTAGCAGGCTCAGGTCCAAAGGCTTTTCTGTTTCGCAAGATTCCTTAAGCTCTATGCTCGTTATCCTGCCATCTTGCAGTCCAACTATTCTGCTTCCTTGACCTTCAGATAATAGTTCTACCGCTTTATTTGCGAATAAGCTTGCTAAAAGCCTGCTTCTGGCAGTGGGGCTCCCACCTCTTTGAGCGTAACCCACAATGCTAAGCCTAACTTCTGCTCCCGTGTTCCTTTCGGTCTCCCTCGCGAGCTCGTGGGTGTCTCCTATTCCTTCAGCCGCCACAATTACGCCTGACTTTTTTCCCTTAGCGCTATTTTCTCTTACAGTTCTAAAGATCTCTTCCTTTTCATACTTTACTTCTGGAACTAGGATTATTTCAGCTCCTGCGGTGACGCCTACGGTTAAGGCGATGAAGCCCCTTCTTCGACCCATAACCTCAACTATGAAGATTCTTTCATGAGAAATTGCTGTGTCCCGAATCTTATCAATCTCGGCAACCGCCGTATTTACAGCAGTGTCAAAGCCTATCGTTTCCTCAGTTCCGAAAACATCGTTATCGATCGTTGCTGGAATGCCCACTATCAACGCGTCAGTTTCTCCGCTCAATTCTAAAGCTCCTCTGAAAGAGCCGTCACCGCCGATGACAATAAGACCATCAACATTATTCCGGGCGAGAGTTTCAGATGCTTTCTTAATTCCCTCTTTCTTCTGAAATTCTGGGCATCTAGATGTTAGAAGAAAAGTGCCGCCTAACTGTATTATTCCGCTAACAGAGCGGGGTGTTAGCCGTTTGAACGCATTCGTTAACAAGCCCTCCCAGCCCCTCTCAAAGCCTAAGACTTGAAAACCCCTTGAATGGGCAATGCGGACAACGCCTCGAATGGCAGCATTCATTCCGGGCGCATCTCCGCCACTCGTAACGACGCCTATAATCTTCAACATCAACTCACTCATACCGCAAAGACGGCTTCGACACTAGATATTAGACTAATCGAAAATAAACCTGACAAATGTGAAGGGAGCGAATCCCCCGTTCTTCGATACCTCGTTACAGAAGACGTTTGCAAGCTGCCTCTCCCTCATTCTCACTCTTGCTTTCTTGAAGGCCGTTCCAAGCGCTTTGGTCGTAATGCTACAGGCTTCCCTCACGCACTCGACTTCCGACTTCGACTTTACAATCCTGAGATTCCCTTGTATCTATCTTCGAGTGATTTTTCAAGTTGCTTGAAGCAACTGCTCTCAAAGGAAACGATATCATCCTCTTCGATACTTCTCGGACTGAGCGGACCTTGCAATCTCAGAGGCTTGAACCTCCATATGCCGCCTCAGTTTGGCCAACGAGCTTTGGAAACATGCCTCGATCTTCTCGTTTGTCAATCCAAGCCAATTCAGATAGCAAAGTCCAACTACAATCATATCGGTGACCTCTTCAGGTATATCAACGGCTTCTCTGCCCTCATGCCAATACGCCTTAGCGATATCACCCACCTGCTCAGCTATCAGAGTGATAAACCCCGCCGAAGTCGTAATCTTCTGCCTCTGAACCTCAAAAGCCACTTTCCTACAAAGGTTAGCAGCCGATTCCAGACTCAAACTATATCTTCCCTCCCTGTGCTTACTAAGCATCCCGCGTTTTCATATACTATTCGAAAATCTGTCACTATTCCTGTAGTGCAAGCAGATTCCGCTGAATACGCTCTTTTGGCCAGTACGTTTGTCTATTTCTTACCGAGTTTTATGAAGGGGATTATTCTTGGGAGGTGTTAACGGCGCCGCCGTCGAATGTTTGGACCTCAGCCTCTTTCTATCCCAAGTTTTCCGCCGAGCTGAGTATAACTGCTGTATGCATTCAATATTCAGGAATCCAGCAAATAGTTGATCCAGTCTTCTTGTTCTTATCTTACCTTCACGAGCGGCACTCCGGTCTCCTTGAATTCTTCATCTCTACCTGTGATCAACTTCGCTTTCATGACCTTTGCCGTTGCCACAGCAAATGAGTCAGCCAAGGACAACGCATGTTCAGCTTTGATCAAGCTTGCCTCTCTCCAAAGCCTATCATCAGTCACAGGCACGATCTTCAAACCGTAGGCTCTCAAATTCTTTTCTTTTTCATCAGCGAGTTTGGGGTTGCGTCGGAATAGAATGTAGTAGAACTCAGCCAAGTTTATGACACTCAGATATCCAGTCAATTCTCCTGCTTGAATTCTCTCAAGATACTTCTCCAACGTCTCAGCTCCTGGCTCATCGAGATAAAAGATTAGCAATCCCTCCGTGTCTAACACTACGCTCAAACGTCATCCGCCCTATCCTTTGATATGCCTCAAAAGCTGCCTCTGTCTGCGTAACTCTTCCCTTCGAATTTCGACAAGAATCTCCCTTGAAGTCTTGCCTCCGAAGACAGTCTTTAACGATCCGCGGTCTACGGATGGTTTAGGCAAAGCTTTCACCAGTATTCCTTCCTCAACGTCAACAACGAGCGCCTTCCCGCCAATGCTATGCCTTTCCCTCATTTCCTTCGGGATCGTCGCCTGACCCTTTTTTGTCACACTAACTATCTGCTCTGTCATAGCTGAAACCTCTAGTAATACCGAGATCACTGGTATTACTTAAACCCACCGCACGCGATTGAAACGCCGTTCAATGGATTTGTCATTCCATATGGCTTTTCCTTCATTCAAGCTTAGTTCATCTCCTAGGCAACATGATACTCCTATTCGTACTGGGAAGGGTTTTGGAACGTATCACCAGCTCAACCAAATTCCTAACGATTTTCCTTACTGGGAGGTTCTACCTTTCCTTATAAGTGTGCGACACGCGCTAATGCCGCATCGTTGTGTCTGTGAGCCTTGCGCTTACGCTTGCGAGCGTTAGCAATCCTCAAGAGAAAGAGGGGTTTTAGGGGATTCCTCTCTTAAAGATAGGAATGAATTGTCTGTACCACGTGGCATCCAAAGCCTGAAATCCTCACATGCGCATAACATCGCAGTAGGTTTCTAGGACTCGTTGCCTACATGTGTGGAGCTCACTGACTCTCTGTGCGCCGATGAGCGCCGAGGAGGGGCGTGATGACAATCGAGTACCCAACATGTGAAGGAGGTGTGAGAATGATATTCATCACGTTGGCTAGGTGGAAGAGAAAGCCGACAAAGGACTCAGTCGCTCAGTCATCGAAGTTCATAGAACAATGGGTTAAGGAAGGCGCCAAGATCCTAGGTATGTACTGGACACTGGGCAGGTATGATGCTGTTCTCATAACCGATGCAAAGGACGAGAAAGCCGCTATGAAAGCCCTCCTACGATGGGGCGATCTTGTCTCGACGGAAACCCTTGTCGCGGTAAGCAGAGAGGAAGCCATCAAGCTCATCGAGTAGCCGTCAAACCTAACGTCTAAGAAGATGCTGGCAGTCCTGTGAGTACAAAGGTTCGCCTCTACTTCTTCCTTCCCCCACACATCGGGGTCCCGGTCATCCGCGCGCTGTTGTACACACCGCGACGAAGTGAGTTACTAGAGGATTCCTCCCTGACCACCCTTGGCAGTTGGGGCAGGCATGCTCTTAGGCTTCGGTTACATCTACGAATCGATTAGTCTATTCTACTTTCGATCCTTCTCCGCAATTCTCCGTTCTCTTCTCTCAGTTGGTTCACCGCTTCTTTTAGTTGCCGTACTGCACCGCATAATATGGCTATCAAGGAGCTTGTGTATACGCCTCCATCATCATCCTTCGCTATCTCTGGCAGATGGTCGCCGATGAAGCCAAGATATCGCCTTCTGTCATCGCAATTCTTCCAGTTGAAGTATATTGGCTCAGGGATCGCTGACAGACAATCTATATCGCTTACAGGCTCGATGTTCTCTTTGAATCTTGAATGCGAGGTTTGGATCGTCCCGTTCCTGGCATAGACAGCTCTCCAGCGCTTGGTAGAGCTTCCGCAATCGTAAGCATTATCCGACCAAGGCAGTACAGCCCCAGCGAAGACGCTTCTCCCTTCTGCTTTTAGAGCATAGCCACTTGGAGAGCTCGTCTTACCATAGACCCCATAGCCTTCACCACTTGTGGCGCTGTGAATCCCGTAGACGCCTATGGAACCGCTATCCCTAGATTTAGTTTCAGCCATGACCCCTATGCCCCTACCACTGGAATAGTTATAAAGCCCGTAAACACCCCTAGCGCCTCCAGCATGCGCTATAATTTCGCCGAACACTCCTATCGCACTAGGCTGACCCGCGCTTGCATGCACGCCCCATGGGTTCCCACTTGTCTCCACACCTGTTCCTCGATTACTCAATGCAATTACGGCGGGTCCTGAGGCGCCATAGTTGTATGCACCTAAGGCTGCCACAGGACCTATGGGACTAGTGTTTGTCACAGTCAAAGTTGCAGTATGTCTTGTAGTGGAATTTATCCCAGTGGTGTGGCTGCCCGCATCGTTGTTCGTATGCCCAAGCCGCAGAAAATCGCCAGCTGCCGCTTTTGCATCCTTGAGGTTCAGTAGGGCTGTTGCGCCTATGAGGCTTGCCACTAACCTTTTCAAGAAACCCTTTCTATCAATGTTAGTCCCAGCTGAACCTTTTCCATCCAATCGAATTCACCTCCTTAAAAGCAGACCCCAAAGTATAGGGGCTTCCACGGCAATATGCTTTTCCAAACGATGTAGAATTGAAAAGTCAGCTAGTAACGTAATGTATTGGCATTGGTCATGTTGTTTGGGGATTCCTCTAATGTGTGATAAGCGATTTTTTGTTGGTGCTTTATTTAGCGGTCCGGAAGATTTGAACCATAGTTTTGTGTGATTGATTATAGAGAAGACCGCTTTCGAGAGATGCCGACGTGAACCAATAGCATCATGCTATCATTCCAGAGATCAGCGAGACAAGAAGAATATAGATTACAACCAAGATTATTGAGATTCCGAGGTTTCGTTTCCAACTCCTACTCCAAGCTACTCCAAAAGGAAACCCCAAGATAAACCCAATAATATGAGAAACATAAGCCACATTACTTGAAACTCCATAATATACGGCAACAATATTGTATAGGAAATACAGTAGTGCCACCACTCCTACTGGAGCGAGAAAGATCACTGAGAATCTTAGAGGTCTAATCAACATCGCAGCTGATGCGACGGAGAAGATAGCAGCAGATGCACCGACCATAATTGTGTCAGGCTTGTAGAATGGTACGCTCAGGATGAAGGACAAGATTCCTCCAACAAGGAAGACCGCTAGAAATCGCGAAGCGCCTACCTCACCTTCAAGGGTCCTACCCAATACGAAGAGAAACAGCATATTGCCCACAAGATGAATCAACCCGGCATGGAGGAATAGTGCTGTTACAAGAGTCCATAATCTCAAGCGGTAGAGATCCGATGGAGTAAAAGCCAACAGATCAAAGAGGCTGGGAAAAAATAGCGCAATAAAAGTTGCGAAGAAAGAGAGCAGGATTATCCAGCTTGATGCTTTCATGGAAAGCACTCGATAGATCACTGGGAGTGTCTGCAAATAAAAGGCTGATTGGGTTTCCAGCTCCAAATCAATTAAATATTGACAAAACCATCCGAAGACGGAAATTCATTCCTAATCCTTTAGCCTCAAGCGAAATCGCGATTGCTAAAGTTGCGATAGACAAGTGAAGGATCAATGCTCACTTTCTCAGTCTTCTCTGGACAGCCTCGCTCTCGAGCTCTCTAAGGGCATCGGAGGAGACCCAGCGAGCTGCCTTAGAATCGATTCCCTGGATTTCCCTAGCAACCTTTATAGCAGCCTTGTTCAGATTCCGATTCCTTTTCCCAATGTTCCTAAGCGCCCAGTTAACAGCTTTCTTCACGAAATTCCGCTCGTCCGTGGCTCCACGCTTTATCACCGGAAACAACTTGATGAATTCTTCGTCTTTCGCCTCCTTGTTATGCCATGCTAGGCAAGCTATCAACGAGAAAGCAGTCCTTTTAACGAATTCATCTTCCCGTTCAGACCAGTCAAGAATCTTCTTCCAAGCGAGTGGAGCCTTCTCAAAAAGGTTCATGCACACTTGATCACAGACATCCCAAGAGTTGATATCCTTCACCCATTCCTCCATCTGGTTCTCAGTCAATTTTTCAGGTTCATCGATCATAGCTGCTACAATCCTTGCTTCAATAATCCCTGTCTTCCACAACTCGACCGCAAGCTTATGGTCCTTCCCCAATTCTTTCGCTATCGCTCGCATATCGGGGACCGATAACCCCAATCTCCGCTCAGCCACCATCCCGTATCGAGCCATCCCTTCCAGCTGATCAGGCCTAGCTCTAACCTTCAATCTCTTCAGGACAGCCGCCACAATAGCCATTCATAATCTCCCTTGCCTATTCTAGTGGATTCTTGAATATAACAGCTGGATACAAGATGCGGAGAATCTGATTTCCACCTTGACTTACAATACACTAGAACTCATAAATGTCAGTATCAGTATTGTAGCTGTTTCTTCAGGTAGTCTGCGTATTCTTTGAATTTCTCGTATGTGAATTCGACGTGGACTAGATGGTCGACTCCTGGGATGTATCCGCCTAATTCTTTCAGTATTGGAACTTTGGAGTCAATCTCTTTTCGCATCGCTTCCCCTCCTTTAGCCAGTTCTCTCTTGTCGAGATTCCCCGCCAAAAAGAGTTTATTCCCACACTTCTTCTTCACAGCTATAGCATCCATACCTGAGTTTACTTCGAGAGGCCAAGTCCCCGTGATTCCAGCTTCGATTACTAGGTCTAACAAAGGACCAATATTCCCATCACTATCCATCAATATTCTATCTATTCTATTCTTATTCAGGAAGCTTGTGACTCTCTTGTAATGCGGTAGCAAGAATTCCTTGTAGAGTTTAGGCGATATGCAAGGTCCATGCTTATCAGCCATATCCTCCCACCAGAAGACCATGTCTACTCGATCTCTAAGAGTCTCGACAGCGTCTCGGATTGTCTCTATCGTAAAGTACTCCCAGTACTCAGCCATCTCGTGTACGAGTTCAGGATCCTTGTAGAACATCACGTTGAATGCGGGGATGCCCATCATCTCAGCGCCGAAACCGTAGAACCCGCTGAAAACGAGCAACGTGTTTCCAGCTTGATAACTCTCGAAGACCTTTATGTACGCGTCTTCATCCCAATCCTTCGGATACCTTCTGGCGTCTTCAGGGTTCAACCTTTCCTTGTACGCTTCCCAGCTCCCACGGTCCTTGACAGGAAATTCTATGAACATGGGCATGCTATACCATTTATACTCGGCCTTCTTGAATCGCCTCGCTACAGCCCCGGTTTCCGTTATGAACTCCTCATAGCCGCCTGTTTCTCTTACGAGTCTCTGTTTGAATCTCGGTATCGGCCCCGTGTCCAAAGGCACATAGCATCCGAATCTATCCTGACAACCAAAGTACGAGTAGGGATCAAACCCCTTGACCTTCGGCCAGTTCAGCAAGTGAGACGACATCTCCCATTCAATCTTCGTCACTTCATCAGCCGGAAAACCTTCCTTGAACCACTTCACCAAGGTCTCATCATAGAACTCTTCTGACCAAGGCAGCACATCTGGCTTCTTGAAATTTATTACGGCTTTGATTCTTTCTCTCGGCGTCATAACCGTTCCACCCATCTATCACATATTCAAAATTCAAGAATTCTAAACATTGCCCACAAGTCTTTAGATTCGCTGAAGAAGATATGAATTGTTACGTTTTACGTTGTTTAACGGTTTGTTGTTAAACACTTATCTCTGCTGTTTTCAACTTGACTATACTGTCTCAGTGTCGATAAACTTGCAAAAAAAGTTATACAGTATTGTTCTCCTTCCAAATTCTCAACAAGCCGGCGGAGCATGCCACATAGATATTACCTTCACCATCACTGGCGACAGACAGGGGATCTATAGGTAACTTATCTGAGAGTAGTATCTTTCCTCCATCATTTGTAATCCTCCACAAGCACATATCATTGCCCTCAAGTTTGTAACCAAGGGCATAGATAGTTCCATCAGGCGCAACTGCAATATTCTCAGCTGTGCAGCATCCTATATGGTTGAAGTCAGTAATTATTTTTAGCTGCCCTTTTTCATCAAATCGAATGATGTTCCTCTCAACAAGAGGACCAAAGTCATAGCCTTTCTTATCGACTTCTATGGCATACAATGTGCCATCAGCGGCATGATCCAGGTAGACAAACTTAGTATCAAAGCTGAATGAACTGGGAAGTACAGAAACCTGTCCATTTTCATCTACACTAATTAGCTCACCGTTCCCCTCGTCGTATGCAACCGCCAGTCCAGTTCTTGGATTCACGCTTATACTCCACAACCCCCGCGCCCCAGGATTGCGGCAATCCCAAGACGCCAAAGTTTTTACCTTACGCTCGGAAGTTATTAAGAGAACAGAGCTGCCACCACATTCCATTTTTCCTCCGAAATATCTTGTGGCGACAAACATGTTGCCATTTGGAGCAAAGCTCAGATCAACTATGGCGTCTAAATCATCTGCATAAACTTCTACTGAATTATTTAGTTGTATGCGCAATATTCTAGAACGGCAAATTGGAAATCCATTGCTATCTCCGATATAGACGGCGCCGTCTGGACCTACATCCAATGCACGTGAATTGCCTCCTCCCCTAATAACCAACTCTATCTTTTCTTCTTGTAAATCAACACGAAGAATGTTATTGTGAGTAGGGTCAACAAAGTATGCTTTGCCATTGGAAAGGAAAGTAAAGTCAGTTGGATGAATACTCTCAGAACCACCAAACCAATCAATTTTTTTTAAAGCACCGTTATTTGTGTCAATTTGATTGAATCTACCAGCACCTTCGTTTACATACAGTGTTCCATCCGGCGCGAATCCTAGATCAATAGGGTCTCTTTGATTTAGTGTAGAAGTAAGCAATTGCTTTGTACCATCTGGCTTTATGCGAGTTACCGTGCCCATATCCCAATCTGATACATACAGATTTCCTTCCTTATCACGAACCAAGTCGAAGATTCTTGAGAAACCAGTGGCGATGGTCTTTGGTTCCTCATCTTTACTTCGAAGAACAAGCACATCAGATTCTGTGAATCCATAAATCTCACCATCTGGGCCGAGTGCAGCTGGATTCACATTATGGGGAGAGTAAATAGTATAGGTGCCATTTCCATCTATGTGAGCGATTTTGCCTTTAATACACATATAGGCGCCGTCAGCGCCATCAGATACCAAGGCATTCCACTCACCACGAGGTAGATCATAAAGAACATCTATTTTGGCAGTTAAAGGATTTATACGCAGCAAACGACCGCCATAATGTTCCGCTACCAGGAGCTGGTCATCAGAAGTTGCAGTAATGAAAAGTGGTGAGATTATGTCTGGTTTTAGTAGAAACTCCGCGTTATAACCTTCAGGCAATCCTAACTCCGCGGCTAGTGTTATAGAGGGCAGAGGAATAGGTGATGGCGCAGGCGTTGGTGTTGGCGTAGGTGTTGAAGTAGTTGGGGTTGGTGTCGGCGTTGAAGCTGGCTTTGTTATCTCGTAGATTCCGTAGCTAGCGGCCGCTACAACTGCGACCACAACGACTCCTCCACCATACTTCAAGTACTTCCGTCTAGTTATCTTCGCCTTCTCTTCGATCAAAATATCGCCGTATTCTCCAAGTTCAAATGTTTCGTACGAAATTTATGTTTAACTCGCAAGTCAGGGAAAACTCTTGACATCATTAAGGAGATGAAAATGAGAATCGACAAGACTACTGTCGAGAATGGAAGCTCTTTCAATAACTAAGATTGAGCTAGAGTTTCATTTCATGATTCCCTCAGGCGGAACACGGTGCCGGCATCCTCTAAGAATCATTCTTGATCAAGAAAAAAGATGGGATTTGCGGGGGATATCGTCACTCCGCGTTGTTAAATACTTAAAGATTTGAGCAACCAGCATAAGAACGATTTGGAGATGTTTGAATGAGACTAAAGAAGGAAGGGTTCTACAAGGTGCTCGTAAGACCAACGGTCGTCGTTACAACCATATCTAAAAACGGAATTCCCAATGCCGCCCCTTTCAGCTGGACCTCACCCATCACCACAAAGCCACCTTTATTCGGATTCTCCTGCAACCCTAAGCATGACACTTGGAGAAACATTAGGAGAAATGGAGAGTTCGTAGCCAATCTTGTGGGAGAAGACTTCGGCCCATTGATGCACATCCTCGAGCAAGACTTTCCATACGAAGTGAATGAGATAGAGAAAGCCAATCTAACCGAGATGAGATCAGTCAAGATCAAGCCTCCGAGGATAAAGGAAGCATTCGGATGGCTTGAGTGCAAGATGCAGAAACACTTTCGGATATCAGACCACATATGGATTGTCGGGAAAAGTACTGGTAAGCGAAGTAAAGGACGGCTACATGGAAGAGGTCATCGATGTGAAGAAGGCAAAGCCGCTAAACCACATATACGGAAAACACTTTGTGACAGAGATGCAGAAAACAAAATTCAAGAGAGCATAAGCACTCGCTTCGAACCATTCTATAGTCTCGCTAACCCAGATGAAGTCAAGAACAAGTTTCTTGCCAGCTACGGTGGCGACCTCAGTTTTTCCGCCTTAAAAGCAGACGCAGATTGCGCGGGAGGACATCCAAGTATTCAATCAGGTCGAGTCGTTCAAGCTTCTTGACGGTCTCAACAGGGAGGTGATTTGAAGGGACGTGTTCTAGGATGAGGCTAGTTTCTTCCTCGGAGAATACTTGGTCCCCCTCGATCCATTCGAGGAAATGAACGTTCTGCGGGCATCTGATCTGACAGTGAAGACAACCGACTAGGCAGTTATGCCAAGAAGGATCTATCCAAGCCGGAAATTCGCCTCGCCGCTCGTTGTGGAAGGTCAGGCATCGCTCAGCATGAATGAGAAAACGCTTACTTGTTATCGCGCCTGTCGGGCAAATGTCAATGCAAGCCTGACAGCTTTGACAGCTCTTAGCCATTTGTGGCTCCCGCCAACTGTCTTCTGGGCATGGAAATTCGGTGTAAAAAGCCACAAGCCTATGAAAGCTCCCCATGCCTGGCACGTAGCAGATATTGTTTCTCCCATAATCGCCGAGCCCGCTGCGAACAGCTAAGGTTTTCAAGGGTAGCGCAGCTTGAGCCACATGGTATCCTTCAGGATTCAGAACTCTAGATAGAACATCTCCCACTCGTTTGTCCTTCTCCCTGTAGTCCGTATAAGTGGGCGGAATCGTGACCGGCCAAGATTCTCCTCGCCAAGTGAAGATAACTCTAATCTGAGGCTCTGGGACAGCGACCACGATCAAAGATTTTGCTTCCCGTAGAATGTCAGGAGGCTTGAAAACGAGCCCGGCTAGGTATTCGCGGTAGAGTTCCTCATTCAAGAGACCACGCCTACGGCTTCCTTCAATTACTTCTTCAAGGCCGCTGAGATGCTCAACGGATACTATCCGACCTCGACA
>Ga0315314_1003698_pt1 | contig 11802 bp, 13 predicted proteins | sample TDP9_MG_FD_203631 | JGI IMG/M metagenome (GOLD analysis project Ga0315314, IMG submission 203631) | Freshwater sediment microbial communities from Lake Towuti, South Sulawesi, Indonesia - TDP9 | ecosystem: Environmental > Aquatic > Freshwater > Lake > Sediment | place: Indonesia: South Sulawesi...
ACATGCGTTGGCTCTCGCTTATCTCGGCTGTTGTGCCTTGCCGGTTTCGGAAACTATTATTGTGAAGAGTGGGAAAGCTTCTCAACAGCCTTTATTTCCCATCTCAAGCCCAAATCTTCCTTAGATTCAAACTTTGGTGTGAATTGGCTTGCCATAGGAAGAAGCCCCAGAATATATCCGCAGCGATCATGATAAGGGTGGGATGGGAGGAGAGAACAGATCAAAGATGTTATCTCTATAATAAGAAACTCGTCTTTTCACCGTCGCCTCGTGTCCTTTCGTTAAGTTTTGGATAGTGGCATCGTTCGCTATTTAATATAAACGTTCGCTATTAGCGAACAATCTCTTTTTAACCGACGTGGCACTCCTTCTGGCTCTAGTAGCCGTAAGAACAGCTTTTCCCTAGTTTCTTGATTAATCGGTTTTAGCGTTCAGATTCCTTAAAAACTCGCATAGGTTCTTGCTTATTCAGTTAAGCTATCTCACAGGCCAGAGATGAGGTCACATTAACTGACAATTTTGTTTTGTATCGTTTCTGCTATGAGGCTTATGGATTTGGCGTATTCCATGAAGGCTTGGCGTAGGACCTCGCTTTCCCAAGCCCTAGGCAATCCTTCTGAGGAGGCCTCTCTGCTCCTCACTCAAATAGACCGTTATCCACTTCTTCTGATCATCAGGCACCTAACTAGGGACCCTACACAGGTACCATACAACATTTAGGCACACACTATCTAAATTTGGGATGAAAAACGTAATGCTTCACTTAACGTATAGTTAATAAAGGATGGTTTTCCTATTTAGTATGAGTGGAGGACTTGGTTAAAAAAATCGTTATTGAAGCATTCAAGGCAGAGACTTGGAGCGAGATTAATGAGGCGATTGAGGCGGCTTCTAGAGAGGAGCTGTTGGAGGTCCTTCGGGAGCATCACCAAAGAAGGGCGAAAACGCTTAAGGCTTAAATTCTTCAGGCTTTAAGAAGATGGGTGTTTTTAAGCCTCGTTTTTCATTTAGACTTCGAATCTTTGTCTTTACGATCTCTTTCAGAATATGTTCCTCGTCCCATGTGAGGAAGTGATCAGCTTGGGATAGGACAGCGACAGCGATGTGTATAGCGTTCTCATATTTGCCAACGCCAGCAACCTCAAAGTAGAGGTCCGCCAACTCCCCGATCTTTTCAGGTTCGGGTTCCATAACTTCATGCGGCACCCCTTCTAAGTAGTCCACTAGTAAATGCAGGTAATGCCTTCGCCTCTTCTCTGGCAATCGCGCCCTAGAAAATGAGGCTTCGATAGCGGCTATGGACATCACAATAACAATCTTACCATCCCTAGCTAAGGCCGAGATGCCTCTAGCAACAGGAATCTTCCAAACCTCATCCCTTGGAAATCCCACCATATAACTTAAAACATCAAGGTCGAGGTAAACCCTCGGAACAGCCGATAGCTCTAGCACAGCGATTCTCCTCTTCTAAAACCATCTTCCACAAGAAGATTTAAAGACTTAGATAAGTCAGCATTTTCCACATGTAATGTATTGTTTTAATTTTCTAGTTAATTGGTTTTGGAGTTCAAATTTGTTTAAAAACGTGCGTTGGCTCTCGCTTGTCTCGATCATCCTGTCTTACGAGGACAAGGTTGTATGCTTCTGATTATTTTGTTGCGTATTGTTCTGTGATAAGGCTGACGGATTTGGCGTAATCCATGCAACATTTCAATTCAAATATTCCACGTTGATTATTTAAAACCCTATTTTTGGCAAGTCTCTCCCAAATGGATCCTTTTGAGGATTAAAGTTTGTGGATTCTAAGCTAGTTTGGTTAGCGCCCATCGGATAGAGGGATGTTCCCTCAACTTTTCGTGGAAGATGCCTTCTTCGTCAATGAGTTCCGGTTCAAACCGTTTCGCCTCAAGGAACTGGTTGATGGCCATGCATGCATGCATAGAAAGCCGTAGCTGTCGCGCTTCTCCTCTTCCTCGATCGAATAATCATCTGGTAGGATCCTTTTCAGTTCATTTATGTTCCATCCGTTCTTCTTCCTCAAGGCAAAGTCGCAGTCCCTTGTGAACCTTGAAAGCGGAATGAAGACTCTTAAGGCGTATCCACCGGTCATGATCAGCTCGGGGTTAGTGAATTCCTTTGTCCTTTCTGAGAGATGAAGTAAGGCCTTCAAAATCTCCTCCTCACGCCTCCTCATCATGTTTATTGCTCTAGGCAAACTCCACCACCTTTTCGGCTGCTTCCTCTATCAACTCCTTAACGTCATCCTGCTTCAAGTCCATGGCCCTGACCTTGAAGATCTGCTTCCCTAAATGATCGTTGAGTAACTTGCAGCCATATTTCATCGCTGTCCATACGCGCGTATCGGTCTTGGATATCCTCCTCCACCTGCCCAATCGCTTTAATTCATCGAAGTCTATTTCATTCTTTCTAAAGTATAAGGTCGCGATAGCGTCTGCGAAGGACCACTCGGACATGCAATTGACTATGCAGGATTCGGGGGCTTCGATGACCAAATCATCGACCCTTCTATACTCGTACGGTATCTTGTCGTGGTACTCCACCTCGAAGATCCAGCCCATCTCCTTGGCAAAAGTCTCCAAGGCATTCCCGTACGAACGATCCTCAACCGCTAAGCGATAGATATCCCTGTGGATGAAGTCGTAGTTCCATATGCTCGCAGCAGTCTGCTTTATCACAACCTTTAAGCCCTTGTCCTTGCCTAAGAAGTCCCAGACGCCCTGTCTCTCAGGTACATAGTACCATCCCCAATAGACCCTTTGCACCTCGCCGCACTTGTTCAATCTGTGCAAGTACTCCTTAGCCCTCCCATTGATCTGCTGGGCATCGCTTACGCTGAGCAGGCTCCCAGACCACTTCTTCTTTAACGCGGCTCTGAAGCCCTGCAAGTACATGGTAGTCACCTTTAGTATCAATATGGCACAGAAAACTATTTAAATCTATGTCACCCCTATTGATCAAATGGCACATAAGTGAGCTCAACAAGCAAACTTTTAACCGAATCTTATCATATTGTATCGAAAGAGGGTTTAACAGAGCGCGAAGAGCTCCTCCCCCTCAAGCGTCTTTATTGGAAAGGTTTCCTGGGTGCCTATGTGTCTAAAGTCAGCTAATGCGTCTTCCTTGAGAATGAGGTATCTCCGCATGTAGCCTATCTCGATCTTGAAGCTGTCTCCTGGGCCTTGAGAGCTCTCATATTGAACGGTGATTCTGGCCAAGGGATAGGTAGGGCTTATGGCCACGTCAGACCTCTCGTATCCCTGCCTGTAAAGCAGGTCCTTAACACTCTCGTCGATCTCGCCTCTCAACTCCCCCCAGTCTCTCTCCTCTAGGTGGCGATGCGTACTTGCGATAGACGTATCCACAGCTAGGAGCAGCCTTAATGATACCCCGCGCCTTCTCCACAACATCGTCGAAGCTCACAACCCTCAAGGACAGCAACTCTGCACAGAACTCCTCGGTCTTCGTAACCATTTTTCCCTTCTTTAAAGTAGTTACCCAATTTATGGCACATTTCTTTAAAAAATTTGAAACAATGTCGGGAGAATTCTTTTTCATGTCGATTATTCTATTAGTAGGCTCTTACTAATCGAGGGTGCTTCACGGCCGACAGTGGCGGCATAACAACCCAGTACCAAGCTCCACAGCTGGTCATCGTGGCTTCCAGCAGGATGGCTAAAAGCTTAAGCGTCCGCTCCTACTAGCTTTAAGCCGAGCTCTCTTAACCTTTCGAAGTGTTCGTCTCGTGTCTTCAGCGTCATGTTGCGAGATATGGCTGTTGCGGCTATAAGGAGGTCGGCGTCAGGTATCGATACGCCTTTCTTCTTGAGCTCGCGGTACAGGTTGCAGTAGGTTTCGATAACTTTGTTGTCTAGGCTGAGGACGTTGAAGCTTTCTTCGAGCAACTCCTTGACCTTGGGTCTCTTCCCAGCTTCTAGTACTCTCAAAACTTCGACAAGCGTTATGATTGAAACGGCTCCCATCTCATGTCTTCTCTCACGCAGCATCCCCAGGATTACGTCTGTGTCAAATAGTTTCATCTAAACGTGAACCGCTCCCTAAACTCCCTACTAGATTCAAGTATGGCTTTCAGGTCTTCTTCGGTGAGCGTGCCCGCCAACTCCTCGAACGCCTTCTTGCTCTTCAACCTTTTAACCTCAGCGTATAGGTTGAGGAGAAACTCGCCCCACTCATCCCCGCCCTTAGCCTTTTCCAGAACCCTTTTTACCTCAACGGGAACGGAAATCGTTGCATACTTTCCCAAAGCATCACCATATAACTATGTAACAACATAGTAACTATATAATCTTTTCCTGCGTCGCTATTGTTTTCCCACACACATTCCACTTATCTCAATCGTGTGCCAAGTATCTCATGGATTCGCTTGCAAGCTTCTGTGATATCCATCCCTAGCCGCTGCTCTTAATTTTTAAAATGAGAGCTTTACACATCAGAAAGGAACTCTGCTCCTAACCCTTCTTCTAAGATTTCCCTTATCTTGGCAACAAATTCCCTCGCATCTGTTAGAGCTCTTTCCGCAAGACCTTTTTGAGTTGTAACGCTTGTATCGTAGGACGCTTTCTCCCGCTCTTCCTTCTTTTCAACAAGCTTCTGTACATCCTGTCTTGCAAGCCTTCCTATCATATCCAAAGAGATCAGGTACTGCTCTCTCAATCTCTTCTTCTTGTGAACGTAATAGTAGATGAGAGCACATACGGTGGCAGCATGGATCTCCCCTTCCTTTCTGACAGCAACCAACGCGGCCAGTGATGCCTGATACATGGCATAATAACAAACTGTGATAACCCAATCAAAGAAGTTTTCACCCTCATACCTGAATCTCAGCTCACCCTCATGCATCTCAAAAACTTTGTTTGCCAGGTCGAGATTGTGATAAGCTTTTTTCATGTGTCCTAAAACGTTTTCTTTTGCAATTCTCTTTGGAAGTATTTTGATGAGAGAAACTCTTGGTCTTTCAAAGTAGCGCATCGACCTTTCACATGCTCTTGGATCTCTCAGCCAATCTTCCCACGTAGGCTGTCTAGGCATCAGATCACCTCAGATAGCAAATGGTAGTATCTCTCCTCTCCAAAAAGAACAACACCGTCTTTTAGAACATCTATCGCAAACCTTTTCTTGTCTCTGAGACCTTGCTCAAAATCTTTTGTCATCATGACAACCGGCACAATCTTGGCGGGATGCCTCCCACTAACCTCGCTAGCCAACTGGTCAACAGAGTTCATCAACCTCTTGAACCTATCCTCCTGATAACTTGGCAGCAAAACCAGGACATCTACGTCGCTCCTCGGGGTGGCTTGACCTCTAGCAGCGCTTCCAAACAGTACAATAGACTGGATTTCGGGTATGAAGTCAGAAGCCTTCTTCGTAAAATCTTCCAATATCCAAGCGAGCCTTCTGTTTTTCTTAAACAGATTCTCCCGCTTCTCAGTCTCAAACAGCTCGCACATTTTTCTTGTTTTCGCATTCAAGAGATTAAGTCTGTAGAACTTTTCCCTTCCTTCCGATCTCTGCTCCACCATTCCCTCTTTCACAAGTCTACTAAACTGTCTAGACACAGACCAAGAACTCACTTTGGCAAGCCTGGCCAACTCCCTCGTATAGTACCACTTCTCAAAATTCGAATACATCGTCCTCAGAATTGATATCACCTTAGGCGTAAGCGATTCAGACATGATTACTACTTAATTTTTCAAGCATATATATGTTTGTTTTTACAAACGTACGTTCGTTTTTCCAAACATTCTAATCTGCAACTTCTCAAATTTCTAGCGCGCACTCTTCTAGATTCATACAGTATGTTATTGACATTGCTTATTGAAATGAGATCGCAATCTAATAAAACGAGTTCTGAAGGCTAATTCTCTCATCTATCTTCCTCTGCCTGTGCATTTCCTTTCCAGCCCTCTTCCAAATAAATTTAGATTTTTCGCAACATTTAATAATTGTTGTGAAGAGTTGGGAAAGCTTCTGAACCGCCTTTATTTCCCATCTCAAGCCTGAATCTTCCTTAGATTCAAACTTTGGTGTGAATTGGCTTGCCATAGGAAGAAGCCCCAGAATATATCCGCAGCGATCATGATAAGGGTGGGATGGGAGGAGAGAACAGATCAAAGATGTTATCTCTATAACAAGAAACTCGTCTTTTCACCGTCGCCTCGTGTCCTTTCATTAAGTTTTGGATAGTGGCATCGTTCGCTACCTAATATAAACGTTCGCTAATAGCGAACAATGGCTTATGCAATCGAGCTTACATTTTTCAGAAAAGTGCTTACTCTCATGAACACATCTGTGCCGATGTCTGATCCCACGAATCGCGATACGGCAAGTACACCGTATGATTCTGTGGATCCAAAAGCCTGATTTATTCTATTTAAGCTAAGTTTTATTACGCCTTCTTCTTTATGCCTTAGTTTCGCTCGCTTAACACGATTTATATAACTCTCTGATGCCTTAATGGGGTCACCGCCGTAAAAGCCGCTTATGCTGTAGATGTCGTATCTGTCTTTATCCACAAGTCGAGGTAAAGCTAATCCCTTCATCGTCAAAGACCCTACAATGTCCGCAGTGTTAATTGTAGTTGTCATCTTGCCTCCGCTCGGCAACATTCCTTCTAGTTGATCTTCGTACTGAAATTTGAAAACTATACTGGAGCCTTCGATAAGGCAGGCAGTTAAGTCTTCCTGCACCTTTATTAGTGGAAGTGCCCTCTTGGCTGCTTTTGGTTCAGTCAAGAAATCGACTTCTATGCGGTATTTCTTCTTATCGAGAGGAGAAGTCACATCCTTATCGAAGCGAAAGGGGTTAGGTGTTTGTCGATAACCCAGTTTTTCCATAGTTTTTCTTATACTTTCATACTTCACCATTATCGTGGGTTTTAGTATAATGTCTATGTCTTTTGAACCACAATGATCAAAATAGTTTTTGGTCAGAAAATATGGCGCCCACCCTCCAGCTAAAACAAAATCTTTCTTATATAACGTGAGAGCACAACAAACTTCAATTAACGCTGATTTCGAGGCTTCCGTTAAACTTCGATCATACATGCACGTCACCGTAAACTGCTTTTCCCCACTCTTCCACTATAAGCTTAAACAAATGCTCAGCGGCCTCCATTCCCCTCGCTGGGTAGTTGTAGAGGTCAACAAAAAGCTGTATGTTTGAAACCACATTCACATCCGAAACCACGGATTCGCTGATCCATATGTTCGCCTTTTGTCGACCGTAGAAAACGCCGTCATCATAAGGAACAACGAACTTAACATTCCCCTTTTTAGGGATCGGTTGAAGCTTCAAAGCACTTGCCAAAACCGTAGCATCATCTTCTTTTTGAATATATAGGTGCACATCAACAGGCCTCACGTGAGGGGCGACAAGAAACGCGGCAGCAAGAGAGGTCACAGCGTAATTTGGATTTCGAATTTCAGATATCCGATTGATTAAGCGCTCGATTTCACGTTCAAAAGTATAATATTCAAGAAAGGTGTTCATTTTGTCGTATTGATGATAAGCCGCCCATCTTCTCAGTAAAACGGTTGGATTAATCATCTTTATTTTATAATCCTTGGTCCTCACTACATAGCCAAGATCGATAAGAGTAGAAATAACGGCATGAGCGTATCCCGGAGAAATGCTGACTTCTTCTGCCAATCCCCTAATTTTCCATGCGCGCTCCGGATTCATGAGCAACGCCCGCAGGACACGAGTAGCCTTTGGCTCAAAGATGTTGTGTACCCGACGCATGTCCTTTTAATGTTCGCTAAAATATATAAATGTTCGCTATTAGCGAACAATCGTCTTTTCAACAGATATGGCACTCCTTCTGGCGTAGTAGCCGTAAGAACAACTTTTCCCAAGTTTCTTGGTTAATCGGTTTTAGCGTTCAGATTCCTCAAAAACTCGCATAGGTTCTTGCTTATTCAGTTAAGCTATCTCACAGGCCAGAGATGAGGTCACATTAGCTGACAATTTTGTTTTGTATCGTTTCTGCTACGAAGCTTACGGATTCGGCGTATTCCATGAAGGCTTAACGCAAAACTCGCTATCCCTATGCCCAAGCCTTCAGCAATCCTCTGAGAAGACGCCTCTGCTCCTCCTCAAATTGACCTTCATCGACATCTTCCTCATCGCTAAAGCCCCTAGCCAAGACCTGCACAGGCACCATGCAACGCTCCAATTCAACGATTTCAAGGGTTGGTTTCATCGAGCTGAAGGCTGGTTGACCGTAAATAGTGGGTGGGAAAGAATGTTTTGGCTGTTCTAAACTTCAGCATCACATCATTTGCTGTGTACTCTTGAGTGGTGGAACATGAGAGTGAAGGAAAAAACTAAAGCGGTCACACGTGCTAGAGTTTTGTTATTGGCATTCTTAGTTATTGTGGCAACCTGTTTTGCCCTCCACACTGTGGCGGCTCATCATTTAGCCCGCTACGCCTCAAGACCGAGAGTGGTGCCGTGTGGCTATACACTCTTCATTAGAGTGCGACTTTCGCCAACACGATTGAGCCTGGCATTCGGCTGAGCGAAAACGAAAAGTTTTTAATTATGTGAATTATTTGTTCATATAATATAATTACATGAACAAATAATTCAGGTGATTGTGGATGAGGCCTTTGCCGAGATGGCTCTCGAAGAGATACTCCCTCCTTTATATCAACAAGGATGAAAACCCCATTCTATTCGAAGAAGCCCAAAGAATCCTTAACCTGAATGAAAACTTGACCTTAAAGACCGTTAGCGAACTCGCAAAAAGCGGGGCCCTAATCACTAAGAGAGATCCCCTAGATGAAAGACAGAAAATATACAAGCTGGTCAACCCAGAAAACTTCCACTTCGCTGAAGGAGTTCAAGCGTCCCTGCACGACAAAGCTTCACTGCTAGAAAAGATCAGACATATGGGAAAACACCTAGCTTACCTAGTAATCGGAGACTACGCCGTTCTCTTACACACAAAATACGTTTACCCGACAACGATAGACATCAAAGTGAAAGACGAGGATTACGCAAAATGGTACGCTTACCTACGGGATTCTCAAACTCACGTAGCTCTAGAACCAGCCTACGTAAAACAAGTCAAAAGGTATAGAAACATAATCAACCTCACAAACGGACTAACCGAAGAAGAGTTCGGAGACAGATCCGAAGTGGACGGATTATCCGTTGAACCCCTCGAAAGTCTAATCTTAGACATGATAAAAGGGCAAAATGAAGCGTCACTAAGCAACGCCATGGCGTTAGCCGTAGTCGGAAAGAGCCAAATCAACTGGGAAAAACTAGCCAAGAAATCCAGAGAAGCAGACTTGAACAGGCAAATCGGCTGCTTACTGGAAATCCTAAACATAGAAGCCAAAAGAGACATTTTCACGCAGAGCCTTCTCGAAATGCTCACCCCAAAAGAAAAACAACCGAAAACTACCTTCAGCACCTACTACTTGGCCAGAGTAAACGAGCTAGAAAGAAAAACAAGGGACATGTTCACATCAGAAAGTGAAAAACGAATGGCCATGAAAGAATTAACCCACTTAACCTCAACCTATAAGGCACTGGAAGAAAAATGGAGCCTAGAAATAATTCTCCCATCTCATGTGCCCAAGAAAATCGTGGAAGACTTGGTCCATTAAGGTGATTCCCTGAATGACATCAAACATTGAACTAGAGAGAAAAAGCCTAGAAGACCTGAAGAAACTCGTTGAACAAGCCGAAGAATGGGACCTCAAACTCGTGCTTATTGGAGGCTATGCAGTCAGAGCCTACACGAGGCCCAGAAGATTTACCAAAGACCTAGACTTCGTGACAATGCGCAAAGGCCTTGGACAGATGAAAGGCTTTCTGCGTTACATGAACTACGAGTACAAAAGCGGCGAATTTTGGCTCTCCGGATCAAAGAGACTGGATGAGACGTGGATAGACCTCCACATGAGCATAGACAGTGTCCACGATATAACCACAGGATACGACTATCCCATAACATCCGACTTCTTCCAAAACTCGCAGAAAAGGAAAATAACCGCATATTTTGAGGAAAACTCCCACATGCTCATAAAAGCGCAAATCTGCCCAATTGAAGACCTCTTAATAATGAAGCTCATCCCGCTAAGAGACAAAGACCTCGTCGACGTCATAGCATTGATACTAGATTCTTGTGACCAAATAAACCCGTCAAGATTTTGCCAAAACATCGATGAAGCCAACCTACGCTCACACATCAACTCGAGATTAACGTCGCTATTCCTCCAAATCAAGAGAAAAGAAAGAATTAACCGATCATGGAGAAGCATAACGGGCACTGAGTATCGAATAAGCCATAATGAAAGCATATCATTAAAGGGACGAATCAAAAAACTTATGGAATCAATTACAAAGTGAAAAGGTTTTGCCTGAGGAAGAAGGAGGAAGTATGGGGTCAAGTGAGTGGCTAGATACGAGGTAATCGTTTCAATTAGAACTGACAAATTCATAAGCGAATAGTCACTTTATCCCACTAAAATAGAATCTAGCGAAAGTTATCCTGCCCAAATAGACCGCTATTCATTTCTTTATTTGACAAAGAGCCCTAGAGCGTCATTCGCAAAGTAATCTACGCGCGTGTTATGACGCTTCCAAAGTATCTAAAAAGTTTTCAGTATACTCTTCAGAAGGCCCCTCGAATTCTATCCTTACGCTGATAGTCTTTGCAAGGTGCCGTCAAATCATTCTGATACAAGCTTCAACAAGCCCATTATAGATCGACCAGACTCTTGAAGTACGAAAAGGCGACGATTTTATCCACTGAGATTTGAAAAATCTGACAAAACTGCTATGTTCATGTGCCTTCTCTTTGCAACGTTGGACAAAATTCTGTTTAATGCTAATCGTTCCTTTAGTACGCTTTCTCTAACCGGGAAGGAGCTTCACGGCCGACAGTGGCGGCGTAACAACCCAGCGCCAAGCTCCACAGCATATCATCGTGGCTACCAGCTGGATGGCTAAAAGTTAGGTGTCCGCTCTTGCTGTACTCGTATTGCTGCTCGTTGATTTGCTCGCAGAGTCGCCGGTGATACGGCATCTTCAACCGCTTCTGCTCCATAGCCAGCTTTAGGCAGGTGAGAAGCTCCTCTTTCGTTTTCACCGTGAAGGTCAGGCCTTCCACCTTTTGGATGCCTTGTGCCTTCAACTCCTCAATCACTGGCTCCCCGACGCCCGTTTGGTCCACAAACACCTTCCTGAACTGAAACCTTTGATTGGCTCGAACAAGATGGCCGATCACGCTGCTGTACGGCGTGCCCAACGAAAACTCATAAAGATAAATGAGCTTAAGCTGATCGCCTTCTCGCCTCAAAATCGCGATAACGCTGTAATCTTCAAGCTTGCCGAAATCCACTCCTGCGTAGTACTCTCCACCCGGAACCGGAACCTCAAGGCTGGAAATAAATTCCAGATCCGGATCCACGCAGCCGCGGATAAGGTCTTGTGAGAAGAAGCAGCTGGCGGCCTCCACAAATTCCGCCAAATACTCCATGCGAAAAGCCTCATTGGACATGTTGCGCCTCTGCTCCTCCAGAAACTCAGGCTTGATGAGGGGACACTCGGTCGACTTCACGTGATGCACACTATAGTTCGGATCCATAAAGGCTCGGTAAAAGAAGTGGTCGCGGCCCCAGGGAGTACTGAGGAAGATGGCCGAGCCGTCGGTGGTGCTCAGCATGGGGAAAACAATCTGAACAATCACCTCTTCGGGCATGAAGGCCGCTTCGTCGCAGATGACGAGTTGCGCCGTATAGCCCCTAA
>Ga0315314_1003699_pt1 | contig 11802 bp, 7 predicted proteins | sample TDP9_MG_FD_203631 | JGI IMG/M metagenome (GOLD analysis project Ga0315314, IMG submission 203631) | Freshwater sediment microbial communities from Lake Towuti, South Sulawesi, Indonesia - TDP9 | ecosystem: Environmental > Aquatic > Freshwater > Lake > Sediment | place: Indonesia: South Sulawesi...
GGTGAACCCTCCTCGACGGCCATCGAAGGCGTCACGACGGGCCAGAATCGAGAGGGAGCGCCGCTAAGCGCCGCGTGGGCTAGCGATAGGACTCAGTCTTCGACCGGAAGTGCATGACGCTCGATCGAGATCCCGACGTCGGGGAAGTGGGCGAAGAATGGCGTGGGATCGAGCCGCTCGGGAGGCATGACCCCGCGCTCTTTGATCTCGCCCTTCGCGAGGAACCTCGCAAAGAGCGCTGTGGTCGTCCCGGTGAGGTAGGGCGTCCCGGTGCACCCGTACTTCTGGGAGGCGACCTCATGGTCCATCCAGGTGTACTCGAAGAACCGGGTCTTCTCGCCATCCGTGGCACCTTGGACGTCGATGCCAATGCAGGTGAGGCCGCGAACGCGGCCTGCCAGCTCCGAGGGCTGGGGCGTGAGGGCGAGGACGACATCCCGCGGCGCGACCTTCGCGCGCCCGACCTGGACCTGGTCTTTCCGATTGAGCCCCAGCAGCTGCAGGACGTCGAACACCCGGTAGACCTGGGGATGGATCGCGTAGCGGAAGTCCACCTCCGTGAGGCCCTTGTCCAGGAAGAGTGGGAAGGTCTCGACCTCATCGTGGTGGATGTACCAGGTCTTCAGCGGTCCCAGCCCTTGCGGGAAGTCGAACGCTTCTTCTCCTGAGAGCGGTGGGAAATGAGTGAGCCGACCTCCGCGGATCACAGGAGCAGGACAGAGAATCTCATCCATCAGGGTGCCCGGGTTGAAGAGCGGAGAGAAGCCGTAACCGTCCGCCACGACGCTGCCCCCGCCGTAGCACTTGATGTGAAGCGCCTTGAGCTCGGTGAGCTCGTCGTGGGCGCGGCTTGCGATGAGGTTCGTGATGCCAGGGGCGACTCCGAGCCCGAGCACGGCGATGAGGTTCGCCGTCCTCCAGGCCTCACCCTGGGCGAGCTGCTCGGAAATCTCCGGGGTGCCAAAGAGGTCCCTGGGGCCTCCTCCAACGAAGTCCACATAGTGCGCCCCAGCCGTCCTTGCGGCCTCCATGACGATGAGGTTGAAGTCCGCGATCGTAGCGTTGACGACAAGCCCCTTCCCCTGCACGAGCTTCGCGACTGCGGCAGGGTCGGCAGCGTTTGTCTTTGTCGCCCTCAGCTTCCGCTTGCGGAACTCCCTGGTCACTGCACGGGCGCGCGCGAGGTTCACATCTGCGAGCGTGATGGCCTCGATGGCCTCCTCCTTGACGAGGTGCATTGCCACGACGCGTCCGACGGCCCCCGCACCGAGGATCGCAACCTCCACGGGCTCCCCTCCTCCCAAACGGGCCTGGAGGGGACACCCCTGGGCTGCGAAATAGCTTGCTGTCGCCCGACGAGGACCTTCTGGGGCACAGGCCGGTGTGCCCAGCGCGTGAGCCGGTTTCTAGACGCCGGCGCTAGTCCTATCCGGTTCTACCGCAATCGCGAGAAGTCGCTCGGCGGGTCCCATGCGCTTGGGATCGTAGCCGATCCCCCTCGGATAGACCAGGCCGAGCAGCACGATGATCGCCGACGCCAGCGCGATGAATGGTCCGGGGCCGAGTTCATATCGCCAGAAATGTGACCCGAGTTCCGAGAGAAGGGTCCCCGCGAAGACCCACAGGCCCGCGCCTTGCAGGATTCCTCCCAGCGGCGAGCCCAACGCAGTCGCCGAGCCGACTACGAACAGCGCTGAAGAAACCGTGAACGCTGTCGCAACTCCCATGAGCTGGCTGTTGAGGAGCTCGAAGAGATCAAAGGTTCTGGTGATGTCACTCACGCCTCGTGGGTGGGCCATGAGGGTCCAGGCTGTCCAGGTGAAGAACATAGAGGCCACGCCGAGGAGCCCTCCCGAACGTGACCCCGCTCAGGCTTGATGTCACGGAGCCCGAGGAGGTCCGCCACGCGGCCGCTCGCATCGCCCGAGATGGGCGAGGGCTCTATGGTCTGGTGAACAACGCGGGGATCTGCGACTTCTGGCCCGTGGTGGAGTCGGAGGTCGAGGATTTCCAGCGGATGTTCGAAGTGAACGTCTGGGGGGTCCACCGGGTGGCGCGCGCGATGCTCCCCATGCTCGTGGAGAGCCGCGGGCGCATCGTGAACATCAGCTCCATCTCTGGGATCAGGACTTCGAAGGTCCTCGGGGCCTATCAGATGTCCAAGCACGCGCTCGAGGCATACTCCGAAGTCCTGGCGCTCGAGCTTGAGCCGTGCGGCGTGAGTGTCAGCATCGTCGAACCTGGGAACTTCCGGTCGGACATCTCCAAGACCACGGCGGTGCTGGTCCGCAAGAGGGCGGAAACCTTCACGCCGTTGCTCCTGAAGGACGAGGCCGAGGCCATCCTGCGCGGCCTCGACAAGGACATCGAGGATACCGAGAAGGAGCTCCCGCCGGACGAGGTCGCGGAGGCCGTCTTCGCGGCGCTCTTCTCAGCGCGCCCAAGGGTCCGCTATGTCGTCACGCCCAACGAGGAGGAGTTCCTGCGCCCGGTCACGGCGCTGTTGATGCGGCTGGTGCAGGTCAACGAGAGCAGCAGATATGGGCTGACGAGAGACCAGCTCCAAGCGATGATGGACACGTTCCTCGGCCGGAGGATGACGGCCTGAGGGCCCCTCACGTCGAAGGCCGCGCGGGAGCGGGCAGCTCATTCGCCGCTCGGGTCGGAGCAGACCTACGTACTGCGTCGCTCTGAGGATCTCCCGAGTGTGTCACGATAGTCGGCGAGCGCTCGCTTGCTGGAATACCACACCTCGTCGATCTTGACGGCTTCAAGGGCGCCTTGACGCGCGCGGAGGGAGAGGTACTCCTGCGTGTAGGGGCTGCTACGGGCCAGGTCCTTGAGCGGCAAGAGGGCTCGGTCAGATTCGACCGCGGACAGGAACACGACGAGGGCCTCGTCGACAGCGCGGGCAACAAAGGCGGCGAAGGGCCGAGGATTTCCACTGTCCGCCTCCTCAAGGTTGTCGTAGTAGCGTAGGCGATCCCCGACGCGCAGGACGATCGGCGGGTATCCCTCGCTCATGAGGAGCAGGTTCGCTGCAAGGCGAGCGACGCGGCCGTTGCCATCGAAGAAGGGGTGAACGAAGACGAGGCCGTGATGGAGACAGATGCTCCGAATCACTGGTTCCCTGAGCTTCGGGAGCCCCGAGAGGAGGGCGTCGAGCAGGCTGATGATCTTTGCAGGCGGAGGGGGCCGGTGCTTTGCCCCGGCAATCCAGACGCTTCCGGTTCGATACCTCCCCGCAGAGTCGAGCGTCCCGCGCGTCACCATTTCGTGAAGCTGCTGGAGCACGAGATGATCGAAGCGGAAGCCCGGCTTGGCCTGCTGCCAGATCCAGTCGAAGGCTTGGGCGTTGTTGGTGGCCTCCAGGTGCTCCCGGAAGCTCTTGCCGCCGATGGTGATCCCCTCCTCGAGGATGAGCCGGGTCTCTTTGAGGCTGAGCGTGTTGCCCTCGATCGCGTTGCTGTGGTAGGTGTGGTAGAGGCGCAGCTGCACCCGGAGACGCTCGAGGGCGTCTCGGGGGAGAGGCCGATGGGTCTTCAGCGCCTGGAAGTTCGTCTGAATCCTGCGCCAGATCGGAGATGGGAGCTCCGAGGCGGATATCGGTATCGGCAACATTCCGAGACTCCCGATACATAGAGGGGGATATATCGGTATCGGCTGTGTTTCGCTGCTTCCGATATTCGCAGGCCGAACCGGCTCGAGCCGAGGGGGGATCCGCCCGGAGCGGGTTCCGCGCCAGCTGCTGCTCCAGGCGAACCGTCAGTTCCTCTGCGGCGAGTGGACGCACGACGTGCGTGCGCGAAGTTCGAAATGTGTAGATTCAAGCCGAAAATTAGTCATTTGACTCTTCGCCTGACGAAGTCGGTGGCATTTGCGCGACCACCTCGGGAGAAACTATAGATAGGGAGGGCCGCTTCGCCGAGCTGCAGAGCCCTTCCACCGAGCCCCAAGCGATGTCTCCAGCGGGGGGAGCCATGGCGGCCACCGAGGTTGTCGGGGCCCATCGGCGCCAGTCGATGCGCAGCCTCAGTGGAGGCACGTCGGTCCTCCACCGCGTGATCGGAGGATCAGGTGCGCGTCCTCTTCCCGTGATCCTCGAGCGGCTGCGAAGCGCCCTGAGCTCCAAGGCGCGGGTCAGCGCCTCAGGCTTCGAATTGGAGCTCTACGCCACTGATCAGGCCGATGTCCCTGAAGTCCTCTCCCTCCTGCTTCCGAAGACCTCGCCGGACCTCGTCGTCCAGCCCGCTTCTGCAGAGGATGTGGCCGCAGCCGTCAGGGTGGCGGCGGAGTTCGGCCTGCCGATCGTCCCCCGCGGGGCGGCTTCGTTCCCGCTGGGGGGAACCGTCCCGGTGCTGGGCGGGCTCGTGCTGGACCTCTGCGTCCTGCGGCGCATCATCGGGCTGGATCGGGCGCAGGAGATCGTCGACGTCGAGGCGGGCGTGAAGTGGTTTCAGCTGGCGGACCACCTGCGCGCCGAAGGGCTGGCCCTCCGGACCTATCCGACGAGCCACTTCTCGACGGTGGCAGGCTGGGTGGCCACCGGTGGCCTGGGCATCCACAGCCTGAAGTACGGCCATCTGCGGGACAATGTCGTCGCGCTCCAACTGGTCACTCCGACGGGGGAACTCCGCTGGATCACCAGCGATGCTCCGGACTTCCGGCGGTACTTCGGGACAGAGGGGCAGCTTGGGATCATCACAAGGGTCTGGCTGAAGGTCCGAAAGCTTCCCAAGAGCGCCACCTCGCAGCTCGTGCACTTCACCGATGCCCACACGGCCTTCTCCTTCGCGAAGGCGCTCGTCGAGGATGCGGCGCGGCCCGCGCACATCCAGTACTACGCCCCGCATCGGATGCACACGTTCTCCGAACTGGCAGGACGCGTCCAGTTTGAAGAGCAGCACGCGCTGTTGGTCGCCTTCGAAGACGGCGTTGGAGAGGCGAAGCTGGCCAGCCTCCTGGGGAGGTTCTCGGGGGCCCATCTGGCTCCTCGCCATCACGCGGCCCTGCTCTGGCAGGAGCGATTCTTCCCGCTCAAGCCCAAGCGGCTGGGGCCCGGCCTGCTCGGGGCTGAACTCGTCGCGCCCCTTGAGAGGGCAGCGCTCCTGCTGGAGCGTTGGACCTCCTGCGCCCGCCTGAGTGGAGTCGAGCTCGAAGGCGAGAGCCACATCCTCGGCCCCGACCAGGCGCTCGTGCTCGGGACCTTCAAGACCGATCCGCGGAGGCGCCTTCCGTATCTCCTTCACTCGCTGCTCGTCGTCGAGCTCATCGAGATGGGCGTCCGGCTGGGTGGGGTCCCCTACGGGACAGGGATCTGGAACACGCCGTTCCTCCAGGATCGGTTCGGGAGAGCGGGCGCGCGAGAGCTTCGGAAGATCAAGGAGGCCGAAGATCCGAGGGGGCTGCTCAACCCGGGCAAGTTCTTCGAGGTGCGTTCAAGGTTCCTCAACCTGCTCAACCTGGCCTTCACTCCGACCCTCGCCAAACTCGGCATCGCCGCGATGAGCCAGTTCACCCCCCTCATCACGCGGCTCCTCACCCCAGCGGAAGCTCTGCCGAGAGGGGACGTCGTCGATCGCTCCGCGATGGAATGCTCGCGGTGCGGCGCCTGCGTGCCCGTCTGTCCCGCGTACTTCGCAACCGGGAGCGAGCTCGTCACCGGAAGAGGAAAGCTTCAGCTCATATCGAAGCTCCGAGCGGGGACGGCGACGGCGGTCGAAGACGCCCAGGCGATGTTCCTCTGCATCCACTGCGGGGCCTGTGAGGAGGTCTGCCAGAGCCAGCTGCCGCTTCTGAAGGCCTACGAGGCGCTGGAAGCGGAGATTGCCGCCCGGCACGGCGTCCCCGCCGAGCGGATCAAGTCGTTCGCTGAAGCCGTCCAGGCCTCGGAGGAGTACCGGACGCTGCTCGGCCTTGGGATGATCCCCAAGGCCTTCCACACCTTCGGCGAGACGAAGCCGGCGGAGGCGGGATGAGCGATGTACGTCCGCTACCACATCCTCACCAAGCCGGCGCCGAGCAAGGTGCCCGTGCCGAAAGTCATCGTCTCGCGGGATATCGACCGCTGCATCAACTGCGGCACCTGCGTGGACTCGTGCCTGTACAGCGTCCATGAGCGGCTCGCGGATGATCCCCGCAAGATGGCGGATCCCATCAGCACACTGTGTCGCTCCTGCTTCCGATGTGTCCAGGAATGCCCCGAGAACGCGCTGGCGCTCCTGCCCAACCCGCAGCTCAACGCCGCGGCGAACAACGGCCTGCTCACGCCGAAGATCTTCTCGGGGATCGCCTTCGAGGCCGAAGGAGGCGCGATCCCGGTTTCGGGCGCGGGCTATCGAGGGCTGTTTGCCGGCCCCGGGTTTGACTCGATGTGGACCGACATGTCCGAGATCGTGCGGCCGACCCGGGATGGGATCCACGGGCGGGAGTACATCTCGACCGCTGTCGATGTGGGCCGGAAGCCCGCCGTCGTCCAACTCGATCAGCTGGCGGCCTGGAAGCCTCCGAGAGAGCTCCAGATCCCGTTCGTGTTCAACCTCGCCCAGACCGGCCTGCGGGGCGAGAACGCGATGCGCGCGTGCGTCCGGGCTGCGAAGCGCCTGAGGACCTTGGCGATCGCTGGCCCGATGACGCCGCTCGATGTGCTCGACGAGCAGCCCGAAGCGATCATCCTCCATGCGAGTTCCTTGGAGGAGCTCCACAAGACCGAGCGGCTTCCGCTCGTCCCGCGGGTCGCGGGCGTTGAACTCGAACTGAACTCCTCCCTGGAGGCCTCCGTGAAGGAGCTCCGAAGGCTCGCGGCGGATGCCCTGGCCTGCGTGCGCATTCCCCAAGCCTCGGCACGCCCAGAGCTGCTGGACCGACTGCTCGATGCAGAACTCGACGTCATCCATCTCGCGGGTATGCCGTCCAACGGCCACAAGGGGACGGAGGTGGAGCAGTTCATCGCAACACTCCGGGCACTCCACCTCGGGCTCGTTGAGCGCCGCCGGAGGGACGAGCTCACGATCCTGGCGAGCGGCCCGATTGTCACGGCCGAGCACATCCCGAAGACGATCATCTTGGGCGCGGACCTCGTCGGCGTCGACCTTGCGCTCTATGTCGCGCTCGAATGTCAGACCCCGCGCCAGTTCGTCGATCTGCCGTTCTACCGACCCGACCTCCCCGAGGGCGAGCTCGAGTGGGGCATCCAGCGGCTTCTGAACCTCTCCAACGCCTGGCGCGACCAGCTCCTGGAGATCCTCGGGGCCATGGGGCTGCGGGAGATCCGCCGCCTGCGCGGCGAGATCGGCAGGTCGATCCTCAACAGCGAGGCCGAGCAGGAGGCCTTCGGGGAGATCCGCTTCAAGGAGGAGGTGGCGGGCGTTGCTCGCTGAAGAGCTCCAGGCAGTTGAGGAGCTCAAGCGACTCCTCCCCGGCCCTCAGGCCTACAAGAGCTTCCTCTCGAAGTACCTCGTGAAGGTCTCCGACGCCTGCATCGACTGCGGCATCTGCGTCGAGGTCTGTCCCTACGGAGTCCACGAGCGGAAGGAGGGGCACCTCCACCTCGAGCTCCCCAAGAGCCAACGGTGCATCGGGGAGGCGTGCGCCACCCAGCCGTTCTACTGCGTGAAGCACTGCCCGGTCGAGGCGATCACGGTCGAGCGCAACCCGCTGCTCGACATGATGGGCAACCCGCGATGGACCGCGGAGCTGTTGCTCTCGACCTTCCAGATGGCCGAAACGGGCAGGGCACCGGAGAACGGGCTGGAATACAGGATCGGACACTCAGGAGGCGGCTTCGACATCCTCGAGTTCGCCTTCCAGGAAGGCCCTCAGGAGGCTTCGAGCCTCACTGGCATCTCCACCGCGATCCCGCTCAACCGCCGCTCGGCAGGGGCGCGGATCGAGATCCCGATCCCACTGTACGGCGGCGGGATGTCGTTCGGCTCGGTGAGCGAGCATGTGATGGTCGCTCGCGCGATGGCGGCGAAGGAATGGCACACGTTCACCTCCACTGGTGAGGGCGGCTACCCGGACGCCCTGATCCCCTATGCGGACCACGTGATCACGCAGGTCGCCACCGGGATGTTCGGCGTGCGGGAAGAGACAGTCCAGCGGGCGAGGATCGTCGAGATCAAGTACGCCCAAGGGGCCAAGCCGGGTCTAGGAGGCCACCTGTTGGGCGACAAGAACACCGACGTCGTCGCCATCATGCGAGAGACAGTCCCCAAGACGAGCCTCTTCTCGCCCTTCCCCTTCCACTCGGTCTATTCCGTGGAGGACCACAAGAAGCATGTGGACTGGATCCGGGCGATGAACCCCACGGCTCTCGTCTCCGTGAAAGTCTCCACCCCCACCGATGTGGACATGGTAGCGGTTGGGAGCTACTATGCGGATGCGAACATCCTCCACCTCGATGGAGGCTATGGGGGGACGGGCGCGGCCCCCGACATCGCGAAGAAGAACATCGCGATGCCGATCGAGTACGCCCTGCCGAAGGTCCACCGGTTCCTGGAGAAGGAGGGCGTCCGGGACGAGATGGTCGTGATGGCCTCGGGCGGCATCCGGACCGCCTACGACATCGCCAAGGCGATCGCGCTCGGGGCGGACGGCGCCATCATCGGGACCGCCGAGCTCGTCGCGATCGGATGCGTCCACTGCGCCAACTGCGAGAGCGGCCGAGGCTGCCCCTGGGGCATCACAACGACCGATCCTGAACTCCAGGAGCTCATCCAGCCAGGCTGGGCGGCGCGCCGGATCAGCAACCTCTACGCCGCCTGGCAGCTGCAGCTCCGGGAGATCCTCGCGGCTCGGCCTCTCAGACATCAAGGAGCTCCGCGGGAGAACCGACCTGCTGCGGAGGACCGGCCACAACGGAGGGATCAAGTGGTGAGCCGCGCGCCCCCTGGTCAGGCCCTGCTGCGCAGCCGGCGCGACCTGCCGCGCGCCCCGCTGCCCGAGCCGCTCCGGAAGGCCGAGGAGGAGGGAGGCTGCGGCGTCGTTGGGATCGCCTCCTCGGTCCCGATCCGCGGGTTCCACATCGTGCGGCCGGTGGAGCAGATGCACAACCGCGGGAACGGCAAGGGAGGCGGGGTCGCCGCTGTCGGCCTGGTCCCCGAGCAGATGGGGGTCTCGAAAGAAGTCCTCGAAGATCGCTACCTGCTCCAGATCGCCTACCTCGATGAGAGCGCTCGACCGGAGGTCGAGCGGAAGTACATCGAGGCGGTCTTCGACGTCGCCCACGCCACGAGGGTCGAGACGCTCAAGGAATGGAAGGGCCTCGGCTTGGAGCTCAAGCCCCCTGAGGTCTGGCGGTACTTCGTCCGGGTCCGCCCCTCGGCGCTTGACGCGTTCATCGCCGAGAAGGGCCTGGGAGGACTCGAGCGCCGCAAGGCCGAGGACGAGTTCGTCTATCAGAACACCTATCGGCTCAACACCGAGTTCTACGCATCCCTCGGGGAGAAACGCGCGTTCGTCCTCAGCCACGGGCGGAACCTGTTCGTCTTCAAGATCGTCGGCTACTCCGAGCAGGCGATCCGCTACTATCGGCTGGAGGATGTGCGGGCCCACGTCTGGATCGGCCATCAGCGCTATCCGACCAAGGGGCGGGTCTGGCATCCAGGGGGCGCGCATCCCTTCATCGGGCTCCATGAGGCGCTGGTCCACAACGGGGACTTCGCGAACTACACCTCGGTCGTGGAGTATCTCCGCCAGCGCGACATCCATCCGCTCTTCCTCACCGACACTGAAGTGTCGGTGCTCCTGTTCGATCTCCTCAGCCGGGTCTACGAGTACCCGATCGAGCACGTCATCGAGGCGATGGCGCCCACGACCGAGTGGGACTTCTCGATGCTCCCGGAGGACAAGCAGCGGCTCTACCGGATGCTGCAGGCGAGCCACATCCACGGAAGCCCAGACGGGCCATGGTTCTTCATCATCGGGAGAACCGACCCCGAGCGGAAGGCCCACCAGCTCATCGGGATCACGGACACCTCGATGCTCCGTCCTCAGGTGTTCGCCCTCTCCGAGGGCGAGGAGGTGAGCCTGGGGATCATCGCCTCGGAGAAGCAGGCGATCGATGCGATCCTCGAAGGGCTCCACCAGGAGGATGCGCGGATCCTCCCGATTGCGGACCGGTACTGGAATGCGCGGGGTGGTAGCCACACGGATGGCGGCGCGTTCATCTTCGAGGTCTCTGACGATCCGAAGAGCGGAAGGAGGGAGCTCCGCTGCACGAACAAGTTCGGCGAGCCCGTGACGGTCGCCGGGACACCACCAGCGAAGCTGGGGGCCTCTCGGCCCACAGCCGAGGCTGTCGCCCTCGACGCCTACACCAGGGATCTGGATAAGTGGGCGAAGGCGCACGATGTCGAAGCCGCCCTCTCGGGTCTCGTGAGGGCCGCTCGTGAGCTGAGCTTCGCAAACCTGGAGAAGCTCCTCTGGAGGCTCTCCGCTGATGTCTCGGCAGGCGGGGACACGGAGTTCCGGTTCGGGACCGAGCTTCTCACGCGCCTGCTGGATCGGCCTTGCGACCTCGGCGGGAAGCGGCCTGCGGTCTGGAGAGCGATGGTCCAAGGGCGGCTGTTCGACCTGCTCGAATCGCTGCGAGGCAACCCCCGCATCCAGAGCTATCGATACGATCGGTACGGGGAAACGCTCCCGAAGCGGCCCTCGATAGGTGAGGGAGAGCCGTTCCTCGTCATCGATGGCAGCGGCTTTCCGCCCGAGGGCCCTAAGAGCCTCTCCCGGCGCCTGCTGGAAGCCTATCAGAGCGGCTGGCGTACGTTCGTCGTCTTCAGGGCCAGGGGCCAGAGGTTCCTTGGGAACGGCTTTGGACCGGGCTCAGCCGGCGTGAGAATCGACATCTACGGCAGCCCCGGGGACTACCTGGGCTCGGGCCTGGATGGGGTCGAGGTGCGCGTCCACGCGACCGCCCAGGACCAAGTGGGGCAGATCCTGAAGTCGGGGAAGCTGGTGATCCATGGCGATGTGGGCCAGACGTTCATGTACGGCGCCAAGGGCGGCGAGGTCTACCTGCGCGGGAGCGCCGCGGGGAGGCCGCTCATTAACGCGGTCGGGAGGCCCAGGGTGGTGATCAACGGGACCTGCCTGGACTACCTGGCGGAGTCGTTCATGGCGGGGGACCCGCATCGCGGCGGGGGATTCGTGATCCTCAACGGGATCCAGGTCACGGAGGACGGTCGTATCGTTGATTTGGAGCGGCCGTATCCTGGCGGGAACCTCTTCTCGCTCGCCTCGGGAGGTGCGATCTTCATCCGCGATCCCCATCGGAAGGTCGGTGCGGACCAGCTAAACGGAGGCGCCTTCGAGAAGCTTTCAGAGGCGGACTGGGCGCTGATCAAGCCATATCTGGAGGAGAACGAGCGGCTCTTCGGCATCCCGGTGGAGCGCCTGCTGTCGACAGACGGGAAACGTCTGAGGCCCGAGGAGGCCTACAGGAAGGTCAAGGCAGTGCCGCTGAAGGTGCTGCTACACACTGGAATGTAGAAGGTTGGCCAAGGCCGGGCGTTGCCGACCTGCACCCAGCCGATGTCGGATCCCGATCCCCATTTCCATCACCGCGTGCACACCGACACTGGCCGGGGGGGCGATGCGCACCGACGAGGCTATCGGAGAGAATCCGATCGATGAAGCCGCCGCCATGTTGTCCACTGGAAGGAAGACGGCAAGAACGTTGACGTCTGCCAGCTCACTTCTCGGCGGCGAACGAAGCTTCGCGTGCCCTTAGGAAGGCTTCCTTTCCCCACTTCTGGCCGCTGCGCACCTTGAGCTGCTTCCTCACGATGGGTTTCAGAT
>Ga0315314_1003700_pt1 | contig 11797 bp, 10 predicted proteins | sample TDP9_MG_FD_203631 | JGI IMG/M metagenome (GOLD analysis project Ga0315314, IMG submission 203631) | Freshwater sediment microbial communities from Lake Towuti, South Sulawesi, Indonesia - TDP9 | ecosystem: Environmental > Aquatic > Freshwater > Lake > Sediment | place: Indonesia: South Sulawesi...
GCCGAAAAAGGCAGCTGAGATGGCTGCCAGGGCTATAGGTATAGTTGATGAAAAGTTCGTTTCAGAAGTCTACAAGATATCGCCAAAATATTGCGCCAGCCTATCTAAGGATTACGTAGAGTCAACTTTAGCGTTTGTGCCTGTACTCCAGAAGATGGGGTACATCCCTAGGTCCCTCAGCAAAGATGAAGTGTTCCACACAAAGCTCATCGAAAGCATCCACTCGGAAGAACCCCACTACGACAACCCTGGGACGCTGGGTTGACGCCCAGCCTAACCTCCGGCAACCGGCGGTATAATGGCTAAAGTAACCCCATCATCCAATCTAGTTTTTAACCCATCCAAGTAGGCGACGTTCCGTCCGTTTATAAGGAATAAGAGCTGAAGACCACCTTCCCTGCCCGAATGGGCGTATCTTTCAAAATTCTCACCATATTTCTCAGCTAAGATTAACAACACGTCTTCTACGGTTGAGCCATCTGGAAGGCTGATTTTCTCTTCGCGCTTCCCAACTACTTCGCGCAAAGTGATGATGTATCGAACAGTGACCTCCACGATTACCGCCAATTTACTGAGACAACAAACGGTATAATAAAACTTTTTGCGAGTGGAGGGCTGGAAACGGACTGAAGACTCTTTTACCGATGAGGAAACGTGTGTCGTTTTGATCATGAGACGTCGCCTATCCTTAAGGACTCGGGCTGTTGATTTGCTGGATCAGGGTGGGTAAGTCTGTGAGTGATGAAACGAGATAGGATGCGCCTGCGCGTGCTAACCTAGCTGGGGATGATAGTCCGGTCGCCACCCCCACGGCGATGGCTTTGGCTTCCCGAGCGCATCTCATATCCCTTACATCGTCTCCCACGACCATCGATTCCTCGGGTTTGACGCCTATCGCCCCGAACACGGCTTCCAAATGCGTCGGATCGGGCTTAACCGCCGGGACACACTCCCTGGTGACAGTTGTTTCAAAGAAACCTCTGATTCGAAAACGTTGAAGGATGTAAGCGGTTGGCCTCCGGCTATTCACGGTGAAAAGTGCAACCGTTATACCCATGTTTTTTAGGGCTTTGAGGGTCTCCAAGACTCCTGAAATTAGGGCTGCTCTGCGAGCTGCCTCTAGCTCGTGCCTGTTTGCTATGGAGAGCGCTCCTTGCTTGATCTTTGCGACATCTTCTGCGTCCCTTCCTTCATTTCTCAGGTAGATCTCCGCTTTTTTTAGCGTTTCAAATATGCTCTCCTTCACCGACAGAATGGATGGAGGGAGGCCTTGTCTAATTAGATATTGTACGGCTTCCGCTCTTATCGCCTTGAAGTCGATGGCGAAGTCCACGAGCGTCCCATCGAGGTCGAAGATTACCGCCTTTATCGCCAATGCACGATTCACCTACCTCGATTTTTGAAGCGGTGTTATCGCCTAGCATTCGCCTTATGAATGATATACTTTTCGGTTTTAGAAACCCTGATGGATATTAAAGGCTTTCAATAAAACCTTTTAGCAAGATACAATTGAATAATCAACATGAGGAAAAAATATGAGTCGGGAAGAATATGGGGAGAATCCCCTTTGGACTGTCCTCGTAGAGACCGTTCATGCCATGGTTATGTATCCTCACCACAAGGCTTTCACGAGGGATGTGATTCTACACGAGCAGCCCGACTTAACGCCGAAAGACCTGGCGACGAAGCTCGGCATTCCCTTAGGGGAAGCGCTCGTCATACTCTTTGAGCTCGGGGCACGAGAAAAATCCCAAAGTGAATGAGGCTTGAGCTCCTACCCATAGTCGGTGGAGGCTTCGCTTCACTCCGCTTCCAAGGGCTTCAGGAATATAGGCGTAGGCGTAATCCTTCAAGCCCGAGTGCTCGGGATGTCTATTTCGTGTGATAGGTGGTGTGTCAGTGGTGTATGCTCAGAGTTATGTCTACGTAGCTGGAGCCGAAATAGTACGAGTCGCCTGTGACGCGCAGCGTGAAAACCCCTTCGGGAACGCTTTTCAACACGAGGATGAAGAGTCCAGAAATTTTGGATTCGCCATAGTCGCAGTAGTCAAACCAAACCCAGTCTGGAAAGGGACCCATCGGAAAAACACCGTATCCAGGTGGATCGCCAACCCAGGTCCATGATAGCTCCACCCAATAGAACCACCAAGGCGGTTTAGTTACGTAGCTGGTCACGTTGATGTAAACAAGGCTGAGGAGAACGTCTCCCTCAAACGGTAGGAGAATATCTATGCTAGAAGGTTTAGCCGTCAGTGTGAAGTAATCGTCTTGTGCCAGCACCGGAACTATAGCTATGCCGAGAAGGATCGACACCGAAGCAAAGCCTATCAGCCATTTTCTTTCCATTTCCAACATCCTCTTACGAATCTATTAAGAAGACTTTATAAATTTTAAGGCTGCGAATTGAGGTATCATATCGAAAGATGGTTCCCCAAGAATGTGAAATGAAACGTATGCGCTCTGATGTTTTTGCTCTGAATGAGAAGTCAAAATTGAGACGCGGGTTTAATTCAGAACATGAGCTAATATATCAGAAGACGCAGGTGAAATTGGTGGATAAACTCACAGAACCAGCGGGTAGATTTCCTTTGCGACGTAATCCAGGTACCTGTTTTTGTCGTTTATGTTGAATATGGTCACTGAAGCGTCTCGCGTCACCCCGACCACGTATCCGTGCTCCCTAGACCTCGCCACGATGTACCAGAGGTCGCCGTGCTTGCCGTATTCCTCAAACAGCGTTGTTCCTATCAAGTCCGGACCGTAGAGGGAAAGCTTGTCCACGTTGGGTATGTCCACGTTGTCGAAGAACGTGATTTTCGTGTCCTCGGGGTTTTTCAGGTGGAAGTCCTTGAGGGTTTCCGGAGGTATTCGAGCTTCCACTACGTGTCCACGCCTCTCAAGGAGTATTCCGCTGAGTTGATTGGCGATGAAATTCGCCACCTTCTTCTTTTCTACAACCGTCAAAAAAACTCGATTCTCGTGTTGCGCAAAGCAGAACAACGCCTCAACTGTTCTTGGGATGGGAACGATCTTTCCTCGATGAAAGGCACGAGTCAGATAGTCGTGGGAGTAGATACCTGTGAGAGCTTTCTCGCGTGGAGTGAGGTTGACGATCTCTGTGACTAGTGAAAACTTTTGGTCGCCTTCCTCATAGGCTTCTTCCTTACGGTAACCCTTAAGCTTCAATGCGATATCGGGTAGCGACATGGGCTCAGTCAGCCTGAAGACCTTACCAGCCGTAACCATACCAATCTCCCGACAATTATTTAATAGATCAACTTATGAGATTTAAATTAAGCGGAACAAAAAGTTGGCTATTCAACTATTTCAATTCATCAGTAGCATTTTAACCGCTATAGCGTGGAGATGTCCCCCGCAAACCCCTTTTTTTTAACTTTTTTGGTTGGTGAAGCTAATCTTATAGGATGCAGAATTTGATAGGATTATGGTATTTGAAACGTAAATTTAAATTAGAGATGATCTACTTTTCGGGAAGTGGGCTGGTGGGGCAGAGGGGATAAAGTGGTGTCTTAGCTGATATTGCTAGTTACGTTTGTGCTCGGCTTGGCTTCGGGCACATTGTTTGGGCATGTGTTGGTTCGCATCATAAAGAGGAAGAGAAGGGGGGAGCGCTAATTGTTCACTCTATTTGGAGTTCTAGTTTTGCATAATCGAAGGTTAGTTGTCTGCCCTTAAAGAATAAGCCGCTCAGCACTATTGGAACTGGAATCTTCATTATTAACGCTTCTACGTTTTCTCTCTTCAATACGATTTCTGATAGATCCTCTGAGATCACTGACACTTCATCTATTGTCGTTCTTATAGCTCGGGTTGCTCCAGCAGCAGTGCCGGATGTCACTTTCCTCAGTTTGGGCAAATTTAATGTTAATGCGAGGGCGGAACTTACAGCCACGATGTTGGCTCCGGTGTCTATGAGACATTTTGTTAAGGCCGTCTTGTCCTCAGACCGAAGCGATACCCAAGCTCTAGCTAGGCCATCATCTTCTATTTTAAGCTTGTACTTCTTCACTAGGAGCTAACTCCTAGCAGTAGACAAAGTACTTAATTTTCTTTGGGGGTTCGTGGGCGAAGCAGAAGTTTTTAGGTTTCCTCTCCCTAACGAGTTTCAATAGTTCCTCCTCCGAGTCTAAGATGAACTCCTCCCCCGTTTCCGTCATGAGAACATATTTTTCAGGGTTCTTGCTCAAAAGCTCTTTGAATCTCTCTAAGGCGTCTTTTCTGTCCAGCAATCTTTTAACAGCGCTCCTCACTTACAACCCTCTTGTATTAGTATTAAGTCAGCATATATAAATTCCTCATTATATTAAGCTGTTAATTGATAGCGATAGAAGAAGAATCTGCAACTCAAAGCAATTCAGCTAGCGCTACGTGGCCTAAATCTTTCTTTCCAGGATTCAATTAGATCCTTGATGACTTCGTCTAGTGTTCTTCGTTTTCCTTTTAGTTTTTGTAGGGCTCCGCGTACTGTGAGGAGGCTGCGGTAGGCTTCGAGGCTTATCCATATCTGCATCATGCGCTCTTTCTTGGACATTTCAAAGGGTTTCGCCGCTGCCAAAAATAGAAATGTGTTATGAACTGAAAATCCATATTCAGCATACAGCTTCAAAGACTACTAACTGAACTAAGTTTTATTGATAGTTATCCCCGAGCGTCTAGTTTCTCCTAGCTTTTCTAGTTTCCGCAAAATAAGCAAAACTAGGGGGCTATTATTATGGAGGTGAACAGGTTATGCAGGCCAAATTGGATCGCTGGTTAGAGCATCTGAGGATTTGTCCTTTGTGTGGAGGGAGCAGGTGGAAGCGGGTAGTTGAGGATTCGAATGTTTTGGTAGGATGTGAAGGGTGTAGATGCTATGAAGTTGACGGGGAAGTTAGCGCGCGCGTGAGCTAAGATGCTCCGCACCCTCGGCTTCCTAAGACAAACCAAAGTTTACCTGTTTTGGAAAAATCAACAACACCAAAAATTGGAGCAGGTATTTTTTGAAAAATCTTTTAATTTTCTTTTTCCATGAACGTTTTTCTTTTTTAGCGGTGAACCCCAAAAAGGCTATCGTCCGGTCCTAGCAATCCTTGGTCGTAGTAGAAATGCTCATTCTCCCTTTCTAATTCGTTTTCAGTATTTTCCCTCGATACTCTTCTAGGTATTCTTCTAACCGCATCCACCGTTATTGCGCCACTAGGTATGTCTGGGTTGCTTGTGATGATATCAATGAGTAAATCCACAAAAGGATTCTGCCTTGTCTTCGATGGAGTTTCATTCATGCCTCCTCTGCCAGTTTTTACAACATACAGAAAGTCTTCCTTTGGAAGCGGAAATCTTGACATTCTGCCTTGCAACATCTTGAGGTAACATCTCTCAGGGCTCGGAGACTCTAATCTATAGCGATTTCCAAAAGCCTTGCCAGGTCTCTTGTTAGTAAAAGTTAAGGACTTAGCTGCTAGATGTCTGACTATCTTCCATAAATCATAACAAGGTTGTCCTTCATGTTCTCCAAATTTGCATTGACGACACCACTTTGCCGTCTGACCTCCTTGCCAATGAATACAAAAATCGGTGTCCATCCCGGCTTTATGTTGTGACTCGAAATACTCTGGATAGTCAAGTCTAATATGATCTAAGCATGCATGATCAGCATACTCTCCAAATAGCTTCTTAGCCTCTATGGGGGTAATGTATGGGTCATGCCTATGCATTCTATGCCCTTTTCCCAGAACTTCCCAAGGTTCATCCATCCACGTATGCAATTCATCAAATCTCTTACCATATTTTCTCAGACTATCTTGACAGTGTACCTCGTGAGTGGGCACAATCAATCACATATGTAATTGTAACCGTTCATTTTAATAATTATTTTCCCCAAAACTAAAGTTAGAGTACACTTCATATGTCCATAGGGGACGTGAGTTCATGAACGATGAGGAAGCCCTTGGAATGTTTTGGTGGCATGATATTCTAGAAGAGTAGGAAGAACGGGAACGTCGGTGTCCAAAGCGTAGGTCTCAGATGATTCATTAATTATGATGATGCCCAAGAGGTTTGGGTTTGTTTAGATTATAACTTTAAATAGAGAAAAAACGAGGTGCCCTAATGAAGAAAGCACCATAAAATACACACACTTAGTCTGTTTCAAAGATGACAAATATGATGTGGCAACAGCAACAACCCTCGAGGAGGATCAAGAGCTACTGAAGACAGGGTTTGAGTACGTCACTGAACGCAACGGCATCAAGCTCTACCGAAAGCCCAAACTGTTCGCCAAGTATAACGGATAAACGCAGAATATCATGAAAAACAATTTATCCCTTTGAAGATAACGTTCACAGTGTGGATTTCGTGAAATTCATGTCTTCGACAACGGCGTAGGGTGATAGCGTCGGGATCGATACTTCCCACCACTTGACCCAGTGGCGCTCTCTGCTCATTTCTCGTATGTTCTGGAATATCCTGATCATGTTGTCGCTTATTCTGAGGTCCCTTATCGGCTTAACTATCTGTCCCCTTTCGATCAGGAATATGCCATCTCTCGGTATCGCGGAGAAGTCGCCCCTCCTGTAATCCTGATACCTCAGATACCAATCGTTGGTCACGTATATCCCCCGATCGATCCGCGATAACATGTCTTGGAAGGTGCTGCTGCCTGGCTCCACGACGAGGTTCCAGGGGGTTGGAACTATGAGCCCTGCATTAGCGGTGGTTTCCGTTTCAAACTTTTTTGCGGTTGTGCTGTTGTGCAGGTAGGAATTCAGGATGCCGTTCCTAACGATGACGTTTCTCCTCGTCGGCACCCCTTCGTCGTCGAAGGCCCCTGCACCATAAGTATCCTTAAGCGTCGGATCGTCTGTTAGGGTGAATTTGTCAGACGCCACCCTTGAACCGATTCTATCCGTTAAGAAAGATTGGCCCGCATCCACCATGAAGGCTGATGATTGAACGCCCATCTGATTTATCAAGTCCGCGAAGACCATCGGTCCCAAGAGGGCTGTGAACCTCCCAGGCTGCCCTTGTTCGGGGTTTAAAGCAAGTCTTGCTACCTCGCCCGCACGCTTTCCAGCCTCAGCTGGTTGAAAGCCACGCTCATCCTGGGCTATAGACACCGCATGGCCTGATGCCATTTCAGTAACGAAGGCCCTTATCGATATCTCTATGTTTGAGCCTTCCTCAACTACGGATACCTGCCCTGAGGTTTCAAGGGCAGTCCGTGAGTTTGTCGCAATAAGGGATCCCGCGACCCTTTTCGCCCCAGACTCAGACGCTCCATTGATCGCTTCTTTGACGTAACTAATCAATCTGTCGGGTTCAGAGGGCGCTTTAGAGGGTTCGAGAAGGGATGGGTCATACTTGAATGGGCCTCTTGGGAGCGGGGCGTACACGTCGGCTGGACGACTCATCTTCGCCCTCTCAACGAGCTTCCTCACGGTCCTTTCCAAGTCTTTGGCGGGTAACAAGCCGGTGGTGGATCCAGCCCGGCGTTTCTCCACCATCACAAAAATATCGATGATGGTCTCCAGAAAGTTCTTGGAGACCGTTACCTCGTTGTTAGAGAAGCGGATCATGGTTTGATCTAGCTCAATCAGTTTCGCTGCAACGTCCGTCGCTCCGTATTTGATCCCTGATTCGACAACTTGGGAAGGAATACCCTCTAGTCTCATTCTACGCACCCCCAAGCCTGATCTTTCGGAGCCTTACGTGTGGTCCTCCGGTCCAAACGGGGATTCCCTGCATGGGGTCGCCTTTGCCACAATGGGCAGCCTGAAACTCCAGATCGCTTCCAACAGCGTCGATCGATGACCACAATCCCACGGTTGTTATCTCGAGGACGGGGTTCCTCACCCTTTCCCTCAGCTCTCCCCCCTCTATTTTATAGGCTTCAAGCCCCACATACCGCTGATTGAAACGCTTGTCATCGATGTTCCACTCCATGAAGTTTTTGATGTAGACACCGTTCTTTACACCCTCGATCAGCTCCTCCTTTGAGTAGTCCCCAGCCTGAAGGAAGGTGTTCGCCATCCTTACGATGGGCTCCCGATTATACGCGACGGATCTGGCGGAAGCGTTGCTCCGGGCCTTAAAGACGCTAGCAGTTTCTCTGTTCTGGAGAAACTCGTTGATGGAGCCTCCCTTTATGAGAAGGCGCCTCCCAGCCTTCACACCCTCTTCATCGTACAGATAAAAGCCGAAGGACCTTGGCAGAGTAGGATCATCGACGACGTTCACCACGCTTGAGCCAACCTGCCTGCCCAGAGAGTCGATTTTGAGATACGTTTCCCCGGCTTGAGCCGCTTCCCTTCCGAGGATTCTGTCCGCCTCGCTTGGATGTCCACAGGATTCGTGGCAAACGATTCCCACGACCTCCGGACCCAGGACAACGTCCATTTCACCCGTTGGCGGGCTACGGGCCTCCGTCAAGGTCTTCGATAACGATTGCACCTCTTCGTTCAGCAGCTTCGGCAGGTTCCACCTCTCAACGGCTTCCCACCCCGAGGTTTCTCCAAGGTTGAAGAACCTTTGGGCCGTGCCTTTCTGGGGGTCGTACACCGTGAGGAAGGCTTGCAAGGCTATTCTGGGAATGAGGCTTGAAACGTTGGCGCCGTCGCTGCTTATAACGGTTTTTTCGGTGGTCAACGTGTCTAAGATGAGTATGCGAGCCGGGAGTTTGGTTCCGGCTCCTTTCGCCGCATCCTCTGCGGATTCGTCGGCTTCCTTCAAAAGCTGAACCTTCGAGTCCAAGTCCACGCAGTCGAACTTGACGCGTGGTTTGACCTCAACCTTCTCGTTTCCAAGCTGTCCCTCGCCCATCGAAACCCCCCTTTCTACGGCGTTGGCAGCAGCTCGAGCTACGCTAACGGCTCTCCCAGCCACGTCCCTAGCAGCTTTTTTGGAGAGGACGTTAGTCGAAGCGAAGCCGAGGGAATGATTTAAGATGGCCCTTACGTTCATACCCTTCAGCTCCTCGACAACGGAGACTTCAGGCACGCCATTCTTCAGCAAGATCGATTCGTGGGTGTCTGCTTGGAACCTTGCCTCGGCGTAATCGGCTCCCGATTTCCCTGCGAGATCTAAAGCTAACTTGAGCAGATCCTCCAAACAGCTTCCCCGCTTTATGTTTAGAATGACTTGAATAAAGCTGTTATGCGTGCCAGAGGAGCTGAAAGCCTAGGTTATTCCATTTAATGCTTGCCTTGACCAAGTTTTAGAACACGCAATAAGCCATGGGGGACCGCCTACGATGAGGTGGTCGGGCTGTTCCCATAAGATCATTTCGAGGGTCCACTCAAGCGGCGAACCCTCCAATCCTTGAAATGCTGTTTCAGAAAACTTTAGCCTTGTGTCGCCGAACGCGTATGCATCGGTGTCTGTCGCACTTATCTTCATAGCGTGTTTTCCGGTAGTTTTGTGAAAGATCCATCCCCTCCTCCTAACAATGAATGACACTGTGTCCGAGCCAGTGTTTCCAGCTAGATCTGTGAAACTCACCGTTACGGTGAGTGGGCCAGGGGGTATGTACGAAACTTTTCTGAAGGCGAAGGCCGAGCCCCAGTAAACAAGCGAAAACCTCGTGTCATTGATGGATGGCTGCAACGCTCCCTTGTTCAGTTCCGTTACCGTACCGTTGACCCACAATGCTTGGGCTGAAACGTATTCGCCCTCGCTTGGACATGTTATCTCAACGATCGGAGCGGTGGTGTCTAGAGTGAATAACACGGTTCCAGTGCCGGTGTTGCCAGCCAAATCGGTGAAGCTGACCGCTATGGATATCTCGCCGTCAGGTATGGCTGTATCATTTTTGAAGGCGAACGCTTCCATTAAAGGATCCCACGAGGCTAACGAGAAGGCAGTATCGTTAATACGTGGTTGAAGTGCGCCTTTGTTTGGTTCCGTTACCGTACCATTAACCCACACGGTTCCGCCAGAAATGAAGCCCCCCTCAGTGGGGTATGTTATCACGACGATGGGAGCCGCGTTATCGATGGTGAAGGCGCTATCAGACTGATCCCAACCGGAGTAAAGGTTACCATCGTAGGCTCTAACCCTGATGAGGTAGTTGGCGCTGTCCGGGTAGGTGGTAGTGTTCCATGGATGGTAGGTTGTAGAAATTCCGCTTGCTAGGGGATTCCATGTTTTTCCACCGTCATTTGAGTATTCTACCTCGTAGGTTAGCGGATCGCCATATGGATCGGTTGAGGCGATCCAAGTGATATTATGTGTCCCACCCCAGATCTCTCCGCCGCTAGGCGAGATAACGGTAGGGGAGGTTGGAGGGTTACGCACTTGCAGTATGATTGAAGCCTCTTCTGAGCTGTAAACCCCCACGGAGGGTGAAGCGATTTTATACGTGTAGTTTCCAACAACGTTTGGGGCTGTTAGAGCGAGTGTGAAGGTTCCATTTTCATCTGTTGCGGCGTAAGTGGTTTCTTCGTTAGACAACGAGACCGCTATGCCTTCCAGACCTTTGCCTTCGACGCTAGTTAAACTCCCGGAAACATTGAGGAGTTCTCCCGGGGATGCGATAATCTTCTCAGGCGCGTCTAATCTCACCTTCCTACAGAGCGCTATTGGACTTGAGATGTATTGTAGCGAGTTCCCAGCGTTATCCGTCACGTTGATGAGTACAGCCAATGAGTCCGCTTCGATGCAAGGAATCACATAAGATGATTCTTGGAAGGTGGCGTCTTGCCATGTTGTTCCGTTGTCAAAGCTACACTTGAGGAAGCGTGACTTAACGCCGTAGCCGATGTCCGACATCGTGAAGTTGATTTGAAAGTCTTCGCCTGGCGCATAATTGAGCAGGTGGGAAAGCCCTGTGATAGTCGGGGGAGTCGAATCGCCCTCACCTAGGTTGAAGCTCATGTTGTAAATGGTTTGTCTGGAGATCGTCGCCATAGATGGTAAGGTCAGTTGTAGAAGGACGTTACCGCCATTAATGTTCCACGTCTCGGAGATTCCGCACCAGTCAACGTCCAAGAAATCGGGGGGATAATTGATGTAGGGTTCACCCATATAGCCTTTCTTACCGTTTAAATCACCTTCGTCAAACAAGGTTCCGTCAACATAAACTCGGTATTTTGCATAACATTGCGGATAAGGCGATTCAGGTCCATGGAGTGGATACCCCATATACCATTGCCAATGAGGCCAAGAAAGATTGGCCCATATGTCCCCTGTGAGGTTTACTAGATAGCCGGTGCCCAGGCTTGAAACTGTTAGGTTTAAGCCAGGTTGATACGGGGCGAACGAAAATCTCCCCAGCACCATGCTTCCGGTTTCCCCCTTTTCAAGCGGAATCTGCGGGTATGGATAGTGTCTTCCTATACTCCACTCTTCCAGCGGGCCCCACTCATATCTATCCCATCCCTCGTACGTAGGCATGTACGTTCCAAAATATGTTGCAACTTCCGGAGCAAGGTAGTAGGTAGCGTTGATTCCTGCGCCAACACTATGGACATCCCACCCCCACCCTTGGAGATCGCCCATGTGATCCCACGTAAACCAAAATGCGTTCAGAATGTTTAATCCATTCTCCGGGTATGTTTCAGGCATGTCATAGAAAACGCTGTACTTCGCCAGATCATTAATTGGATAGGCTATCTCATCTGGCATGGCGGACGCATTCCAAAACTTGAAGGGCAATAAGTAAACTTCCGAGTGTTGCTTGTCTGAGGCGTAATAACCCAGTGCTTCACACATTTTATCTGGCGGCGTGTAAATCGTAGAATAAAATGTCAAATAGGATACGTTCAAGTCAAATCCAAACCACCCGCTACCCAGGGACCATTGC
>Ga0315314_1003701_pt1 | contig 11796 bp, 15 predicted proteins | sample TDP9_MG_FD_203631 | JGI IMG/M metagenome (GOLD analysis project Ga0315314, IMG submission 203631) | Freshwater sediment microbial communities from Lake Towuti, South Sulawesi, Indonesia - TDP9 | ecosystem: Environmental > Aquatic > Freshwater > Lake > Sediment | place: Indonesia: South Sulawesi...
ACCTTTTGGCTACCAACTATAACTAGGACATCTTTTTCAGCTGCTTTTATCCTTGACAAAACGTCACTAGTCTGGATGTTTTCTCCGTATGCAGTTAGATGAACAACCACACCTTTCTTCGCTTTCCACTCCTCCACGACCTGTTTCCAAGGAATCCCCATCTCAAAGAAGAAGGGGCCTCCCCATCGTTCCACTACCTTACTAACGGTCGCCCTTATCTGCTCGTCTCGGGCGTCAGCCAGTATAAAGCCTGACGCATTGAATGCACGGGCAGTCAAAGCGAGATGGGTGGTAAGCCTCAAGTCTCTAGGTCGATGACCCCACCGTAGGACCACAACTCTTGACAATTCCGTTCATCATCACGTTACATATTAAATCATAAAGCCGGGCTCAAGACGATGCATTAAATGTTCCGCCAAGCCCCTCCACACGGCTTCTAATCCTCTCGGCGAACCATGGAAAGGATTCTAAAACAGCCTTTATGCCGTCTTCTTCATACCTTACGCTGCGTACATCGACGCGTTGAAAAAGCCAGGACAGAAAGGACATGGATTCGCTGTTGACTGGTATCGAAAAGGATGTCCTAACGTAGTTTTCAAGATGTTTCGCTATTTCTTGCCGGAGCAAGTTCATGTTGATTTTGTAGAGGGCGGATATTGGAACGGGGTTCGGCGCAATGCCTCGCAGAGCTTCGACCTTGTTTTGCAGCTCATCGTCGGAAAGAAGATCGATTTTGTTGAGACCCGTTACGATGGATATCTCCGAAGCACCTATCGCTTTTATGGTGTCCAAACAAACTGAGAGCTTCCTTTCGATCTCCTTTTGGGTTTCGCTTATATCAACTAGAAGCAGAATCATATCGGAAAATGTCGTCTCTTCTAAAGTGGAACGAAAGGCTTCGATGAGGGTCAGGGGTAATCGGTCGATAAAACCCACCGTATCGGTGAGCAAAACCCGTTTCCCGTAGAGATTCACGGCGCGAGTTGTGGTGGAGAGAGTTGTAAACAATCCGGGATCAACCGGGACAAACTGTTCGGCGAGGGCGTTAAATAAGGAACTTTTTCCTGAGTTGGTGTAGCCTGCCAAGGAGATTAAGGGGAATCCGAGCTCCACTCTGCGGGTGCGATGCTGCTGCCGCTTCCTCTGTATCCTTTTCAGTTTAGCTTGTATCGAATTAATCTGTCGCTGTATAGTCTCATAGTAGACGTCTACTTCGTATGCTCCTAGCCCCATGAAACCCGGCTGCTCACCCAGCCTCGCTAATCGCACCTTCTCTCTTGCGCGAGGCAACTCATACCTTAGGTTGGCCAGCTGAATCTGAAGCTTCGCCTCGGTGGTGGAGGCTCTATAAACAAAAATTTCCAAGATTAGCTGGAATCGATCAATAACCTCTACTCCAGTGATTTTGGCGAGGTTATAAGCTTGCACTGGCTTCAACTCATTGTCGAAGATCACCTTTCCAACATTGTTCTCTCTAACTAGTTCTGCTAGTTCCTTCACCTTGCCGCTGCCTATCTGGTAACGTGGATCAGGTCTCCTGACCTGTTCCAGAGAGCCAGCAACGGTATAGCCTGCCGATTCAGCTAGGCTTTGAAGCTCCTCTATGCTCGTCGACTCTGAGGGGAGTCGGCGTTGAACTAAGATGGCTTTCGTTCTTCTTCCTCCGCTTTCTTCTTTCGAAGTTGAACTATTTCCCCCAAAGTGACTTCCCTATGTGGAGGCGGAAAATTGGATGGAAGCTTTGGTTCTGAGGAAGGGACCAACAATTTTATCTTGAGAGCGTGCTCCAGTTTGCTCACAACCTTTTGATCAGGGGTTATTTTTCCGCCTTCAATCTTGCGGAGAACCGAGACCTTTTCCCCAATCTTTCTCCCCAGATCTTCATAGGTCATTCCCAACTCCTCCCGGGCTCGTTTGACTCGAACGTTTAGATCGCCTATCAATTCAAACGATTCATCCAGAGTGACGGCGGGTTGCTGCTTCATGGCGGTTCGCGGCAAGGGTTTAGTCGCCTTTTTCGTGGGGTACGGAGGTTTAGGCTTAGACTTCTCCTCCCAGTGAAGCGTCCCCAGTTTGGCGCATTCCTTGCATGCAAGCATCTTGGCTCCTTCGATGACGACATAAATGGGTTTACCCAAGATTCGATGGCCACAAACCTCGCATCGCACGGTTTCTAACTCCACAAAAATGTTTTGTCACAGTGTTCTTTATACTTGTCGGAAGCATAGAGAGCCTATAGCTGCACACGGTGAAAAAATGTCCGAAAAAGCTGACATCCTCAACAAGATTCGAAGCATAGCGGATTATCAATTTGGGAAGGGCGTCGGCGAGACCCTTTTCCCCGACGGCGTCGAGGTCGTTTTTTCGAAAAGAACCGGGCGAATCCGTCATATATTCTTTGACTCGGAGCGCCTTGCCACCCTCAGAGCCACAGACAGCTTTTTCTCCCTAACTATTGCTGGAGCGAGGAGATTAATGGAAGGCGTAAAGCCCCCAAGACTGTGGGTCAGGGTTCAGAGAGAGGCTGTTCCATTCATAGTGGAGGGAAAAAGCGTCTTTGCGAAGCACGTAATTGAAGCTGACGAGGAGATACGTCCGCAGGAAGAGGTGATAGTTGTCGATGAAGAATACGGGGTATTGGCTGTAGGGAGAGCCATACTGACTGGCGAGGAGATGAAGGCGTTTAGACGGGGTGTGGCCGTTAGGGTTCGAAGGGGAGCGGCGGAAGAGGTTAAGAACCCGTAGCTACACTGTTGCAATGGAGGGAAATGGCTTGCGGAGGATAAGCCCGAGGGACGCGAAAAGAATGATGCAGCGCATGGGCCTCAGTATGGGGGAGATGCCCGATGTTCAGGAGGTAATTTTTCGTACAAGCACCAAGGAGATCATAATAGAAAACCCCGAAGTGGCGGTGTTGAACTTGCACGGGCAGAAGATATACCAGGTGACGGGAGAAAAAGTTACAGAGAAGGCTATTGAAAAGAAGCCGACTATCCCGGAAGAGGATGTGCAGCTCGTTTCTCAGCAAGCCAGAGTAAGCCTAGACGAAGCGAGGGTAGCCCTCGAACAAACACAAGGAAACTTGGCGCAAGCCATATTGTTGCTAACTCAAAAGTAGAGGAAAACACTGTTCAGCTCTGTATACATCCGCTTTTCAAATCTTTCTTCTTTTAGCCGTAATGACCACGAAAGATCTTTCATTTATCCTTTCTCAACAGAGTTTTGTGCAATGGTTTTCTCTTAATCTCGGTGCCGCATACGTCGCACAGTTTGTTCCTGTAGTCTGATGGAAACCTTCGATAGCAAGCAGGGCAGTAGAGAACCCAGCGCATGCGATAACGTATGCCGAAGGTCGTGAGGGAGACAAACCTGATACCTATTTGGTTAGCTACATTTTGTATGGAATAGTCGTCTGTAACGATCACGGGGCTATACCCCTCACCCTTCAGTTCAAGGGCCAGCGCCAAAACTTTCATATCGACCTCTGAAAGGAAAAGCACATCCCCGACCTTTTTGGAAGCGGCCTTAACTTCATCTAGGAATTTGCGGTCAGGCTCTCTAGCCTTCATTCTCCCGTGCTCTAAAGCCGCATGAAACCGCGCCATAGCTACTGAGTTGGAAGCCAGCTCTTCTTCCACCATCGGAACGGTGTACACGTCGTCCTCGATAGAAAGGGGGTCGAAGCCAGCTATGAAAGCCGAGGTGTCAACCGCCAATGCCTTACGTTCTGTGCTCAGGGCCTCCCCCTTCCTGAGAAGTGAAGCCTCCCCTTCAACCTACGGTAAAAATTCTCTCCGAACCGTACGAAGGAGGACTCAAACTCGGATTTCATGACCGTTATGCGGTCGTTCTCCAGTCCCATTTCGGTTCGATACTGGCCGTCGATGATCACAAAAGCCTTTTTCGGTTTAAGAAGCTCGATGCTTATCGAGGACTCTGCGGAAAAAACGATAGGATGAAAAACTGTGAGGGGACAGATTGGTGTAAAAACGAAGGCGGCGAGTTCAGAGTCTAAAACGGGTCCTCCTGCAGACAAGGAATACGCCGTGGAGCCAACCTGGGACGCCACAATAGCACCATCGGACTGGCAATCATTCACCACTACGCCATCCTTCCAGATCCTCATGTGCAAAAGCTTTGCTGGCGCCTCCGAAGCAACGCAGACCTCGTTTAGCGCGTCAGGCAGTCTAGTTTTTCCCAGGAAGGACGCGAGCTTCATGTAGCGCTCCAACGTGAACTTTCCCTCTAAACATTTGTCCACAGCTTCTAACGCGTCCCTTGGGTTTACCTCCGCTAAGAAGCCTCGCACTCCCATGTTGACGCTGAGAATAGGGGGCTCAGGCTTTGGGACCCGGAGACACGTCGCTAAGATGGTTCCATCGCCGCCGATAGTGATGATGAGATCGGCTTTCATCTCTTCCAACGGTGTGGCCAAGCCTGTTTTCTTTGCGTGTTTCGCCAGCGTCGGCTCAAGAAGCAGGGAAAAACCCTTGTTTTCTAGGTGGGCAGCGAGTTTAGTGGCTAGGTTCAGAGCTTTTTCTCGGTCGGCATGCGCTACCAGACCCACCTTTTCAAACAGAGCGACCACCATGTAACATTATAGCGATAAGTTAATTAAACTATACATCATTGTAAGCATTACTGCCAAAGGGGCGAGCAGAGTGAGCAAACCCGTGGAACTAGGAGACTTAAGGACGGGCAGCTACATCATCTTGGACGATGAGCCGTGTCGCATAGTTGAATACAGCAAGTCCAAGCCTGGCAAACACGGCTCTGCAAAGGCTAGGGTTGTCGCCATCGGGGTGTTTGACGGGACGAAGAGGAGCATCGTGAAGCCCGTGGACTCTCAAGTTGAGGTTCCCGTCATCGAGAAGAGGAGTGCACAGGCCATAGCCATGCTGCCAGCCGCCGTTCAATTGATGGACTTAGAAACATACGAGGTTTTTGAGGCCCCTCTACCCGAGGAAGAGATGAAATCCAAACTTGAGCCGGGAATCGAGGTTGAATATTGGCGCATCCTAGGGAAAATAAAGATCATGCGAACAAAAGGCTAAGGTCTCTCCACCCTTCAAGGTACCTTCTATTGACGACTTTTACCATGCGTGTTGGAATCGTGGTGACCATGCTTTGAAAGCTGTAGAGCAGATGCGGTTGCAAGGGGGAATGAGCGTCGGCGAGTTGGTCAACGAGATGCGAGCATGCGGCGTACTCGGCGCCGGAAAGATCGGCGAGGCAACCCAACTGCTGGAAGAAATGTTCTACGATCCTGACTACACCGTGTTTTTAACGCTGGCAGGGCCCCTCGTTCCCGGCGGGTTGAGGAGAATCATCCGCGACCTGATTGATCGTGGGTACGTGGATGTCTTGGTGACCACGGGTGCCAACATGGTGCACGACATGGTTGAGGCTTTGGGTTTTAGGCATCTTCAAGGCACTTTTCTAGCCGAAGATAAGAAGTTGAGAGCCGAGGACATAGGTAGAATCGGTGACATATACATCGAGCAGAAAGCCTTCCAACGGCTAGAAAAGTGGCTTTACAAGGTCCTAGAGGATATGCCGGAGGAAAAAAGGCGGAGAATTTCTGCGACGGAGCTGCTTTTCGAGGTCGGAAAACGTTTAGACGACGAGTCGATCCTCGCGGCAGCGGCGAAGAGAAACGTCCCGGTGGTGTGTCCGGCGTTTGTCGATTCCATAGCCGGCTTTCATCTCTGGGTTTTCGGGCAGGACAAGAAGGTTGGAATAGACCCTCTGCTCGACGTAAGCAGGTTGATGGACAAGGTTTTCGAAGCCAAGAAAGTCGGCGTCATAGTCCTTGGGGGAGGCTTTCCAAAGCATTTCACGCTCTTTGCCAACACCTTTCGCGAGGGCGTCGACTCGGCGATTCAAATAACCATGGACCGACCCGAACCCGGTGGATTGAGCGGCGCGTCTCTGGAGGAAGCCATCAGTTGGGGTAAGATAAAGCCTGAGGGAAGAGCTGTAACGGTCATCTGCGACGTGACGATAGCTTTCCCTCTGATGGTAGCCGCAGCTCTAGAACGAGTGGAAGGGTAAACGCACCTATGCGTGTTATCCCTAGGCGGGCTTTCCAGCTTTCCATTCTTCAAGTAGTTTAAGACAAAGGTCGACTTGTAGTTTAGCTTCCTCCAATGTTTTCCTTGCGTAGTCGAAATCAAATATGTCTTCGGGCGTCAACCCTCGCTCCTCGTCTCCATAAAAAGCAAGGCCACGAGTTTTCGCCAATAGCCTCGTAGCCTCAGCCAGCTTTGGGATCTGAGCCTTAAACCATTCCGGGAACCGTTCGGAAAAAAGTTGTAGTTCGGCGCTTGGATCATGGCTCTTAGGGTACTCGATCCCGACAAGCCTTAATACCGCTTTGACAGCTATTTCCACACATTCTTGACAATAACGCACAGTGTCCGGCGCATAGCCCTCTTCTAGAGCCCTTTGCGCATCTCTCAGCCTTCGCTGTGCCCTCTTCAAGTGAGACTCAGCCATTGAAATGTTCCTCATATCTCTATTACCTCGCCGAACATCACTTTGGGCTTTAGGATCCAGATTCTCTTCCCCTTTCCAACGTTCTTATACTGCGCTCCGATTTTGTCAAGTCTAGATTCTAAGTCAGCGAATTTTCGATCGGCGAACTTCTCAGAGTCATAGAGAATGATGCCGTCAGCGTACACCTCGAGATCAAGTGGGCTATGCCTTAGCGCTTCTTCAACAGTTAAGGGATACTCAGAAATACTTACATGAAACCCCCTAGACACAGCCTCTTTGTACTCCTGTGTTCCTTCAAGCCCCTTAAAGACTCTCTCCAAGATTTCGAAGCGACGATTAAAGAAGTGAGGCCAGTTCTTGGCGATCACATATAGATCTATATCGCTTTTACGAAGATCAGCGTCGCCACGAGCTAACGAGCCATATAGTATTACGGCTATCAAATCCTCTCCCAAATGGCCCTTGAGGCTCTCAAGATATCGGTGAAGAAGCGTCGAGAAAACCGTTTGAGGAATATTTTCAAATCCCCTTTTCACTCTGGACACCTACACGTAGCAACGTAGGCAAATCAAAATATAAAAGTGATAGATACTAAAGGGGCAAGTTATGGGAAGTTATAGCTTTCGACCACAGGCAACGTCGACGCATCGACTCATCGGAGCCAAAATCGCGTCTGCGTCGTTCAACGTGGGTGCATAATACGCCGCTTTTGCCGAGTTAGTCATAATAACATCTATCCCGAGCTTCTTCGTCCATGTGACTATGGCGCAAGTGTCGCATAGTACGTGGCCGCCGGCTCTTTCGATGGTGTCCACATGTTTTTTTGCTTTTCTCTTCACATACCTTGATGTACAGACCCACAGCTCGATTCCTTTCGCCACTTTTTTCCCTTCGATCAGCCGGGCGATTTTTTCAACTTCAGCAGCCGAGCAGTGGGGACAACCCATGAAGATAAGATCCGGCTTCTCGGTGGCGGTGGATAGGCTTCCGATCGTTTCGTCGATGTCCCTTGCCTCCACGGAAAGGGTTTCGATTTTTTCTTTTATGGCTGGCTTCCGATAGTAAAACATGCTTGACATCCCGCTGGAGGCCATTCCGGCGCCCAACTGCTTCAAGTCCTCATCGAGGGGGTCAATTAAGTTTTCTATGGCGGGAACGCTGTCTTTCAAGGTCTTCCCAAGATGGATTCCCAGTGCCCCGAATTCCATCTCACGTTGTAAGGCCCTTTCTACCTCCACGATTACGTTGGGTTGACGATTCTCTGTCTGATGAACTCCATAGTTGGGTGTTTTCCCGATGAGAGCCGCCGCAAGGGCGCTCGGACCTCCCTCACGGTTTGACCAAGCTCCTATCACAGAGTTGGCGTACATTGAGGCTGAGGATTCGGACCAAGCGAGGTGCCAGCCCGGTCTTGGCTCGCGTAAATAGTATGGCGTGCAAGTGAAGGTGGGTTTGACGTTCATCTTTCCATACAGATTGAGTATGCGCAATTGTTGGGCTGCATATCGCTCAGGAAGCTTTCCAACGAGGTATTCCGGGTCGAAGCCGGAGGGGTTAGCCGTGGCATACTTTTTCGCTTTTCCGCCCTCTTTAACCAGGGCATCTAGGAAATCGATGGGAGCGTCTCCCATGGTTTTGTAGGAGACTCCAGATATGTGCGCTGATTTTATCGGTATCAGCCTAGAGGCGCCGAACAAGTCGCCAAGCTTAACCAGAACCTCCATGGAGACCTGATACGCCCAGCCGTGTTCTCCGTCAAGCATCTCTTCTTCTTGGCGAGTGAGGTACACACGGTTCACTTCCTCAAAATCTTAACTATGCCTTTTTCACCGTCCATATCTATAATGTCATTTGTCTTGATTCGTTGGATGTCGACCTGATCCATCATCGGAATCTCGGCGATGACAGCGCCCACCACGACAACGGGATCAGCCGTTTGATTGAGGATTCCCTTGGGAGCCCGTCCCTTCCTCGCCAACGAGTATAACACATAACTACCTACAGTGGAGCCGTGCCCATGGGGGAAGCATAGAATCCTCCCTTTCACGGCCTTTCCCCTCAAGTCGTGATCCCCCTCAATGATGCGCCCAGTGTTGGGGTCCACGCCTCCAAGGAAGCTGATGGGCTTTGTTGACGTCAAGGCTCGACCCTTGCAACGTCCAGGAACGATGCAGCGCCCCTTCAACGTGATGATTTCCAATGTATCCTTTCCCCCATTCCAGCCTAGTAGGATATCTTCGCTGAGTAGGGAACCCCGCCCAACAGCTTTGCCGCAGCCTTACCCACCCTTTCCCGAAACTCATCCTCCGTATACACGCGTAGGATGTTGATGAAGCCTTTAAGCACTTCAAAGATTCCGGAAATGTCGCTGAGTCGTTGAGGAATCTTTTCCCCCTCTCGAGTCTTGTAAAACACTGGGATCTCCATGGGCTCCAACAAAACAGAGTGTCGATAGGGCACGGATGGCAAGGTAGGCACGTCGATTATCACCGATTCCGGTTTCACCCCTGCCTCTGAGGCAATCTGGTCTCGAAGCTGATTTCGAATCTCCTCTACACTGAAAATTCGGGATATGGTTTTGTCCCTCACGTAGAAGGTCTGGTCATAGGCGCATTTCAGCAACCTCCGCCTTTCCAGGTTCTCGATAATCCTCCTAGACTTTTCGCTTTTCTTCAGCATGGCCCAAACCGTGTAGTCATCTAGGGCTAGGTATTCCTCTGGCGTTCGGAAATCAATCAAACCGAGTTCATCTTTGGCTTCCTCCATGGCCATGGCGGTCATAATTTGGGCTGATCGGGCAACTCGATGGAAATAAATGCTTTTAAAGGACTCGACTCGAGCGAGCATGAAAGATTCAAGGGCGGATAGGGCTCCTAGGTCCACTGCCAGATTCTCGTCGAGAACATCTAGCGTCTGGATGAGGCGGAAAATATCCACGTATCCATATTCTGCTCCCGTGTGGTATGTGTCACGAACCACAAAATCGAGTTTATCCGCGTCCACGGCGCTTCGGATGATTTGATCCATAAACACCTTTCTTGGCTTGTTTAACCAGCCAACGGAGAGCTTGGCAACTTCTGTTGGGTTGTATCCAAGCCCACTGATCACCTCCTTCAACTCGGAGTCTTGGATAACCCACACATTTATGTCTTCATGGGTTTTTTGGAGAAACTTTTCGAGTAAGTGTTCGAAGATGTGAGAGAAGGGTCCATGACCCACGTCATGAAGGAGGGCGGCAATCCGAATTGTCTGGGCCTCGTCCTCGGACAAATGTTGCGAAAGATACGGGTTTTCTGCTAGTAGACCCGCCAAGTACATAACGCCGATGGAGTGCTCAAATCGGGTGTGGTTGGCGCCTGGGTACACGTACTCGGTTCCAGCGAGTTGTCGCAATCGACGAAGTCTCTGCACGGGGAAGGAATCGATTATTTCCTTTTCTACCTTGGTGATGTAGACGTATCCATGGACAGGGTCCTTGATTTCCCCCCAATACCGCTTCATAGCTTTATCCTCCCATCATCCCCTCTGGCACGTCATTCATAAATATGGCGTATCATCCATGTAGTTTAATGTTGTGGGTCATTTTTCATGCTTTAGTTAACGGGGAAAGCCCAATCTGTTAGTTTTGGATTAAAAAATGTATATAAACCACCCGAAACGGTTTATACATTGAACCCTTTAAAAATCTTTGGAAAGGAAGGCTGGGGTTCCCTTCACGCTTCTAAGTTGCTTATAAAACATTTATTGCTCTAATTTCTATTGTTGTATCGTTCTGCGCTAGGATTTTGCGACTATCGATTTTTAGGCAACTGTTGCCAGAAGAGATAAGCTTTCGTCTGCAGCAACATAGTGCAAAGCTCCTTTAACTGGTGTGCTGTCAGTCACTTTCCGCGTTCCTCCACGCTCAAAAACGGGTTATGGCGTGCCATGGCCGTCACGGTTTCCACGTAAACGTGCTTACAAGCTTCAAGCGCAATCCGGAAGGTGGAAAACCTATTCGAGCTCTCTGGTTAGACGGAGGTATTCTTCTGCGGTGAGGCGCCATCCAGTTGAAATCATTTGTTCTATGCTTTTTTTGACTTGTTTTTTTGACAGTTTTCCTCTGTAGAGGAGTCTGAGTAGGAGGTAGGTCGTTCCATGGGTTTCGATGTTGTATATGCTGGCTACTTGTCTCGCAATGCTTTCGTCTAATATTGCCATGCCGTTTAGTTCTTTGGCCAACGCGAGAACTTGAACTTCGGCTTGATGGAGGTCTGGCATTCTTGAGAGTAGTTTGATGAAATGGATGTTTTTGGGTTCTTTCACCTTTATTATTGATTGTTTAATTAGCTGTTCTGCGATGAAGGCGTCGGGTGCGCCTAGCTTTTTGCCCTTATCTACCACTTCTTCAACTATTTGGGGAGTGATGTATTTTTCCTCTGAGAATTCGGTGAAGATGTTTGCTAAGCCTATTTTGCAGAGGTATATGATCGGCGTGGCGTTGAATATGAACGGTTTCAGTGTGTTCATCGTTTAGGCTTCAGCCTTCTTGGCTGCTTCTATGTCCTCTTCAAGGTTTTGGGCTGTGACGTGAAAGGCTATTCTCTGTCTGTTTAGTTCCTCAAGCATCTCTCTTAACGATATGCCAGCTATTTGGGAGGCCTTCCGCAATGTTACTTTTCCAAGTCTGTAAAGTTCGATTGCTCGTTTCCTTTTCCACTCGGTGACGCCGATTTCAAGTATGCGGCGTATGGCTGTGGATTTATCTAGGCCTTGCTCTTTCATGAACTGAATTATCTCTTGTTCTAGTTTGCTTGGGATGCGGGTTGCAACAGTTTTCCGCAAGCCTCTAAACCTCCTGTTTACAATTGTAAATGTTTGCAAACAAATAAAAACCTTTTGGAAAAACCCAAATCTTTTTAGGGAAATGCTGACAATCATGTTTGATTTTGAGTGAAAGGTCGCTAACCATGAAGCTTTTCTCCCTTGATTGGATTTGAACTAGCGACCTGCGTTGATGTCCTTTGGCGAGTTGCTGGAAGGTATCTCTGCTTTTTCGAGTTGGGCCATGGTTTCACGATTTCGTGGAGTTAGATCTGTCGCTGGGAAGGGGTTCCCATCGAAGACGTAAGGGCTCCAGCCTACACCTACCTCGGCATGTCAGCCGTCAAGCACGGCTTGCTTCCATGCCATGACAGGGAGAACAGATTATGGGTTAAGCCAGATTAGGCTCCATATCTGGCAAGGAAGGCATCGCCATTACCAGCGCCGAAGCTATATGTACATCCGACTATGTAGACGTAGTTTCCAGCAGGCGAA
>Ga0315314_1003702_pt1 | contig 11789 bp, 10 predicted proteins | sample TDP9_MG_FD_203631 | JGI IMG/M metagenome (GOLD analysis project Ga0315314, IMG submission 203631) | Freshwater sediment microbial communities from Lake Towuti, South Sulawesi, Indonesia - TDP9 | ecosystem: Environmental > Aquatic > Freshwater > Lake > Sediment | place: Indonesia: South Sulawesi...
TCTTGGCAGACAGCGGGATCAAATGGGGAAAGGGAATCTTGACCGACGATCAACTGCGAACCAATTTCCCCAATATCTTCGCTGCGGGGGATGCGGCGCAGGTCTTTGATGCCTACAAGGGGGAGGCACTCCTTCATTTTGGATGGCAGAGCGCCTGGGAACAGGGAGCCATCGCCGGCTCCAACATGGCCGGCGGCGACCTAAGCTACAGTGGGCGAATCCCTGCCCTCTCCATTCAGATCTATGGCCTCGACTTCTTATCCCTGGGAGAGGGGAATCCTCAGGCCCCCGGTTATAAGGGGATGACGGGGGACTATCCGGAGATGGGAATCTACAAGAAGTTAGTGTTGAAGGAAAACCGCGTCGTAGGCGCCCTACTCTTGGGCAGCATCAGCGAGGCGACTCCCATTGAGGACTTGATTCGCAACCGGGCGGAGATCTCCCAGGTTGATAAGAAGCTTCTGATGAGGATCTTCGATCTCCACTATTGGATCAGCAGCGGGATGGAGGTCTTGTGCCCGGTCTGCAAATTGAATGTGAAGCTGAGCGAGAAGGCCAAGGCGGGCGACCTGATTACCTGCCCCATCTGCGGGGTAGAATTCAAGCTTTCTAAGATAAATGGGAGGTTCAGGGCGGTCAGGGCCTGAGCCAAGAGGGCAGGCCAGCGAGTCCAGCCGTCAATCCAGAAATCCATGATCAGGAGTGAGAGTTGCAAAGAGAAGGGAAGAGAAAGGGATGGTTTCCGGACCTTTTTTCCCTGAAGGGAGAGGTCGCCATCGTCACCGGGGGAGGGAGTGGGTTAGGTCAGGCCATTGCCTGGGGTCTTGCCGATGCGGGCGCCCAGGTGGCAGTGGCCGACATCTCCCTGGGGGCGGCCGAGCAGACGGCCAGGCAGATTGAAGAAGGGGGCGGCCGTTCCATAGCCCTTCCGGTGGATGTCACCCAATCGGCAGAAGTGCAATCCATGGCAGAGAAGGTGCTCACAGATTGGAAAAAGATTGACACCCTGGTGAACAGCGCGGGGATGGTCCTTCGCAGTCCCGCCCTGGACTACCCGGAGGAAGGGTGGGATCGAGTGCTGGCGGTCAACCTCAAGGGGACCTTCCTCTGCTGCCAGGTGGTGGGAAAGACCATGGTAGAACGTGGGAAGGGCAGTGTCATCAATATTGCCTCCATTGGTGGCCTCATTGGCTATCCCGGCTGCATTGCCTATTTAGCCAGCAAGGGAGGGGTGATCCAGCTAACCAGGGGTTTGGCGGTAGAGTGGGCCAAGGCCGGTGTGCGGGTGAATGCGATTGCCCCCTTCGTTTTCGATACTCCCATGGTGAGGCCGGTCAAGGCGAAAGAGCCAGAGCATTTCCAGAGGATGGTAGATAAGGCTCCAATGGGAAGGCTGGGCCAGGCGGAGGAGATCATCGGAGCCTCCATCTTCCTGGCCTCCCCAGCATCCGATCTAATTACTGGCCATGTCTTGGCAGTGGATGGGGGCTTTTTGGCTCAGTAGGCCGCTCGGGGAGAAGGGGAGAGGCGGGAGGTGATTCGTTCTCTTTCGCCATGCAGGAGAAGAGGATGGAATAGAGGCTGATGACGCCCACAGCACTCCCATCGCGGCGTATACAGAGGGAGCTGGAAGAACTGGGCGGGGAGGGAGAAATCGATATGGGAGGCTGGATGGTATCATCCCTCCCCCCATGCCTGGCGTGTCCGAACAAGAGTACCCCTGCACCCACAAAGAGGAGGGCAGCGAGGAGCAAGGTGGCTGTCCATTTCCAAGCAGTAGGTTTCATAGTCGTTTCCCCGGGGGGTTAAGTTGGGTAAGATCCCAACTGGGATATGATGCAAGCCCTATGCCAATTGCGACGATCCCAACCCCCCCGGTTCCCTGATTTCGGTAGATTTCGGCGACCCCCTTCCCCATTGCTTGCACCTCATTGCCAAGGAGCAGCTATAGCAAAATCTCTCTGCCTTGAGGCAAATCCGCCACATCTTTCCTGAAGGAGGATCAGGTATGTTTACTTATGGCGTGAACATCTCCATGCTCTTTGCCGAATACCCCTTCCCGGACCGGGTGCAAAAGGTGGCAGAGGCAGGTTTTTCCGCCTTTGAGTTCTGGTTTCCCTCTCTTTACGATATGAAGGCCCTCCAGGAAAAGAAGGAAGAGTCTGGCCTGGAGGTGGCCCTCTTCAATCTGAATACCCCGCCCAATATGAAAGGTCTACTCTCCAACCCCAAAGAGGTACAGCAATTTCGCGAGAGCCTGGATGAAGCGATCTCCCTGGCCCATAAGTTGGGCTGCAAGAGGATCAACACCCTGGCTGGAAATGGGCTGGAAGGGGTCTCTTTTGAGAAGCAGAAGAATTGCGCCCTGGAGAATCTCCGCTATGCAGCCAAGAGGCTCAAGGGGGAGGGAATCACCTTGATGTTCGAAGCGCTGAACCTGTATGATAGCCCGGGCTACTTGCTGTCGAATTCGCGGGAGGGCTTCCAATGGGTGGAGGAGGTGGGAAGCCCAGGCGTCAAGTTTCAATACGACCTCTACCACATGCAGCTCATGGAGGGCAATCTGATCAACACCATGAAGGCGAATCTCGATAAGATCGGGCACATCCAGATCGCGGATGTGCCGGGCCGCCATGAGCCAGGCACGGGGGAGATTAACTACCCGCTGGTGCTGAAGGCCCTGGAGGACATGGGCTATGAGGGCTTCGTGAACTTGGAATATATCCCCTCGGGAAAATCGGAGGAGTCCTTCGCCTGGCTGCCGCGCTCTGTCCGAGGCCGAAGGAAATGAATGAGCCCCAGGAGAAATCTGTCGATCTTGCGGAGAGGGCGAGGTCGATTCCCTTCCTGCGTCTGATGGGCCTGGAGTTGCTGGATCATGGCCCAGGTTGGGCGAGGATGCGCTTTCACATCCGGCCTGAGCACCTGAACTACCTGAATTCCCTCCATGGGGGGGTGATCTGCTCCCTCATCGATTCGGTCGCCTATTTCGCCCTGCGCCCCTTGCTCTCTCAGGACCTTCCCCTGCCCACCATGGAGATGAAGGTGAATTTCCTGCGTCCCATGAGGGAGGGATGGATCATAGGAGAGGCCGAGGCGCTGCATGCCGGGAAGAGGGTGATGGTGGCTCAGGTGCGGGTCACAGATGATGAGGGCCAGCTCTCCGCCTTCGGCACCGTCAGCTGTTTCGTTGTATCCTCCGGGTGAGGGATCTGGTGTACCAGGAGCGAGCTTATCGCAGAATCTCGCGGGCCAAGGACCTGGTCGGCTTCGAAGTAGAAGTAAAGGAGACCAATCTCTGGATCCAGGCGGAGCGCGACCTATCCGAACCTGCCAGGTACATCGTGATCCGCCTCCGGGACGAGTTGGAAAGCTATATCTCTCATCATCCGGAATTTGCTGCCTCCCTGCTTCCCGTCTCCCCCTCTCCCTTCGCCCCTCCCATCGTCCAGCTCATGATCCTCTCCTCGGAGGTAGCAAAGGTCGGCCCCATGGCTGCGGTAGCGGGGGCCATTGCGGAACTGGTGGGCAAAGATCTGGCCTCCCTTTCCAAGGAACTGATCGTGGAGAACGGGGGGGATATCTTTTTGCAGTCTGAGAGAGCGCGGGTCGTGGAGATCTACGCGGGGACCTCTCCCTTCAGCCATTCTCTCGGCTTGAAGGTGGAGTCCCGGGGGGAACCGTTGGGAATCTGCACCTCTGCCGGGACGGTGGGCCATTCCTTGAGCCTGGGGGTGGCGGATGCGGCCGTGATGCTGGCTAACTCCTCTGCCCTGGCGGATGCGGCCGCAACCCGGGTGGGAAATAGGGTGCAGAGGAAGGAGGACATCCCCGCCGCGCTGGAGCTTGCTCGATCCATTCCCGGGATTCGCGGGGCCCTCCTGATCGTGGGAGGGGATTTGGGGGCCTGGGGGGAGTTAGAGATCGTGGAATTGGGCAAATGACCGACTCCCCTGTTCACAGGTGGGAGAAGGCGGGAGCGGGCGCTTTGGGTGGTTGGAAAAACTGGTTGATATTTCACCTTATTCTGATATTTTTCTAAGGTCGCTCCAGAGGGAGAAAGGAGATGGAGGATGATCTGGGATCCCAAATTCGAGTGCATGGGCCTTTCGGAATTGAGGGATCTTCAGCTGGGGAGACTCAAGGAAGTCTGTGAGAGGGCCTATGACCGGGTTCCCTTCTATTATCATGCCTTTCACAAAGCCGGCATCAAACCGAAGCAGATTCGGTCCCTGGAAGATCTATCCCGGCTACCCTTCACTACCAAAGATGACCTCCGGGATAACTATCCCTTTGGCCTTTTTGCCGTCCCCTCCTCAGACATTGAGGAAGTCCACACCTCCTCCGGCACCACCGGGAAGCCCATCGTGGGCGGATATACCCACCGCGATATCGAGCTCTGGTCCGAGGTGATGGCCCGATGTCTCGCCTGTTCCGGAACCACCAAGGACGATGTGGTGCAGAATGCATATGGGTATGGACTCTTTACCGGGGGATTGGGCGTCCATTATGGCGCCAGGCGCATCGGGGCCTCGGTGATCCCCATCTCCGGCGGCAATACCAAGCGTCAGATCATGATCATGCAAGACTTTGGGAGCACGATCCTCACCTGTACTCCCTCCTACAGCCTGTACCTGGCCGAGGTGGCGGCGGAGATGGGGGCAGATTTCGCCCAGATGAAGCTCAAGGCCGGCAATTTTGGGGCTGAGCCCTGGAGCGAGAATATGCGGGTGGAGATCGAGAAGAAGCTCGATTTGCTCGCCCTGGATATCTATGGTCTCACGGAGATCATTGGCCCGGGGGTAGCCAATGAGTGCGAGGCCAAGAGTGGCCTTCACATCTTCGAAGATCACTTCTACCCTGAAATCATCGATCCTCAGACAGGAGAGAATCTGCCTCCGGGTGAGGCAGGAGAGTTGGTGATCACCACCCTGACCAAGGAGGCGATGCCCCTCATCCGCTATCGAACCCGGGACATCACGACGCTCATCCCCGGGATTTGCTCCTGTGGCCGCACCATGGTGCGAATGAAGAGGATCACCGGTCGCACCGATGACATGCTCATCATCCGCGGAGTCAATGTCTTCCCCTCCCAGATCGAAGCGGTCTTGATGCGGATCGAGGAGACGGAACCCCATTACCAGATCATGGTGGATCGCAAGGGGGCGCTGGATGAGCTCGAGGTGCTGGTAGAAGTAAACGAGGGGATCTTCTCCGATGAGATCAAGCACCTGGAGGAGATCGAGAGGAAGATCGAGAAGGAGATCGAGAGCGCCCTGGGTATCTCGGCGAAGGTGAAATTGGCGGAGCCGAGATCCATCCAGAGAAGCGAAGGAAAGGCCAAGCGGGTCATCGATAAGAGGCAGCTATGAGAGGGGCTTCTCCTTCTCATCGGGAGGGGAGTGAACGATGAAAGTGAAACAGATCTCTATTTTTTTGGAGAACAAGGCGGGCCGTCTGGCGGAGGTGACCAACATCTTGGGAGAGGAAGGGATCAATATTCGAGCCTTATCTCTGGCGGACACCTCGGACTTCGGCATCCTCCGCCTCATCGTGAATGATCCGGACAAGGCCGCCAAGGCCCTCAGGGGCCGTGGGTTCACCGTAGGAGAAACGGAGGTCCTGGCCGTGGAGGTGCCCGACAGGCCGGGGGGCTTAGGGAAAATCCTGAGCCTGCTCCATCAGGCGGGCATGAATGTGGAATACATGTACGCCTTCGTGGAGAGGAGCTCCGACAACGCGGTCATCATCTTCCGCTTCGATAACATCGACGACGCCATTCGGGTGCTCTTGGCCAAAGGGGTAACCATCCTGAAGGGGGAAAAGGTCTACTCCCTCTGAAGGCCAAGATGCATGGTCCGTTAGAGATGGCCGGCTATGCCCGCTTTTTTGAATCCGGCCGAGATGTTCCCATTGGGGATGGCGAGCCAGACCCCCGCAGATCGGGGGATTTCTGTTTTGTGCGGAGAGGCTTGTGGTTGGGGGGGTCAGGACTTGAAGATCTGGCAACCGGAATTTGAGTGCATGAGCCGAGAGAATCTGGGCCCGCTCCAGATGGAGAGGCTTCAGGCCACGCTCCATCGTGTCTATCAGAATGTCCCCTTTTATCGGCAGGCGTTCGACCGCCTCCAATTGCTTCCCCACGACATCAAGACTCTGGATGATCTGGGAAGGCTTCCCTTCACCACCAAGGCCGATCTGCGGGATACCTACCCCTATGGGATGTTCGCCGTCACCCTGCAGGAGGTGGTGCGCATCCATTCCTCCTCCGGCACCACCGGCAAGCCCACCGTGGTCGGCTACACTCGGAATGATATCCTCACCTGGAGTGATCTGGTAGCCCGCTTTCTCACCTCGGGTGGAGTGACCCGGGAGGATGTGGTGCAGATATCCTTTGGCTACGGCCTCTTCACCGGCGGCTTCGGGCTTCATTATGGGGCGGAGCGGATCGGGGCCTCCGTCATTCCCGTCTCGGCCGGAAACACCCAAAGACAGATCATGATCATGCAGGATTTCAAGACCACCGCCCTGGTCTGCACTCCCACCTATGCCCTCTATCTGTCCGAGGTGATGTCTGAGATGAAGGTGGATCCCAAGTCCACCTCCCTGCGCATCGGCCTCTTCGGCTCCGAGCCCTGGTCGGAGAACATGCGCCAGCAGATCGAGGAGAGGCTCGGGATCCTGGCCACTGACAACTACGGATTAAGCGAGATCATTGGCCCCGGGGTGGCCGGGGAATGCGAGATCAAGGACGGTCTGCACCTCTTTGAGGACCATTTCTTCCCCGAAATCATCGATCCCAAGACGGGAGGGGTGCTTCCCTATGGGCAGGAGGGGGAACTGGTGCTCACGACCCTGACCAAGGAGGCTTTTCCCCTGATTCGCTATCGCACGGGCGACATCACCTCCTTGAACCCGGCCCCCTGTCGCTGCGGCCGCATCCTGATCCGGATGTCAAGGGTCTTCGGCCGCACCGATGATATGCTCATCATCCGGGGGGTGAATGTCTATCCTTCCCAGATTGAACAGGTCCTGTTAGAGATGGATGGAACGCTGCCGCACTATCAGATCATCGTGGATCGCAAGGGGGCCCTGGATGAGCTCGAGGTGCTGGTAGAGGTCTCTGAGGGGATCTTCTTCGATGAGATGAAGAGGCAACGCGAGCTGGTGGAGAGGATCCAAGAGAGGCTGCGAAGCACCCTGGGGGTCTCCGCCAAGGTCAAACTGGTGGAGCCCAAGACCATGGAGCGCTTCGAAGGAAAGGCCAGGAGGGTGGTGGACAAGAGGAAGCTCTGATTCTGCTATCGGGATGAAACATCTTACCGCTGAGATCCCCTGCCAGGCCGAGTTAGGCAGGGGTTCTCTTTGTCCTTAAATTCTTCCTCAGGACCTTATGAAACGGATACCGCTCTTCTTCATCATGGCAAGCCACATGGTGGTGGATTTGTCTCAGAACATCCTGCCGGTCATCTTGCCGATCCAGAAGGCGGCCTTCGACCTCACCTACTCTCAGGCAGGACTGGTGGCCACCTCGCTCAATGTGACCTCCTCCATGATTCAGCCCCTCTTCGGGCTCATCTCCGATCGCTGGAAGACGGACTGGTTCATCAGCCTGGGCATCCTCTGGACCGCCCTTTTCATGGGCCTATCCGGCCTGGCTCCCACCTACCCCCTCCTCCTGCTCAGCGTGACCCTGGCCGGATTCGGCACCGCGGCCTTTCACCCTCGGGCCTCCATGACCGTCAACTACCTGAGCGGAGTCCGCCGGGGGCTGGGAATGGCCATCTACACCCTGGGCGGGAACCTGGGGTTTGCCCTGGGTCCCATCTTTGCCGCCTTCGTGGTGTTGCGCTGGGGCGTCCAGAGCACGGCCTGGCTCTTGGCCTTTGGGCTTCCCCTCTCCCTGATCCTCTATGGGTCGAGAAGAGAGGTGGCCATCTCCCCTCCCGCCCGCAGCAGCAAGGCAGGAAGGATCGAATGGTCGAAGATGCCCTGGTTGGAGCTGGGGGCCCTCTCCCTGGTGGTCGCCCTGCGCTCCTGGACTTATCAGGGCTTCATCATTTACCTTCCCCTCTTGCTTCAGAGCCAGGGAATCAACCTGAAGGTAGGAAGCCGCCTGCTCTTCCTCTTTCTCCTCTCCGGCGCAATTGCCGGATTGATAGGAGGGCATCTCTCTGACTTTGTGGGGCGGAAAAGGTGATTACCGGCAGCCTGCTCCTTTTCTCTCCCCTCATGCTGGTAGCCCTGAAGTCCTCCGGCCTCTGGGTTCCCTTATTTTTGGCTCTTTCAGGAACCATGCTCCTCGCGGGCTTCTCCGTCATCATCGTCTTTGCCCAGGAGCTGATGCCAAAAAATGTCGGCCTGGCATCGGGCCTCATGTTGGGACTGGCCTTCGGTACCGGGGGGATCGGGGTTTTCCTCTCCGGCCTGATGGCGGATGCCATCGGCCTGGAGAGGAGCATGACCATCCTCGCCTTCATGCCCCTGCTTGCTGGCCTCCTGGCCCTGACCTTTAAGGATCGCCATCCCAAGGGATTGGCTGCTTCGCGCTCTTGAATCTTACCTCAGAAAGGAAGAAGCTATGGAAGAAGGGAAAAATGCGATCTTGGTGAAGGCGGAGCCCCTCAGCCGCTTCTGCCTGCAGCTCTTCGAGAAAGTGGGAGTGCCAACCAAAGATGCCCAAGTGCTCATGGACAACCTGATCGAGGCGGACCTGCGCGGGGTGGATACCCATGGGGTCACCCGGATCGCCATCTACATCGAACGGCTCCAGGCTGGATCGGTCAAGGCGAAGCCCCAGATGAAGGTCCTCCATGAGACCCCGGTCTCTGCCCTCCTGGACGGAGACCACGGCCTGGGGCAGGTCATATCGGCGAGGGCAATGGAGATGGCCATCCAGAAGGCAAAGGCAGGCGTCATCGGGCTGGTCGGGGTGCGCAATTCCACCCACAATGGCGCCATGGCGCATTTTGCCATGATGGCGGTCAAGCAGAATCTAATTGGCCTCGCCCTCACCAATACTGTCCCCCTGATGGCGGTGACGGGCGGAAACCAGGCCATGATCGGCAATAATCCCCTGGCCATTGCTGCCCCTGCGGGATCGGAGAAGCCGGTGGTCTTCGATATGGCCTGCAGCATTGCGGCCAGGGGCAAGATCATTCTTGCGGCGAAGAAGGGGGAGAAGATCCCCCTGGGGTGGGCGATCGATAAGGACGGCCTGCCCACAGAAGATGCAAAAGCCGCCCTGGAAGGGCTGATTTTGCCGGTGGGGGGGCACAAGGGCTATGGCATGGCCCTGATGGTGGATGTCCTCTCCGGCGTCCTGACCGGCGCTAACTTCGGTCCGGCGGTGGGTCCGCTTTACAATAATCCCGGGACGCAGGGGATCGGGCATCTCATGGCCGCCATCAATATCGAGGCCTTCCTGCCCCTCTCTGAGTTCAAGGCCCGGATGGACCAGATGATCCGCGACATCAAGAATTCCAAGAAGGCCAAGGGGACAATGGTGATCTTCCTCCCCGGAGAGATCGAGATGGGGATCGAGGAGAAGCGTCGCAAGGAGGGGATTCCATTGAGCCGCCCCGTCTATGAGGAGCTCTGCGCCCTGGGCCAGAAGTTAGGCGTGCAGCCGGATTTTGCGAGCGTGATGCGCTTCGGTGGGTAGTGCCACCCGCTATGGATCTCATCAGAGAGAGGCAACTCTGAGTCGGCAGTTGCCCCTTTTTACTTGGGTCACAGGCGGCAGCATTTCCAGGATCCCCCCGTTGCTGTCGGAAGGAGGTTGACAAGGGAAAATTACGGGAGTAGATAGCAAATCAGGAGGGAAGCAAGTTTGCAGCATGATCCAGAAAGTTGTGAGGAAACTAAACCTGAAAGATACCTCCTCTGAAAAGAACGGCCTGGCCTACTGGCTGAGCGAAGCTGCCGAGGAGCGAGTGCCGATCGTAGAGTGCTCATGGGGGAGGGTGGCCCTGCCGGTGCCTTCTAAGGGATGGAGGGCATTCACAGCATGTGTCCGAACATAGTCGACTCCAGCGCACCATCAGTCGAACGGATCGAGAAGGTAGTGGACCTCATCGAGGTAGCGGGGAGGTTGGCCGCCTCGACGGTCGCCGTGGCTGGCGGTCACCGCGTGGAGGACCTCCGCCTGGTCGAGTCAGCCCGTGATCACGGAATCGTGGAGCGGATTATCCTGGTCGGGCTGAAAGACCACATCGAAGAGGCTGTGGCCCAGGTCGGTATCGTCATCGACCCCCAGGACATCGTCCCGACGGAGAACGATGAGCAAATCGCCCGAGCCACCGTGGAGCTCATCAGGAATGGCGGGGCTGACATTGTCTTGAAGGGGGGGATCTCCACACCCATCATTAACCGGCACATGCTTCCACTCGCAACTCGTCCCACAGTCAGCCTGGCCACCGTTTTCGATGCCGCATGTATCGCCGGCGGCCGGCCGATGGTCCTCACTGACGCAGGCGTTACAACTGTATGTAACTTCGGGCGAATGCTGGACTTGGTACGCAATGCCGTGGATGTGGCACAAACGGTGATGGGAATTGATCGGCCGCGGGTGGCGATTCTCTCGGCCAATGAGAAACAGATCCCTTCACTCCCCTCCACCTGGATGGGGCTGGAGCTTGCCAAGCGTTCTTGGACAGACGCGGTGGTTTGTGGACCCTTGTCCTTCGACCTTGCCACTGACCCAGAATCAGTTGCCGTCAAGGGCCTTCCGGATCTCCCCAATGCAGCAGAGGTGGCCGGCCGAGCCGATGTGCTGGTAAGTCCAGGGATTGACACGGCTAACGCCCTCTACAAGGTGATCTCCGCCATGAATAAGTATGGGGAGGCTTCGCTGGCGAGCATCACCGTGGGATTTCCCGTGCCGTACATCATCCTTTCCCGTTCAGACAGCGTAGAGACGCGCCTGGCCTCGATAGCCCTTTCCGCAATCTATGTGCAACGAAGGATGCATAAAGTCGCCCAGCAACGGTCGGCTGCGGTGGTGGCGCCTGCCTTGGAGATCCATCGGGTCGTGGTCGTCAATCCGGGCTCGACCTCCATGAAAGTGGCCCTTTTTGAGAACCAGCGCTGTCTCCAAGAGACAGAAATCGTCCACGAGATCGCATTGGGCGGCACGCCGGCCGAGCGCATCAGCCAAATCGAGGAGTTGACCAGCTTAGTCTGCGAGATGCTGGATCAATGGGGCAGAGAAAAGGTGGACGCGGTGGCTGCTCGGGGAGGCTTCCTGCCTCGGTCTGCCGAGAAGCTCTCCGGCGGCGCTTACTTTGTCGCCGAAAGTCGAGAAGGGCAGATTGTCGTAGATGAGGCTATCGTTTCCGCGCTCCGGGATTTCCCGGAGGAGGAGCATGCCAGCAATTTCGGCGCGCCCCTCGCGGCGGAACTGGCACAGAAGCTTGGCGTGCCGGCACTGATCGTAGACCCCCCGGTGGTGGATGAATTTGCACCGGAGGCGGAGGTATCGGGTTACGAACCTATCGTCCGCCGCAGCATCTCGCACGCGTTGAGCGTTCGCGCGGCGGCCAGGCGGGCGTCTTTAGAAATTGGCCGTCCCCTGGAGGAGATGAACCTGGTGGTGGCCCACTTAGGCGGTGGGATCACAGTAGCGGCCGTCCGGGGTGGGAAAATGATCGACAACAACATTGCCCTGCTTGGTGGCGGACCCTTCACGCCGCAGCGTGCGGGAGACTTGCCCTTGGGGGATCTGATCGAGCTTTGCTACTCGGGCCGATTTAGCCAGGACGAACTCATGCAGGAATTGACCAAGAGGG
>Ga0315314_1003703_pt1 | contig 11782 bp, 7 predicted proteins | sample TDP9_MG_FD_203631 | JGI IMG/M metagenome (GOLD analysis project Ga0315314, IMG submission 203631) | Freshwater sediment microbial communities from Lake Towuti, South Sulawesi, Indonesia - TDP9 | ecosystem: Environmental > Aquatic > Freshwater > Lake > Sediment | place: Indonesia: South Sulawesi...
CCGATGCGGACGCCGCACATGCGGCCGCCTTCGCGCAGGGCCTTGGCATCCGCTACCTCGAGAAGCGGGCCGACGCGGCGGCCGTCGCGGGGGAGCGCAAGCTGTCCCTGGAAGCGGCTGCCCGTGAGGTCAGGTATGCGCTGCTGGAGGAGGTCGCCGCGGAGACCGGCGCGCAGCGCATCGCCACCGCCCACACCGCCGACGACCAGGCGGAGACGGTGCTGCTCAACCTGCTGCGGGGCGCCGGCTCAGCCGGGCTGGCCGGCATTCCGCCGGTTCGCGGCGGCATTGTGCGGCCCCTGCTGGCTGTCACCCGCGCCGACGTGGAGTCCTACTGCCGGAGGGAGGGGCTGACCTTCCGCGAGGACGCCTCCAACCTCGACCTCCGCTTCACTCGCAACCGCATCCGCCACCAAGTGCTGCCGGTGCTGCGGGAGCTGCGGCCCAGTGTGGTGGGCGCGCTCTGCCGCCTGGCGGAGCTTGCTCGGGCGGACAACCAGTCGCTGGAGGTGCTGGCGACGGCCGCGCTGGCGAGGATTGCCCTGCCGACCCGCAAGGGGATGGAGCTGCTGTGCGGCGATCTCGCGAATCTGCCCCTCGCGCTGGAGAGGAGGGCGCTCAGAAAGGCGGTGGCCCAGGTCAAGGGCAGCGAGGTGGACATCGAGTTCGAGCGCGTGGAGGCCCTGGTGCGGCTCGCGAACACAGGCCGGAGCGGAGCCGTGGTAGAGCTGCCGGGGGGCGTGATCGCCGCCCGCACCCGCGATAGGCTGGTGATCTCGGTGCCTGGCGCGAAGGTATCGGTGCCCTATGGGGAGTGGAGGCTTCCCGTCCCCGGCTCCCTTGCCATCCTCGAGTTGGGCGTCACCCTCAGCGCAGAGGCCTCGCGGTCGAAGAAGGTAGACCAGGAACCGACCCTCGCGCTGCTGGACGCTGATACCATCTCCCCGCCTCTGGCTGTCCGCACCTGGCGTCCCGGTGACCGGTTCACCCCCCTGGGGATGGCCAAGCCTGTCAAGCTGCAGGACTTCTTCGTGAACGCCAAGGTCCCGCGGGACGTGCGGCCTCGCGTTCCGCTGGTCCTGTCCGGTGATCAGATCGTGTGGGTGGCGGGGCTGCGGATCAGCGAGCACTGCAAGGTCACCAGGCAGACAAAGCGAACTGTCCTGCTGGAGCTGAACTGGCTGGACTGGACGTCTCCATATCTGGACGTGGTCTATGGGGAGGAAGGCGATGACGGTCTCGAAGGGTGAGGTGGTCGAGAAGCAGCGGAGGGTCAACGAGTTCCTCCGCGCGAGGGGTTTCGACGCCCTCCTGCTGGCGAAGAGCGAGAGCTTCGCCTGGTTCACCTGCGGGGGGCACAGCTATGTCAACACTGCGACTGAGGGAGGGGTCGGCGCGCTCCTGATTCGTCCCGACCGCAAGCTCCTCCTCACCAACAACGTGGAGAGGCCGCGCCTGCTGGAGGAGGAGCTGGCCGGGCAGGGCTACGAGGTGGAGGCGCCGCTGTGGGCCGAGGACGCGCTCGGGGCGGCCCTCGCGCGGGTGGCGCCGGGGGAGGAGATTGCCTCCGATGTGCCGCTCCCAGGTGTGACCGAGTGCGCGGCCGACATCGCGCGCTTGCGGTGGTCGCTCACTTCCGAGGAGGTAGCGCGCTACCGCGCTCTCGGGCGGGAGGTGGGAGAGGCAATGGGCGCCGCGGCGATCAGCATGTCACCTGGCATGACCGAGCACGAGGTGGCGGCCGCGGTCGCGCAGGCGCACCTGGCGCGGGGCGTGCTCCCGATCGTGGTCCTCATCGCGGCAGACGAGCGATTGCTCAAGTACCGCCACCCCATTCCCACGACCAACCAGGTCAAGCGCACCGTGATGCTGGTGGTATGCGGCCGGCGTCACGGTCTGGTCGTTTCCGCCACCCGGATGGTGCATTTCGGCGCGCTCCCGGCCGACCTGCGGCGCAAGCACGACGCGGTCATCGCGGTGGACGTCGCCTTCAACGCCGCCACGAGGATCGGCGCGCGCATCGGCGATGTGTTCAGGGCCGGACTCGATGCCTATGCCGCGCAGGGGTTCGCGGAGGAGTGGAAGCTCCACCACCAGGGCGGCCCCGCAGGATACGCCCCCCGCGACTACCGTGCCACGCAAAGCACCGACGACCTGGTTCTGCCCAACCAGGCCTTCGCCTGGAACCCCTCGATCACCGGCACCAAGTCCGAGGACACGATCATAGCCACCCCCTCCGGCCCCGAGATCATCTCCGCCTCGCCCGGCTTTCCCACCACAGATGTCGCCGCCGCAGGGGTGACGATGAAGCGGGCGGACATACTCGTCCGGTAGAGGCACCCAGAGACAGGCAAGTCGGTTCGGCGACGGCCTGCCGACGCCAACGGCACTGCTCCGACCGCGGGTCGGGCTACCCCGCCACCCGCGCCTTCAGGATCCTGTCTCCCACCGCGATCTTGTCAGCGACCTCCATGCCCTTGACCACGCGGCCGAAGGCGGTGAAGCCCATCTGGTCGAGGTGGGGAGCGTCGCCCAGGGTGATGTAGAACTGGCTGGAGGCGGAGTTGGGGACCATCTGGCCAGCGCGATACAGGCGGGCCATGGCAATCACCCCGCGCACGTGCTTGATGGGAGAGACCTCGTCTGGGATAGTGAAGCCTACCGGCGGCTTGCCCATCAGCGCGGGGTCTCCGGCCTGGATCACGAAGCCAGGCTCCACGCGGTGGAATGGCATCCCGTCATAGAAGCCTTCCTTGACCAGCTTCACAAAGGTCTCCACCGCCTTGGGCGCGGCGGCCGGGTCGAGCTCCAGTTCGATAGCACCCTTCCCAGTCTCCAGCGTGACCAGCAGCTTCGTCTTCGGCTGTTCCGCCTCCGTTCGCCCGGGGGACCGGGTTCCCACAGACTCGGCTTCGGGCTGTGTGCTCGGTGGCGGGGCAGGTTGCTCACTGGTTGCAGGTTCCTTCGCGCGGCAGCCGGCCAGCAGCAGCGTGACCGCGAGCAGGCAGATCATGCGCATCATCTGGTCCTTCCTTTCCTGGGCCTCCTCGCCCAGCTCAGAGTGTCCGCGTCACCTTGCGCAAGCGCCGCGGGGCGTCGGGGTCGTTGCCGCGGGCCAGCGCCAAGTGGCAAGCCAGCAGTTGGCCCAGGACGGCGAAGGGGATGGGGCTGAGCGCCTCCCGCAGCTTGAAGGGGCAGTGGATGCCCATGGTGGACAGGCGAGCAATCGCCTCCCGGTTCGAGAACGTGAGAATGTCCGCCCCCTGCTTCTGCATTCTCGCCACGAACTCGGACATGGAGCGGTACGCGGGGCCGTCTGCTGCAAAGGCGATCAGCGGAGTGGTCTCGCCCAGCATGGCGATGGGTCCGTGCAGAAAGTCGGCCGCGGACATCCCGACCGCACCGATGTAGCAAGTCTCCTGGAGCTTGAGCGCGATCTCCCTCACCGTGCAGTAGTTGAACCCTCGCGCCAGGCAGATGCAGGCGGTGGCATAGCGATAGTAGGGAACCGCCTCCACGATCGCCTCTTCGCAGGAAAGCGCGGCCTGCGCGGCGGCCGGAATGCCCTTCATCTCGCCTTCCCCGAGGTCGGCCCCCAGCGCCCGCGCGATCATCAGCATCGCCACTAGGGAGGCGACATAGGTCTTGGTGGCGGCAACCGCTCGCTCCTTCTGGCAGTGCAGCAGCAGCGTGTGGTCCGCCACCTTGCTGAGAGGCGAGTTCGCGGTATTGGTGACGGCCAGCGTGTAGGCCCCCAGCTTGCGCACCGCGCGCAGGGCCCTCACCACATCGGTGCTCTCCCCGGACTGCGAGATACCGATCGCCAGCGCACCCTTCACATTGAGCGGCGCCGGGTAGAGCGTAAACAGGGAGAGCTGCGCCCCGGCCACCGGGGTCGCCAGGAATCGCTCGAACAGATAGTGCGCGAAGATCGCGGCATGGTGCGAGGTGCCCCGGCCGGCGACGAAGACCAGGGGCGGTCGCTCTTTCCGGAAGCGCGCCAGGGCCTGCTGGAGCGGCTTGCTCTCCCGGGACAGCATCACCTCCACGCGCTCGGGCGCTGCGCGGATCTCCTGCAGCATGATCGTGCGCGGCCGGCGTCGGCGGGTCAACGCTGACGCCTGATGATCTGCCCGTTGCTCTGTCATTCTCGCCTCTCAGCTCCCCGCCGCGGCGGCCCCCGGTCTACAGGATCACCTCAACGCACACCGGCTTCCTCGGCTTCCGCTTGGGCAGCGCAATCTTCCACTCGCCGCCAACCGGCGCCAGCGGCTTGCCGTCAACGGTCACTGATGTAACGTGACTGCGGCCCGAGCGCTGGTGGAACCGGAAGTGGTACGCGACTCCGCGGAACTGCTTGCGCAGTTGGTACTCCTTCCAGGCCGACGGCGCGGCCGGCGAGATGCGCAGGCCGTCGAAGTCGGCCAGCACGCCAATCATGCGGTCAATCGTCCTCAGATACCAGGCTGTGGAGCCGGTGAAGTTGCTGTACAGGTTGGTCCCGAAGTCCGGGTGCGAGGGGCCCACCGCGAAGTTCGACTGCTGGTGGGGCGGCCCCGTGCTGATGTCAGGGAATGCGTTGCCAGCAAGCGATAGCTTTAGCTCCGAGTAAGCCCTATCCCGGTAGCCGCGGCACGCCAGTCCGTATACAAAGAAGGAGTGTCCGTGAGTGTACACCGCGCCGTTCTCGAACTGCCCGGGAGTGATATCCGCGATGCGCCCCGCGGTCTCCCTGCTCCTATGGGTGTAGGGCGGCGAGATGAGAACCGTCCCTACCGGTGACCACAGCCGCCGGAACGCGTGGAGCAGCTTCTCCTCCCGCCCAGCCGCCGCCGCTACCCCGGTGAACAGCGCCCACGCGTTCACGGTCGCATGCATGCGACCCTCTTCACTCGCGTTCGTCCCAATCGCCAGACCATCGTCGTTGAAGCCGAAGACATAGTGGTCCTCATCCCAGGCCGCGCGGTTCACGGCCCTGGTCATGGTGGCGATGATCTGCTGCATCAAGCGCGCGTTCCCCTCATCCCCCAGGCGCCGGGCCAGTTTCAGCAGCCGGCCGGCCGCGTAGATGAGCGCGATGGAGAGCCAGGTGCTCACCCCCTTGCCGCGCTTCGAGAGACCGTCGAGCGCATCGTTCCAGTCGCCGTGACCGATCAGGCACAGCCCTCGCTGGCCGCGGTTGCGATAGATCCCCTCCACGGCCAGCAACGCATGCTCATACACGGACTTCTTCGCGCGGTTGTCCTGTCGGTGCGTCGCCAGATCGTAGAAACCGACTTGCCTGCCGAGGATGCCGAAATCCCCGGTCTCCTCCAGATAGGTGACCAGCGTATCCGCGATCCACACCGAGCTGTCCGCGTACATGCGCTCATCGTTGGGCGCCTTCGTGCCCGGATACTTGAAGAACTGCCTGATCGCCCGGCCGTCGGCAAGCTGGTGGTTCAGCGCCACCGGGAGGAAAGCCCGCACGAACTCCGGGTTGAAGTTGCACAGGCCCAGCAGGTCCTGCAGCACATCCCGATACCCTACTTGGTCCAGCGCCCGCGTCAAGCGCGCGGTGTTGTGCTGCTGGTACTTCAGCCAGATGTTGTAGAGGCGGTCAATCTCCTCGTCCGGGCTCTTCGCCACGACGCGCGAGAGCATGCGGCGCCAGGAGGCCTCCAGGCGCGCGAACTCGTGGTTGACGCCGCCCGCGGTCAGGAATCTCCGGTGGAGAGCGGCGAGGTGGCGGCGGCGCGGGGCGGGGTCGCGGCTGGTGGTTCCCACTAGGAGGTGGATCGTCTTGCTGGCCCCGGGAGAAATGGTCAGGTGGTACTGGAGCGCGCCCACGAGGCCCAGATATGGCTGCCGCCCAGTGGAGTTGCGGCAGCGGCCTTCCAGTGCCGCGCGCGGGAAGGGCCGGTAGTGTCCGCCGCCGGTGAAAGACTCGCCGGCGAGATCATAGCCCTGAAAGGCCGTGTTCGACATCATGAAACCTGTGCGCGGCAGGGAATTGCCCTTGTCGTTGTTGAGGGCGACCAGCGCGCGCAGGTCCTTGAGGTGCTGACCTTCCGACACCACACGGGGATCGAAGTAATACGAGGGGTGGGTCTCCAGCCCCCAGTTCACGCGGGTGAAGAGCTGCAGCTTGCGGGTGCGGCCCGAGAGGTCGGTGAGGGTGATGCTCCACACCTCGCAGGTATCATCCACAGGCACGAAGACGCGCAAGTGTGAGTGAATGCCATTCCGCGCGCTCTCCACGGCCACCCAGCCCAGGCCGTAGCGGCACTCATACTCGGAGTACCGGGCGGCATCGCGGCCTACCTGGGGAAGCATATGCCAGATAGTCGCTTGCTTGCCTGTCTCGTCTCGCAGGAAGAACTCGCGCACATCTGTGCTTCGCGGCGCGGTGGGCACATAGCTTGGGTCATGATGGGAGGTGACCGGGCCTGCGAGCACGGTCTCGTAACACAGGAACCCCAGCCCGGTGGCCTCCCAGAAGGAGCCCATCACGCCATAGACGTTGTCGTGGTTGCTGGTCATCAGGTGCAGCCACGGCCGCGGCGTGTCGGGACGACGGATGGCGAGCTGGCTGTCTACCAGGAAACCGTCGGCGTCGCGAGTGTTCTCGAAGGTCGCGTAGCGCGTCGCCAGGGCTTCCGCCTCCGCCTCTGTGAAGCCCGCGCGCGGCGAGCGGCCGGCGTTGAGATTGCGGCGCGCCCTGGCGACAAGGCGGTCGAGGTGGGCCTCCGTATGATCGCGCATTGGTTCCGCGTCCTTTCACGTTGCCGGCCGGGCGAGTATAGCAACGGTGAGGAGGAGAGACAAGACGCATGTGGGCTGGCCGCCGAGGCGCGAAGCACGCTCGACCACTGGCCTACGCACCGGCAAGATGGCCCGTTGCGGCAGATCCAAGGACCTCTCTACGTCGGGCCCCCCTGCTGAACGCATCACATCCCTTCGTTGTAGAAGACGTACAACCCATCCTTCCCCGGTGCCACGATGTCCGGGCGCCCGGTCCCCCGCAGGTCCGCCAGGGCGAACATGATCCCCAGCCCGGTCCCCTCCCGAGGCGGGCCGTAGTCTATCACCTGCTTCGAGAACGACTCCCCATTCCACTTGAAGTAGTAGATGCCTACATCGTCCTGCTCGCCCGGATCGCGGCCGCAATGGGCGCGGTAGCGCTTGCCTGTCACCAGCTCGCGCTGCCCGTCCCCGTCCATGTCCACCCACTGCATGTCATGGTATTGCGCGTTGTAGGGGTCAATGGGATGCTTCCGCCAGGTGCGCTTACCCGACCGATCCCTTTCTTGCTCCCACCAATCGAGGCCATACCCATGGGCCTGCCCGACGATCAGGTCACTGAGCCCATCTCCGTTCACATCCGCCACCAGGATGGGCACGCTGGCTGAGCCCAGCTCGAAGTCGGCGTGGAACACCCATTCCCCCGCGAATGGGTCGGCTGGCGCCTCCAGCCACCCGTTCGCCAGCACGAAGTCCCCCCGACCATCCCCGGTGATGTCCCCGAATCCCAGCCCGTGGCCCTGTGGTGTCCCGCGGATCGTGTGCTGGCGAAAGACCCCCCTGCCCTTCCCGGCGGCATCCGTCACCAGCTTGTAGACCACCAACGGTCCGTTGGGAGTGTTCGGCACGACCTCGAGCTGATCGTCGCCATCCACATCCCAGGCGCGCGTGGTCTCTACGTTCCCGCACTGGGCGATCACGTGCTCCCGCCACTCCCCTCCCTTCGGCCCCGGATTCTCCCGCCACTGCAGGGTGTTGCCCCACCAGCCCCCGGTGATGAAGTCCAGGTACCCGTCGCCATTCACATCCAGAGGGATAGTCGAGAAGTCGTCGAAGTACTCGCCCTCGGCGCGTACCTCGCCGATGAGATGCTGCTTCCTGAAGTCCGGGCCCTCGTACCAGTAGGCGCCGGAGACGATATCTGGCACGCCGTCGTTGTTGACGTCGAACACGGCCGCCGACTCATATCGTTCGTCCGCGATCAGCCTCTTCCGGAATCTCAGCGGCATCCTCCGCTCTCCTCGATGCGTTCTGCAAGACCCCGTCTGTTCCGACCGGTTCGACTGCAGATCCGCTCCCTCCTCCCCGCACAGGTTGCTGAAGGTGGCCCTCGGCCTCCGGTCGAACCCAGGCCTGCCGTGCCACCACGTTGGGAGCAGCCGACCATGGGCAACAAGGTCTGGTACTCGGGAGAAGAGATCGTCGCCGGGCCGCGCCAGCCCGGCATCGCCGAACCCTCCCACATTCACTTTCACTTCATCCCCCCTCGCCCCGCGGACCTGTGCGTCACCCTCGATCCTGTATCCGGCGAGGTCAACGCCATGGCCGGCACCGTCGGCCCACTCACCTGGAACCCGTACACGCTCTGTCTTCACATCCACCGGGTTGCGTCGCCGGATTCCTATCGCAATCTCGTCGCCACCCGCGAGTGCGTCATCGCCTTCCCCACCGAGCAGCAGATTCGCGAGACCTGGATTCTGAACATGTGGCTGCCGCGCGGCATCAGCGAGCTAGAGGTTGCTCGGCTTACTCCCCTGCCCTCCAGGCGCGTCCAACCTCCGGGCATCGCCGAATGCCCGGTCAACCTTGAGTGCAAGGTGGACTTCCACCGCGACTACTTCACTCACGGCATCTTCTTCTGCCGGGTGGTGGGCGGGAGCATAGATGAGGAGGTCCTCGCCTGGCCGCGCGAGCGCGTCATGAACCACTACCCCACCTATGAGGTGGACGATGTCGGCAATCAGTGGGGCGGCGCGGTTGAGCGCCTCGGGGTGCTCGCGGAACTCTACGACACGCCGGTCTTCCCCGTCGGGGCCAAAGAGGGCTGGTGGGCCGGCGGCATCGAGACCTGGATCGAGCAGCTCCGTGAGGAGGGCTACCTGAGTGCCGATGAGGCGAGGACCATGTCCGACTGGTACGTGGCTTTCGAATCGCTGTTCGCGGAGACCGCGTCTCCGGAGCGGGCCCACGCGCGGGCCAAGCTCACCCGGGCCTGCGAACTCATCGTCTGGGAGGAATGGGATAGCCTGCACGAGCACCTGCGCGGGAGCTGAACCGGTCCTGGGCCCCACATCTGCGGCAACGGCCTCTGTCTGTCGGAAGGGCAAGATGAACCGATATCGCTGGTTGGTGAGGTGGACGATGGTCCTGTGCGCAGCGAGCGGTGTATCATCACACGCCGCCGAGTACTATGTGAGCGCGAAGGGTGATGACGGCAACCCCGGCACGCGTTCCCGGCCCTGGAAGAGCATCGCCAAGGTGAACCGCGTGAAGCTGCGGCCTGGCGACCGCGTGTTGTTCGAGGCCGGCAGCACCTTCCCCGGCACCATTCGCCTCGATGCCGAAGACAGCGGGAGCAAGAGAGGGCGAATCGAGATCTCCTCCTATGGCAAGGGCCGCGCCACGATCAGCGGCGGCAAGGAGGCGGGGCTGGTCGCCGACGGCTGCAGCCATCTCACGGTCAGGAATCTCGTCTTCGTCGGCTCGGGCCGCAAGCAAGGAAACACCAAGGACGGAGTGTCTGCTCTGAATGGCGAGGAGATCGAGCTGGACCGTCTGGACGTCAGCGGCTTCCGGGGCTCGGGCGTGCTCGTGAGCAGCGTTCGTCGGGCCCGCGTCACGCGTGTCCACGCGCACGACAACGGAGCGGATGGCATCGCTTGCGGGGGAGAGGAAGGCCGTGTCTCCGAGGACGTCTACATCGGCCACTGCGTGGCCGAGAACAATCCGGGGGACCCCTCTCGGCTGACCAACCACAGCGGCAACGGCATTGTGGTCGGGTATGTGAGGAAGTGCCTGATCGAGTACTGCGAGGCGATGAACAACGGCTGGGACATGCCCTGGCACGGCAATGGCCCAGTGGGCATCTGGGCCTGGCACGCGGATCAGGTGACCATCCAGTTCTGCGTCGCCCACGACAACAAGACTACTGGCTATGACGGCGGCGGCTTCGACCTCGATGGCGGAGTCACCAACTCCATCCTCCAGTACAACTACTCCTACAACAACGAAGGCCCAGGTTACTTCCTCTGCCAGTACCCGACCGCGCCCGTGTGGCGGAACAACATCGTCCGCTACAACGTCAGCGTCAACGACGGCAGCAAGAACAACGTCGGCTGTGGCATCGAGGTCTACGGGGGCGACTTCCGCATCTCCGACGCCGAGGTGTACAACAACACCGTCTACAACGCGAAGGGCGGCGGTGTGGGCTTCGGTGGGCTGGCGGTTCCCGGCATCGTGTTCCGCAACAACATCTTCGTGACGGCCGGCGACATCATCCGCGGCGATCCCGGGCCGTCCCGCTTCGAGGGCAACTGCTACTGGCCGATCGGGGATCCGGGCGTCTTCCCCGGCGGCCTCAGGACCTTCGAGGAGTGGATGGCGGCCAGCGGACAGGAGACGATCGGCCGGCGCGTAGTGGGCATCTACGCCGACCCGCGGCTCACTGTCGCGGCGGGGGGCACAGGGCCTCAGCCTGTATCGCCTGAGAAGCTGGCGACGCTGAAGGCCTACCGGCTGCGCGCGGGCTCGCCCTGCATCGGCGCCGGCGTGGTGATCTCTGGCAATGGGGGGCGCGACTTCTGGGGGAACGAGGTCCCCAGGGGCAGGAAGCCATCCATCGGCGCCCATCATCCCGGTTGACCGCAGCGGTGCCGCCGAGCCTGCACACGGGGACACCGTCTGTCGGCTTGTCCATCGCGGTTGCGAGTCGAATGGGGAAGGGGTCACTCTCATGGCAACTGTGAGCTGTCGCGCCGCTTGCGAGGAAGTCCCCCTCATCTTCGACGTTGACCTCCTGGTGGTCGGCGGCGGACTCGCCGGCCTCGCGACGGCCCGCGCGGCCGCCGAGAACGGCTGGTCGGTAGCCTTGGTCGAGTCGTATACCTTCCTCGGCCACGAGCTGGCGGCCTGGCAGCGGCCCTGGGTGGGGTGGCGGGAAGAGCACGGTGGCTTGCTCCGTGAATGGCTACCTCTGGACGAGTCCGCGGCGCCTGGGGAAGGTGAGATCATCCCACTGCCTATGGACGACCTCAAGCGCGGGCTGGAGGATCGGCTGCTCTCCGTCGGCGTGAAGCTCCTCTACGCCAGCCGCCCGGTCGCGTGGCGTCAGCATGGGGACGGATGGCTGGTGGTCATCGGCAACAAGTCCGGCCGTCAGGCCGTCACCGCGCGGTACATCGTTGACGCCTCCGAGGGCGGCATCATGCGCCTCCTCGCCGGCCACCAGCGCACAGACTGCAGGCCGCACGCTCCGCGACGCATGAGCGTGCGCCGGGCCCTGGAGTTCACGGAGGTCCCGCGACAGGGGGTGACGGCCTGCGAGATCCCCGCGAGCTTGCGCATAGCCGGCGACCAGGTGACCATCTATCCGGGCGCCTTCTCCGCCGACCATGTGTACGTTGACATTCCCGTGCCTGTGGAGACACCCAGAGGACCATCGGTATGGGCCGACTGCGAAATCGAGCTGGCAGCTCGCACCAGGTCGCTGGAGGTGGCCGAACACCTGGTCCACCACAAGCCGGCCTTCGCGAAGGCCAAGCTGGGGCTTGGCTCGTTACAGGTGATGTGCGAGCAGGAGTGGGAGGCCGCGGGGTTGCTTCGGCGTGGCGGCGACTTCGCCGGCAAGATGCTCACTGGCGAATGCCCGCCAGGATGCTACATGCTCAATGCCGCGGGCGGGGAGCGAATCGAGCTGACCCAGGAGAAGACGCTCACCGCCGCCGGCCCGCCGGCGGCCTTGTACCGCGACCAGACCGACTTCTCCGTGCACTGGGCCGGC
>Ga0315314_1003704_pt1 | contig 11780 bp, 6 predicted proteins | sample TDP9_MG_FD_203631 | JGI IMG/M metagenome (GOLD analysis project Ga0315314, IMG submission 203631) | Freshwater sediment microbial communities from Lake Towuti, South Sulawesi, Indonesia - TDP9 | ecosystem: Environmental > Aquatic > Freshwater > Lake > Sediment | place: Indonesia: South Sulawesi...
GATCTCTGCGATTGTGAAGCAGTCGTGGACCTCCGCGAACTGGATCGCCTTGGGGGTCGCTCCTGCCATCTTGTAGGCCTGGTCAGCAGCGCGCCGTGTCGCCTCCAAGGTCGTGATCGAGGGGCGGTCGTGGAGGGCGAGCCAGTCCGTCGCCGTCCCCACACCCTCGACCCAGATGGGCGCATCCGTGAACTCCTTGGCCCGCGCTTCCGAGGTGAGCAGCACGGCCGACGCGCCGTCCGAGGTCGGGCAACAGTCGAACAGGTTCAGAGGCCAGGCGACCATCGGGGCCTTGAGCGCTTTGTCGAGCTCGATGGCGCTCTGAAAGTGCGCCTTGGGATTCATGGCACCATTCGCGTGGTTCTTGACGGCGACCTGCGAGAGGTGCTCCTTGGTCGTCCCGAACTCCTTCATGTGGCGCGTCGCAATGAGGGCGTAGACGCCGGGGAAGGTGGTCCCGGCAAGCCGCTCGTACTCGGTATCGCCCGAGACTCCGAGCCAATACTTCTGCTTCGACCCCGAGGCATCGGTCATCTTCTCGACGCCCGCGGCCATCACGACATCAGCCAGGCCCGCTCGGATCGCCTGGACTGCCGCCACGAAGGCAAAGCCGCTTGAAGCGCAGGCGTTCTCCACCCGATAGGCTTGGATGTGCGGAAGGCCGACATACTCCACCATCAGGCCGGCCATGTTGCCGAGCTGAAACCCGCCGCATCCGAGATTGCCGATGTACGCGGCTTGAATCGCCTTGGGCTCGAAGTTGCGCTCGACGCTTGAGCGCATGTCGAGGTAAGCGTCGAGGAAGAGCTCCTTGATCCCTTTGGAGGGGAACTCGCCATACTTACTCTGGCCCGCGCCCACCACCGCGACGCGCCCCATGCCCCAGCCGCCACCTGCCACCCGTTCGCACCCCAATCCGTCTATATAACGCTGCCGTGGAGCCAGAGGCCCGCGTCGCGAGCCCCGAAAAGCCGCTGCGGAGCACGCAATGACCGTGGTACGGTGCAGGCCCGCAGAGAGACGTCAACCACGGATGACCGCGCGCGATCCCGCGCCGCCGATGCCACCGCTGGAATCGCCTGCCGAAATGCGCGATGGCCAACGCGAGACCCGCCGGGGTTCTGAAACGCAGCGATGGCATGCCAGCTTGTCGCAGCGCCGATGTCGAAACCCATTTAACCCCCCATTCGTATCGCGCGCTCCCAGCCCTCAACTGGTGGGGGTCGCTAGTGCCCGCTGGCAAGCAGATCTTTGTCGAGCCTCTCAGACACACCCCGATGGAGCAGCAGCGCGTCGAGATCGTCGAGCGCAAAGGGCTCGGCCATCCCGACAGCGTGGCCGATGGGCTCGCCGAGAGCGTCAGCCGGGCCCTGTGCAAGATGTACCTCAAGCGTTACAACCGGATCCTCCACCACAACACCGACGAGGGTCAGATCGTCGGAGGCCAGTCCGCCCCGAAGTTCGGCGGCGGCGCTGTGCTTGAGCCGATCTACATCCTGCTCGTCGGGCGCGCGACGACGGAGGTCAACGGCGAACGGCTCCCCTATCGGACGATCGCCCTCGATGCAGCCCACGACTACCTGACAAAGAACTTCTCCAACCTGGATGTCGACATGGATGTCATCCTCGACTGCAAGATCAGCCAGGGCAGCGTCGATCTCCGCGGCGTCTATGAGACCCAGAAGATGCTCGCCAACGACACGTCCTTCGGGGTCAGCTACGCCCCGCTGTCCGAGACCGAGCGGATCGTCCTGGAGACGGAGCGGCTCATCAACGGGAAGCTCAAGAAGAAGCTGCCCGAAGTAGGGGAGGACATCAAAGTCATGGCATGCCGCCGCGCGGACAACATCGGCCTGACGATCGCGGCGGCGATGGTCTCAGGGAAGATCCCCGACAAGAACCATTATGCGAGCGTCGTCGACCAGCTCCGCTCCGAAGTGCACGACCACTGCGTGAAGCTCACCAACCGCAACCTGACGATCGACATCAACACGGCCGACAACCAGAAGGCGGGCATCTACTACCTGACCGTCACCGGCCTGTCCATGGAGAACGGCGATGACGGGTCGGTGGGACGGGGGAACCGCGTCAACGGCCTGATCACCCCCTATCGACCGATGAGCCTGGAGGCCGCGGCGGGCAAGAACCCGGTCACCCATGTGGGCAAGCTCTACAACATCCTCTCAAACCTCATTGCGAACGACATCGCAGAGCTCGGCAAGGGGGACATCGTGGAGGTCCATGTGCGGATCCTCTCCCAGATCGGCAAGCCGATCGATCAGCCCCAGGCCGCAAGCGCCCAGGTGATCTACGCCAACAACGTGAACCCTGCGCGCTACCAGAAGGAGATCGAGGGGCTCGTCGCCGATCGGCTGGACCGGATCAACGACATCACGATGAAGATCGTCAACGGCGAGGTCAACGTCTTCTAGCGCGCGCCTCACCGAGGTGCTCCACGCGCCAGCGGGCTTCTCGTCCCTCGGCGCGGAGCTCTTCCAGCTCACGGATCGCCATCTGGACATCGGCCTCGCACCCCACCAAGGCAACCTGCAGGCCTCGCTGGACCGCTGAGATGGCCGATTGAACAGGAGCATGAACGAGCGCGTCCGGCCATCCTGCAGCCTCGAGGGCCGTCGCCCCCCACGGGTCCAGGCCTCCCGCGACATCGACGCGTGCGGACCGAAGACGCGTGCGGACTGACGGGCCGAGCCGGCGGGCCCCCCCGCGGAAGGCGGGTGGGAGTTCGAGCAGCAGGATCGCTCCCGGCTTCAGGTCCACAATCCCTTCCAGCGATCCTACGCGGACCGCCTCGCCTCGCTCGGCTGCACCCAGTGCCACACCGCGAGATGGGGCGACGGTTCTGGGATGCGCGGTGAGCCGCCCTCGCTCCATCCGCAGGCCGACCGAGTCGCCGGGCTCGATCGAGCCTGCCGCATAGGCCTCTGTCTCCGCGATGACAGGCAGCAGCGCCGTCGTAGCGACGACGAACTCCCGGAGCTCTTCGAACCGGCGGTGGAGGTACTCGATCCCTTCGCTGGTGAGCCGCAGCTGGCCCCGACCACCTGCGAGAAGCCCGCGCCGCCTCAGTTCGTGGAGGTATTGGGACACTGCCTGGGGAGTGATCTCCAGCCGTTCCGCGAGTTCCCGCTGCCTCAGGCGCGGCGCCCGGGAGAGCTCCAACAGCAGCAGGAACTCGGTGGAGGCCCGAAGGTCGCGCAGCAACCGCATGGTCTCGCCCTCCGCGCTAGCCACCTGAGGGGGCCGCAGTCGGTATCAGCCTTTGCAGGAGCGCCACGAGTTCGTCGCCGCTCCCAGCCCGATGCGCGTTCGCACGGAGCGCCGACAGGATTGGCGCACCAGCGCCGCCGGTGTGATCGGTCAGCGGCGCGAGGCCCCGGGGTTCCCAGAGGATGACCGACCCTGTGGCGGCATACTCGGCGGCTCGGTGGAGGTTCTGGAGATTGCCGGGCCCGACAGGCACCGGGGCGACGATCACCGCGGCCGCTTCTTGGAGCCGCCTCTGGAGCGCGGCATCCGCCTCGGCTGAGATCGGGGCGAAGGGGGCCTCCGTGATCGCAGGGAGGTTCAGGGCTTCCGCGGCCTCGAGATCCGCATCGAGGAGGTTGAGCACGCCTGTGCTGACCCGGTAGCCCGCGCCGACGAGCAGGCGGAAGAGGCTCGCTGCCGTCCCGCCCCCGCCGATGACGTGCACGAGCGGGGCTCCAGGTGCCGGCGACTCAGGAAGGCCGTGGAGCGGCAGGACGAACGGACGCTGGGTGATGGGGTGGCGGCGGACGCGGACGGGCGTCCCGTAGGCCTGGGCGATCGCCGTCGGGGTGAGGACCTCCTCGCAGGTCCCCCGTGCGATCAACCTTCCCCGATGGAGCAGGAGGAGCTCCTCGCAGTAGTGTGCTGCGAGGTTGAGATCGTGGAACACGGCAAGCACGCCCAGCCCTGCCTCCTTGCGCCTGCGGTCGACCAGATCGAGGAGCGCCAGCTGCGCGCCGATGTCAAGATGCGCCGTAGGCTCATCCAGGAACAGATAGCGGGGGGTCTGGGCGAGCGCTCGGGCGATGAGGACGCGCTGGAATTCCCCGCCGGAGAGGGTCGTGATGGCCCGGCCCGCGAACGGCTCAATCTCGGCTTCCTCCATGGCTGCCCGGATGGCCTCCCAATCCTCCCCGCGGGTGCGTCCCCAGGCGTCGAAGTAGGGGCGCCGGCCCAAGGCGACGAAGTCCGAGACCCGGAAGGGGAAGTCCCGCCCCACCTGCTGGGGCACTACGGCGATGGCGCGGGCCACCTCGGCGCGGGGAAGGGCGTCAAGCGCCTCTCCATCGAGCTCGATGCGACCAGCGCTTCGCGGCCAGGCGCCCAGGATCGCGCGGAGCAGCGTCGTCTTGCCGCTGCCGTTCGGACCCACCAGACCGACGAACCTCCCGGGGGCGAGTTCGAACGCGATCTCTTCCAGGAAGGGGCTGCCCCCGACAGGGGCCTCGAGGCCCTCCACGACCAACGTCAGTGGAATTCGCCTCCGAAGGCCTTCGACCGCACCAGCAGGAAGAGGAAGAAAGGCGTGCCGGCCAGCGCTGTGATAATCCCGACCGGAATCTCCACGCCTGAGAGAACGGTCCGCGCGATGAGGTCGCAGAGGACCAGAAAGCTCGCCCCTCCCAGGACCGAGGCGGGGAGTAGAAGCCGATGCAGAGGCCCCAGAACGAGCCGCAGCATGTGGGGGATGATGAGGCCGACAAACCCGATGATCCCCACGAAAGACGCGCCCACGGCGGTCACGAGCGTGCTGACGAGCAGGAAGTGGCGCTTCCTGCGCTCAACCTCCACCCCGAGGAAGAGCGCCTGTTCGTCCCCCAAGCTGAGCGCATCGAGATCGCGCGCCCACAGGATCAGGACGAGCGCGCCGATCGCCACGGCGGGGACGACGAAGCCCACCGCGGTCCACGAGCTCTGGATGCCACCCATCAGCCAGAGGAAGATCGAGGCTCGCTGCTGCGGGGAGAGGTAGATCACGAGCGCGGTGAGGGCGGAAGCCAAGGCGCTCATGGCCAGGCCCGCAAGGAGCAGCGTCGTCAGGGGGAGGCCCGTGCCTGTCCGCGCCAGGCGATAGACGAGTCCGACGATCCCGAGCGCGGCGAGGAACGCGGCGAGGGACATGAGCCCATAGCCGAGCTCCGGAAGCTCGAGGACGAACGACCCGATGGCGAGCTCGGTCACATTCCACCCCGCGACCAACACGATGGTCGCGCCGAGGGTCGCGCCGCTCGAGATCCCCACGATGTAGGGGTCCGCGAGCGGGTTCTTGAAGAGCCCCTGCATCGACACGCCCGCGGCCGCCAGCCCACCGCCCACTGCGGCGGCGAGGAGCACACGCGGCAGGCGGAGCGTCCAGACGATCGTCTCCTCGGCGCTCGTCCAGGTGACGGGCGTGAGCCCCTCGAGCCCCGGCAGATGATGCAGGAGGATCGAGAAGACGGTCGCAACCGGAATGTGGACCGGGCCCAGGGCGACCCCGAAGAGCAAGACGACGATGAGCAGCCCTGCCAGCCCGAGGAGGATCCAGCGGGCAGGGATAGCTCTCAGTCGCTCACGGAGCGGCATAGGCCTCAGGATGGAGCCACTGGGCGAGGATCTCCAGGCCCATGACGAGCCTGGGGCCTGGTCGGTCGAAGAGGTTCTGGTCCGTGATCCGATAGACGCGTCCCTCCTTGACGGCCGTGAGCTGTCCCCAGAAGGGGTCGGAGGCGAACGTGGTCTCGTCCACCATCGCGTAGGCGGCGAGGATAATCACTTCAGGATCAGAGGCCGTGATGTTCTCCGCGCTGAAGATAAACCAGCCGGAGATCTCTGAGGCGATATTCGTCCCCCCGGCCTCGCGGATGAACTCGTCAATGAACGTGCCGCTGCCAGCCGTCCAGTAGCCGCCGAAGGTATCCATGAGGTAGAAAGTCCGAGGAAAGGAAGTCACATTGGCGAGCGTGCGGGTCACGTTCTCCCAGCCTGCGGTGAAGTTCTCCGCAAGGCGCTGGGCCGCCACCTGCGCCCCCACTGCCCGGCCAGCAAGGAAGATGTTCTCGACAATGCCGCTCAAGTTCTTCGGCTCCAGGACGAGTGTCGGCAGTCCGAGATCCTCCAGCTGGGTGCGCTGTGCCGGACTTGTGATGCCCGCCGCGAAGATGAGGTCAGGCTCGAGGGTGACGATGAGCTCAGTGTCGAGGTAGCCGAGCGAGACTACGACTGGAATCTCCGAGGCCTCGGGCGGATAGTCGCTGAACGGCGCTGTTCCCACGACACGGCCCCCGACGCCCAGGGCGAAGAGGAGCTCGGTGTTGCTCGGGGCTAACGAGATGAGACGTTCCGCGGGACGATCGAGGACCAGCTCGCGCCCGCCGTCGTCCACCAAGCGCAATTTGACCGTGATCGTGAGGTTCAGTTCCGCGGTGCCGTTCGCGTTTGTGAGCGTGAGCGCTGCGTAGTAGCTTCCTCCCGAAGCGGGTGGGGTCCCGCTCAGCCGGCCCGACGTCGGCTCCACCGAGAGCCAGGATGCATTGGTCTGGAGGGTCCAGAAACCAGCCTGCGTCGCGTTCGGGACGTAGCTGAAGGGCTCGCCCTCGTAGGCGATGCTTGACGAGAGCCCGCCGACTTCGGGCGGCTTCTCCGAGAGCTCGGCGATGGCCCACCATGCGGCGGCGATGCCAGCAACGGTGAGGAGCGCGGCGACGGCCAGGACGAGCGGGCGGCGGGGACGCGGCTCCGCAGGCGCGGACATGGAAACCAACCTGACTTGACTTCTGTCAAGTTGATTTTACTATATGAAGCCGCTGGTGCGCGGCGACCTGAGCCGGCTAGGGGGACTCCCTGCGCTTCGCCGTGCCTTCCCTGGCGACGAGCTCGGCCTCCCGCCGCTTGAGCTCTGCTCCGATGGCCTGGAGCTCGTCTTGATAGGCCTGGATCCGCCCCCACTCCTCCTCAAGGCGGCGCTCATCCGCCCGCAGGACATCCTCTCGTTGGGCGAGCTTGACGAACGCGGCGTCGAGCTCCGCCTTGCGGCCCTCCAACTGTGCCGCGAGCTGGGGATCGACCGACGGACCCGGAGCGGGCGCCCGTTGGGCTTTGGCGAGCTCTTCCCAGGCGTCCGCGATCTCCGCCCGCTCAAGCTCGACCTCCTTCAGGTGGGCGGCGAGCGTCTTTTCCTTGGTTTCGACGTCGCGCTCCCGGAAGCGGAGCTCCTCCTCAATCTTCTGATACTGGTCATCGCGGCGGATGAGCTCCTCTTCGCTCGGTGCGCGAGCGAGCGGCCGGGCGAGAAGTTCCTCGCGTAGTCTTGCGACCCGCTGCTCCACCTCCTGCTCGACAAGGCCGCGGGCCGCCACGATCTCGGATTTCCACGTCTCGAGCTCCGCCTGGACGCTGTCGAGGTCTCGCTTCCGTCCCTCGAGCACGGCCTCATGCTTCGCGAGTGAGGTCGACCGTTCGTCCATCTCCCGCTCGGCCGCCTCGAGGTCTCGGCGGCGCCGCGCGATCTCCTCCTCCCACGCCTGGAGATCCCGCCTGAGCTCATCGATCTCGTCGCGCGTTCGGGCCGCGGCCCCCGCCACGCCGAGCTGCTCCTCACGCTTGGCGAGCCCCCGCTCGACCTCGTTGAGGCGCTCCCGCTCCTTGACCAGTTCGGTCTCGCCCTCTTCGATCAGCCGGCCCCGTTCCTGGAGCTCCTGCTCCAGCGACGCGAGGGCGGCCTCGCGCTCCTTCAGGTGCTCGGCCTCCGCACGAATCGGACCTCGCTCCTCCTCGATGCCGGCCCTTGCCCGCTCCTGCGCCTCCTGTGCTTCCAGGCGGAGGGTTGCCAGCTGTTCGCGTTCTGCTGCGAGGACATCGCGGTCGCGCTCGAGCGCCTCCGCTTGGAGCCGGAGCTCCTCGGCCCTGGCCGAGGCCTCGGTGACCTGGTGTGACTGCGTCTCGATGAGCTTGACCTGAGCGGCGATCCTTGCGGCATTCTCCTCCTGGGCGGCCTCCCGGACTTGGATAGCTGTGGAACGGCCCTCCAGATCAGCCTCGCGGCGCGCGAAATCGGCGGCAAGCGCGGAGAGTCGCGAACCCTCACTGAGAATCTCTGCCTGGCGTGCGGCAAGCTCGCGCTCCACCTGTTCGGCGTTCTGGCGGCTTGCCCGGACGGCTCCGATCTCGACTTCGAGCTGCCGGCGCTCTTGCTGGAGCCCCGCCCGTTCGGCCTCGAAGGTCTGACGCTCGGTTGCAAGCGCGGCTTTGGCCTCCTCCTCAAGGGCCTCGATGGCCTCGCGCTGCTTGGCCATCTCCGCGGCTGCCGCCTCTTGCTCACTCGCTTGGACGCGCAGCTCTTCTGCGCGGGCGTTGGCGAGCCTGGTGCGCTCCTCCACCTCCAGGAGGTGCTGGTGGAGCTGGGCCTCTTTCGTGACCAGTAACGCCTCCCGCTCGCTGAGCTGTTGGGCTGCGACAGCGGACGGACGCAGCTGGGCTTCGAGCGAGGCCCGCTCCTGCGCCAATGCGATGGCCTGCTGCTCGATCTCGGCCCGCTGAGCGGCCAACGCCGACTGAGCATCGGCAGCCTCGCGGGCCGCCTGTTGTGCGGCGCTCTCGAGGTCGCGTTCCCTGGCCTCGAACGCCTCGCCCAGCTTTCGAAGGGATTCTTCGCGCTCCGCGAGCGCGGCCCTGAGGCGCTCGCCCTCGGACTGCTGCTGGGCAAGCCGCTCGGCCTGTGCGCTCAAGGTCGCCTCCAGGTCGCCGAGTTCCCGATGGCGTTTCAGGAGGCCCTGCTCGAACTCGCTCGTGCCTTTCCGCAGCTCTTCGAGCTCGGTGCGCTCGCGCTCCAGGGCTCCGCGTTCCGCCTCAAGTGAGGACCGGAGCTCTGCAGCCGCGCGGCCCACCTCTGAGGTGGTCTCCTCACGCGTGCGCAGGCCCTCGGCCTGGGAGGCGAGCTCAGCCTCCCGGGCTGCTAGGGCTTCCTCCCGCGTCCTCAGGGAGTCCTCGCGCCGGTCCGCCTCTTGCTTCCAAACCGCGAGTTCGGTCCCGAGCCGCTCGAGCTCCTCCTGACGCCGCAGCCGCTCCTGCTCTTCAGCAGCACGGGCGCGATCGGCAGCTTCGAGCTCCTTCCGGAGCCGGGCCACCTGCTCCTGCGCTTCCTCGATCGCGGCGCTCTGCTGACGGAGCCGAGCCTCGCGCTCGGCGACGGCCGCCCGCAGCCCTTGAAGCGTGTCCGCGGCCTCCCGAAGCCGCTGCTCCTCTCCGCTCACTGCAACGCTCGTCGCCCGAAGCGACGCTGTGCGTTCGGCAAGCTCCTGCTCCCGGGCCTCGAGGCTGGTGCGGAGCCGCGAGACCTCGAGATCCTTTGCCGCGAGCTCATCGGACTTGGTGTTCAGCACACCTTCGAGCTCCTCCAGCTCACGGCCCCGCCGCTCCAGCCCCGCCTGCTGGTGAGCGACCGCAGCGAGCTGGGCCTCGAGAGAGCCTTGGGCCTTCCGGGCATCCTCCGCCATCTTGGCCTCGGCCTGCTCGATCGCTTCGCGCTGCAGCCGAAGGGCTGCGGCAAGCTCGTCGAGCTCGCGCGTCCGGGCGGCTACGGTCGCCTCAAACGCCGTGCGGGCCGAGGAGAGCTCGGCCTGCTCCGCCGCGGCTCGAGAGAGCTCCGCCCGAGCTTCCTGGACCTTGTGCTCCGCCTCCGTCCTCGCAGCCGCAGCGGCCTCCTCGGAGATTGTGAGCTCCTGGCGACGCCGCTCGGAGGCCGCGCGTCCCTCAGCCTGCTCGGTTGCGAATTGGGCATGGGCGACGCTGAGCCGCTCCTCCTCCAGCCGGAGGCGCTCCTCCTGCAGCGCGAGGGTCTGCTCGCGCTCGGAGATGGTGGCCTCGGAGCGCGCAGCCCCTGTTTCCAGCGTGTGGAGCCGGGAGGCCACGACGGTTTCGCGCTCTTTCAACCGGGCCTCCCGAGCAGCGAGGTCCGCCTGGAGATGGTCGAGCTCGGTGGCACGCTGCATCTGCTCTCGGCCCAACGTGTCCGCAGTCCTGGTGCGCTCCTCCGCAGCCCGCTCCTTGGCCTCCAGGGTGCCCCGGCGCTCCTCCAGGCTCCTGCGAAGCTCTTCGAGGTTCTTCGAGAGCGCTGCGAGCGACCCTTCGGATTCCGCCACCGCCTGCTCGCGCTGGCCGAGGTCGGTTCTGATCCGTTCTCCGAACTGCTTGGCCGACGCTTCAAGGACCGCCACTTCGCCCTCGCGTTTCTCGAGAGCTGCGCGCGCTGCCCTCAGGACATCCTGTTCGTGCTTGAGGGCCGTCTGGGCTTCGAAGAGGCGTCGCTCGCGCCCCTTGACGTCGTCGATGGCGGCCTTCGAGAAGCCCTCCTGCTCGCTGAGCTTGAGGGCGCGGAAGTCAAGCTGGCGCTGACGCTCCTCGACGCTCCGGAGGAGCCCCTGGACGCTCTCCTGGGCCTGGCGAACACGCGCCGATTCGGCCTCGAGCTGCCGGCGCTGGTCGGCGACCTCGGAGAGGATCTGCTCGTTCCGGAGCGCGACGAGCCGGTCGAGCTGCTGGTAGCGGGCCTCGATGTCCCGCTCCATGCCCTCGAGGTTGGTCCGCTTGGTCTCAAGCACCTGGAGGTCCTTCGCGAGCTTCGCCCGGACCTTCGCGGTGAGCTCTGCCTCCTCCTTGGTGAGGCTGATCCGGAAGCGCTCGAGATCCTTGCGGGTCGCCCGGACCTTCACGAGCGTCTCTCGGATCTCCACGCGGTCCTTCTCGAGGAGCTTGCGCTCCTCCTCGAGCTTCGCCAGGCGGCCGGAGAGCTCCGCCCTCTCCTCCGCCAACCGCGTCCGGTCCTCGTCGAGCTTGGCGAGGCCTAGGATGAACTCGTCGTACTTGAGATCGTCCACCCGCTTGACCTCGAGTTGCGCGGCGGCTTCCGCCGCGCTCTCGGGGATCTCCTCGAGCGGGAGGAGCTCGAGCTCGCGCTCGAGGCTCTGGAGCTTGGCGGGCTCCAGCGTCGAGGCCTTCAGGGAGAACAGGGCGATCCCCCGGTTGATCGCGACGTGGTCCCGGAGCGCCTGGAGGAGCCGGACGACGCTGACGAACTTGTTGTTCGTGATGACGTACTCAAGCGAGTCGAAGAGGAAGATCTGGCCGCCGCCTCGCAGGAAGTCACCGACAATGAGCGAGAGCCGCTCAAGGTCGCGCGGCCCGACGGCCTCATCGCTCATGGCGTTCGTTAGCCAGTAGACCGGAACCTCGCGGAGGTCGATCTGGCGTCTGAGATTGCTCGGATAGGTCCGGGAGACGATGAGCCCCTTCAGCCCGCTCCGGATCGCCCGGAGGAACAGGGCATAGGCATGCGCGGGCCGTTCCTCCTCGATGAGATAGGAGACCGATGGCTCCAGCCCCAGTTGGCTCGCGAGTCCTGGGGGGACGCCCCCGGGCTCGGCCGAGGGAGCGGGGGGCCGCGGCGGAGGGGAGGGCGGAGCCTCCTTGGCGATGGTCTCCCGTGCCTTCTCTCGCAGTCCCATGGACCCGCCCCTAGACCCCGAGCCTGTTGAGGATCTTCTCGTAGAGCGTGAAGTGCTCGGACTTGGCGAACTGCTCGATCGCCTCCGGAGGAAGCTGGCCGAGGAGCTGGTCGAGCACCGGAAGGAGCGTCTTGAGTTCGCCATCGACCGTCCGAGCTTCGGCGATGAGGGCATCGAGCTCAGTCCGCTCGCGGCCCAGCTGAGTGATGCGGGCCTCCAGCGCGGCGATCTCGGCATCGAGGTCCTCGATCG
>Ga0315314_1003705_pt1 | contig 11778 bp, 11 predicted proteins | sample TDP9_MG_FD_203631 | JGI IMG/M metagenome (GOLD analysis project Ga0315314, IMG submission 203631) | Freshwater sediment microbial communities from Lake Towuti, South Sulawesi, Indonesia - TDP9 | ecosystem: Environmental > Aquatic > Freshwater > Lake > Sediment | place: Indonesia: South Sulawesi...
CCTGAGTTTATTGTTAGGCGCAATGAGAATTTTACAAAGTTATATAAATTCTTCAGAAATTATGAAGACTTTTTTGTACTTCCTAGGTGGGAAACTGATGCTCAGCCCTCTTGGTTTGCCTTTCCCCTAACATTACGAGAGAGGGCTCCGTTCAGTCGTCAAGAGATCATAAAGTGGTATGAAAAATGCAATATTGAAACAAGACTTCTATTTGCAGGGAATATAGTTCGACACCCCGCCTATGAGGACCTCCCTTTCAGGGTCGTAGGAAGTTTGAAAAACGCCGACAAAATCATGAAAGATTCCTTCTTTCTTGGGGTTTATCCCGGCATTGATGAGGAAAAAATGAATTATATCATTAAGAAAACAGATGAGTTTTTAACGAATTTACCATGAGGCAATGTATTTGGCTAAGAGGTTACTACATTTACTGCTTAACTGCCTAAGACAACAAACAAAAGTGGTCGAAAACAACAGCTCCATACAAGGAGAGAGTGTCTCGATTAAAAAACTCCATCAGACTTAGCTACAGGATTGAGGTCTTGAAAATTTCATGAAAAAAGTTTGAAGGAAAATCTGAAATGAAGCGCGTGTTGATAACAGGCGGGTTAGGCTTCATCGGTAGTAATTTAGCTGAAGATTTAGTGAACAAGGATTATCAAGTTATTCTTATATCAAGAAGCGATCGTAAACTAAAGAGTATTGCAAGCATTATGGATAAAGTTAAGCTTGAATACGGAGAGGTTACTGATTTTAACTGGCTGGGAGAAACAATTTTGAAGCACCAGCCGAACGTTATATTCCATTTGGCTGGTCAATTAACTTCCTACGAGTCATTCGAAAAACCATTATATGATGTTGATGTCAATTCAAAATCCACAATTGCTTTACTGGAGGCTATCCGAAGGTTAAAAAAGCCTTGCCGATTCATTTTAGGCAGCACTTTTTGGGTTGTTGGAAGACCGAAAAGCCTTCCGATCAACGAGGAAACGCCCTGTCAGCCCTTAAACATTTACGCAGCCGATCGGCTAGCAAGCGAAAATTACTGTAAAATCTACAATATAGTGTATGATATAGATACACTCGTGATGAGGCTCACAAACACATTCGGAATCAAAGAACAATATGACAATCCCAGGAAAGCAGCGCTAAATTATTTAATCTACAAGGGGTACAAGGGTCAGCCTATAACTATTTATGATAAAGGAAAATTCTTCAGAGATTACATTTACGTCTCAGACGTAGTTTGCGCAGCAGAAACCATTATTGAGGAAGGCAAGGCTGGAGAATGTTATTTTGTCGGTACGGGAGTAAAGACATGGTTTTATGAGATCGGTCAATGGATTGAAGAGTTAACCAATGGAAAGATCGTTTATGTTAAATCTCCCGACTTTCATAACCGAATCAATGTCGGGAACATTATCATAGACAACACTAAAATTAGAAGCTTGGGCTGGAATTGGAAAGTCTCCGTAAAAGAGGGAATCAGGAAAACTCTGGAATACTATAAAGAAATAGATGCTTAAAAACATAAAAGTCTTTATGGTGGATATGAAACTAGATTTGACCTCTAACCCTAATCAGTCACCTGTAAAAGAAGATATTACCTTGAGAAAATTAAAGGGATGAATAAATGATGAAAGGAATAATCTTGCATGGCGGTTATGGCACTCGCCTCCGCCCATTGACCCACACAGGCCCAAAGCAACTCATCCCCGTTGCTAACAAACCTATATCACAATACGTTTTAGAAGACCTAATAGAAGCCGGAGTGAACGAAATAACCATCGCATTGGGCAACACATACTCAGAAAAAGTGAAAGAACACTACGGTGATGGAAGCAAATTCGGCGCAAAAATCACCTACATTCATCAAGGTGAACCCAAAGGCATAGCCCACGCCATCGGGCTATGCGAGCAACATGTGCAAAACGAGTCCTTCGTTGTCTATTTAGGAGACAACCTCCTCAAAGGCGGCATGAAAGATTTCGCCGAAACCTTCAAAGCCTCAAACTACGACGCCATGATACTGTTATGTGAGGTGGAGAACCCCCAACGCTTCGGCGTAGCAAAACTCAACGGAAAAGGAAAACTCACAGCCCTAATGGAGAAACCCAAACAGCCACCGAGCAACTACGCCCTCACGGGCATCTACTTCTTCAAACCAATAATCTTTGACATGATTAGAAAACTAAAGCCGTCTTGGCGAGGAGAACTCGAAATAACAGAAGCTATTCAACTTCTCCTCGAAAACGGCTACGACGTAGGCTACCAAATCGTCAAAGGATGGTGGAAAGACACAGGTGCACCAGAAGACATACTAGAAGCCAACAGGCTAATCCTAGACGAAATAAAAACAGAAATCAAAGGAAAAATCCAAAACCACACATCCATACAGGGAAGGGTTTCCATAGGAAGAAACACCACTATAAAACACGGAGCCGTCATCCGCGGACCCGCCATAATAGGAAATAATTCAACCATAGAAAACGACGTATATATAGGACCGTACACAAGCATCGGCAGCAACACCACAATAAACCGAGGAGAAATCGAAAACTCCATCATCATGGACAACTGCCACGTCGACATCGACGACCGAATAACAGACAGCCTCATCGGACCAAACTCAACCATAACATCAAACAAAAACACCAAACCAAAAGCCAGAAGATTCCTCATAGGCGAACAATCAAAAATAACCCTATAATAAAAGTGAAACTCATCATGCAAAAATTAATTCAAGGGATCGAAATCCGAAAACTCGACAAGCAAGCCGATGAAAGAGGCTTCCTCTGCGAAATACTAAGAAAAGACTGGAACCTCTACGAAGAATTCGCCATGGCATACTTCTCCACAACGTACCCAGGCGTCGTAAGGGCATGGCATCGCCACCCCAAGACCAAACAAATAGACAACACGTGCATAATACAGGGAATGGCAAAAATAGTAGTCTACGACGACCGAAAAAACTCGCCCACAAAAGGAACGATCAACGAATTCATGTTAGGCGAAGACAACATGACCCTCCTAAAAATACCGGGTGAATGCTGGCACGGCTTCAAAGCATTAGGAACTAAACCAGTCATCCTCCTAAACCTCCCCAGCAAACTGTACAACTACGAAAAACCAGACGAAGAACGCCTTCCGCCAGACACAGACAAAATCCCTTATGACTGGAAACTCACCCCATGGTTAAAACACGGGTGACCGCTCATTGAAACTCTTAGTGACAGGCGGCCTCGGATTCATCGGGAGCAACTTCATACAACATATGCTCATTAAATACGACGACGTCCAAATAACAAACATAGACAAACTTTCCATTGGCTCCAACCCCGCAAACCTGAAAGACGTTGAAACAGAATCCAGATACAACTTCGTGAAGGGAGACATCGCCGACCGAAAGCTTATCGAAAAACTGGCGAAAGAAACAGACGCAATAGTCAACATCGCAGCCGAAACCCATGTCGACAGAAGCATTTCTGAGCCTTGGCCCTTCATCAGCAGCAACACGATAGGCGCAGTTGCCTTATTTGAGACTGCTCAGAAACATGGAAAACGCGCTTTACACGTGTCAACAGACGAAATCTATGGAGACATAATGCAAGGCTCATTCAAAGAAAATGACAAACCCACACCATCTTCACCGTACTCTGCAAGCAAAGCCGCTGCAGACCTATTTGCACTTGCTTACCATAGAACCTATGGGTCAAACATACTCATAGCAAGATGCACGAACAATTTTGGTCCTTTTCAATTTCCTGAAAAACTTATTCCCAAAACCATAATCAGAACTCTTCTAGACTTGCCTGTTCCTGTCTATGGCAAAGGTCAAAACATAAGAGACTGGGTATATGTCCAAGACTTTTGTGAAGCGTTAGACGTGCTCCTCAATAAGGGAAAAAGCGGAGAAATCTACAATGTCTCAACCGGCAACGAACTATCAAACATCGACATCGTGAAAAAAATATTAACCCTAATTGGCAAACCTGAAACTGCGATAGCCTTTGTCGAAGATAGACCCGGCCACGACCTACGGTACAGTTTAGATTCATCAAAGATCAGAAGTGAATTAAGTTGGAGCCCCAAACATGGCTTTCAAGAAGCGCTAGAAACAACGGTTAAATGGTACATGAACAATGAGTGGTGGTGGAGACCTTTAGCAAACGAACAAGTTCTTCATCCAACTCCTTGGAAGCTAAAGTGGTAATCATTGAAGCTTCTTGTGACAGGCGCAAGCGGACTGCTAGGCCATAAGACAGCTCAACTAGCTTTAAAGAAAGGCGATGAGGTTCACTCAGCGTACAAAGAGCACACCACAACTTTGGGAAACCCAATCAAGCTCGATTTAACTGACCTACGACAGGTTTCTGAAACGATTATGAAACTTAGACCTGACGCAATAATTCATACTGCAGCTTACACAGAAGTTGACGGCTGCGAAATCAACCGAGACATAGCTTGGAAAGTGAACGTGGAAGCAACCAAACAAATAGCGACAGCATCCGCCAGCATAAACTCCCACCTAACCTACGTATCCACCGACTATGTTTTCGACGGCGAAAAGGGACTCTACACGGAAGAAGACCACCCCAACCCAATAAGCTACTACGGTTACACAAAACTAAAGGGCGAAGAATTAATCAAAGAACAGGCTAAGGAATGGTGCATAGCAAGAGCAAGCGTCATCTATGGCTGGAACCCAACTCAAAAACTTAACTTCGCCACATGGCTAATAAACAACCTAAACCAAGGAAAAGAGGTTAAAGTTCTCATAGACCAACACGTCTCGCCCACACTAAACACAAACCTAGCCGAAATGCTCCTAGAAATCGCAGAAAAAAAATTAACCGGGATTCTCCACACAGCAGGAGCCTCGCGAGTCAGCAGATATGAATTCGCCCTGAAGTTAGCTGAAGTTTTCAACCTTAGTAAAGGTGCTATTAAGCCAGCTAAAACAAATCAAATGCAATGGAGAGCCAAAAGACCCAAAGACTCGTCACTAAATGTAAGTAAAGTCAACACTATATTAGACACTAAACCCCTCAAAGTTAATCAAGCCTTAGAGATGATGAAAAAAGAAAAATAGACAACAACTCACAGCTCTTAACATGTTTCACTTGTGTATGCTCTATTTCCTTGAACCATATGATTGTTCTTTTAAGACCCTTTTCCAAGCCTATTCGAGCTTCCATATTTAGTAACTTGGTCATTGTTTGTGTTAAGCCATCGTCTTTTCTGCGTCGTCTTTAGGTAATTGGTGAAAAACCTTCTAAGAGCCTCGCAAGTCTATGTTCATTATCCATTTGACCAAAAAGTGTTTAAAAGCGTCAAGCACCTTTGCTTGTTATGAAAATTGTTGCGGTTTATTTTAAACTAGAATGTTTTTCATTGTGGAAGACAATATTGTGGATAGAAGATCGACAACAAAGAAACAAGACTTTTACCTATCGTGTTCGAATATGGAAGCGCAAGGAAAGTGATGTAATTGACCAAGATTTCAAAGATCCTAGTTGCTGGAGGTGCTGGCTTTATTGGCAGCCACATAGTTGACGACTTACTTGAGACTGATGCAGAAGTATTAGTTTTAGATAATCTGTACACAGGTCGAAGGGAAAATATAGCCCCACACAAACAAAACAACAACTTTCATTTCATCAAGGGAGATAACCGTAACCTCAAATTAGTCAAGAACCTTGTTAGAAATGTCGACGCAGTCCTAAATGAAGCCGCAGTTGTGAGCGTTCCGCGCTCTGTCGAGAATCCCCTGCTTGCAAACGACGTAAACGTGAAGGGCACATTAAACCTGCTGAAAGCTAGTCTAGATAGCGATGTTAAGCGTTTCATTCAGGCTTCATCAGCATCAGTTTACGGCGACACCAAAACATTACCCCTGAACGAAAATATGGCTTCAAAACCCTTGTCACCGTATGCCGTTTCTGAACTCGCTGCTGACAACTATGCCCAAGTCTTTTACAATGTGTATGGTTTAGAAACCGTGTGTCTACGATACTTCAACGTCTACGGACCTAGACAAACCTATAGCCCATACAGTGGAGTCACAACAATATTCCTGAATCAACTCCAACGGAATGAACAGCCAACAATTCTTGGCAACGGTAAACAAACCCGAGACTTCGTTTATGTTGAGGACGTCGTCTCAGCAAACATGCTAGCTTTAAAAAAGAAAGATGCTGTAGGAGAAGTCTTCAACATAGCTACGGGTGTAGCAACAACTGTCAATCAACTTGTCGAAACGCTTCAGCAAATCTTAGGCAAAACAAACCTGAAACCAATCTACGGAGAGCCCAGACGAGGCGGCATTCAGCACAGCTACGCCAGCATCGAAAAAGCTAGAAAAATTTTAGGCTACGAACCCACATTTACCCTTGAAAAAGGTCTTAAAAAACTAGTGGAATGGTATACAACTAGCTCTTCCAAGCTCGCTAGAGAATAGTCAAAGTAGGTTAATTAGACAGCGTTTCAGCTTTCAGGTTCCGCAACAACATAACATTTCTCCATTGATCTCTCATTATTTCTAAGTTGCCCAAAACACTAGCATGTAAAGAGTAAACAATGTAACACAGATACGTGCATTTTTCACATCTGCTATATTCTTTTCGTAGGTTCTCAAACCTTTCACTATTCCACTGATCAGACAACTCGAATATCGAAGCTGCTGGTTGACGGAGGTGACAGCCTGCTACTCTGCCAAGATGGTCAACTATGAAGAAGCCTCGGAGGGCTTCACACGTCCATGTTCGTTGCCCGCTTGCGAAAAACTCTTTCAATACATTCAACACCTTGGCTGTTATGAATATTCCTTGTTGTTTCTTTTTTAACTCGATAAGCTCGTCACAAACTTTTGCCATGGCTGCCCTGTCCACGAGTTCTAACTCATCGGTTTTTTCTCCTATCCCGAACAATCTGTCTTTCATTGGAAAGTCGTAAGAGTATAAGCAATATAAGACGGGTATTCGTTTTTTAATGAAGTATCTTGTGAAATCGACGATTTCATGTTGGTTAAGACGTGAGATTGTGGGCGATATCACCACTGAGATTCCTTCTTTTTGCAGAGTTTCAATGGCATCCACTGCGGTTTCCCAGGCTTCAGGCACCCCTTTAATGTAGTCAAGTTTCTTTCTATCCAGCGTGTCAAGAGATATTGCAACGAAGTCTACACTGCGTAAAGCATCGATTTTCTTAGCAACTAAGCTTCCATTGTCATATACAGTGGTTACGAAGTGTCTTGAAGCGTAGTCAAGAATCTCTCCGATGTCTTCCCGTAACAAAGGATTTCCACCGGAGAACACGACCTCGATAACTCCGAGTTTTCGAAAAACGTCCAGTCCTCTCTTTACTTCATCTGTGGATATCTCTTCAACGCGTTGTTGTTCATGCCAGATTGTGCAGCTTCGACAGCGATAATTGCAGCGCCGAGTTAGCAGCCACTGTGCATGATAAGGTCTGTTGGGAGTGAGTGAACGCTTCAACAAGCCCAGCGCTTTCTGCGACGATATCCTCATTGAAGGCAACCTTCATTGGAAGATTCGATGTGCCAAAAATTATTTTGCAGTCGTGCCATTTAACTCTATGTTTTTGTTAGACAACGCAATTGCTTGAGGTCAACCTTGAACAAGTCACTGAGTTGAAGGATGCACGTGCGCAATTACAGTGGATGTCTTTATGCTTTCTTAGCTTTCAGACCTTCGACTAGAATGGCTACTAAATAGACCAGAGAAGAACCGCATAAAGCTAAGATGATTAAACCCACTGCGTTGTATAGAGTTAACATTAGCTTGCCCCCTACTTCAAATTATATCCAAAGATTTACTAAACTGGTATTTCAGTACTGAAATATGTCTATGAACGAACAACTTTATTGTTTTTGAATTTCAGTACATATTGCGCACATTTCTCCTTAAATCTTTAGTGGAGTCTCGTAGTTACTATCTATCTGGAGAACCTAACTATGGAATAATGAACTTTCAAAGTGATGGTGTTGCCTCACAGAAGAAAGAAAGACAAGACTGGTCAAATGCGAAGATATAAGCAAAGGCAGACAAAGAAGCTCTTACAGTTTAAACAGAAATACCCGAAAATTTTCAAAGAGGTTTTTGGAGAGCTTTCCATAGCTTCAGAACACGTCAAGAGACAGCCAAAAAAGAAGAAGACAATGAAAAGAAGAAAGTAAGTTTCAGTGTACGAAAATAGATCAAACAATGAAAAAAATTAGCGAGAAAATTCCAGAATTAATGGGACAATTTCTTTTGTAACATACTCTAGATACTTGTTTTTGTCGGTTAGGTTGAATATTGTGACTGAGGCGTCTCGTGTTACGCCTACGACATAGCCGTATTCCCTAGCTCTGGCAACAATATACCACAAGTCGCCGTGCTTGCTGTATTCATCGAAAAGAGTTGTGCCGACCAAGTCAGGACCATACAAAGACAGTTTGTCCACGTTTGGAATGTCCACGTTGTCGAAGAACGTGATTTTCGTGTCTTCTGGGTTTTTTGTGTGAAAGCCTTTGAGGGTTTCGGGCGATATGCGAGCCTCGACGATGCCGCCTAGTTTTTCAAAGATTATTTCGCTTAGTTTGTTTGCTATGAAGTTGGCGATTCTTTTCTTCTCGACCACGGTTAAGAATAGTTGTTTTTTGTGTTGGGCGAAGTTGAACATGGCTTCGACGGTTTTGGGTAGAGGCACTATTTTGCCTCTGTGGAAAATGTGGAGCACGTAGTCGTGTGAGTAGACGCCTCCAACTGTGTTCTCGCGTGCTGAGAGGTTCATGACTTCGGTCACTAGCGTAAACTTGTAGTCTCCTTCTTCGTAGTCCTCTTCTGTCTTGAAGCCCTTCAGTTTTGATGCTACACTTGGAAGCGAGGTTGATTCAGCTATTTTGAAGACCTTGCCAGCTGTAACCATAATCCTTCCTTCTTTTCCTATTTGCGTCTGTTGTTGCTCATAAATCTTATATGCTTAGGTGCACAAAAGGTGCTAACTCAACATTGAGAGGAGAAAATGGAAAAACCATGATAGATTTCAGCTTCACCGAGGAACAGCAACTGTTTCGCAAAGCTATACACGAATGGTGCGCAAAGAAACTCAACTTGGAAGCGGTTAGGCAAATGGACAAAACAGCACAGATGCCACCAGGCTTAATCAAAGAAATGGCAGACCTAGGCTTGCTCATCATGACTGCGCCCGAAGAACACGGCGGACCAGGCGCTGACTGGATTACAGCATGCATAGCAGCCGAAGAACTTGGCTACGCAGACATAAGCTGCGCCATACCAGTCTTCTTCCTCGTGCAGTCAAGCTGGGGCTACGTTGTCGACAAATACGCCACAGAAGAAGTCAGAAACACAGTGATTAGACCAGCGATAAAAGGCAACGCTTTCATCGGCATCGCCACAACAGAGTCAGGCGGAGGCTCAGACGTCGCAGCCTTCAAGTCAACAGCCAAGAAAGTAGGCAACGAATGGATCATAAACGGCGAAAAAATGTACATCAGCGGCACCGAAGAGGTTCAAAAGATGGGTGGAGGCTACTGGATAACCTGCAGAAGCTCACCAGCGCCCGAAGGAGCGTCCCATAAAGGCATGACGGGATTCTACTTGCCCATCAACGCGCCTGGAGTGGAAGTGACCAAACGCTTCGACGACGTGGGCAGAATGGGCATATCGACAGGTGGCTTCAGCATGAAAAACGTCAAGCTTCCTGACAGTTATCGACTGGGCAACGAAGGCGAAGGCTTCTATCCCACTATGGAAGGCTTCGACATGGCACGTTTACTCATCGCCGCAGTCTGCATTGGAGCGGCTCAAAGAGTACTCGAAATCGGCATGGACTACATCAAACAACGCAAGGCTTTTGGACGCCCAATCGGCAAGTTTGAAGGCATACAGTTTGAGTTAGCAGACGACTGGGCTGAACTCGAAGCCATGAGGTCACTGGTCTATCGCACGGCTTGGATGGTAGACGAACGCTACAAGCACAACAGGTTCACGCCGCTTGAAACCGTCAAGTACATTTCCGCCATAAAACTGAAGGTTCCACCGTTCGCCATGCGCGCAGCTGAACACGCCATGATTTGGATGGGAGCCTACGGCTATTCACAAGAATGCCCAATTGAAATGGCTTGGCGCGGAATCATGTCCTACTGCATCGGAGCGGAGGGCGCCTTAAACATTCAACGGATAGTCATAGCCAGAGAGCTGCTCGGAAAAGAATTCATACCATACAAATAGCCTTCTTCTACTTTCTTTTTTCTATTTCAGGTGCTGTGCTGAGGCATGGTGTAGAGACTGTTAGTATGGGTGTGGAAAAAAATTTTTTGTGTTAGGGCGGCTCGGAACTGTTGGTTTTTGGGTTTTGTTTTTGTTTCAATTGGTGGGTTGGGCTCTGTTTTGGCGAGGTTGGCGTGTTCTTGTATGTTGTTTAGCGTGAAGTTGCAACATGGTTAGCGTGAAGTTAGAATGTTGCCAAACGTGACGTTTACCCATAATGCTGCTTTGCTGGTGCTGGGAGAAAAGAATTTCAGAAGAAGGGAACAAATCCCTTTAGCCTTCTTCTACTCGTGCAGCCGATATTATCAGGGCAAGTGTATGCTAGATGACGGATATATTTTAGAAGTCGTTGAATGTGCAGGAAATGTGATGTTCAATCCGTTCCCCATCTTACCGGGCTTGGGAAGATTTTGAATCGATATTTAGGGAATATAGAAGGATGTTCTACCCGATTTTTGTTGGTTGTTGCTCTCTTTTCTTTATTTCATTGTAGAGATACTCAAACCACTTGCCTGCTTCTGGCTGGTTCAACTCTTTTCTTAAGCCTAGTATAATGGGTTCAACTTTCTTCCATAGCAACCCAACCCTATAGGTGAAGACTTCTCTAAGTAAGCCAGCATCTATGAACCCTCTATGTAGAAGGATGCCGACTTGATTGAAGAAATTGTCAACAATAAGCAAGTCTCTAAGCTCTGGTGTGCTATTAAATATTGGTCCATATTTACCCTCAGAGAGTATTGGACCATATTTGTTCACATAGTCTTTGTAATCCTTGAATTCCAATGCTAAGAGTTTCATTGATGCATCCATGAACTCTATGCTAATGAAAGCTGAGTAGAGTCTGACGACAAGGTCTGTTTGTCGCAGTTTGGTCTGATGTCGAATCTCAAGAATATAGTAGACAGCTGCTGCAAATAGACCTGCAGATGCAATAATTATGGAAACTGTCTCAATGTCAACCATTATTGACACCCTTCAATTGCCAAACAATGTAGTCTATTTCGATTCAGCTATAGCTTTTCCGCAAAATCAAAAGTTGCCATCATTGTCATCGTTTTGGTTGGTTGGATAAAATGACCCTCAGAGAGCTGGCGATATCTCCTGCAACACCCTTTTTTCTACAATGCTGGAAGGGTTTATGTCTAAATTCATAAGTACTCTTCTCATAAAAGGTCTAGTAATGTGGAGGTAAGAATTGTTGATTATCGACGGCCATGTCCATATATGTGGGCCACCACTTAACCAAGAGTATATCAATGTAAGACTATGGGACGGTTCAATCGTTACCTTACCTGTCAGGCGGGCTGATGCTTCAGTTGATCGTCTCCTTCAAGACATGAACGAGAACAATATCGACAAGGCTTTCGCCTGTGCAATGAATGGAGTGGTTACGAACGAGTATTTATCGAAAGTAGTAAGAGAACACAACAGCAGGATTGTGGGATTCGCTTGGATCGACAATCCATTAGATAAAACGAAGTCT
>Ga0315314_1003706_pt1 | contig 11775 bp, 12 predicted proteins | sample TDP9_MG_FD_203631 | JGI IMG/M metagenome (GOLD analysis project Ga0315314, IMG submission 203631) | Freshwater sediment microbial communities from Lake Towuti, South Sulawesi, Indonesia - TDP9 | ecosystem: Environmental > Aquatic > Freshwater > Lake > Sediment | place: Indonesia: South Sulawesi...
GCCGCTTATCAACTTCAGAACTTCATCCTCCTTCACATCACCTATGATCAAAACGTCAACATCGCTTGACTCGGACTCCTCCCCACTCGCAAAGGAACCGTAGATCAGAGCATACCTTATTTCTTCTAGTCTAGAAAGCCCGCTACAAATGAGATCAGCCAAACCTGCGGTTTTCATCATTAGGCCTTTCAGTTCAGAAAAGTATGGAAGTTTCTTATTCACAGACACGAGTGTGACCTTGCCCCTTCTCTCTTCGTTCAGTATTCCTAGAGACGCAAGGTTCTTCTCCTCCTTGTAGAGCATGCTGTACGGTATTCGCAAATCCTTGGACAGCTCGCGTATGTAGAAGCTTCTGCCAGAGTTCATCATGAGCTTTGAGAGAAGGGTTACTCTGGTCTTCGATCCGAACAGCTTGTATATATTATCTATTTTGGGTGTCATATTATCTACTTTGGATGTCAAGACCTATAAAGCTATCATTCGCTATTCTTAGCCTTGTCAGCATCACCAATTCCGGTACAGAGTACTTGCGAACTCTTCTCGTGAGGGCTTCCTCAGAAGACTCATGACAGAGTTGTTATGGGCTGGGCTTCTCGGAGGCCATCCAGCGTCATCATCGCAAATTCAGTTAAGCCAAGTTGGCCTGCCAAGCAAGTAGTCCGTCAGAAACAAACTCAGGTCCCGATGCTTCTTGCACAAGCCAGTAATCTCCTTGTTGACAAGGACCCTGAAGTTCTCTCTCAGAACTGGCGAGATCTTGTTTGCTACTCCTATTGCCTTTCCGCCATCTCTCAGGCTCGCTCTGACCAGAGACTTCGCATCCGTGTGTCTTCGCTTCTTCTCAACCACCCATCTTCCGTCTTCCACCCGTGGTCCCGACACAGCCTCAGGCGACCCTACGTATTTCTCAAGAAATCTCTGGGACTCAACCGATCTCGACACGGGCGGTCCAAGATGCCTCACTACCGGTGAAAGCATCCTCCTGTCAACCTCCAACACTATGATGTTGCATCTTTTCTCGTCACTCCACGATGCCGTCCTCAGAACTTGGAAGCCATTGGCCCTCAACAAATTCCTTAAGGAGTTCTCGGTCTTGTACAGCTGGCTCCAGAGAACGTCGACAACCGCCTCCACTCGGCCAAATTGAACGAAGATCATGTCTGAACCTCTCCTGGCCAATCGGCCCGCAAGTTGCCTAACAGTCAGCGCTCTGACCGAAGGAGGATAGAAGAAGCTCAGTCTCGGCTGTTGAAGAAAGCGTCTTGAAGCGGCGACTAGAAGCCACATCTTGTCTTCTGCCACCGCAGCGGCAACGTTTCTCCCCCTGTCGACCGGATCTACAACGACCAGTGGCTCCGGAAACAGATCTGGAATCTCCGAGTCCAAGCCTTCGTAGAACCTTTCGACATCTATGAGTTGCCCTCTCCTCCATGCCGCAGCGGCTTTGAGCAGCTCCTGAAATGAACCGTAGTTGAGTGCCAAGGTTTCGCAGAGCATCCCGCTGAAGCCCCTGATCTTTATCTCGGCTCCGTAGACGCCGATTCCCTTGGCGAACTTCTTGGTCAGCCTCACCTCGCTCTTCAGTCTCTCGTCGAGTTTCGCCTTCATGTATTCCGTGTGGAAAGGAGTCCTATCGGTTGCGCTCTTCCACTTCCCCCTCTCAACCTTGAAGCAAGGAACGATATTCACTCCCACTCCTTCGATAGTGGTTTCGACGTAGGGGTGCTCCGCGTACCTCTCCACGTAGCTTCCCGCAGCTTTCCTCGCAACCGCTAAGCACTTTGTTTCAAGCTCCTCCCGAGTCAGCTCAGGAGAGACTCTCATGAAAATGTCCACATCAGCTTCGCCGCTAAGCCACGTATCCTTCGCAACAGACCCATCAAGCGTTACATCAGCCTCAAGTCTAGCAGATGACGCAACGGCAGAAACCTTCAGCCGCATGTCTTCAGCTATCTTCAATATCCTAGCTCTCTCGCTAGGCCCTGGAGTGATCCGTTTCGAGACTTTCTGAAGGATCTCCTCAAGAGCTGGCAAACTCTTCTCCTTCGTGTCCACCATCCAATCTTGCCAGTAGCCTCCCTTCATGATCTGGCCTTCTGCTCGTGGATCGTGGAGTATACCGGGCCTTTCGGGGTGAGCGTGCTCTTCTTCAGCCTAATCGAATCCACCGTCATCGAGCCAAACTCCTTGTCAGACAGGTCCATGATGCTGGAGTACAAGGCGTCTCTATTCCTGCCTGATTTTACCCTGCTAATCGTGATGTGTGGGCTGAATCCCTTCCTATCCGCCGGGAAGCCAAGCCCTCTCAAACGTGGCTCCAAACGAGAGAAGATCCCTTGAAGCTCCTCTCCACCCTTCGTCATTCCTACCCAAACAACGTTCGGCCGGCGAGGATTAGGAAATGCGCCCACGCCTCTCAACTCAACCGCGAACGGCTGAAAGGTCAGCTGCGCCAACTCGTTCTTAACCTGATCCAGCAGAGGAGCCTGAACCTCTCCCAAGAACCTCAGAGTGCCATGAATATTCTCAGGCTCAACAAGCTTCAGATCGGCTCCCGTACGAGCCAGCTCCATTTGACAATCAGTGATTCTCTGAAGAACCACGCTGTCAGTCACGTCCACTGCTATGAAGCTCCTGATCTTCTCGAAAGACAGCTCAATCTCACCGCGGATTGTAGTTTGAATCATCAGATTTAACGTTTCTAGGGCGACATGCTCAATGGGACTTCGCAGACCGAATGTGCCCTCATTCGAGACAGCATCGGAAAGATCCTTGGGACGCGAGAGGAGGGGGGTGTATATACAGATGTACCTACGTTCTTCACAGTAGGGCGGCTATGAGAACCATGAGAGACAGGTACGAGTTCACGTGATAGGAAAGCTTAATCAAAAATGGACTGCTTTGAAATCATAGAAGGCTCTTGACAAAGGCCAGAGTCGGCGGAATAGTCGATCTTTCCACGGTTGACTGGTACGGCAAAGTCACATCCATGATATTCCTCTCAGGCTGCAACTTCAGATGCCCCTACTGCCAAAACGCCAGCCTGATTCCAGCCGACTCCGGAAGAGAGACGGACATCGCCGACCTGCAGAAGAGAATCGAAGGCAACTCAGACGTCATCGACGCAGTGGGCTTCTCGGGCGGCGAACCCTGCCTTCAACCCGAAGCCTTGAAGAACCTTTCAAGAAAAGCGAAAGACCTTGGCCTGAAAGTCTTCCTGAACACGAACGGTAGCTACCCGGAGGCCATAAGCGGTCTCGCAGACGAGGGCCTCTTGGACTATGTCGCCGTTGATGTGAAAGCGCCGCTCAGGCCCGAATCCTACAGCAAAGTTGCAGGTGTCGAGCCTTTGAGCCTAGATGTGACGAAGAGCATTAGGGCCTCGTTGGAGACATGTCTCAGGAAGAAATTGATGGTCGAGGCTCGAACAACAATCGTTCCGACACTAATCGACCAAGAGACCGATGTGAGAAACCTAGCTAAAGAGATCACAGGCGTAGACCTATATGTGCTTCAACAATTCAGCCCCGAAGGCGATCTGCTCAACCAAAGCTTCAAGAACCTAACCCCCCCAACTAGGCAGGACCTAATACGGCTTGCCAATACCGCGGCAGAATACGGATTGAAAGAAATCAGGATTCGGACAAAGGAACAAGGTGAAGAAAGAGTTTGGCCGTGAGAAGGATCATAGCAACTACTGGGCTGCCAGGCGCGGGGAAGGCCCTGTTCTCCGAAGTCGCTGTATGCTACGGCTGTCCTATCTATGTATGCGGAGACATTGTCAGAGAAGAAACCATGAAAAGAGGTATGCCTCTGACGCCCTCCAACATGGGAGCAGTCATGCTCAAGATACGCGAAGAAGATGGGCCAGCAGTGATCTCGAAAAGGCTGATCCCGAAGATCGACATGTCCGAATGCGACGTAGCTCTAGTTGAAGGAGTAAGAAGCCTGGAAGAAGTTGAAGAACTTCGGAGACGCTACGGCAAAGTGACAGTTGTCGCGATTCACGCGTCGCCCCAAGTACGCTACGAAAGGCTTGAGGCGAGAGGTCGTGAAGACGATCCCAAGACCTGGCAGGAGTTCGAGACAAGAGACCTACGAGAACTGAACGTCGGCCTTGGCAAGACTATAGCCCTCGCCGATGAATTCGTGGTAAATGAGGGAACCATTGAAGAGCTCCAAGCCTATGCCCTGGCACTTCTCAGGGAGATCTTGCTCTGTGAATAGAGTAGAGGTGGCAGCCGAGACAGTCGTGAATCCTACAGAAGATCCAGCGAAAGTCGAGAAAGCTCTGAGAGCAATATTGAAGGAAGGCTCGATCGAAAGACTGAGCCTAGGCAGAGAGAGTTTCCTTCTGCGAGTCAAGGCAAATGGATTGAACTCTCTGATTCCTCTTCAAGGGCTACTCAGGCAGGATCAGATTCGAGACGCAGCAAGATCCATCCTGTTCTCAGGCATCGCAGGAAAGACGATTCGCTTCCACCTAAACAAGCAGGTCGCCTACGTTAACCACGTATCATTCTCCCAACCAAGCGGAGAGTCCCCATTGGGCCCAATCAGCGTTGAGATATCCTGCGACGATCCTGAATCCCTAATAGACTGGATCGCCCCACGATCGAGATAAGGTCAGAAGACTCAGCGGAAGAATCCGACATGGAGATCGGTCTCTCCTCACTCTACCTCATGGGCAAACCTTTCAAGTCGCTCTTAGAGTCGATCACGCTCCATGAAGTCAGGCTTTGGGAGGTTGTCGACGAAAACAGCCTGAAACTCGACGAGCACAGAATCCAGAGCCTTCTAGAGTTGAAGAAGCAACGTAACCTCAGGTTCACAGTGCACGCACCATTCACGGACGTGAATATCGCATCGCTGGTGCCCGAGGTCAGGCAGATGGCCATGAGACGACTCGAACAATCTATGCGACACGCGTTGCAACTGAAAGCTGAGGCATGGGTAATGCACCCAGGTCTGCGAGGAGCGCTCACAACCTTCTACCCAAGCGAAGAGTGGAGACTCAATGTTCAGGCGATAGCCAGCTTAGCAGCATTGGCTAAGGAAATAGGAATCCAAATATGTCTGGAAAACATGCCGAAAGGGTTCTCAGCTCTGATGAACGATCATGAATCCTTCAAACGAATCCTAGACGAACTGGGATGGGAGGCATTCAAGATCGTCCTAGACATTGGGCATGCCAACACGGCAGGCGAAGTCCCCACGTTTCTGGACGAGTTCAGCGACAGGATCGTTCACGTTCATGCACATGACAATCAGGGGAAGTTTGACTCACATGAAGAAATAGGTAAGGGCACCGTCAACTGGCCTATTGCATGCCAGAAGATCAAGAAGAGCTCATGCCGAACAGTCGTCGTGGAATCGACGAAAGGTGTTGAAGCTAGCCTAGAGCGACTTCAGCAACTCCTAGGGTATTCTAGAGCTTAATCGTCATGAGATCTCGGGCCACAACTGTGCTCCGGAATACTTTCTTTGCCTCTCTTAGAAGAATTGAGGGGTCTCGGTATCTAGCGCTAATATGCGTCAATACGAGCTTGCGCACCCTAGCTGCCTTTGCAACCTTCGCGGCCTGCGATGCCGTGGAGTGCCCGTCCGGCCCAGCCTTCTCTTCCAAAGAGCCATCGAAGGTCCCGTCGTGAATCAGGACATCTGCATTCGAAGCAAGTGAAGCGATCCGGCGGCTTGGACGAGTATCCGTGGCGTAGACGACCTTGATTCCGGGTTTTGGAGGGCCAACCACAAGCCGAGGGTCTATCCTCTTTCCTTTGACCCTCACCGCCTTCCCTATCTGGAGCATCTTCCAGAGAGGGCCTTCAGGAACTCCGAGCCTTCTGGCTACTTGAACATGGAACTTTCCGGGCCTAGGCCTCTCCGCGAAAGAATACGCGATGCATGGGACAACGTGATCTGCCCATGCAGCGTGAACCTCGTATCGTTCTGCGTCATCAATCTTTCCGGCCTTTACCTCATGGATACGTATGGGAAACGTGACATTGAACTGAACAGTTTCGTTCACCAACTCAACAAAATCCTTGACTCCTTTCGGACCATAGATCTCTAGGCTGTTCTGCCTTCCGAGAAGCGCCATCGACTGAATGAGGCCCGGAAGTCCGAATACATGGTCGCCATGCATGTGAGAGATGAAGATCTTCATCTTCTTTGCAGGACTGAGCCTCACCAGGCCCATCTGCCTCTGCGTGCCTTCTCCGCAATCAAACATGAGAAGCTCTGAGTCATACTTGATAACCACTGATGGAAGATTTCTCTCTCTCGTAGGTGTACTTCCACCGGTTCCAAGAAAGATGAGTTCCAAGCGTCTCATCATCCTGCTGTCGCTAGACGAGCCTCAGGACTAGCACTTGCCTTGTGAGGCTTCGATGCACATATATGTCATAGCACTCCAAGACCGAGAAGCCCCTCTTCTCCGCTATCTCCGCCGCCTTCGACTCCTTTGGAGCAGCGAGACAGACATGGGACCCTTGCCGCAACACGTTCGGTACTTCGCTAAGGAAATCGCTCAGTATCTTTACCGGGGTCAACCCGATCGTCGAGGCCCCTCTGCCATAGGGAGGATCAGTCACAATCGAATCAACTCTTGCAAAAGGTATCTGTCTCGCGTCTCCCAGCAAGAGTCCCTCAGGCTTCACACCAAAGTAAGCAAGATTCCTAGACGCTCCGAGAACCATCCTCCGTTTCACATCGGTTCCCACAACACGGCATCCGATCAGCCCTGCCTCGATGAGGTGCCCACCAACTCCACAGAAAGGATCCAACAGAACCTGACCTGCCCTAGGTCTCGCAAGGTTCACCATGCACCTAGCCAACTTAGGCGGCATCGTGGAAGGATGGAAATATGGCCTCTTCCTAGGCCTACGACGCGCAATCGTCCCCTTCTCTCTGACATTGGTAACGACGCCAAGAGTCACCTTTCGTGCCGAAAGAATTGCAAGAAGGGTCTTTCTAGGTGCCCTCAGATCAACCTTCAGTCCGAGCCTCTGCTTCAATATCAGCTTTCCAAGATCCTTCTCAAGTTGTTCTCTTCCAAGCCCTCTCTGTGCTCCACCCAGCCTAACGCTACGGACTGCAAACGTCTCACCTTCATGCAAGAAATCGGAGAGAACCGCAGGATCCAGCATCTTGTTGATGTTGAACTCTCTGCCTTCAACTTCGGAAACTACTTGTCCGCAGGATTCCACCATCAGGCTCCGCGCTCCAATGCTAGTCAATGCTTCAACACTCGACTCAAGCGTGACAAGCCGAAACTCCGTGCTGACGATCTTGTAGGGCAGACCCTCAGCCTCAAGAATTGCCGCTACCTCGGCTCTGGGAAGCGCAGGATGATCTCCAGACAAGAGAAAGAAGAGCCTGCGTCTCTCCTGGGCGGTCATTCTCTCACTAAGGGCAGTATCAACGAGGCCTCAGGAATTTAAGAGGCTTCGATATCGTGCAGAGCGATGCCTTGGCTTTGCCGTACACGCTCGGCTCGAAATGTTTGCCTGAAATCCGGAGGCTTGGAGTTCTGCTAGCGACGATCCACAGGACCGTTTGCGACATTCGAGACGTTTATAAGATAATTATCTTATGTTTCTCTCCAAGGCAAAGAAGGTGCCACGTTGCTCAGGAGAGAGAATGACAGCGCGCCGGCAATATGCGACGCGTTGAGTCTTCCAATAAGGGCTGAGCTACTACGCGAACTGATTAGAGCCCACCCAGAGCGGCTTTCGATAGGGCAGCTGAAGAAGAGGCTCAAGCTAACCCTTGCCGACATGACTGTGCACTTTCATCTCCGAAGACTATCGGAATGCGGCCTCATCGAGCTAGATGGCTCGGGAAGAGGGTTCAGAGCGCTCAATCTGGCTCTGTCGATCAGATTCAACGGGAATGGCTTCCACATCGAGAAGGAGGAACCCGAGTAGCTTGCCAGACAAAGAAGCGTCCCTCTACGAAACGCTTGCCGACAATTTCGTGAAATGCTCAGTCTGCCCGCACAGGTGCACAATCAGGCCCGGAGGCAAAGGCGTCTGCAAGACGAGAGTGAACAAGGATGGAAAGCTCTACACTGAAATATACGGTGAAGTCACATCAACCGCTGTAGATCCCACAGAAAAGAAACCGCTCTTTCACTTCTGGCCTGGAAGCTACTCCTTCTCCATATCTGCGGTGGGCTGCAGCTTCAAATGCCCATGGTGCCAGAACTACCACATCTCGCAGGTCGAGCCGGGCGATGTTTTCTCCGATCAGCTAGAGCCCGAGAGAGCCGTAGAGTTGGCCAAGAAGTATGGCTGCAAATCCATCTCGTATACATACAACGAGCCCATCATTTGGCACGAGTATGTGCTGGACACAGCTAGACTTGCCAAGAAAGAAGGAATCCTCAATGTCCTGGTAACAAACGGCTACATTACACCTGAAGCCTTGAGCCAAATCGCCGAATTCATCGATGCAGCAAACGTTGACGTGAAGGGATTCAACGAGAGATTCTACAGGGAATACTGCAAGGCAGAACTGAAACCAGTTCTCGATGCGACAGAGGAGATGAAGAAAAAGGGGATACACGTGGAGACCACGACTCTGATCATACCGAAACTAAACGACGATCCTAAAGAAATCGTAGAACTCTCAAGATGGCATAAGACGAAACTGGGCCCTGATACGCCACTACACTTCAGCAGATTCTACCCGGCATACAAGTTCTCCAATGTCCCCCCAACTCCAATCGAGACAGTCGAAAAAGCCCGCGAGATGGCGATCAACGAAGGAATACGCTATGTCTATGCTGGAAACGTTCCTGGAGATCCCGGCGAGAGCACATACTGCCCCTTCTGCAAGCAGTTGCTAATTGAAAGGTATGGATATGACATCAGTCGATGGCAACTGACAGACGACAACCGCTGCCAGAAATGCAAGAATCCCATACCGATTGTTGGCAGTCTCGAAAGAAAACCGACTAGATTTTCAAGGCTGATATCAAGCTCCTAGCTCGCCCTCAACAACAAGGTCCGATCTCGGGATCGGCGAACGTCTCAATGAGAGGATCCGTCATGAAAAGAAGGATGGAGACGACATGTGGGTCGCAGTAAGGCCCGACTCGCTCACCGTGCTAAAGGACGAGAGGTGTCAGAGAAGTCTCTCAAGATACTTCGATGTGTTTCAGAGAAAAAAGAAAGCGAAGTTTGTGATTGCCAGACACCTACCGGCTGACTTCTCATCAGACGAGACTACGAAGGAGCTGTGGACCAAACATGATCAAATTCTGAACGAATTCCTCAGCCATGAGAACTCAATTGACGCAGGAATCGCACATCTCGATGAGTCGATGGCCTCATCCCGGTCATTGCTCGATCTCAAAGCTGAGCTAGCCAAGCGGATCTTACTAGATTGTCACTTCTGCGTCAGGAGGTGCGGTGCCAATAGAACTGGAGGCGAGGTGGGATTCTGTGGCTGCGGAGCGACCGCGACGGTTTCCAGCTTCTTTGAACACATGGGCGAAGAGCCTGAGCTTGTCCCCTCTGGAACGATATTCACTTGCGGCTGTACGATGCGATGCCTACACTGCCAGAACTGGACAATCAGTCAGAACATGGAAGCCGGAGACTTACATCCGCCGGAGTCACTGGCGAAAATAGTGGATCATCTGAGGCAGCAGGGATGCCGCAACGCCAATCTAGTCGGAGGCGAACCAACTCCTTGGCTCTATCACTGGCTGGAAGCATTCAAGACGGTCAAGGAGAATGTTCCGGTAGTGTGGAACAGCAATACCTACTACAGCCCTGAAACAGCGCAGCTACTCGCAGGCTTCGCAGACGTCTACCTCCTTGACTTCAAATACGGGCCAGCAGATTGCTCCACACGAATCTCAAGCGCTCCGGACTACTGGAAGGTCTGCACGCGAAATCACTTGACCGCAAAAAGATTCGGAGAACTCATAATCAGGGTTCTGGTTCTCCCAACCCACAACTCATGCTGTACCAAGCCAATACTAGAATGGATCTCAAGGAACCTAGGACACGAAACACGCGTGAATCTAATGGATCAGTATCGCCCGGAGTGGAGAGCGCATGAGGTTCCCGAGCTCCGTGGAAGATTGACTGGAGCTGAATTCCGTGAGGCGTGTCAAATCGCACGTGAAGTCGGACTGACGAACGTTATCACGTGAACAAGAGAAGTGATTTCAGATCGACTTTTATTCTGGGCGTCACAAGAGAATGCTGGGTCGTCGATGATCTATCAGAGTTAAGAGTGAGCCCAGTGATCGTGAAGGTATTTGCCTGAGGCGACCCCAAACCAATCATGAGGGCCCGTATGCCTACGGTTTGACAGCGACTATTCTATCTTTTTCCAAGACTGCTGCAATATCGAAAAGGTTCAACTTTGCAACGAAGTCTACGTCGTCTTGGAAGCCCAACGAAGCAAGATACCTGGCGTGAAGCCCTTCTCTCAACGCAGAAGACAAGTCTGATCTGGCGTCTCTCCAAGCGTGGACCGATGCCAGACATCCATCGTCCAGTTCAGCCCCGTTCTGAGCTAGTTGGTCTGAAATAGCTCCAGCACAGAGGAAATCCTCTAAAGAAAATGCCCCGCGTTTACCCGCTGTCACTAGAGATACTCCGCTGCCCGATGCTTCTGCGAGTTGGCATACGCGTCTGACTGTGGCGTCAAGATTGAGAAATGAGCCGACAAGAACACCTCGGCCTTTCTTGCCTAGGACAATGGCCTTTGTTCCACTTGTGGTGGTTAGCACCACGATCCTGCCTTGTACGACCTCGCTCTTGAATTCAAGGGGGGAGTTCCCCAATTCGAATCCTTTAGGCCTTTTCCCTTTCCTTTCGCCAGCCAGAATTGCATCATGCCTCTTTGCGAGTGATCGCGCCTCGCTGAGAGTTGATGACGGTATTACTGCCTTCGCTCCATTTGCGAGGGCAGTCACGATTGAGGAGCTACACCTCAGCACATCTATGGCTACGATTATGTCCTTTCTCTCAGCCGCAGCCACAGAGTTTCTGTATCCAATCCCTAAGTAGACGTTGATGTCGCTTGGCGATTTCTTCAACGGGCAACAGCTCAAGATCATCAGTAATCAGGAGCGCTGAACGGAGTTCGTTGGTGGCTGTGCTGTATCAGCGTTCCCCCGGCTGGCTCTTCGGAGTCAACAAAAATGGGATAGTGCCTCGCAAAGAAATGTGCTGCATGCAGGCAGAGTGGATCAGATGTCCTTCAGCACCTCACGGTATCCTTGGAAGTCTATGTGACCCATCCCGCTGATGTTGAATACGATGACCTTCTCCTCGTTCCTCTTCTTCATCTCAAGCGCTTCGTCGATGGCTGCTCTTACGGCGTAGGCAGATTCGGGAGCCACTAGGAATCCTTCCACCTGCAGAAAGGTTCTCGCAGCGTCAAACACGTCTTTCTCATCTATGGCGTAGACCCTTGTGTCGATTATTCCTTTGCTTCTTAGTAGGCTTAGGACAGGAGCTGTCGATGTTGACCTTATGCCCTCAGCTCTGATCAGAGGGAGAGACGTGTCAACGCCTAGAGTGTATACCTTCGCCAGCGGTGTTGACTTTGAGGGCTCAGTGAAATCGTAGCGGTATTCTCCCTTGGTCAGCCTTGCAGATGCCGCAGACTCCGCTCCCAGAAACCTCACGTCCTTCATTCGTCCATCAAGCCTTTCCTTGAGATAGGCGGAAATGAACCCATAGAAGTTGCTCCCTCCCCCAACGCATGAGATCATCACGTCTGGCTTCTCGTCGATCTTCTCAAGCT
>Ga0315314_1003707_pt1 | contig 11775 bp, 20 predicted proteins | sample TDP9_MG_FD_203631 | JGI IMG/M metagenome (GOLD analysis project Ga0315314, IMG submission 203631) | Freshwater sediment microbial communities from Lake Towuti, South Sulawesi, Indonesia - TDP9 | ecosystem: Environmental > Aquatic > Freshwater > Lake > Sediment | place: Indonesia: South Sulawesi...
CGCTCCAATACATCTGTATCATTAACCGAAAAGCGGGGGCAACAAGCGGGTGTCCTACATGCATGTGATTGAAAGCCAACAGTAAAATGTCAACATTATTTTGAATTGCGTAGTTGAGGTTTTCTACATTAACATAGTTGGTTAATGCCCAGTTAATAAATTGTTCAATGAGTGCAGATGGTTTTCGGGCATTAATCACTCTCTGTAGGCTCTCGGCGACCTTTTTCGGTGACACTTCCGCCATGCACTGTTTCCTCAGACCCTCCTGATTCGCTAGTTTCTTGTTCAACCACGCTTTCTTTTGTGGTTGATTCTGCTATTATTGTTTTCTCTGTTTTTTCAGCTTCTTCTTTTTTTTCTTCGTTTTTTTTTGGTTTCTCTTCAAGTTTAGGCGGCTCTGGTTTTTCTTCTGTCGGTTGCGGTTCTTTTTCAGTTTTGCGCTCTTCTGGGGGTTGGGGTTGTGGTTCTTCTTGAGGTGTAGGCTTTTCCTCTTCCTCTGTAGCAGTTGCTACTTCTCTGGGTGGTGTGGTTTCTACTGTGGTAGGTGCTTCGGGTGGAGTTACGGGTGGAGTTTGTGTAATGGGTGCGGGTGCTGTTGGGGGGGTTGGCTGAGGTGTTGGGGTAATGGGGGCTGTTGAGGTAGGTGGAGCTGGTGGAGGTGTTACGGGCGCTGTTGGTGGTGGTGTTGGAAGTTGAGGAGGTTTACTTGGCGGGGGCATTTCTTTTACTGGCATTTTTGGTGGCGCCGCTACGGGTAGTTTCTCAATGAATTTGTCTACGGTTTTTAGGATTCTTTGTCCAAGGTTGTACCAGTCGATTTGGACTTTGCCTTCAGCAGTTGTAGTTACGGGGGGTGCGCCTTCTTCTTTTTCGCCGCTAATTTTTTCGTGGACAGCATCAACGACTGCCTTTTTGAGTTCGTCTCCTAAAGCAGTTGCGATTTCTTCATTTAAGTCTATCATGACTTCTTTAGATTTTTCTGGCATCTTTGGTTTACCTCTAAGTTCATCAATCTCTTGAAGGGCTTGTAAGGTTTCTTTGGTTGTTTCAAGTTCTCCTTTCGCTGGTGGTGGTTTCGGTTCTTTAAGTCCTTCTTTAGTTTTGGCTAATTCGTCTTGTGTCGTTTTTAGATCTTGACGTAAGGGTTCTACAGCCTTTTCGACGGTTTGTTGTAGTCGCGTCTCTTCTTCCTTTTTTTCTTCACGACTTTTGATTTCATTTAAGTCGTCTTGAATTTTTTTTGCCCATGCTGGCATTTCTTCGGATTGGGGGGGTTTACCGCCCAATGCTTGTTTTACTCCTTCAACAACTGCATTTGTAATTGTCTCAGGTGTCAAATTGCTTTGACGCTCTTTCCTTCGAGCTTCCCTTCTATCTTGAAAATCAATCAGCACAATAGCATCGCCAAGGCTTGTTTCGCCCTTGCCTATTTTAGAGAAGATTTGAGGCATAGATTCTGGTGCTTGTTCTTCTTCTCCCTCTTCTTCAACTGGGACACTTGGACGGTTCGCTTTCAAGCCGCTCATAAGCTCTTGAAGTGCTTCATCAGTTAAGTTATATTTTGCTTTCAATGCATCTGCATTTTCTTTAGGCATGAAAACTTCAACTTGGGGGGTTGTCAATTTTTTTCACCTCTATTGCCGATTGGAAATCCTCCTCGATGGCGTTTAAATCATTCTGGTAGGCTCTAATTACTGCTTTAAGGGGGATTCGAAGCCCCGCCGCTCTATACTTGAGAACTTGAAGGGCGAAGCGTTCAAGCAACCGTGCTTTCAGCATGTATTTGAAGTTGGGCGCCAACATACCGTATGCTCTACTAAGTTCATTTTTTAGAGATGTAACTTTTTGTTCAAGTTCGTCTATTTTGGTTTTTGTGGTTGCTTTTCCTTCAAACCACGTCATGATGTCTTCTGCGATGATGTCAAAGGCTTTTCCTTCATTTAACATGCTGTCTATGAGTGGCGTGTAACGTCTTGCGATTGGGCTGCCTATTCCAATGGCTATGGTTGCAATTTTAGTGGCTTCAGTAGCCAATTCTTCAGCTTCGGTCTTCATAACAATGTCTGTTGGACCCGAGACTTTAGGTGCTCGTGGAACAGTTGTCTTGCGTTTACGATGTACCTTCTGAAGATCCATGTAATGATAGATGGTTGCGCGTGGAATGTTAAAGTCTTTTTCAAGTGTTTCTATGTCTTCGCCCGCCTTAAAGCGTTCAGTTAGATCCGGAAGAATTTCTTTGAGATTCTCAGGAGTTTTTCCTCTCGGCATAGTTTATCGCTTGTTAATTAGAGAAAGTTTAAATTTAAAGTTTTTCTAAAGTTAGTCTATAAGAGAGATGTGAATGGCGGAAACTTCTCAAGCGCAAGCTCAGATTACAGAAAAGCCAGAGGACAAAGACCCATTTCGAAAGAAACAGCAAAAAGCTAAAAGCGAAAGTGAAGGAAAAGAGCCAAGGAAGTGAAGTTTAGAAACGCTGGTCTTCAAGAAGCATTAGAGAAATGGATAGAACTCAAATCTAGAAAATAAAGGTGAATATATGTCTGAGAAGCTTATTTGCCCAAACGAAACATGCAAGTCAGACAAAATATTAGTCATCAACGAGGGACTCGCAAAATGTTTGATATGTGGCGCATACTTGACGCCGAACCCAACGGGCCCGCCACATTTCTACCGTAATGAAGTTATGACGAGGCCAGATGAAATCAAGGAGATAGCAACTATACCATTAGTGAATTTTTCAGAGATGAATGAGCCCAAAAAACCGTCTGTATTACCTGCTGACATGATTATTTTTATAGGTCGGGTAGCTGAGCGCCTAGCACCACTAACTGGATTAGACCAAACAGCAAAAGCAAGGGCATTAGAAATTCAGACAGAGATTCGTAACGAACTTACGGATGTTTTTCAAGGGAAAAAAGACTTTAATAAATGGTATGATGAAACAAAAACTAAATTTGGACTACATAATCAAACTTTTGTATCAATGCTCTATGAAAGTTTACAAGGATTAAGCAGCCCAGAAGCTCAAGAACTGCAACAGCAATATGCTCAATCACTAGCAAGAATGAGACAAGCATAATTATTTCTGATCCGCTAGCGCTTCAGATTTCGCCCACTCTTCAATACTTCCTTTAAAAAAAGCATATCCCTTTTCATCTTCATATTTCGCACTAACAGCAACTACTTTAGTTCCTAATACTTTGCTTAATCGTTGACTTGCAGCATGAGCCGTTTGACGTTTTAACCCCCCTACAAAATAGGCGTGCCCTGCTTTCAAAGTTTCAGCCATCTTATCATAAGGAAGCCTGGTTCGTCTCCATGACCTAATCATAAGTGACTTTTTTGGGTTGATTACCCCATGCTTTTTGACAGTTGACATTTGGACACCATAAAGACGTTATTACAAATAACTTTTATATTTTTCGCTCTATTCAAAGAGTAAGGTGCATGAAAAATGCCAGCAAAATGGGCTAGAGTAAACCCAGCCATATTAATGGCGACTCTTCCACTACGCGGCGGAACAATGATTATGGCAACAGCAGCCAAGAAACACTTGACTATCTTCAACCGCTCTAGGCGTGCGCCTGGAGCCGGACACCCAGATGTGAAAGAAGCCTTTGCAACTGCGGCACGCAAGACACTTGGAGAAGCTGACAGAACCAAGAGAAACGCCGTGATAGCAACGGCAGTTGAAGGAAAAGGACCCGGCAAGATCCGCAGAAAGTCGAGGGCAAGAGCAGGCTCGCCGCTGTTTGGCAAGGTTTACGAAATATCAACGAAATAAACCCCCTTTTTTTTCTTTTTTATCCGAAATCTTTTAGCCTTAAACACTAACTACTTCTTATAGGGATAGAAATGAGTTGGATAGAGTGTCCAAAATGTGGAGTATTATATCGAGGAGAACACAAATGCCCTAAAGCAACTGCTACTCAATCTGACTTACCTCAAATAACTTATGGTGGGGCTAATTATTGGCGCAACACTCCTTCTGCTTGGTTACCTCTAGAAGCATTAGACGTGTTTTTTAACCGCTGGTTTTATCCCAAATGGATGCCTGAAGACCTTTTTAATATCAAATTATCAGCATTAGGTATAGAAGAAGTTCGAGGGACCGTGCATCTGCCTGCTGAACATCTCGGTCCAATAGAGAAGCAAGGGCGTTATAGCAAGATTTACAAGTTAAGACCTAATATCTACTTTGTGCCAGTCTATTTTGAGTATGATACGGAGAAATACGTGAATTTTGTCCATCTTAAAGTAGGAGCAGTCGAGCCATTTGTCAAATACGGAGAGAAGCTAATGGCGAGAGAGAGAAGCCAAGCTGATGCTGAGAGTGCGGCTAAAACTTTTCAGAGTGCAGGTTATACTTGTCGCGTCATTCCAGAAATTGACATAAACACTCGACATCCTACGGGAATGTGGGAAGTTTGGTGTGAAAAAGATATATTTGAAAAGTTGCCACCACATGCTAAACGCGTATATTCCTTGTCGGCAGTGTTGCCTGAACCTCGATATAACATAGCAGTTAACGGAACTTGGATAGGCGAACACAAAAAACTAGAAGACTATCCGTGGCTTGGCAACGTATTCTTTCCCACAAATTGGAAAACTAAGCAAGAAGCCATTGAACAAGCAAAAGCCATAATTGCGGGCAAAAGTCCTCTACCAAGCTATATGGGTTCTGTGGACATGGCAAAGGCTGTAGTTGAAGTTGTTGAATGTTTTGGGTCTTATCCAGAGGATAGAGCCACAGTATGGAAAAACGGTGAAGAAACTTATATGTATAAGGCGTGATAAAAATGGTTGAAAAGGAGGACTAGGAATGTCTAATTGGACAAAATGTCCGAATTGTGGGGTATTGTATAAGGGAAAACACATTTGCACTAAAATTCGAGAAGTTTGGCGTAAATTTCAGCATGGGGTTCAGACTGGAATATACTCTGGCTTTGATATTGATGCGTGGTTGAACTTTGCTGAAGACGCAGGCATATCAAGAGTTGAAGCCCGAAAGTATTGGGAACAATTGGGTCCTACAGCATCAAGTTCTGTGACGGTTGAAGAAATGAGGCGCGCACTCGAAGGCATGACATCTCAGCTTGAACCTCCACATAGTACCGAAGCTAAAAAAATCTTTGAGGCAGCGATGTTTGCTGCGAAAACAACTATGAAAGATGCTTCTGAGCGGAGAGTTTTTGTACAAGACTTCTTTGCTGCTCTGAATCGGGCGGGCTTGCTTCTCACGACAGAACCTTTCCTCACCTATGGTTATGTCTATATGGAGGCAGCTTCAGAACATTCAAGTAATTCCGAAGGTGAAGTTCGCGAGAGTTATCGAACACCTGAAGAAGCTGAGAAGGCTAGGCAGAGAGGCAGAATCGGTTACGAGTTTGTAAGAATAGAGCCACTTCCCCCGGTAAAATGGGTAGTAGTGTGGCGCCGTTCTGAAGCTTCAGAACATTCAAGTTCGCATTCCTCTGCCAAGAAAAAGTTTGCAGTGCGCTATCTTGATAATATGGGACGCGAACATACAGAAGAAATTGAGGATGATATAGCCTTCTATCAAAGAGTTAGGCGAGAAGGCTTATCAGTCATAAGCATCCACAAAAAATAACCTTTTTTATCCACAATTTTTTTAGCCTTGAACACAGTAACTACTGTTTTGGGGATAGAAATGGGTTGGGTAGGGTGTCCAAAATGCGGAGTCCTCTATCGAGGAGAACATAGTTGTAAAGAAGGAGAAATTATTACTACTAAAGAATTCAGGGGACTGGTGAGTGCCATGAGCCAAGCTATTGAAACATCAGCATTTAGAATTTCAGAACACCTGAGAACAGGTGTCCCTCTTGACCTTGAATTGGTTAAGAGAGAATTTGAAAACATTGAACGAGTCGCTAGAAGTACACTAGCCGACTTAAAAAAAGTAATCTAAATATTAATCTTCTAGTTTTTCTCCGATGAATTTTTCCAGCCATTCTTTATCCAAGAATTTGAACCAAGGGTTTTTTTCTTTCCATGCTTTCTTTATCGCCGTCTTTACCTCTTCTGGTGTAACTCCCATGATTCCATAGGCTTCTAGTCCTGGCGGCGCCTGTGAATATATTAAGTCATCTATTGTTGGGTATAGTCGAATAGATGTTAGATGAATAATAGCATCGAAACGTTCATTTTCGGCAGTGTCTGTTCTCCAAGGCATGGTGATTCGTGGGGCTAAAAGAGGTATTGCAAACTCTATTCCAACTTCTTTTCCAGCTTCAATAGTTTTAAGCAACTCTTCATAAACTGTTAAGAAAGCTTCCCAACTTCGATAAGGCAACTGCATACGACTATTAAACGCCTCAATATATCTTCCAGGGTCTTTACCCATTTCAATTACGGCATTGGTGAAGTGTTCCCAGAAGATGTCTTGTTCTTCCCTACTTGGTGCACGAGGAAACGGTAGTGGACTCTTAGGCCTTAAAAGAGGCACTTTACGTCGTGCAAACTCTCCAGCAGTCATTTTCTATCTCTCTTATTGCACAACATACTTTTCTGTAGCGCGGTCATAAACCATTTTCTCAATGATTTCGGCGGGGAAAAACTCATGTGGCTTCTTGACACCGCGCAGAGTAACTTTAACGCCTTGCTCAACAGGTTCAATGATCCAATCCCAGTATGTCTTGGTCGTTTTAGTGTTCCAAGCGTCTTTAACTGTGCCTAAGAAGGCAGGTGTAAACATCGGGATCTCCTCTTTCCTAATAACAGCCTCTGATTCGATGAAGCTGAGTCTCTCCCATTTCTTAGGAGAAAGGCTTGATACAGAGGGGGTAGCCACACCTTTCCACAGCTTTAGCATCGCAACAATTATGTCGCGGTTCTCCTTATCAAGAAGTGACCACATTCGCAAAAGTCCCGTGTCTCTAAATCTATTCCATAGATGTGTTGCGGTGGGTTCTCCCAATACTTTACCTAAACTCTTTGAGGCTTTAAGATATAGGCTAATCCAGTCATCCATGTTAACGTCAATTTCAAAGGCTGCAAAATGGTCTAACACTCCGGGAGTTATTTCAACCTTCATTGCACTTAAGTCACTAGCGCTTGCTTCTTTTTTAGAGCAAGTGTGTTCTCCCTTATATAATACCCCGCAATCAGGACAAGTTAGCCAACTCATTTCTATCCCCTACGAATAGTTATTTGTTTAAGGCTAAAAAAATTGTGGATGAAAAACTTTTTTAATGTCTGAATGTCAAATAGTAAATGCGTGATTGAGATGACAGGTGAACATTTTTCGTCTGCTACAGGAAAGGACTTGGATAAAAAGAAAGACCCGTATGTGCGGTTTAAATGGGAAGACAAGAAGCGAGTGAAGAAGGCGGTAGCCACAATTCTTGAGAAAGAAAAAATTGTTAAAGACGTGGATTTATCGAAGACGTTAGGAGACTATTATGGAGGCGTGCCAGATTTATGTGTTTTGTGTGGAGAAGACGAGGCGTGGCCTCTCGTGCGATTTGAATTTTATAACTGGGAGAAGCCGAATACGGAGAAGGAAGTTTTTGTTCATACAAGATGTGTAATGGATATAAGATTTAAAGCAAAACTTGACACTTTAAGAATGCTTGGAAAAAACCCAGTCTTCATGCTTGAACTCAACTGTCTAGCTGTGGATAAGTGTTCGTTCTTCTCAAAAAGCAATGACTTCCGCAACTGCCAGCACATTGTTCTGAGGTTTGAGGAAACCACATCTCGAAACCTTGATGGTTCAGTAAACATTTCTATGGCTCCATTACTTCACTGTAAACGCGCTCATCCAGGACAGTTTTTCTTAGAAACAGAAGCGGACACTTGGTGGAATATACAAGAAGCTGGGTTAGCCCTTATCGCAAAAAACATGGTGGAGATGTTAGAGACTCCTGAAGCTAAAGCGAAACTTGAAGAGTTAAAAAAGCAATTTCCAGAGTATGTTGAAGGCTTAAGAAAACTGATTCGAGAAAACCCATTAGGATTTGCATACGGAACAGCTTTCGCATCCATAGCAGAAACATATATTCTAAAAGAAGAAAAAACGTATGAAGAAATGTGGGATGAACTGGTTAAGAATGGAAATGACTACTACTAATGAGGCAAAACAATGTTACAAAGCCTATGCTTCAACCTGCGACTTTGTTGACGGCGACAAGGTAGTAAATTTGAAAGGTTACGGCTTCATAAGAGCTAACGAAGAAAAATAGCAATTTGCTACTTGCCTTCAATTGTAACCCACCATGCTCTGAAGTGCCCATCTTTATCTTCTGGATTAAATTCTAACCAATGTTCACCCGCTTGCTTGCTTTCTTTTTCAATTCGTTTCAGCCTCTTTCCTATCTTATGTCGGTTTTGACCCAATGCCACAGCTATTTCATTTGCAGTCATTACTCGTTTTTCAAGTAGAAGATTTATTATTTGTTTGTCTAAATCATCTTTGGCGAAGCGAAGCGGCTCCACATGTTTAAACGAACCTAGGAGATCCGTGAGTTCAAATTCTTTAGCGATTTTTCCGATCGCAGCCTCAACTCTGTGAACCTTTCTTTCCAGAGCCTTCACTCGTTGTTCTAATTCAGACCGTTTCACAAATGCTTCTCCAATTCTTTCTCTTACCCATTCTGTTCGCTTCTCGAATTTAAAATTTTCACTAAACAATGTTAATTTAAAAATTGCAGCGTTTAAGCGCAAACTTGCAAACATTAACGATATGAGGTTGTATAGTGCCAAGTCAAGAGCAAACCAAGCTCATTCTTTCAAGTCTGAATGTTAAAAAAGAGTTGGAGTTCTTCTCAGACGCTTCTCAGATGAATGTATCTGCGAAAGCGAGAGCTTAGTCATTCTTCCTTTTTTTCCTCTTCGCCTTCAGTTTCTTCTCCCTCGGTTTTCTCTTCTTCTTCGGCCAAGACTACACCTCCCTTATGCTTTTTGTCTTAGTCTAATGTTTAAGAAGATAAGGTTTATGGTTATTTCCATATTGCACAGTTGATACAGATATTATCAATAAACTCCCAAGAAACTATTTCTATCCTACACTTGCGACAGAACGTGTGAATCTTTTTGCCTTTGCTTTTTGCCAATCATGTAGCTCCTACCCTACCTCACTTTCTGGCTTCAGGTCATGAAGTATGGGTCATGATGGCAAACCTCACTTAGCAAAACCTATAAGCACCATGTCCTTATAAAACATTTTACATATATCTGTTAAACGTATTAGGTATAGACCGAGTCTTAATTAAAGAGTCCTCGGTTACGAAAAATCGAATAAATCGAATAAATCGTATGGACTTGACCCAATGGATTTGACCAATGAACTATATAGGCTATTTCGATACAAAAAGTGAGAAAACATTAGTTATTTTTATATTTAAATTGTTAATTGTGCGCTACAGCGATTCGTTTTCGGTTTAGAATCGAAGTTCTTATTCTACCTTTGTAGATTTAGTCTAGACTATAAAAAGGGAGGTTGTAGCCCTAGAGCTTCATACCTTCTTCCCACACACCTATCACTGGTGATAGGTTGGCTCTGGGAGACTCCCTGACGCCCATTTGCGTCTTCGGGTTTCTCGGAAGGTTCCCTTATGACACCTTCTGCCGAGCGACTTGAACCGCCGCTAAACGGTTCTCAAGACCTACTTATGGTCTTTTTACGCCTCCGAGTAAAGGCGTTAGTGCCTTGTTCAAAGGCACATTGTCCTAGTCTGCTCTAAGACACCAACCTCAAAATGTTTTATTCCTTAGCAAAAAATAAAGTTTATGGTTCATCTTTTTGGTTTTTCTATGAGTTGTTTTGTTCTGTGGAGATCACAAGCGCAATGGAAAATTATGTTGGTTAGGTGGTTTTTGTTTTTGGTTTTTAGGTATTGTTGCCATTCTTGTGGGATTTGTGAGCCGTCTATGTCTATGGGTTCGTTTGGGAATGGATGAAATGTTACGTCTACGAGGCTATATCGTCTAAATGGGTTTTCATCATCGTAGTCAACTTCGAAGTATTCTGTGAGGTCGAGCCATTTGTCGTCTTTGAGATTGAGGAAATCAGCTTCAAAGTGGACGGCGTAAGCGTATCTAGGTGTTGGTTGTTTTTTAGCTATGCGCTTGCAGAGTTGGAGAAAACGCCAGTACGAGTCTTCTTTCAAGAGTTGATAAATAAGGAGAAGATTTTTTCGGATGATTCCAAGCGTTATGATTTTATCTGAGAGGCAATCAATCCCTGTTGTTTCGCAATCTATTATGGAGCCTTTTTTTAGTGAATTATCAAGTTTGTAGGTGAGGGAGATGAAATAGGGGTTTGTGAAAAGCAAGTGTTTGAGGATGTCTTTAGCTATTTGATTTTTCACGTTTTTGGCGTTGCTCCTCTTCAAGCTCCATTTCACGTTGTCTAACAAGTATGGATAACGCAAGAAGGCTCTCTGGAATTTGCGTTGGAATGGCGAAAGGTTGTTTTGGTTGTTTTGGTTCTTTTGGTTCTTGTCTTCGCATTTCCTTAATCCTTGTGCGTTGATATGCTTGTTCTGCTTTCTGATGAAACCAATTTAGATTTGGGAGAAACTTGAATCTACGCTTAATTTTGTGTGGTGTTTTACAGAAGGGGCAGAATCGAGTGTCACGATCCTTATGCTTCTTAAGATTGACGGGATAACGTTTGAAGCAACCGCTACAACGAACCAACACAACATTACTCATGCTTTTTCGCCACATTTAGGACATAAATAAACAGTCTCATGTAATGGCATGTAACTTAATATCAGTCCTGCGGTGAAAGTGAATAACTGAGCTAAAGGCAAGCTAATTGTTTTTGCAAAGTTAATAAAGGCTTCTTTCATTTCGAAAGGTATATCCAATTCCATCATTTTTTTAAAAAGCGTTTCTTCATCTATGTCTTGTTTTAGTAAACTCTTGAAGGCATCTGATTTGAGAAAAGCTTGGCGTTCTTTGTCTGTTAGCGGTCTTGTTTTTTCAGTGCGATTCCACTCGTTTATGGGCGCTTCAAATCCACAGTTAGTGCATTTCATTTTTTCAAACTCCTCACAATACTTCGGTATTCTTGCTCTATATCTTTTCCTACTTGGCGACTATGATGCTTAAAGCTTGGACTCCAAGGGGTTAACTTGTCAACGTGCATACTAAGGTCTACACGCCCATTTTTAGGATGCAATATAACGTGAAACGGCTCCCTTCGATAATGATTTTCCTTAACACACCTATAGCCTAACGATAATAACGCTTTGTGGAGACGCTGAAAATTAGTTTCAACTGTCTTCCTCAATTTTTAACCTCCTTCAGCTTGGTCTTTTACATCCTTCGCATATTTGACCCAGTAGCACAAGTTGAATTCGGGAAAAGCCTTTTTCACAAGCCAAGTAGCCCTCTTATGAGCTAAATCCGCTTCCTCTTTACCTGGACCCGTAAAAATCACCAAAACAAACGTGTATTGTGGGAACTTAGAATTTAAAATTTGATATTTGAAGGTTGGATCTCTAGCAGCTATATCAGCGCAGACTTTACTGATTTTCTCAAGATGCTCGCCCATGAATCCGATGCAGGCGCATTGGTCTTTTGGTTTGTAGCGACTGCTATTAACAGTCATTTTTCCACACAACCTTTCTCCATTCATTTTCCCATTCATACCATTTTTCGCAAGGTTCATGCTCTTTTAACCTTTCCTCAGCGCTTTTATCACAAAAGTTACATGGATTTTTACTCTCAATTTCTGCTCTGTCCATTGTCATTCTACCTCAATTACTTCTACAAGGTATGGCGCACTTGTTTTTCCTTTGTTTT
>Ga0315314_1003708_pt1 | contig 11775 bp, 11 predicted proteins | sample TDP9_MG_FD_203631 | JGI IMG/M metagenome (GOLD analysis project Ga0315314, IMG submission 203631) | Freshwater sediment microbial communities from Lake Towuti, South Sulawesi, Indonesia - TDP9 | ecosystem: Environmental > Aquatic > Freshwater > Lake > Sediment | place: Indonesia: South Sulawesi...
GGAGCCTCTCCTGAATAGAGCCCTCGCCCCAGCGAGCAGGCGATGAGAAATCAGAGATCTGATTGCCATCGCCGTCGAGGCCACCCCTTTGGTCTATCGGGCGACTCCCAAGCTTGAGATAATAGATGCGATCCCTGCTCTCGGTGGCCATCATCACGCTGAACGAAGAGGAGAACCTCCGCGCCTGCCTCGAGAGCGTAAAGTGGGCGGATGAGATCGTGGTGTGTGATTCCGGCAGTACGGACCGGACCCTGGCCGTCGCCGCGGAATACGGCGCCAAGACATTTCATGACGAGTGGCGTGGCTTTGCGGGCCACAAAAACCTGGCTGTCGAGCGCACCAGCAATCCGTGGGTCCTCGTCGCGGATGCCGACGAGCGCGTCACGCCCGCCCTTCGGGAGGAAATCGAAAGGGTGCTGGCCGATCCCGAAGCCTCGGACGGGTATCTCGTTCCGCGACGAAGCTACTTCCTTGGGCAATGGATTCGTGCCTGCGGTTGGTATCCCGACGAGACGATCCGCCTGTTCCGGCGCGGCCGTGGCCGCTTCACCGACCGGGCCGTCCACGAGGCGGTGGTGGTGGAGGGCCGCGTGGGACGCCTGAGCGCCCCTCTGGATCACTTCACCTATGACTCTGTCAGCGCGTTTCTTCAGCGTATGGACCGATACTCAACGCTCGCGGCCAAAGAGATGTATCGGGCGGGACGATCGGCCCGACCCTGGGACCTCGTGGCACGCGCGACGTGGACATTTCTCCGGATGTTTCTCTTCCAAGCTGGCTGGCGTGAGGGATGGCGTGGCTTGATTCTGTCCGGCCTATATGCGGCCTACGCGTTCAGCAAGTACGCCAAACTGTGGGAGCTAAAGCGGGCGGGACGTCATGGCTGATCCACTGGTCATCCTCCACAGTGAATCCTCCACGGGGTGGGGAGGGCAGGAGATCCGAGTTTTCACCGAGCTATGCTGGCTGCGGCGGCGTGGCCACGCGGCCAGCCTGCTCGTGCCACCCGGGAGCCACCTGGGTAAGCGGGCTGATCGGGCGGGTATCCCGGTGGCGTGGATCCCTATGCCACGTGCCCTCGACCCAGTCGCCCTGGTCAGGGTCGTGCGCTGCCTGCGCCGGGAACGGGCCCAGATCCTCATCACCCACAGTTCCGTGGACGCCTGGACCGCGGGTGTGGCCGCCAGGCTCGTTGGCGTGCCGGTGGTCCGGATGCGGCATTTGTCGGTGCCCGTGCAGTCGAACCCCCTGTCGCGAGCGGTGTACACGACACTGTGCGATGTGATCGTGACCACGGGCGAGGCGATTCGGAGGCTCCTGATCCAGCGCCTCCGGGTTTCCCCAAGCAAGGTCTTCTCCATCCCCACGGGTGTGAACCTGGATGTGTTCCATCCCGACCGCGTTGATCCCACGCGCTTGCGAAGGGAACTCGGCCTTGACGCGATGGCGCCCCTCCTGGGCATGGTCGCGGTCCTCCGAAGCTGGAAGGGGCATCTGGTGTTTCTGCAGGCCCTGCGAGACGTTCGGGAGCGTCATCCCGAGGTGCGGGCCGTTCTGGCGGGCGAGGGTCCATTTCGCGACGTGATCCAGGACGCCGTGCGGAGCCACGGGCTGGAAGCGAACGTCCGGTTCCTCGGGCACCGGGAGGACGTGGCGGAAATCCTCAGCGGATTGGATGTCGTGGTCTCTGCATCCACCGCGGCGGAGGGCATCCCGCAAGCACTGCTGCAGGCGCTAGGGATGTGCCGCCCGGTGGTGGCCACGGATGTCGGCGGCGTCCCCGAGATCATTCGCCATGGTGAAACCGGTTGGCTGGTTCCTCCGGGTGACCCTGCGGGGCTAGCAAAGGCCATCCTGGGGGCGTTGGCAGACCCCGTGCAGGCCAGGCGGATGGGAGCCCAGGGACGAGCGATCGTCGAGGCCGAGTACTCGCTGGAGCGGATGGGCGAGCGGATGGAGCGCCTGTACACGAAACTCGCCTCGGCTCACCGCGGAAAGTTCCTGGGGGGCTCGGAGGCGCGCTAGCCACGGAATCGGGCGAGAGAGTCTCCAGGCCGTTCCAGACGGAATGTGACTCCACTTGTATACCGACCCGGGTCACTGGAACGTGAAAGGTGAGGCGTGAAACGTGAAATGGCAGGATAATCACGTTTCACGTTTTACGTTTCACGGGTTTGAACGAGCATGCGGATCGGGTTCTATACGTTCAGCTTTCTGCCCATCATAGGAGGAGCAGAGATCCTGCTCCACGGCCTGGCGGAATCGCTCACACAGCGCGGGCACGAGGTGACGGTGTGGGCTCCCAAGGTCCGCGGGGGAGGTAACCGTGTCAATGCGCGCTACCGCCTGTACCGGTATGCAAGGCCCTCTTCCAAGCGGTTTGGTGTGCGGCAGACCCTCCCCTGCCTTCTCCTGGCGACGTGGGGGCGGCGAGCGGACGTCCTTCACTGTCATGGTGCCTACCCGGCGGGATATGTCGGGGCGACCTTCAAGCGTCTCACCGGAGTGCCCCTCGTGATCCGGCCGCACGGGGCTGATATCCTGCCCGGGGAATGGATCGACCGCGACCCAGGCCTCGCTCCTCGGATGCGACGAGCGCTCCTGGCGGCGGATGTCGTCGTCGCCCAGGGAGCATCCCTGGCCGAGCGGCTTCGTCAGCTTGGCGTGGCAGAGAAACGCCTCCGGATCATTCACAATGGCGTGCGCCTGCCTGCTGAGGGTCCGGCTCCGCTGCCGAGGGAGCCGTCAATCCTGGCCATGGGAAGCCTGGCGCAGAAGAAAGGCTTCGACATCCTGCTTCGGGCCTTCAGCCTCGTCCGTGAGCGCATGCCTGAAGCGCGTCTCACCATTGTCGGCGACGGGCCCGAACGACCACGGCTCGCTCAGTTGGCGTCGTCATTTGGCGTCGCGGATGCCGTCACCTTCCCCGGGGTCGTCACCGGCGAGGAGAAAGAGGCGCTGCTGTCCCGCGCCCGGGTCTTCGTGTGCTCGTCCCGGCGGGAACCCTTCGCCAACGCGAATCTGGAGGCCATGGCGGTGGGCCGGCCGATCGTCGCTACACGGGTGGGCGGCAACGTCGAGATGGTGGAACATGAGGTCAGCGGGCTCCTCGTCGAGCCCGAGGATCCCGAGGGGCTGGCCAAGGCCATTCTCCGACTGCTCGAGGACGAGAAGCGAGCCGAGATCATGGGGCGTGCCGCCCGATGGCGCGCCGGAGCTTTTTCCTGGGACGGGATGGTGGACAGGTACGAAGAGCTCTATCGCGAACTGGCGATGGCGCCGATGTCGGCACCCGGGCGGGCCTGAGCGGTGTGCGGAATCGCCGGAAAAGCCCATACTGATCGGATGCGGTCCGTAGACGCCTCGCTCCTGCGCCGCATGACGGCGGCACTGGCGCACCGTGGCCCGGACGACGACCAGATCTACGTCAAGGACGGAATCGGACTTGGGAGCCGCCGGCTCGCCATCATCGACCTTGAGGGCGGGTGCCAGCCCATGCGCAACGAGGACGGATCGGTCTGGCTGGTCCACAACGGTGAGATCTACAATTTCCTCGAGCTGCGGGAGCAGCTCCTCGCGCGTGGGCACGCCCTCAGGACCCGATCCGACACCGAGGTGATCGTCCACCTGTACGAGGACCTGGGGACCGATTTCCTCGAGAAGCTGCGAGGCATGTTCGCCATTGCGCTGTGGGATGCAAGGCGCGAACGGCTGCTCCTGGCCCGGGACCGGCTGGGAAAGAAGCCGCTCGTGTACGCGGACCTGCCAGAGGGGCTGGTCTTCGCCTCCGAACTCCAGGCGCTCCTCGCGGATCCGGCCGTGGACCGGACGGTGGACCTGGAAGCGTTGGACGCGTACCTTCGCTGCCAGGCCATTCCATCGCCCCGGACGATCTACCGGGCGGCCCGCAAACTTCCGCCCGGACACGTCCTGGTGTGGGAAAAAGGCACGCTGCGGGTTGAGCGATACTGGTCGCTTCACTTCGCTCCCAAGACGACCACCCCGACGCCAGAGATCCGCCAGCGCATCCGCGACCTCCTGGATGAGAGCGTGCAGGTGCGCCTGGTGAGCGACGTTCCTGTCGGGGTTCTCTTGAGCGGGGGGATCGATTCGACGACGGTAGCCGCCCTGATGGCGCGTCACCTCTCCCAGCCGGTGAAAACGTTCTCTGTTGGCTTCGAAGAGGCGGGTTACAGTGAGCTTCCGCAGGCGCGACAGATGGCAGAGCGCATCGGCGCCGACCATAACGAGGCGATGGTGAAGCTGGATGTCGCCGAGGTGCTGCCAATCCTGGCCCGTCACTACGGTGAGCCCTTTGCCGACAAATCGGCGGTGCCGACCTATTGCGTGACCAGGATGGCCGGGCAATCGCTCAGGGTGGTCCTCTCCGGGGATGGCGGTGACGAGGCCTTTGCCGGGTATCCCCGCTATCTTCCCTCGACGATGCACGCCTTGATCTCCTGGTCCTCGGCGGGACGGCGCAGGCTGGCCGAGGGCATGCTTCGCCGCGCGCTGTCGGTGAAGGGAGGATCGCTCGCGGGACGGCTGGCGCGGCGTGGGGTGGAGGCCCTGGCCCCGCCGGTCAAGTCGGTCCTCTTTCCCGAGTTCTTCCCCGGCTACCGCTTGACCGGCCTGTATCGCGACGAAGTCCGGCGGGCCGTGGATGCGACCTGGGAGGAGGAGATCCTCGCACGCTGGGGGGAGCTCCCGGCCGACCTGGATGACCTGGACGCGGCCTTAGCCCTGGACTACGGCCTGTATCTCCCGGAGACCCTCCTCACCAAGATGGACATCGCCAGCATGGCCAATTCGCTGGAGGTCCGCTCACCCTTCCTGGATCACGTGCTCCTCGAGTACGCGGCCACGATCCCTGGAGGGTTCAAGGTGGCGCGCGGGATCGGCAAAGCCATCCTCCGCGAGGCGGTCGAGGATCTCCTTCCGTGCGAGATCCTTTACGGACCAAAGCGCGGATTCAGCGCGCCCGTGGCCACCTGGCTGCGCGGATTGCTGCGGAGCTACGCAGAAGAACTCTTACTCGGGCGGCCACGGGGTCTTCCGGAATTCTTCCGGCCCCAAGCGGTGCGGGATTTGTGGGAAGCGCACCAGTCCGGCAAAGAGAATCACGCCATGCGCCTCTGGGCGCTGCTCGTGTTCGAGGTCTGGTTCCGGACCTGGATGGGCGAGGCTTGAGGGGACAGGGAGCATGTGGCGTGTGGCGCTCAAGCGGATGGAGGGGGCGTGGCGGCGGGCCGTCCTTGAGGTGCTTCGCGCCGGCTGTCGCGCCGCGCTGGCAATCCGCCCGCTGCCCAGGATCGATGGCAAGCCGCCGGCGCCGCGGTCGCTCCTCGTCTTCAGCACCGCGGGCATCGGCGACACGCTCTCGGACACGCCCGCTATCCGGGCCCTGCGAGAGAGCTTCCCGACATGTCGCATCACGGCGGTGGTCCATCACGGACGGCGCGAGGTCCTGGCGGAGAACCCGCACATCGATGCGCTCGTCCCGCACCGCAAAGGGCCGGTCGGATTCGTTCGAACGCTCCGGGCCCTTCGTCAGGCGCGGCCGGACACGGTCGTCGTCCTGCGAGCGAATGATCCCGACATCTGGCCCTTGGCCTACCTGTCCGGAGCGCGGTGCCTGGTCGGTCGCCCAGCCAACACCCGCTTTTCCTTCCTAATCAATCGGCCGGTGCCTGTGCACGAATGGGACGACCTGCACGGGGTGGAGGCAACGCTGACCCTCGTGAGGGAACTGGGGGCATCTACGGCGGACCCACGCCTAGTGTTTCGGGTGAGTTCAGCAGCGCGTCGGCGGGTCCAGGAGCTTCTGGAGGCACGGGGCCTGGATCGGGTATCCTTGGTGGCGATGCAGGTGCACGCCAGTCCCCGCTTGACGTTCCGCGACTGGCCAGTCGAGTCGTTTGTGGCGGTTGGCCAGGCGATCCTACGGGACTATCCGGTGCTGCTAGCTCTCACCGGGGGGAAAGAGGATCGGGCCAAGGGCGCCATGATTCAAAAGGCTCTGGGAGCCGGGGCGAGCTGTCTTGCGGGTGACCTCCGCCTGTCCGAAACGGCCGCGCTCCTGGAACGCTGCCAAGCCCTTCTCACTACCGATACGGGGGTGATGCATCTGGGCTTCGCAGTGGGGGTACCGACCCTGGCGCTCCTGCACCCGTTCAATGCGCACCGCGTGGGCCCGTATGGATATGGCGGACGGCACCGCGCCGTCCGGCTAGCGGCGCCGGCAAGGGACGCGAACGGCCGGTTGCGCAGTTTGGCGGAACTGACCCCCAGGGTTGTCTATGAGGCGTTCCGCGAGTTCCTCCCCGGGCTCCCTGCCAGAGCACAGCGATGACATCTCCCGGCGTGGGGTGTCCGACGGGCCGGGCCCTGGACCGCTGGGGCTGGACTCGGACGGATTGGGTGTGGGCGACCATGAACCTTGAGGAGATTGCCGGCGGAGTACCACGGTTCCATGTCGCACCTGACGGGACTGGACGATGAACCCCAGAGAGCATAAGCGGAGGGGGATGAAGGAAGGGGCAACCGTTGACCCGGTGCTCGTCCGGGAGACGGCGAAGTCCTTCGGCCTGGAGTGGACGCGGCACGGGGATCTCAGGCGCCTGTATGCCTCGGAGGCCAAGCTCTTCGAGGAATTCGCGGGCTACCGTATCCCCCAGGAAGTGTTTGTGGGGAAGCGGGTCCTGGACGCCGGCTGCGGCATGGGCCGCTACAGCTACGTCCTGGCGCGACTCGGCGCGCGGCCCGTCGTTGGGATGGATCTGCACAACGGTGTGCACATGGCGGCGCAGCTAACCCGGTCATTGGGAACGGTGCGGCTGGTCAAGGGGAGCCTCTTTGCCATCCCCTTCCGGCCCGAGAGCTTCGACGCCGTGGTCTCCATCGGCGTCCTCCACCATACCGGGGACACGCTGCGGGCCTTCCGGAACCTGCTCGCCCTCGTCCGGCCGGGCGGCGCGGTGTTCGTCCAGGTATACGCCACCCGGGGGACGGTGAAGGACCAGCGGAGCGCTCGCCTCCTCGCCCTGACCAACCGCCTGCCAAAGCGGTTGCTGTACGCGCTCTGCGTCCCGATGGTAGCTGCCATGTATGCCCCGTTGCTGAAGAACGTTGTGCGCCTGGTCAACCACTTTGTCCCCGTGGTTTCCTTCGGGAAACACCGAACTTTTTGGCGAAACGTGGCCGATACCTATGACTGGCATTGCTGCCCATTTCGGACGACGCACACCCCACAGGAGATGCATCGGGTGTTTCAGGAGGCAGGGCTGGAAAGGATCATGATCACAAACCCGGAGTACCGGGGCGCGGTGAACATTCTGGGGTGGAAGCCGGCATCACCGAAACACGTCGATCCGGCGTGAGGCCACGTCTCGCCGAACCCGGTCTCGGGGAGGTCGGGAAAACGTGACGCTCCCCCGATGGGCAGGATCGTGCGGTGTATCGTCGAGTCATCCGGCCATCCCTGGCGGGACTTGGTACTTTTCCCTGCGTCGAGACTCCGCGCTGACGAGCGTCCGAGCCAGAAGGATTGGATCTTGAGATCCCACGGATTCCCTACGTCACTATAATTGTGGCCAGGCTTAGTCCCTGATGGGATGCCCAAGTAAGCGCTCGATCCGCGAGGCCTACGACCGGATGCCGGATAGCCGGTTTCCACCGGCCCGATTCCACCGGCGCTGCCTCACCGTGGCCGGCCGTGTTGATGGTCTCGTCCTGGACGTGGGCTGTGGCCTCGGGTCCCTCCTTGCGCAGGCCCGCTCCCAGGCCCCTGATGCGGTCTTTCACGGCTGCGATCTCTCCTTCCGCCTCTGCCGACGTACAGTGCAGCGAAACCCGGGCACAGCCGTGGTCCAAGCAGACGGGGAAGCGCTGCCCTTCCGGGCAGGCACCTTCGATTGGGTCTTCCTCACAGAAGTGCTCGAGCACCTTCTCGATCCTGTGGGGGCCTTCGACGAGGTCGAGCGGGTGCTGAAACCCGGCGGAGGCCTTCTCGTCTCAGTCCCAAACCGGGGCTGGCTCCGGTATTCCAGGGAATGGGCCCGCCGCATCCCTTATCAACCGGTGGATGATCGCTGGTTCACCTTTGAGGAATTGCGGCGGTTGGCCGAAGGAGCCGGCTTCGCGCTCAAGCGGGCGGATGGGGCCGAGAACCTTTACTTCGGCGGAGGTCTCGGACGACTCCTCGAGCAGGCGGCCCTCCTCTTGTTTCCGCCGCTTCGGTTGCGGATGAAGCGGCTCATCGTGGTGTTCCGGTCAACGAAGCGAGGGTGATGTCCCAGAGCCCAACCGGTCCCAGGGCCGGGATCGAGAACGAGTACAAGTTCTTCATCGGAAAGCGCCTGTTGCGCGGGGCGTTTCGCCGATATGGTCTTCCTCGACTGCGCGGGTGTATCCTGGATGTGGGCGCCGGCGCCTCGCCATTTGCCCGCTACCTTGCGGGTCAACGGTACATCGCCTTGGAACGCGAGGCGCGATTCCAACCGACGGTGATCGGCTCAGTGACCATTCTCCCCTTTGTGGGATGTGCATTTGACGGAGTCATCTGCACCGAGGTGCTGGAACACCTGCGGGATCCGCGGGCCTGCTTGAGGGAGGTGGAACGAGTTCTGCGACCGGGGGGATACCTCTATATCACCTCCCCCATGCTCTGGCCCCTGCACTATGAGCCCGAGGATTATTTTCGGTTCACGGGCTACGGTCTGCGGGCGCTGGCGGAGGAGTGCGGGTTTGAGACCATGGTGATCGAGCCGCTGGGCGGCCTGTTCTCGTTTCTCGCCATGCGCCTCTGCGAGAAGCTGTATAATCTCGCCAAGAAGCTGGCCTTCTTCCTCCCGAAGCGGTACCGTTACCTTTGGGCGGCGGCATGGATCCTGCCGCTGGCAGGCGTGCTGGGAGCGGTCGCCGGGATTCTCGAGCGGGGGCGCCGGCGGGACGCGTTCGCCTGGGTCTTGTTGGCCTGCAAGCCGACCGTCCTGCGGGGGTATCGGTCTTGAAGGTTGCCACGGTCCGACCGCGTGCCATGTCCCATGTCAGCGGGGAGCGGGTGCTCGCCGTCCGCGCGGCGAGCGCTCGGGGGCGGGATCGTTCCTTCACCCTTGTCGATTTCTTTGCGCAGACGCCCGGCCAGCACTTCTATCGGGCGGACATGGATGTCATCGCGGAGAACCGCCGGGCCGGCGCGTGGCGGGTGCCGATTCGCGGTGGAGGCTTGACGCCGTGAATCGCCCTGCCCGGGTCCCTGCCCTGCAGACGCGACCCCCCTGCGGCCTGTTCCCCGCCGAGGTGCAGTGCCGGCTCACCACCCACTACGCAGCCGCACTGGAACTGATGCCACCCCCGATGCCGGGGCGCACTAGGCTGCTGGAACTGGGGGCCGGCCACTGCGAGATCGCCGTGATTCTCCGGAGTCTGGGATGGGAGGTTCACGCCGCCGACATTGAGGAATCCTGTGTGGCGGAGGCGATGGTGCTGGGGTTCCCGGCAACCCGGCTGGATCTGAACGAGACACTGCCGTTTCCAGATGCCGCCTTCGATTTTGTGACCATGCTGGAAGTCATCGAACACGCGGTGCGGGCAGAATCCGCCCTGGGAGAGGTGGCGCGGGTGTTGTCGCCGGCTGGCAGGCTGCTCCTCACCACCCCCAATCATGCCTTCTATAAGAGCCGCTTCCGAGCACTGAAAGGGAGGCCCCTGGGCATGGAGGGGGTGCACTATCGCTTCTTCGTGAAGGGTCAACTGGAGGCCCTGCTAGCGGCGAAGGGGTTCCGGATCATAGACCGCAACTCCTCTGGACACCTGCCGCTGATGGATGGCCGATGGGTGCGGAAGCTGCTGGGGCGACAGCGGGTGCTTTGCCGAATCCCCGAGTGGCTGGAGCCCATCTGTGCCATCAACTTTGTGTGGCTGGCGGAGCGGGCGCGTTAGCGTCACTCGGGGGACTGGGAATCCCTCGCGCCCCGGCAGCCTAGACGAGGCTTTGGCGATGAGGCGGGCAGGGTTTGAGGCAGTCTCCAGCGGGGAGCGCAGGTGAGGATCGCCCTCATCCGTCAACGGTACACGAGCAGCGGGGGCGCGGAACGCTACCTCGCCCAGCTCGTGGTAGCGCTGGCCGGCGCGGGGCACGAGGTCCACCTGTTCGCGAACCGGTGGACGGATCCGCCATCGGGCGTGATGCTCCACCGGGTGCCGGTGCTCCGGGGCCCGGCGTTCCTGCGGATTCTCAGCTTCGCATGGGCCGCGCACCGGATGACCAGGGGTGGCGCATTCGACCTGGTCCACAGTTTTGACCGGACCATCCGCCCGGATATCTACCGCGCCGGGGACGGGTGCCACCGGGCCTGGCTGGACCGCCGGCGGGCGGTGGAGGAAAGCATCCTCCGTTCCCTAGACCGGCTGAATCCGTTGCACCAGAGTCTGCTCTGGCTGGAGCGTCGCCTGTTCCGTCCGGGCGGGTGCCGGCAGGTGATGGTGAATTCCCAGATGGTTCGGGAGGAGATCCTGCGCTATTATGGAGCTGTTCCACCCGCTGTCCAAATGATATACACCGGCGTGGATCTTGCCCGATTTCATCCCGACCGCAGCGGGATGGCGCGGGCGGCCCTGCGCAGGAGGCTCGGGGTTGGGCTCGATGATCCCGTGATCCTCTTCGCGGGCAGCGGCTTCGAGCGCAAGGGACTGCGTTTTCTGCTACAGGCTGCGGGAAGGATGCAGGGAATCCGTAGCCTCAGGATTTGGGTGCTGGGGAAGGGGGATCCTGACCGGTATCGAGCGATGCTGGACCGCCTGGGAATCCTGGACCGGGTGCACTTTAGCGGCGCTGTGGGTGACCCTGAGAACTGGATGAGGGCGGCCGATCTGTTTGTCCTGCCCACGATCTATGATCCGTTCTCGAATGCGTGCCTCGAGGCGATGGCCTGCGGGCTTCCGGTCATCACCACGACGGCGAATGGCGCCGCCGAGATCCTGGAGGAGAGGCGGAGCGGGGCGGTCCTGGCGGATCCCCGGGACGTGGTGGGGCTGGCCGACCGGATGGCGGAGTTCCTGAGGCCGGCGGGGCGGGAGGAGCGGGCGGCGGCGGCGAGGGCGACCGCCGAGACCTTCCCCATGGAGGGGCACGTCAAGCAGGTGCTGGCCATGTACGAGGAGGTTGTGGGGGAGGTGCGGGCGTGACCTGGCTCGGCCAGGGGCTGGAGTGGATCCTGGAGGTCGGCCTGCAGGGGCGACGGCCCGGGGTGACGCGTCCCTTCGTCCTGGAAGAGGTCGGGCGAATCCTCGTGGTGCGGAAGGACAACATCGGGGACGTGCTCTGCACGACGCCCGCGCTTCGCGCGCTCCGCCGCGCTTTTCCGGACGTCCACCTGGCCATCCTGGTGGCGGAGCACTGCCGCGCCGCCGTGGAGCGGAGCCCGGACATCACCGAGGTCCTGAGTTACACCAAGGCCAAGCACCGCGGGGGCGGCTTCGGCCTCCCTGCCCTCTGGGATCTCACCCGGGTCATCCGGGATCTCCACCGGCGACGCTTCGACCTGGCCATCGTCATGGGCCGTCCGTGCAGCCGCTCCTCTGCCTGGCTGGCTTATGTCAGCAGGGCAAGCTGGCGCCTCGGATACTCGACGCCGGCGCTCCGCCCGTTTCCGTTCTTCCTGAATCTCGGATGCGACCCGGGGGCAATGATGTCCCACGAGGTGGACGGCTGCCTGGAATTGCTCGCCACCCTCGGGATTCCGTCGGCCGGCCGGGAGCTCACCCTGATCCCCA
>Ga0315314_1003709_pt1 | contig 11774 bp, 13 predicted proteins | sample TDP9_MG_FD_203631 | JGI IMG/M metagenome (GOLD analysis project Ga0315314, IMG submission 203631) | Freshwater sediment microbial communities from Lake Towuti, South Sulawesi, Indonesia - TDP9 | ecosystem: Environmental > Aquatic > Freshwater > Lake > Sediment | place: Indonesia: South Sulawesi...
TTCCAAGTTGACCCCCTTATCCTATGATTCGACTTAGCATAGGATAGGTCTCCATTATCTGTTCCTGAGCTATCTGCTGGTACAGTTGGTAGAGGATCCCAACGGCGAGCAGGGCGCCCATTCCTGACCCGAACACGTTCAGAAGATCTGCAAAAGCGGCTATCGTTCCGACTATCAATCCGCCCAATACCGTGAGTGTTGGTACATATCTGTCCAGAAGTCTCTCCACTGGCTTATAGGATCTTCTAAAACCTGGGATCTGCATCCCGGAATCGATAAGCTGTTTCGCCGCGGTCGCAGATCCTAAGCCACCAACTTCAATCCACACTTTGGCAAAGAGGACGCTCATCATAACCATGAGAACGACGTAAACAATCGCCCTAACTAGTCCTCCTGGATCAGCAAAGATGACATCGATGCTTCCTGGGGGGATAACGTAGAGGGCAAGCCCTCCTATTGGTTCATTACCAGTTGGGTCATACGTGCCCAGCAAGCTGAGCCAAAAGTTTTCATTATTCTGGTTGAAGTTAGACCATAAGATTTTGGACCACAGATAGATGTTCGCAGAGAGGGCCGAAGAGAGTATGACTGGAATATTGGAAACATATAGCAACTTTACTGGATAACGGGTCCTAAATCCCCTAAAACGAGCATACGATATTGGAAGCTCAATCCTGATGTCCTCAAAGTATATTACGATTAGGAAGACAAGAACCGTTGAGATGAAGCCTATCATGTCAGGCAAATTTCCTTCCCTATGCAGAGCCGCCAACAGGCCTCCTCCACTTAGTAAGGATTGAACAAAGGCCAATATTGCACCCAAAAACTTACCATCGCCTCCCGGAATAGGCGAAAAACAATCCCAGAAGATCATTCTAGCTACCCCAGCAATAATGAATAGGCTTATCCCACTCCCTATTCCCCAGCCCTTCTGCACGAGTTCGTCAAGAAGCATGAGAATCAATCCTGCAGAGATGAGTTGCAAAAACAGAGGAATCGATGTCCCTAAGCTGATTTGACCGTACGCTCCGCCCAAAATGTATACCGAGGCCATGAATATCGTCATAATGATGGAAAAGACCTTGTTTGCACTAGTGAACAGGGCTCTATCATCGGGATCAGCAAAGTCAACGGTTATTATCCCTGAGCCAGCCAAGAGTTGGAGGATCAGTCCAGCCGTGACTATTGGCCCTATACCCAGCTCCGTCAAAGTGCCACGAGTAGAGGCGAAGATAACTCTCATGTAGTAAAAAGGATCTTCAGGACCGCGTGCAATTCCGTAGAGAGGAATCTCACTCATTATCAAGTATATTGCTAGAGCCAGCCCCGTCCAGAGGAGTTTTTCACTGAAGCTGACCCTTCTATCTGGGGAACTGGCCTCCGGTATAAATTTGACTATCGGTCTAAAAAGATTTAGAAACCCGCTTGGCATTTTCTTCCCCTAAACGCTCTGCGATTCCCTCTTAATAAGGATCTTCCCACCTGCTTCTTGAATCTTTTTTGCTGCAGATTTTGAGCAGGATTTTACTTCCACGTTCATTGCTCTGTTCACTTTCCCAGCTCCGAGAAGCTTATCGTAGCCTAGTCTCTCTAAGTCGATGATCTTGCCCTTTTCCTCTGTGGCTGTGCGCGTAGCCAATTCCTCCAACTCTCCTACGTTAATTGTCTTTTCTTTCTGGCTCACGGGTCTATGAAATCCACGTTTGCCGAAATAATTGGGAGCATGCTTTACTGTGTAAGTCCATTTATGTTTATGCCCGCCTGCCTTTCCTTTGCCACCTTTTCTTCCGCCTGCCCTGTGCTGTCCAACCTGCCCCCAACCATAGGTTCTTGAACCTCTTCGTTTTCTCACTTTCCTCTTTCTGTGCGCCACAGTTATTTTCGCCTCCAAGTTCACTTAGAACAGGACAGCAAGAAGCCATTAGACCATCTTTTCTAGGAGTCTATTTATGTCTTTGCCCCTGTACCCCAACTCTCCATTCGGATAAGGTCTTTTTATAGATTTACGAAAACCGCCTTTTGGAGGGTGCAGACGGAAGACCGGTTTAACGCCAGGCGTCTTCCACAATTCGACTTCAGATAGCGTAATCGCGTCAGCAAATGCCCTGAGAGATTTCTGTCCTAGCCTTTCCTTCGCGTAGCGATCTGTTAGGTCTTCATCGCCAACTTTTTTCCCCCTCTCTTTTAGAAGTAAGTAGACCGTCTCGGAATTCGCTTCTCCCCATGTGATGTAATCCTTAACCTTTCGAAGCATACCAGTGTGAGACGACGTACTACTGAGGATTGTTGAATGATTCCGCTTGGGCAAATGCATAAGCCTCAAAGTTTTCTTGAACTCTGGTCGGATGCCAACATCTCCTCTAATTCTCACGGCCACAATGCATCCGCGTTTTTCCTCAGCCATGACTATTCATCCAGTCCATTCTTTTGGGGGAAGAATACGATACGTGTTCTTCAAAGCGTTAAAAGTTGCAAACGCAAATGAATGCATCGTTCTTGTGGAGCCAAAGCTTTTAGTCCAGCAATCATTGACCCCTGCAAAGCTAATTATGTCCTTGGCGACTTCTCCAGCCACTATTCCAATGCCTTTTGGTCCAGGAATGATCTTGATTCTAACACTTCCACTTTTTCCGACGACTTTATAGGGTAAAGAGTGAGTGCCGCCGCAGTCGCATTGCCAACTGCCGCAACCACGACGAACAGGAGTGATGTTTAGTTTTGCGTTTAAGATCCCCTTTTCGATAGCAGCTCTTACCTGTCTTGCTACCCCTACTCCCAATCCAACAAAACCATCATGGTTTCCAACAACTACAACCGATTTGAAGCTTGTTTTTTCTCCGGCATCCGTCTGCTTTTGAACGATGCTGATGTCTAAGACCTTGTTTTTCATGTCAGGAAGCAATATATCAACTATTTCTGGCTCCCTAATCTTGAAACCTTGTTCAAAGACCTCGTCTATCGATGTCATTTTTCCCTCTAGTATCAATCTCCCAAGCGTCGTGCGGGGCGTCCACTGCCATGTTTCTACTTTAGTTTCATTTTCATCATGAGTCATGTAACTTACCACTCTTGAGAGATGCAGCTATTTTTCCCTTTACCTCAATAAATTGATCAGGCAGTTTTTCAGGTGATATTTTTTTCTTTAGATATTGGGAGAAGCGCATCTTATAAAGCTCCGAATTATCTTTAGACAGCATTTTGGCGTGCGAAGTTATGTGCTCGCCAACGATTCTCGAATTCTCAGGCAAAATATTTTCGTCGTAAGGAATTTTGAGGCCAGCATCAGTAGCACCTTTCAAGGCTGCAAACATCTTGGATCCCGCAGATGGCTTATGTAGTCCAACATCCAAGATTGCTTCTTTTGTACCCTTGGAGAGGGCTTTAAGTCCAGCAAGAAAACCAGTCAAATATGCCGCCGGGGTGTTTCCGTAAGTGGTTTTCCACCCAAACTCTCTGAGTTGGCTTGAATGTGCGGATGCGAGTGTCTTGTCGCCTTCAGGTTCAGCATTTATGATTTGAACAATGACGTGTTTCAAGGAGACCCTTACAACAAAGCGGGGTTTACTCGCAAGAATCATGCTTCTTCTTTTTCGATAATTCGTCTTACCCTCTCTTCTGCGTCTGAATACCACATGATGTCTAGTGTTATGAGGCAAAGGGGGAATCATCTCCTTCTTCTGAGCTTATTGGCATCAATATACTGCTCAAGATGAGAGAGATCTTCGAAGGCCCCTCCCTTTATCATCCCATACAACTTGTGGTATACATTCCTCGTGATTGCACGATGCTTCCTAAGGTTCTTCAACTTGTCTCTAAGGGGCCTAACCTTCCCTATCCATTCCTCTTTCTGCGTCACCTTCGCGGTTTTCTTACCGCTCTTACTTCCTGTACGTCTCCTTCTTCCAGATTTCCTCTTTTTATGAAGAAGGCGGGCCCTTGATCGACTAACTCCTTTTTTTGGTTCAGCCTTTATTGCCCCTTCATGAATAAGACGCCGAATCTCCTCCCCGGTGATAGCCATCTCTACGTCTTCGATTCTCTCAGGGTCGATCCACACTCTATTTTGACCTATCTTCAGTATCTCAGACGCCAGTCTCCTCTGACTCCTCAAGCTCTTTTACTCTCCTAGGGTTCAAGACCCTTATGTTTAATTCGTCTGCCTTGTCCAAGATTTCTTTTCTTTTCCTTGACCCCACTGCATGAGCTATTCTGACAGCAAACTCGTCTGGGTCAACCGATCCTAGCTCCTCTGGCCGATTCACGATCAATTCTTTTAAACCTGATGGGTGGAGACCTCTTATCTTCCTCGGTGACCTATAACCGATCTTTACTGATTTTGGCCAGCCACCTATTCTTAACCTCATTTTGCTATCTTTCCCTCTAGGTCTTCTCCATGAGCCTTTTACCCTCTTGTATCTCCAACTCTCTTGACGGACGAAGTCTGGTTTTCTTCTCTTGAGAACCGCACGTAGACGTGAGGCCTTTTTTTGGTTTCTCTTCTCAGCAGCCTTCTCCGCTCTCTTTCGCTCGCCTCTATCTCCTTTTCGGGGCATTTTAGGCTCCTTTCCCCTTCTCATATACGTATATGCCATCGAGGAAGATCCTCGGATCTTTCTTTTTGATCTTTGTCGCTTGTTCAATGTTTACCGCTGTTTGGCCCACGTCCTCTAGATCTACTCCCTTGACCGTTATTTCATCTGATTTCACTTCGACCTTCACATTACCACTTATCTTGGCTATTCTGGGTCTTCTTCCACCAGAGAAGTTTTCAATTATGACCTCATTGCCCTGAACCTTCACCCCTATAGGGAAATGCGCAAAGACAATCTTGAGCTTGTACGTGAAACCTTTTCTTACCCCTTCGATCATGTTCTCAATCCGTGACGCTATAGTCCCTACTACTGCTGCTCTCTTCTTGTCCGGCCATGATGTTCCAATTGCCAGTTCCCCCTTTCTATGTTCTATCACCGCATCCGCGTGTGAGAAATCGCGCTGAACCTCTCCTAACGGGCCTCTAATAAGTACTTTCTTGCCTTCAACAGCTACCTCTACGTCATCCGGAATTTCAATCGTTCTCGACGCCACGACTGCTTTGACCAAGTCGATTCTTCCTCGGTATAGTGGTTCTATTATGTCTTTGCTTGGCAACTTTTATATGTTTGTTCACCATTCCCGCGCACGGATATGGTTAAAAAAGGCGTCGAAGACAAGCTGCGAGAAATATGAAGCGAGGGCTTAAGCCAACATCTACTCGGTTGAAACCTAATTAACCCTCAATAAACGTAGGCTATCAGTTGCCCTCCTATTTTCTTCCCCTTTGCTTCTTCGTGCGACATTATGCCCTTTGATGTCGAGAGAATGAGTATGCCCAGCTCCCTTGACGGCAAAAACTGCTTTTCCCACGTCTCAAGCTTTTCAACCTTTGTGTAATATCTAGGTCTAATTGCACCACATTTGTTTATTCTCCCCAAAAGCTGAATCTTAAATTTTCCAAACCTGCCGTCATCGACGAATTCGAACTGTCCGATATACCCTTTTTTCTGTAAGAGTCTTAGGACATGCCCTATAAGTTTTGAGGCTGGGTTAACCACACACTCTCTCTTATTTCTTAGTTCATTATTCATAATTGTCGCGAGCGCGTTTAATAGGGGATCGTTCACACTCATGCCATTTTCATTCCTTAAGAATACTTCTTGAAACCGAGTTTCTCAGCTACCTCTCTAAAGCATCGGCGACACAAGTTCAACCCGTATGATCTTATGATTGGACCATAGCCTCCGCACCGTCTGCAAGGCCTGCTGCCCTTTCCATATTCTCTCTTTCTTCGCCTTTCGTCAGCCACTTCTAACATCACCCTATTCTAAATCACACGTGCTTTTTCGCTTTTCTACCGCATGGTGGCATATAACGTTAACGCTTCTTTTTAGTTTCCCGTAGATGTTTTTGAATTTTTTCCTTTAGAATTTTGTTTGTCAACCCGGCGTCTACTCTCCCTCTAACCTGCCTCATGATTACCCCCATTAACAGGTTTGCTGCGTCTTCTTCGCACCTTGTAATCAGCTCCATGTTTTCTTTCACGGCTCTATCTACTATGGTTTCCAGCTGATTCCTTGGAATCATCTTCAAGCCTAAATCTCTTATAGCTTCTTCCGCGGTAGCCTTCTCATGCTCTGCCAGCCAAGTCCATACCTCTGGAACCGCTTCCTTGGCTGCTATCCCTTTGTCAACCAGACCAAAGGTCTCCTCTATATGTCTCTCAGTAATCTTCTCAACATCGACCCCCTCTCTCCTGAGATTTTTCAAGGTCTCAGTCAGCATAGCCGCCATGAATGTTGCCGAAATCTTAAACTCCTTAGCCATTCTTTCAAACAAGTTAGTGAAATCTGAGTTCATCATCTGTATTGCCAGTTTTCTGTTGATTTTGTACTCGCTCATAAGACGTGAAATCTTCTTATCAGGCATTTCAGGTAATTGCGATCTAATTTTTGATAATCGTTCTCCCGTGATTGAAACTGGCGGTATGTCAGTCTCAGGATACATCCTTGCCGCACCTGGTCTTGGCCTAGAATAGTGGGTTGTTCCATCCGGATATGCACCTCTGGTTTCGCTTTGAACTCCTGCGACAGCCATCTTTGCCCTTTCCACTACGGCGTGTAAGGCATCTCTGACTTTTTCTGGCCTGTCAGCAACTATTACGACAACATCCATGTCGTCGGCTTGAATAACCTCTCTTAGCCTCTTGACTTCAATTTCTGTTATGCCAAAACCAGGCAGCTCATCGGTATGAAATATCCCACCAACTCTGCCCCAGAATTTTGCGTAGTCGGCGATCTCTGTTCCAAGTCTTATGCCTGGTTCAAGCTCGGTTTTTAGTAGGCCTCCAAATTTTGGTAAATTGACTGCTAGAACGATTCCTCCCGTTTCCTCCTTAATGGTGTCTCTTATGATTTTGCACTTGGTTTCGCCAAAGACTTCGGTCACGTCCAAGAAATCGTTTTTAATCTCTTCTTTCTTTACCCCTCTTTTCGCCAACTCATCACGAACTTTTATGAGGTTTAGCTGTCTCTGGACCTCGTATTCTATGACCTTCGGGACTAACTCCAATTCTTGAACCCCTTTCACTTCGGTCAGCGCACCCTCTCGTATGGATATGTTCAGGTCTTGACGGATCGTTCCTAGGCCGCGCACAACCCCTCCAGTTGCCCTCAGCACCCTTCCAATCGCCAAGGCTACCTCACCAGCCTCCTCAGGCGAGCCTATCGTCGGCGCTGTGGCCAATTCCACGAGGGGTATGCAGAGCCTATCAAGTCTGTAATGTGTGGTCACACCATCTTCTCCCGTCTTTCTCGCAGCATCCTCCTCCAAGCAGATCGTCTGTATGGGAACCTTCTTACCGTTGACTATTATTTCTCCACCTAGGGCGACTATACAAGTTCTCTGAAAGCCTGTTGTGTTAGAGCCGTCAATCACAATCTTTCTCATGACATGGATTTCGTCAACTGGTGTAGAGTTTAGCATCAATGCTATTGTTAGGCAGGTGTCTACAGCCTCCATGTTCAACCTATGGGGCGGTTCTTCATCGAGTTCAACGAGGCAACTAGTGGCATCATCTGCCTCATAAAGGAAGCCTCTGCCCCTTTTGAACTCGAAGGCGGCAGCAGGATCGACTTCACCCAGCTCGCTTTGTGTTGGTCTGAGTCTTCGGTAGAATCTTATTTCAGGTTCTAATGTTGAAAGCTGTGGTTTGCAGGAACAGAAAAGTTTGTGAGATGTATCTAGTTGTTGGTGGATTCCTCGACTACGCTTGGATCCGAGCGCAGTTTTCGAGTCCTACCTTTAAACCCATCTCTTTGTAGTTGATTTGGCCCTTCACAACTCTGTCGCCCCTGAACACTTCATTTTTCTTTCTAATGTATCAAACCGCATCTTAGTTCTTATGCCTGCTGGTGGCCGAGTGTTCTGTTTGATCCTGGCGATGGCGATTCGCTTTTATAGTAGGTTTTTAGTGAAATTTCTCCAGCAATATTTTTTACGAGGAGTTCTTTCGCCCTTTCTGGATCCTTCGTTTGGCCGAAGACCCACATGGCTTTGACAAGAGCTGTTTCAGGCAACATGTCTCCGAGGGGTGTGATCCCCATCGCCTGTAGGTCCATTCCCGTGTCATATACATTCATGTTTACTCGGCCCCACAGGCACTGGGATGTCATTCCGACAACCAAGCCTTTTTTGATGGCGTTTTTGAGATTTTTGTACAAGCTTGATCCTACATGGCCTAGGCCTGTTCCTTCTAGGATTATCCCAAAGTAACCCTCATTCACATGCTGGTCTATTATTTTTGGGTTGAAGCCTGGATGAAACTTTATCAGCGCTACTTTCTCCTCGAATTTTGGCTTCAAGATGAATTTCCTTTTCTTGTCTCTTTTTCTATAGTCTTCTGTCAGCATTGTGATTTCTTCCTCTTCCACTCTGGCTATGGGAGGGATATTCATCGATTTGAATGCGTCTCTGCTACTTGTGTGACATTTTCTAACCTTCGTTCCGCGGTGCATTACAGTTGCCTTATCCGACGTTGTTTCATGCATTCCCAACGCTATTTCTGCGAACGGGGCTCTTCCTGCGGCGTAGACAGCGTTTATCAGGTTCATGGCGGCGTCTGAGCTTGGGCGATCTGACGACCTCTGTGATCCTACAAGGATTACTGGCACTGGTAGGTTTTGTAGTGCGAAGCTCAGCGCTGCCGATGTGTAGGCCATAGTGTCTGTCCCATGACAGATCACAACTCCATCCACTCCGGCTTTGATGCGTCCTGCTGTCGATTTTGCTAGCTTGGTCCAGTGTGGAGCGTGGATGTTTTCGCTGTAGAGGCTGAAGAGAATGTCTACTTCAATGTTGGCTTTCTCGGAGATTTCTGGAATCGTACTGTATAGGTCTTTTGCTGTTATAGCCGGGTGGACTGCTCCCGTTCTGTAGTCTATCCGGCTTGCGATCGTCCCACCGGTGCTTATTATGGCCACTCTTGGTAGGCCTGGGTTTCTCTCCGGCGCTGGTGGTGGTTTAAAGGCTGGTTTTGCTCCGGTTCCTTTCTTTTCGACCTTTGTTTTGGGAGTTGTTTTAATTCCGATGTTGTATCCGTTTTCGAGTTTGATGACAATATGCTTATCATCCGCCAATTCATATCTTGGCATTAATACGCCTTCGTATGTTTCTCCATTCTTTCTGATTCTGACGATGTCCCCGACTTGTGCTTTTGCCTCTTCTAGAGTTTTCAGAACGTTTCCCTTGTATCCAGCTAGTTTTTCTGTCATTTTGAGTCCACTTTTGCGGAGTATGTGTTTTCTCTGGGATTGCGGCCTTTTTGATCAAGGAAGAGGTAGGCATTTGGGCAATATATTCTTTATCGGCTATCATGGAAACGAAGTTGTTAGCAACTCAGAATGATAAATTATTTTAAATAAGCAATCTTCCCATATGATGTCTTGAGTGATGTTTTACTTGATCAGAAAAGCTGTCATCCCGGCCGCCGGCTTGGGAACCAGATTGTTGCCGGTCACGAAAGAGATGCCGAAGGAGATGCTCCCCATCTTTGCCAAGTCGAGAGATGGAAGACTGTGCATTAAGCCTCTGTTGCAGGCAGTCTTCGAGCACCTCTACGACGTTGGCGTCAGGGAGTTCTATTTTATTGTTGGACGCGGAAAGCGAGCTATCGAGGATCACTTCACTCCGGACTCAGGTTTTTTGGACGAGTTGAAGGAGATGAGCAAGAGTGAGGCTATCAGCAGCCTCGGAGTCTTTTACGAAAAGGTGGAGGACTCAACTATAGTTTTCGTAAACCAGCCTAGGCCAGCTGGTTTTGGGGATGCCGTTCTCAAGTCCAAACCCCTCATAAAAGAGGATTTTCTCGTCTACGCGGGAGATGCATACGTGATTTCCCCCGAAAACGATTATCTGACTAGGCTTGTGGCAGCTTACAGGGACACAAAGGCGAAGGCAGCGTTCGTTGTGAAAGAGATAGAGAACCCGACTAGGTTCGGTGTGATAGAGGTGAGGAGCCTGAAGGGCAGTATTCTAGAAGTCAGGCGAGCTGTTGAGAAGCCCGAGAAGCCCCCATCAAACCTTGCGATAATGCCTGTGTATGTCTTTGACCCAGCAATCTTTGAGGCTCTTCAGAAGATTGAGCCTGGAAAAGGTGGTGAACTGCAACTCACGGATGGAATACAGAAATTAATCGAGTGGAAGCAAAGGGTTATAGCAATTAAACTAAGGCCCGAGGACATCTGGTTTGATATAGGCACCTCTGAAGCTTTCTGGGGCGCGTTGAGACTATCGTATCAACATCTTCAGGAGGAAACTTAAATCTGATAGATAGCATCACAAGAGGAGATGTCGAAGACGTGACATCAGGTATAGGCGACGCTTTTGAGGACGCTAATGTTCTACTGACTGGCGGGGCAGGGTTCGTAGGAAGCTGGCTCTGCGACATCCTTATTCACCTCAACGCACGCGTAACATGCCTTGACAACCTTTCAAGCGGAATGATCAGCAACATAGACCACATAAAGTCAGAAAGATTCACGTTTGTTAACCAAGATGTGTGCAGGTTTGAGACCGAAGAACGATACAACTACATTCTTCACCTAGCAAGTATAGCTTCCCCAGAGGACTACGAAAAGCGACCAGATGAGGCGTTACTATCAAATTCCCTCGGTAGCTACAGGGTTTCGGAGGCTGCTAGGAAGGGCGGCTCAACCATACTCTTTGCCTCCTCAAGTGAGGTTTACGGCGACGCGGAAGTTGTTCCAACGCCTGAATCGTACTGGGGGAACGTGAACCCTCTGGGTGTGCGGTCATGCTATGATGAGGCCAAGCGCTTCGGCGAGTCCCTCTTCATGGCTTACCATCGCCGCTACGGCGTAGACGTGAGGATCGCTAGGATCTTCAACACATTCGGGCCGCGGATGAGGGCGGATGGAGCATACGCAAGGGTGGTCCCGCGTTTCATCACACAGGCACTGAGAGACCAAGCAATGACAGTCTACGGTGACGGTTCCCAGACAAGATCCTTCTGCTACATCGCAGATACTGTGAAGGCTCTTCTGCTTCAGCTGGTCAGGAATAACGCTCGCGGAGATGTCTTGAACATTGGAGACACATGTGAGGTAACCATACTTGAGCTCGCCAAGAAAATCAGGGAGACCGTCGATAGTGAGTCCGAGATAACTTTCCATCCCTCCAGGCCAGATGACCCGAAGCGAAGATGCCCGGACCTGACTAAGGTTAAAAAAATCTTGGGGTGGACCCCCAAAACTTCTCTGAGCGATGGGCTGGATAAGACAATTGAGTGGTTTCGAGTGTGCACTCAAGATTCACCGTGACAAAAAAAGTTCTTTAATAGGATACGTCTGTTAGTAACTTTCTAATGCGTTTGTCCATCAATCTTATGTTTAAATTAGTTTGTCAATGACGAAGTCTATGGCTTCTTTGGCGCCCTTTCCATAGGAACCTTCTGTTACCAAGTTTGCCAAGCTCTTTAATGCCTGATCCGCATTCGCAATCGCTATACAGAAGCCTGCGGCTCTGAACATCGACAGATCATTTTCTGCATCCCCGATCGCCGCCACCTCCGAACTTTCTATTCCAAGCATCTCTGTTGCAACGGTCAGGCCATTACCCTTGTTCGCTTTCGGGTCCTTTATGAAGATGACATATCTCATCTTTGACCTCTCAATATTCTTTTCACGATCAGTCAGCACCGGAGCATACGTCAAGTCTACACC
>Ga0315314_1003710_pt1 | contig 11771 bp, 18 predicted proteins | sample TDP9_MG_FD_203631 | JGI IMG/M metagenome (GOLD analysis project Ga0315314, IMG submission 203631) | Freshwater sediment microbial communities from Lake Towuti, South Sulawesi, Indonesia - TDP9 | ecosystem: Environmental > Aquatic > Freshwater > Lake > Sediment | place: Indonesia: South Sulawesi...
ATATCGTTGTTTGGTGCGGTCGCCGGGATTTGAACCCGGGTTCTCAGCGTGGCGGGCTGACGTCCTAGACCAGGCTAGACTACGACCGCTAAGCTTCTCTTGATTGCTTTCAAATTTAAAGGTTATTTCTCGGTTATTTATATTTCTAGTTCTTTCAGTATCGAATTGCCTATCAACTGCTCAGACTCTTCGGGCAGGCTATTGAATTCTCACTGCGCTAAGAAGCTGTCTTCACTCAAGTGTTTCCTCTATTTCAGGTTCCAGGCCTTCTTGTACTCGCTAGCCGTCACCTTTCCTTCCAGTAGGGCACCGGTGTCCTGCATGAACTTCAAGGCTTCTTCAACTGTGAAGCCACCTACCCTCTCATGCCCTATTATAGTTTCTATTATGTGAAATATGTCGAGCACATAGATCACTTTGACGTCTTTCTTTACCATGCTTTCACCCCCTATTGCTTGGCTAACAGCTGCATGAATCTCGGGAGAAGAATGGCCCAGACAGGCTAAATAGGATTCTGAGCAAGCGACCAATGGAGGACATCGAATAGCGGACGAGGAAAAAGCAAATGTGAAAGTAAACTCACAATCTCAGCGCATTCAATATTCATCCCTATAGACGTTTTTGCTTCAGATACTTCTTGCATTAATGGCAGATGCTTATTTCGTGTATTTTCATCCGGCGTGTCTCATCGAGCGCTGAAATAGCGTTAGGATATGGACCATGCCACATTCCATATTTCCTCGGCGAGTCTGGTTTCAAGCCTTTGCCATCTTTGCAGAAAGAACAACCGTGGCGATGAACCTTAGCCTTGTCACGAAGCTTATCTTCGTATGCCCACGAGCGAGCCATCCTCCTCCCTTCCATCTTGTTCTACTTTATACCTTGGATGAATATTTCCTCTAATCGCACATGGAGGACTATTGGAGTGGGCATAGACGTTGGAAAACAGCTTCTTAGGAATCGAGGGATCTGACTTTGAATTCCGATTGATCATTCATAAAATCCTCTGGTCTTTTTTGGTTTCCCAAAGTTTGGTAACAAGAACCCAACTCTATCCGCATAATCCTCCCACTCTTTGCCGAATCTCCTCCTCAACAACTTATCCTCGACTTTCGCTCTGTAGACCGCGCTGGGAACTGACAGTGTAAGCGTGAATACAATGCCTAAAATGCTTCTGGACATTAGGTCAAGGCCGGAAACTACCACGACGAAGCTCAAGTATTGCGGATGTCTGCAGAACCTGTATGGGCCCTTTGTAATCAGAAAGTCTAGTCTCGGCTCAGTTTCCCCAAGGAACCCACTTCTTAGATAGAGAAGTACATACACGAAGAACAAGCTCCCGCAAACAAGAATGGCCGATCCGATCTCTTTAGGAAACAGCATTTCTGTGGGATCAAATAAGCCTATGAATATGTTGGTCGTAAAAGATAGAACCATAAACAAGGATGGCCAGTCGACCTTTGATCGGTTCGTCAAGCTGATCATGTCTTTCTCTTCTTAGCCATATTTCAGACTGCATGAGAAAGGCTCACTACGCTTCAAGGTCTTACTATGATTTTCGATTTGGAAGCGATGAGGCCTCGAAAAGGGGGAGGGTTGAAACTTGGGGTATTGGTGCATGTGGACAGCAAGAACAATATGGAGATAAGCCTGTTTCCAGATTCACAATCTGCCCCAGTAAACGATCTCAGAAAGTTTCTTCCTATCCTTCTCCGGAGTATATTTCGGAATCCCTATGGGCAAGAGTGATATCAACCTAAAATCTCGCGGAACATCCAGAATTTCTCTTATTTTGGCCTCGGCTGAGTCCTTCGCGCCCTCCAGATTGAAAACCCCGATCCAACATGACCCGAGACCTTGACTATGGGCTGCCAACGCCATGTTCTGTGTAGCCGCCGCGGCATCTTCGATGAAATGGTAAGGGTCCTCCTTAGAGTCAACACATACAGCGATGCAGACAGGAGCCTCTTTAATCGCCAAGGAAAAGATGGTGGGCGCAAACTCGCTGACACGCTCTTTAACACCCGGGTCCGTTATAACTATGAATTTCCAAGGCTGCTTGTTAAGCCACGAGGGGGCCCAACGTCCCGCTTCTAGAATCGCCTGAATCTTCTCCTCCCCTACCGGAACTGTTTCGAACCGGATTACGCTTCTCCTGTTTCTAACTGCTTCAAGAACCGGATTGGTCGGATTAACCATGCGATCCCCTCGCCAATTGCCAGTCCTGTCTATAACGGACGAAATATAAAAGGTTTCAGCACCCTTGAATGATGGTGAGACTCTGACCGGGAGACTAGCTTGAGGACCGATGCCTATACCACGACTTCGCTTCTCAATAGCTGATCTATTATGCTTTTTAAGGTCATCTTACCGGATACCTTCATCACTTCTTTGCCTCTCACATTGTAGGCTACGTCGTCGATAATGTATCCGACAGGTTTACTTATCGAGTCATATAACATGATCTTCATTGCGAGATCTTCTAGCAAAATGTAATTATATAAGTATGTAAGAAACAATTTTGAGGTATTTAGTTCTATTTCCGGCAATCTTCCTCATCGAAAAAAGAGCAAAATCTACGACTGCAGGCGCCTCTTTTCAGCCTCTTTTGCCTAAATTATCGCAGGTCCGTAAGGTCTCGTGTGCTCTATTTTCCCAGTTGTCAGGTTCACTTTTATTCCCAGCCCTTCCAAGGCTGTTACGCCAAGTATAGGCTCCGGTGCTTCCATTATGGCTATTGGCAATACCCCCTCCCTGTTGCCTATCTCTATGTATGCATAAGACAGCTGAGCTTCCACCTTCCGTTTGTCTGCCAGCAGCAGTTCCACCTTCGCCATTGGTTTTATGTCCAAATCTTCAGTAAGCTTGGGAGTCAATACTGAATAATAGGCTCCGGTGTCAACGAGAAGATCAGTCTCCTCGACCCTCGTTCTCTCTGGTGAACCCAACCGGGCTCTGACCCTCACACAGCCTATCTGACCACTTCCCATTTACTGTTTAAGGTTGAGCATATATAAACCAGTTTTGCAGAAGAAACGAACTTGCTAGTGAGCGAGCCATTTCTTTTCCCGATCGGTACAAGGCCGGCAACGAAGAACCTACAGTTAAGTATTCCTTTTTTGCCACTACTGACATCTAATAGTCAGTCCCAGATTGCCGTTCTGAACGAAGATCAAGGAACCATATATGAAGAAGTCGGAGCACGGAGAAACCTGGTATCACGGCTCACCCTTCAAGCTCAGAACCCTTCGTAAGGGAAGTACAGTCACGCAAGATCGCGATCTTGCGAGAGTATTCTCTCATAGACCGACACTCGTCAGCATCTCGGATAGTAGGAGGATTAGACATAACGGCAGAATCCCGGGCTTCCTCTACCGCATTAGCGAAAATATAAGACCTGGAGATGTTTATCCTCACCCGCGTTCTTCTATGGGTGAAGAGAAAGAGTGGTTGACTAGACGGGAGTTAAGGGTTGAACTGATCGGACCAACACGGATCGGTAACGAGGAAGCTCTAACTGAGGACGAGATCCTAAGGCTGAGGAAGATTGCAGAACGGAGGACAAAGCCACAGCCTCAAAGCAAGTAGACAGGGGACAGCCTAGAAGATGGTCGTTAGGTTCGGGCTGATCTAATCTTCTGTGTTGTTATTAACTGACACACCGCGACGGCTACGCCGACAAAGAATGTTGCTTCGTAACCAAAGATCCCCCAGAACATGCCCGCCGTCAGTGGAAGGATGACAGCGGCTACGTGATCCATAGTCTGCCCCATAGCGAGAGAGGGAGTCAGATCAGTTAGAGAACTGATCTCGTTGATGTAAGTCGTTCGTGAGATCAAGCTGACGATCATTAGAATACTATTAAGTACGTAGAGTACGAGCAGCACCGAAACGTCGCGGATGTAAGCATATCCTAAGAAATCGCCTATCATCAAGATGTAACTGAGAGTTAAGACGGTTCGAGGGCCGACTCTGTCCACAAGTTTACCCAAGTAGGGCGAAGATAGGAAACTCAGAACCCTGCTCACGAACATCAGCAGAGCTATCGTAGTGATGTTCAAGCCGTAAACCTTCACAAGGGCGAAGGGAGCGAAGGTTAGGAATATCTGGCGTCGGGCTCCCTCCAAGAAATTCAGAACGTAGTAAACGCTGTATCGACCTCTCAGGACGAAACGAGTCTTCTTGAAGGCTTTGGCCGTCGCCGGAATTCTGAAGGTCAATAACCCCCCGAAGGCCGAGATAAGGCCGGCCAAGACGAAAAAAAGCCTGTACTGCATCGCAAAGAAACTGGAAAAGATCATAACTGAAGCCATAGCGATCATGCCGGCAATCGAAGAGACGCTATTCATCTGTCCGAGTCGTTTTCCCTCCTCCTTCAAATCCGACAAGCTCAGCGTTATTGAAGAAGATATTGGACTCCAAGAGTGAAAACCGACGCTCCAAACTAATGACCAGAAGACAACTTGAATCCAACCATTTACAGTTGAGACTCCTCCAATCCCAAGGCCGAAGATCAGAAGAAAGGAGCCAGCCAACAACGGTTCAGGAAAACGCAATATTGAACCCAAAATGAAAGCTGAGAGCAAACCAGGGACCTCCCTAATCGATTCCATAGCTCCAATCTGGAATGCGTCGATGTGCAAGTCGTTCACAAGAAAATTCGTGTATGTCGATTCATAAATGGCCAATGCGAAATTCATGCCGAAGACCCCGATGACTAAGAATAAGAGCGACCTTGACCTGCTGGACACGGATGATCTCAAGGCTTTACACAACCCGTTCAAAGACACCCTATATCGGAAAGAACTTCTGATGGATATTGGACGATTTAAACCTTGACCTTTCGTGCACAAACCTCTGAGAGAGGATAAAGATGATGGATATGCCTAATATTGGCCTGGCTGCTACCATGTCCAGTGACCAACCGCGCCGCTTCCTCAGCGTTCGAGCCTGAACGACAACAACTTCATCAGACAGTTGTTGGAAAATCCTCAAAGACGAGGCATAGGCTTCAAAACCGCTGCAGCTGACGCTTTTTACGACGTGGCAAGAGTTAGTGAAATGGTGGAGAAGTACGGTGCTGAACCAGCCATATCCTGCTGGAAATATCTTGGCATGGAGGATGACCTAGGGGCTGGACACGACTTTATTGTTTGCGGAGTTAAGCGTCTAGTCGACCTCTTCGGGAAGCGTGTCAGCATAGCAAGCGTGTTGAGTAAAGATAAAGCAACACCAAACAAATGGCTATAGTTCTGCCTGTGGGACTCGAATCCTCTAGAGCAAGATTTTTTAACCGGGATAATAATATCGTTTGCGGCTGCGGGCGTTTCCCCGAGGGGCTTGCGGGGTAAACGCGCGAAATGGCCCATCGCGTCCGCCCGCAGCCAATGCTGCTAGCGGACCCTCTACACATCTGGGACTCGGACTCCCTGATGCAGCTGGAGGGAATAGTGTGCAGCATTGGCTGTGGGAGCGGATCGTGTGGGAAACCTGTTCCTTATCCTCTACAGTGACGTTCGGGTCCAAATCTTAAGGGAACTTGGCGCAAAAGGCAACTGCTCGTTTTCTGAACTGTACCGTGTCTGTAGAGTCTCGGCTGGAACTCTTGCCTATCACCTGACCGTCTTGAATGGACTTGTTTCAAAGAAGGGACACGATTATTGTCTAACCGAGATAGGTCGATATGCATGCAAACTAATTAAGGAAGTGGAAGACTTTGAGGAGGAGTATAGATGTGTTAAGCGAAGACATTGCAAGCGCAAAAATATTCACATCCTGAGGGAGAACAATCGAAAACTTGGTCAACACTGAAGATTCTCACGTTCCCATCCGAGTACAGAAAGGTAAATCCCTCAACACCGCCATCGCTCAACAATCTATAAATAAACGTTTCTTTTCCTAAGTCTGTGTAATCTCCACTATCGAATGTTAATGACGATGTTGTCGTGATGAGGACATAGTCCGCACCATACTTGTCCATTATCGATTCGGGAAAGTCCAAGTTTGTTGCTGTTAAAGCCTCTGCAACATTAATAAGCTTCTCATGAGGATCAAATTCTCTGACTCCCTCCGGATCTGCCACTGAGCTGGGAGCTTCTTGGGAGGGATTCTTGATAATAACTTCCCTTTCAGCATAACCAACAATCATGTGACCGTTGTCCCACCAACTGAGAAAGGTAGCATTTTCCAAGGTGTTCGCTTTGATCCATTCCAAGGCATCTTTGACGTAAGAACTGTGATATCCTTTGTGTTCCGTCGCCTCTTTCGCGTATATGATTTCCCCTGCCTCGAAATCACATGGGACTCCCTTGATAACTATCGTCGCGTTATGCTTGATAACTATCTTCACATTATACTTGCCTCCAATGATCTCCTCTTTCACCTTAGGTGTCAAGAGGTGGTAAGCGGTGACAGATGCAAAAACTGCAGTTGAGATCGGCAGTAACCTAGACTATCCTTCTCAATAGATATCCTTCCTTCAATATTTCTCTCGAAATCTTCTTGACCTTTAAGTGCATCGGATGGCTTACATAATTGTTTCCGTGAATGCCACTATTGCTAACAGACCCCCAATCATGATGTAGACGGGTAATCTAGCTTGACATCAATCGCCCTCGAGTATGTGCGTTCAAGCACATCGTCGTCTCTAACAGTTAGAGTCACCGTATGCGATTCAGGATTCTCATATCTGTGCGTTGGATTTTGATGGTCGACGTGTATGCGTCGCTGATATTTCAGGACGATGAAGTGATTATGCGTCCTTTGCATGATTCGGAAAAAGAGATCTTGGCACACAACAAGAAAAGCGTATATCTCACAACCCACAGAGGTAACGCGAGGAATGAGAGATGTTGTTTGAACACTCAACCAGTACGGATGTAAAAGAGGCTGCCGAAAAGGGACTGATAGCAATACTGCCCATAGGTTCCATTGAGATTCATGGACCCCACATGCCTACTGGAACAGACTCGATAGTCGTGTACGATATTGCAAAGGTAGCAACAGAAAAAGAAGAAGCGATCGTTCTACCAGCATTCTACTATGCCTATGTTCCAGAGAACAGGCATTTTCCAGGAACAATCTCGTTAACGGCAAAGACTCTATTGTCTCTTCTAGAGGAGGTCTGCGATGAGATAGCGAGAAATGGCTTCAAAAAAATCCTGATAGTGAACGGACATGGGGGAAACAACGAGATCCTAAGAGTATTCCTCAGGGATAGTCTAACCAAAAAGAAGGACTACGCTTTATATGGGATGGTTGAGCCTTGGGCGCCCCTTGGGGATCTTGCTGCCAAGCTGAGTGAAGGAAGGACCTTTGGACACGCATGTGAGTTGGAAACAAGTGTGGGCCTGCATCTTTTCGAAGACTTGATAAGAATGGGAAACATCAAAGAAGAAGCGAAAGTTGGGAGTACGAACTTGCCAAAAGGAATCGAAACGCCGGTTGACTGGCAAGCGTATGCCATTCAGCTTTACTTAGGTGACCCCAGGTTGGCAACTAAGGAAAAGGGGAAAATCCTTGTGGATAGGTTGGTCGACTTCTTAGCAGATGCGATAAGAGTAATCAAGCAGGAAGCTGACGTACCAAGGATTCTTGACGATTTCTACAGAAGGGCTTATGAAAGATGAGTCCGTGATCAGTTTCCGGTTTATTTCCCTCATTATTATTGTCTCCTGAAGAGTATCAATTTCCACTTGTGCTACCGTTCATAGAAGCAGAGCTGCACCCCTTGTTTTCCCTAAAATATCCACGCAGCTACGTCTTGCTCTTGATGCTCTAGTTGCTATTGACACCTATGGTGATAATTGTGACTGGAAGCTTTGTCATAGCATTGAGAGGATTCTAGTGTTAATCAGGATGATATTGGGGTAATCACCTTCATTTCAATCGCATCTAAACCCATTTAAAGACATCCAACAGAAAGAATACCAGTATTTGAAAGGAGGATTCATGCCTTGGAGAAACATCGCAGCCTCTACTTGGCACTTCTTTCGACAAGTCATGGTATGAATCATGTTTACCAATTGCTGATACCAGTTGTTATTCCTAGGATAACAGCGGAGTACAGACTTTCCAATTTTATGGCAGGTATTCTAGTTGCTTGCTTCAGCCTATCCTATTCCTTACTACAGGTCTTGTTCGGATATCTGTCAAGGATCTACGGCAGAAAAAACCTTCTAATCTTCGGATTCGTCTTAACCTCTATGTCTTTCCTGACTATCGGATTTGTCGACAATCTAATGATGTTTGCGCTGCTATTATTTCTAGCAGGTATTGGAGGAAGCACCTATCATCCGAATGGAATGCCCTTTCTATCTGAATTCTATGGGGAGAATAGGGGGCAAGCCTCTGGTTTCCACCAAACTGGAGGTGCCTCTGGGTCTTTCATTGCACCGCTCGTTATTGGCGCTCTAGTGTTAGGCTTCGATTGGAGGTTAACTGTAACTACTCTTTCCATTCCCGGGATTGTTTTAGCTATTGCCTTATGGTTACTCCTTGCCGAACCCAAGCGAAGAATCAGGGAGAAGGAATCTGAGCAACAATCTAAAGAAAACATGACGGTTAATCTAAGACTATACGGCCCATCTTTAGTCTTCATTGTGGCTGCAATGATATATGTTGTTGGACTGAGAGGGATCGATGCCTTTGCGAATCAATACTTCACTTATGGCAGACAGATTAAGAATATTGCTGAGGCATCCCTCCTTTTCTCTATGCTTAAGGTGGCAGGTCTATTTAGTGGACCCCTATCTGGAAAGTTTTCTGACATCTTTGGGAGAAAGAAAGTTCTCATCGTCTTGGTCGTTGTTGAATCGGTTTCTCTCTGCACCCTTACGATAGTTCCACTTAGTATCCTCATAATTCCGTGTATACTTTTTGGGTTCGCTTCATTTGGACTTCTAGCAATAACGGACGCCTTTCTAGCCGATATAACGCCGAAGGAGCACATGGCAACGGTTTTTGGACTTAACTTCACAGTCAGTTTCATAACCTCGGCTATCATTCCGCCCATTCTTGGCGGCATCTTTGACTTATATGGATTCGGTGTAGGTTTCATGACATTGAGCGCAATAATGCCCTTCAGCATACCCATTCTGTTACAGATTAAGAGCAAAGGCTCAACCGCTAAAGATGAATGAGAGGAGATTGTGGAAAAAGTTACATACATGAATTCTTGGAAGCGCTCGGTCGACAAGGAAAAGGAGGGCTTATCTAACTTGGATCCTTAAAGGTAGCTGAATTATTTTTTACCACCTAAGCGTAATAATACTGTTAAGGTCTTTTTTGGATTTTTTCTGTTTTGCTGTTTGTCCTGCGGTCTGGTGAAGACGTTTGGCTAAAGCAACAGCTTTTCAAAAATTCCTGTAGACGGTTGAGGCGCCAAAGAAATTGAAGGAAGATCATCAGATCGTCCTTGAATGTAAGTTCCCGTTTCCGTTCCAAGGCTCAGGTCCCTCTGGCGTAAGCCTTCATGTGTCCAAATCCCGAACCCGCACCAATCCGTTGGTAATCTTTAATTACTCTATGCTGATATTTGTGGATGGTTGAATCTATGGGTATAGATCTATCCCGGAAGTTGGAGTATCTAAAGTGGTTCAACATCTCCAAAGAAATGTTGCCGAGTCTAATTCCATCTTTGAAAGATGGAGATGTGCAACAACTGGTCTCCTTACGCGACTGGCTTATCTTTCCTTTGCCAGCTGAAGTAGAAAGAAAGCAAGCGATAAATCGCCCAGATTCACATATCGACATCACCCTTCGAGAGCCCGGCAAGATTCGAATAGGGATCAGATGCAACACCGTGAGAAGCGTCGAAAAGCTGAGGAACATATTGGATGGGTATCATCAAAAAGAAAAGACGTTACTTTTGGAACAACTTAGAACGCTTGACGACAGATATGTCACCCTTGTTCTAAGCAAGCAAAAGGAGTATAACTTCGCTCAGGCTCCTAAGCACGAAACTTTCTTTTACGCAAAAAGCAACACTCTCGACGAAGCTAAGATAGAGCAGATCTTTAACCTAGTAGATGAAATAAGACAACGAGGCATGGATGAAAAGAGAGAACAAAGCCTTAGCTTTCTTCCTAAAGCGCCCGTAATAGACGTAGTAGCAGTCATTTTACCTCTCAATGAAGAGATGTATCGTTCAGCAATTGTCAAGATTGGACTCATTTTTGAGACGTGTCTTCGCATCAAGACTCGCCCTGAGATCAGGCGAGAGAGAAAGATAATTGCTAAAGAAAAGATCAAAAAAGAGTTCGTGGGCTTCATCTGCCTTCGATGCCAAACGAAACTTCCTAAGCAAAAAGATGTAGGACTCGTGTTTTGTCCGACCTGTGGAACTCGCGCCAAGCCACTATTTGAAGAACGAGGCTCGTCCACTTCTGGCTCCTGAATCCCTCCTTCGCACCATCATGAGCTCCTGCAAAGCGATTTCGTGAAAGATATATGTTTCTTTAAAGAAGGATGACAAACACTATATATATTATATTATGAGTCTGATTCTCGATCATGGAATCTTACAAGACGCTTTTTCCAAGATAATAAAGTACTCTTGCTCCTTTATTTGAACTGCTCTTTTAACCATTCTAGGCAATAATCGCTCAAAACCTGCTTTTTGAAAAAATTGTAAACGAAAATACGCATCTATTTTTCCGCGCCATCCCTAAATATAGGCAAAATCGAGCTTCTACGGCGAAAATGTCATCATATGTATCATTACGCGTATCATACCCAATTACCGAAACAATCTTAGATGAGGTGCAGATACGTGGAACAATTGCGCTCAGCAAATTAGAGGGATCACTAATGGAGCATGGAACTTTATAGGCCGGGAACATTTCTCTCTGTCTAAGAATGTTTATTGACGCAGCGTTGGCCTATCCCAGTCTCCCGACTAGTTCTTGTGATGTTACAGCCCCCAAGTATCGCTTTCCCTTTCTAAACTCCTCGTCATGTGTAACAATGTAGGTTGCTCCTCTTTCTAGCCCTGAGGCAACTATGATGGCGTCGGGCAGTCGGAGCCCAGTTTCAGCCCGAATTCTTCCTGCAGCATCGGCTAATTTCACATCGAGTTCCACGATGCTAAAATCCTTTGAAGATAGTAGGTGCATAATCATCTCTTGCCTTCCCCCTTCATCCCCAACTGAGTAGTAGCCTGCACAGAGCTCAGCGATCGATACGACCGAGACGACAGCATGTAACCTACCGTCATCAACAGCGTCGAGAACCCGCTTTGAGGACTCGTAGTAAGGTTCTTCTCTGTTCTTGACGTTTAGAAAGATATTAGTGTCTAAGACTACTTTGATCCCCATTCCTCGCGCAGCCTCTTCTGAAAAGCCATGCTAGATTCAGGCCAAGGCTTCTGCCTCAATAGAATCTCAGACAACTTTTCTCCAGAGACCTTTCTAATCACTACCCGCTCACCTTCGAGTATAAAGATGACCTTATCACCCTCCCTTAGACCTAACATCTCTCTAATCTCTTTGGGAATAGTTATCTGACCCTTCGTGGTAATGGATCCTATACTTACCTCCAAAACATGCATCTCCTACCAAAGGGAAAGGAAAGACTTACTAATAAGCACTACGGGACAGATCCAATGCATTCCATAAGCTTATTTCATAAATAGAACCTACAGGGATGTCATAGGAGTAGCGGGCAGCGAAGAAGGGGCTGACACGGCTATAGTAGCCAGATCGACCACGCCAAAAGAGATCTTCAGTGCGGATTCTTCAAAGAAGCTCGAGGGGAAGGAGGTAATAGCCATC
>Ga0315314_1003712_pt1 | contig 11769 bp, 9 predicted proteins | sample TDP9_MG_FD_203631 | JGI IMG/M metagenome (GOLD analysis project Ga0315314, IMG submission 203631) | Freshwater sediment microbial communities from Lake Towuti, South Sulawesi, Indonesia - TDP9 | ecosystem: Environmental > Aquatic > Freshwater > Lake > Sediment | place: Indonesia: South Sulawesi...
ATCACCCCACCCTTGATCACGTTCGCCACGCCGGAACCAACACGTGCCGTAATGATAAACCCATCACAGTTTCGATCATCTCTTTCCATCCGCCATGTTACCCTCAGCGGATATGACCACCGCAAAATCTCAAGCGATGACATGGCCTTGTCCCCTCGCCCTGTCCAGGCCACGATTCGGCGAAGGATTTGCAGTCGCATCAGCGCTTTCTCGGCGGCAATACGTCCGCGGCGAGTCAAAGACTCCTGATGGATCTGTTCGGCCTTGAGGTACCCGCGTAGAGGAGAGCCGTTCTTCAGCTTCAGGCTCCCAAAGCTGGCTCGATTCACTCTTGAGGCCGAGGCCAAACGGATCGGGGTCTCATCCTCCGCGTATGTGCGCGCCTTGGTGATTGCCAGCTTGACCAAAAGAGGAGAAAACATGGGTGTATCACGCAGTGTGATACACAGGAATTTTGACCGTGCCGTCAAGCGTTTCATGCTCACCTACCAGATGCCCGTAGGCATCGCCGGGCTTCCGGCCAAGGAGAAGCGAGACCAGCTTGAGGAACTCAGCTGGGCCGGTATCCAAGAAGCTATCAAATTCGCTAAGGCTCAGGAGGATCCTGAGCTTCGTCTCCTTGCCATGCGCGTTGTCGGCTACCTGATTCGGGTCGAACTCGCCATCGAGCACGAGCAAGACCAAGCCGCGGCGGACGATTTGTTCATTCAACTTGAGGCGCTTCGCGATGAGCTGGCGAAGAAGGTTCAGTCGAGAGCTCAAACAAAATCTGCGAGCGGCTGAGGCAGCGGGCGAGACGACCGACGCTTTCGAACGCCTCAAGGAAATCGCTGACGAGGGCATCATAACTTTCTGCAGGAAAGCGCTGGGATTTGAACCCACGAAGTACCAGGCCGAGTTTCTGCTAGATGAAGGCCAATTTCAGGCTCAGTGTTGGTCCCGTCAGTCGGGCAAAGATCACACCGCATCCGGCAAGCTGTTCTGGTTCGCTGTCGAGAACAAAGGATGCCAGCTGGCCGTTGTAGGGCCGAGCTTCCGGCAAAGCAAACTCGTCATCGGCAAGATCAACAGCTTCATCCAGAACAAGCTGCCTGCTGACATTCCCTACCGTGAGATCCTGGTGGGACGGAAGACCCTCAGGACCAAGGTGCCGCTCGTCAACGGTGCCGTCATTGAAGCCTACCCCTGCAACCCTGACACTATCAGAGGTCCCACGCTGAACGGGATCTTGGCGACCGAGTTCAACTTCGTGAAAGACGACGAGGAAATGTACGATGCGATCCTGTTCACGCTTGGCACAACGAACGGGTTCTTCATAGCCAACTCGACGCCGTGGTCACGCGATCACATCTTCTACAAGATCATGAAGGACAGGGACTTCGAAGACTTCAAGCGGTTTCACGTGACTTGGAAAGAAGCCTTGGAGCCTGACGGGCCTCTCAAGAAGAACATCCTCGAGAAGATCAAGAAACAACTTGCCTCTGATCCTTGGCGTTTTAGACGCGAGATGGAAGCCGAGTGGAGCGAAGACGAATCATGCTGGCTTCCCCAAGCGCTCATCGGCCAATGCCAGGATAGCATGCTCGAGATCCGCGTCATCGACAAGCGGCATAGCTTCTGGGTTGCAGAGTAGACTTGGCCGCGACGATTCCCGAGCTCAAAGGCGACTTCTATGTAGGTGTCGACCTTGCCAAAAAGGAGGATTTCAGCGTCGTCGCTGTCCTCCGGAGAGATGAGGATGCATTCCGGCTCATTCACCTGAATGTCTTCCCGCAGGGCACCGAGTATGTGGGCGTCATCAACTACCTCAAGGCGCTCAGCGAACGACTCAGGACAATTCATCGCTTCTTGGTCGACCAGACGGGTGTAGGCGAGGCGGTTCTCGAGCAAGCAAGGAAGACGGTCCCAAATGTTGAAGGCGTGATGCTGACAGCGCCAACTAAGCAGGAGATCCTCGGTTATCTGAAGCTGATGATGCAGGAGAAGCGCGTGCTGTTCCCCTACGAACTGGATTTCCTCCAAGAACTGAATGTTGAACGCTTCGAGCTTTCCAAGTCCGAGCAGATCTTGTTCTCTCATCCCGCTGGTACGCATGACGACCGATTCTGGGCCTTTGCGCTTGCCGTCTACGCTACCAGGGCCGGCACGAGCGGAAGCATGATTCCGGTCAAACGATCCGAGTCACGATAAAGGAGTGAGAAAGTATGTCTAAGAAGAAGCGGTCTCCGAAGAGGCAGCGCGAGGCCGCCCCTCCTCCAGAGCCTGTAGCTGCTTCGCCGCCTCGAAAAGTGGCGGTTCGGCCACGGGTACCACGTGACCCGTCGGCTCGGTTCGATCGATCAGCTCAGAACGACCGCTCCGCATGAAGGGTCTCTCTGATGAGTTTCCTTGCTGGAGCAATGCGGCTCCTCAGGAGCCCCCGTGAAGCCGGCATCATCGTACCCATTCACAGAGCCGCAGGCGAGGCCGCTGCGATGAGTCTCAGCATCTATCGTAACCTAGTGGGTTCGTCGAGAGGCGCCCGGGGCTAGGTACAAACCCACGTTTAAGATTGTCAACCAAGCAGACTTTGAGGAGCTTTCCAGCTTAGAATGACCTGGCATGGAAGCCGTTGGGCCCCCGGTCCGGCTCCAAACATTGCATGGCTTCGCTCTCCAGCGCGTCGACCTAATAGTACCTCTTGGCTTGACTGTTATTATCAGGAATGGTGCACTTGTAACAAGACTACTGCGGTCCAATTATGCCGACGACTATAGACATGCCTATTCCTAGTGGCCGCTTTACTTCGCGCTTTGTCACCCAACGATTGGACAGAGGAGGTCAGGCGCAGCCAACTACCCGGACAAGTGATATTTCGAAGAGGAGGTCGACGACTTACGACAGTGTCTCAACATTTCCGTTGTGGCCAGCTTGTGAGAGAAGTGAGATCAAACATCGACTTCGGTCTATCCGCACGGACGTCAACAATCTTTTTATCGAAAACCTCTAACATCCCGAATTGACTTCTTGAGTGATCCGGGCTTGACAGAAATAGTGGTTCCTCAGTACTCCCTCTTGAACTGTGTCGGAAACACGGCCTTGCTCAAGTTGGGTATACGGCATGGAGATCAGGTGTATGGGCTGTATGCCAAGGTAGAGTTCATGAACCCAAGCGGCAGTATCAAGGATCGAATAGCAAAATACATTGTCGAACAGGCGGAGGCGCGGGGCCTCCTGAGGCCGGGTCACACTATGGTTGAGGCAACGAGCGGGAATACTGGCATTGCTCTGGCGATGGTTGCAGCAGCAAAAGGCTACAATATGCTGGTCGTGATGCCTGAACACATGACAGGAGAGCGAGTAAAGATGCTGACGAATCTAGGCGCCCATGTCTGCCTAACTCCAAAGCATCAAGGGTTCGAAGGAGCTGTGGCAAGAGCCGACATGATCACAAAAGATGATAGCCGCTATTTTCTCGCAAATCAGTTCAGAAATCCCGACAACGTGATGGCCCACTACCACACGACAGGACAGGAAATCATTCGGCAGGCCGGACAGGATATTGATGCGTTCGTTGCGGGTGTCGGCACAGGCGGTACGTTAATGGGGGTTGGCAAGGCTCTTAGGGAAAAGAATCCAGCGGTACGTCTTATCGCCGTGGAACCAGAAGAAGCCGCAATCCTTTCCGGTCAACGAGACATTAGAGATCACAAGATCGCGGGAATCGGAGATGGCTTCATTCCGGAAATCGTCGATATGCATCTGGTCGACGAAGTCGTCGCGGTCACGAGTGATGATGCTATTGAAATGGCACGTAGGCTTTCCCGGGAACTAGGTCTGTTTGTGGGGATATCGTCCGGAGCTAACGTGTTGGCTTCGATCAGAATTCTAGACGAGTTTGGTCTGGATAAGAAGGTTGTGACCGTACTCCCTGATAGGGCAGAGAGGTATTTCAGCACAGACCTGTGCGTGCCAGCTGAAAGGCAGGTGAAGCAATGCTCGAAGTTCTGCGAGTGTCCCTTCCAAGAAAGGCGCAGTTGATGGCAGACGTGAGGAAGGAAGATTCGCCCGATCTTCTTTAGAGACATGAGAGGCTTTCCTAGAATCTATCTATCGTTGCCACATAGTCCTCACTCATGAAGAAACAATTCCGAGTGGACTACCGAACTGGAAGGATCTTTTCGACGTCATCGGTAGAGTGAGATCCCACAGTTGCGGACGGTAAGTCACGCTCTTTGGTCTAAGGAATTGAGTTGTGCGTTTCGTTATTTCGACGAATGTTCTTTTCTTTGTGGTAAACATTCCGAAGAATACTTGCTTCGAGTAACGGTATATCCGACAGCTCTCTTATATGGCGGCACTTCCCATCAGTGTTGCTTATCTTCGGTCGGACTTCGTTTGGAGACATATCGTCGAAACGTACAAACAATTCCTATCAATAGGATTCGAAATGCCAATTTCCGACTGCGATCTCTGGATGAATCGGTCGTGGATGGTCTGATACTATCCATTAAACAGTGTGGATTGCTTCAGCCGATCATGGTGACACAACGTGGCGAGAATTTTGTCGTGGTATTTGGCAATCATAGACTGGAAGCCTGCAGGAAACTTGGCTGGACGGAAATACCTGCCATAGTAGAACAAGCGGATGATGAAGAGACGTTTATCCTTCAAGTTGTCGAGAACCTCCAACGCAACCTGAAGCTTAACCCTATTGAGGAGGCCAGAGGTTACGAGATGTTAGTGCGCAATGGAATGACGATTCAGGAAATAGCTTCTAGAATCGGAAAAAGCTACCAATACGTCTGGTCTAAGCTGACACTGAAGAAGAGACTCCACCCGAAGATACTTCAAGGTATTGAGAACGAAAGTTACCGACGGCTGACAACCTCACATGCAGAACAGCTCTCGATGCTGAAAGACACTAGCAGACAGCTCCAATTAGCAGAAGCAATAGAGGACCACAACATCAGTGTAGGTCGCCTAGAGAAGATTGTCTATCAGGAACTCGCTGGCAGCACTTCTCCAAGAATGGTCAATGGGACGCTGCATCTCATCAGGAAAGGCCACACAATCTATGAACGGTGCCGTGGTGAATCGCGAGTGACTCTCATGACCGATGTCACTCTCAACATGCTAGCAAGATGTCTTGGTAGAAAGGCTCACAGAGTCGGTCGTGAGATAGGCAGAACAAGACGGCGGGCAGTTCTGCAATACCGTGACCAAACAGTTCCCAAACTGGAATTCTTGACCACATACTTCAATGAGACTTTTGGATGGGGAAGATTGTCGATCACCGAGTCCAAGGTTGTCCTTGATGATTCAATCTTCTTGGATGACATGGGATTCCTGACGGGATACTTGGAAGGATACCTCGGATTGGGACTCCGCTTAGTGAGAAGCGTAGATCAAATTGTGTTCAGGATCGTTTGTAGCGTTTCTCCACATGGAGAAAGCGAGATCGTGTCGAGTGCCAGGCCTGGATGCTAGATGTCGACAAAGCGAGCCGGAGTCCAATGCTGTCTGGACCATATGAACCGACACCTTACTCCGACTTGCATCCAGACGGCACGTGGACTCTTGATGTGAACACGAAGTCTCTCAACGCCCCTCTCTCTCCAAACAAGGGCTTGGCGTTTGAGACGATGGTTTGCTCCGCATGATGAGATGCCATGAAGGAGTGCATGCGCTGAATGCAGTTCGTTCTAGCCTCTTGAGCTTGCCAGCGCGGCTTTTCGCTTTCAAGACTCTAGCACAACTTAATGTTGAGCTTGAAAGACAGACTCGGCTAGCATCTCGCAACGCGATTCCTGCGGGCCTGTCTTCTTCCTTCTTGCTCGTTCATAGGAAGAGGAAAATCGACTATGTCCCGCACTCTCGACTCTTGACCCTTCCCTTTAGGTATTTTTGCTCACTCTTTTGAATCTCCATGTTCGCAAGCTAGACTCTTCAGTATCACAGAAACCGAATCCTTGGCCGAGAGGATTCTTCACCAGAATAGTCTAGCGATTTCAAAACCTAATCCAATGGCGAATTCAGTCCGCAGGTTGTCCTCATCTTGACAGAGAATCGCTGGGAATTATTGTTGACCAACGCCAAGGAGCCGATCGAACCTGCAAGAACAGCTGTGGCAAGAGCCAAGAAGATCGCAGACAGCAGCGAGCGATTTTCAAACGAAGCAATTCTGCAACGCGGACAACACGCAAGCTCATTACCATACAATGGGCAAAGAGATAGTGCATCAGATGCGAGGAGCGGTCGACGCATTCGTGGCCGGTGTCGGAAAAGCCTTGAGAGAGAAGAACCTAGGCGTGCGGCTGATCGCTATCGAACCGGACGAGGCGGCCATTCTTCCAGGCTGCAAGACAATTCGGGACCACAAGATAGCTGGAATCGGTGACGGATTCATTCCGGAAATTGTGAATATGACTTTGATAAACGAGGTCATTGCGATTAAGAGTGATGAGGCTGTAGAGATGGCTAGAGTCGTATCCCTACGATTCGGACTAATAGTGGCATATCACACGGTGCGAACGTACTGGCTTCAATTCGCGTCTTTGATGAGATTGGTAGTGGCAAGAGAGTTGTGACGGTGCTTCCTGACAGGACTGAACGATACTTCAGCACGGACCTACACCTATCAAAGGAGGAACTAGTTAGACAGTGCTCAAGGCACTGAGTGTCCGTTCGACAAGCTCTAAGAGACTTAGTAGGTGATTCTCTAGTAAAGTCGTGAAAAAGAACGTATTTTTCCCGGATTCGCAGAGTTGTTTTCTCATTTTCACTGGAGTTTGGAGATGGAAAGCGAAATAACCATGAGCAAGGCCGTCTAGGAGGCTGCGAAGTTTTGCCATTGTCGAAGGTAGATGCGTTTGATGTCATAGTGGTTGGGAGTGGAGGCGCAGGGCTACGAGCCACCATCGAAGCCTGCGATCTGGGCTCCCGGACTCTGTTGGTTTCGAATGGTGCCGTTGGAAAGTCTGGGGCCACGATGATGGCTGGAGCGGATCTCACCTTGGACGGAAGCGGAGCCGCCGGCATAGGGCTTACAGGAAATGAATCGGACACTAAGGACCGGTTCTTCCACGACATTTTGGTCCAAGGGTATTACCTGAACAACCAGAAGCTGGTTGAGACTTACGTTCGTGACGCCCCCGCGAGAGCCAAGGAGATGATTGACTGGGGGATGAAATACACCTGGGACGGAAAGCGCGCAATTCTCACCCAGGGCATTGAACTGAACCGAGTACTCATGGAGCAAGTCCAGAAGCGAAAGCCAACGATAATGAACGATTACTATGTAACAGACATTCTGACGTGCGGCAAATCCGTTGTCGGCGTGGTTGGGATTGATGTCAACGGGGGGATTGTTCAGGTCATAAGATCGAAAGCTGTGGTCATCGCAACCGGCGGTTGGCAGCGGGCGTATTCCTTCACAAGTGCCCCCGAGGGATTGACGGGAGGAATGCATGCGGCAGCATATCGAGTCGGAGCAGATCTTCTAAACATGGAGATGGTAACCTTCTGCCCCAACGTGATATTATGGCCACCGGCTTTGCGCGGCGACATATTTCCATACATCCTAATCGAGATGTTCGGTGACCTGCTAGAGAAACATGGGCGCCCATTTCTAAGGGATGAATACGATCCGTCGATTTACCATATAGCGACAACAACAGAATGGAACAAACTCATCTTCTCAATCGCCAGTACGAAAGTGGTGTTACGAGGCGACGGATCACCAAGGGGTGGGACATATTATTCCATCAAAAATGTGCCGCTCAACATTCTCGAAGAGGGAGAGAGGATTTACCCCGGTTGGAAGTGGCTGCGAACGAATTTCTCGGATCTTATGGATTGGCTCAAAGCGGGGAACGCCGTTGAAGTGGCACCTGCGGCACACTATATGGAAGGAGGAATTGCAGTCAATGAACGATGTGAAACCACTGTGAAAGGGTTGTATGCCGCCGGCGAGTGCTCTGGTGGTCTATTCGGTGCAAACCGAGTAGCATCTGCAATCACACAGATACTTGTCCAAGGCAATATAGCGGGAAAATCCGCCGCAACCCACTCGAAGAAAGCAAACCTGGGACAAATCGAGGCTAGCCAGCTCAAGAAGATTGAAACTCGTCTCACTAGACCCTTCCCACAGAAGGTCGGTCCAACTGCTATCGAGCTGAAGAAGGCGATTAGGATTATCGCAGACAAGCATCTGTGGGTAATTAGAAACGGCGAGGGCTTGAAACAGGCTGCAAACAAACTTGAGTCGATACTATTACAAGATGTGCCGCGAATTTCAATCAAAACGCAGGCCCGAGCTTACAACAAGGAGTGGATTGACGCAATAGAGGCTGGAAATATGGCACAAGTATTGCTCGCGTCCGCACGTTCCGCCTTACTTAGAACAGAAAGCCGAGGCGTCCACAACCGATCTGATTTTCCACTAACAGATAACCGACGATGGCTTCGGGAAACAGTGGTTAGACAGAGTAACGGAAAGATGTCGCTCACCACACGACCCATCACAGTCACGAAGCTGCAACCTCCACGACTGAAGTTTGGCTTCGAAGACGGCATAGTCCTCGCTGTAAAGGAATTAGGTGAGTGATGTGGAGAAGAAAACGATCCAAGCCAGAATTAGGCGCTTCGATCCAGCCGTAGACAGTTCGCCACACTACCAAACCTATGAAGTGCCATTATTCCCAAGAATGACCGCAATGGATGTGTTAGATTACATATACGAGAACCTCGACCCCAGTATCGCCTACTATTCGCACACATCTTGCCATCGAAGAATTTGCGCCAGATGCAACGTAACAATAGACGGCAAGGCCGGGCTCTCATGCCACACAGAAGTCTCGGGAGACATAACGATCGATCCTTTACCAAGGTTTAGAGTTATCCGAGATTTGGTGGTAGAAGGACTGCAAAAGCACACGCCCGACTAAGCCGTCCCGACAGCTCCATCATGTTCAGCGCTGCGAGTGGCTGATGTCAAACCGTAAATAGAATGGTAGGGAAGACCTATTATAACCGCGCATTCTAGTCGACCTCATGACAAGATGTCTGTCGACTCCTGAAGCAGCAGGCTTGGTTTTCCTATTCTTACTGGTGTTAGCGCAATGGGCCTCTCCAAACTTTGCACAAACGTCTCCTGTTCAGCAGACGGGCGGGACCCTTCATGTTGCGCTAATAATTGAACCGGACACATTCAACGTGTACACATCCACGCTCGCGATTGAAGACGTTTTCATAAACTCCTTCTACGACACACTCTTTGTTGAGGGATTAGATTACGCGATGCATCCGAAGTTAGCCACAAATTGGACGATCAGCCCTGACGGAACTGTTTGGACAGTCAGCATAGTTCAGAACGCCACTTTTTCGGACAACACACCCTTGACAGCGGAAGACGTCAAGTATTCTTACGATCTTGCATCAATGTCTGAAATAGATCACGTGCAGGTTGTCAACGATTACACAATCGAATTCTACTTCAATGCGCCGTATGTCGAGGACTACGTCATGAGAAGTATCTTTGCAAACTATTATGGAAAAGTGCTGCCAGAACATGTATGGTCGAAAGTCAGCGATCCATACTCGTACAGGAACAAGGAAGCCATAGGCAGTGGGCCTTGGATACTAGACACTTGGGTCGAAGGTCAATACCTCACAATGAAAGCCAACCCGAATTATTGGGGTGGAAGACCCAACCTTGACAATGTCGTCTTCAGTTTCGTCCCAAGCTTGGACACTCAAGTAATCTCCCTGAAGAGCGGCAGCACAGACATGATTTACGTAGATCCCTCATATGTAGCGACCCTGATTGGGGCACCAAACATCAATGTCACAATAATTCCTCAGCTAAGAAACAATTTCATTGCGTTCAACCTCAACCGATATCCAATCAATGTCAAAGAATTCAGGCATGCTCTGGCCTATGCCCTCGACCCGAACACGCTTGTGCACTATGTGCTATTCGGGTTCGGAACACCCGGGCAACAAGGATGGGTAGCTCCTGGCGACCCGATATTCTACAACCCAGACATCACTAAATACCCATACGATCTGACGATGGCTAATCAGATCCTTGACAACCTCGGATGGAAAAGGGGCACTGACGGAATACGCTCTACGACCAACGGAACGAGACTTCAATTCGACCTTCTAACACCTTCAGAAACGCCAACATCTATCCGAATAGGGGAATTCATACGAGATCAATTTGCACAAATCGGCGTGAAGCTAAACGTCGTGGCGATGACAACAAAGACAATCATTTCGCAGGAGTTCAGTGGAGAATACTCACTCTCTCTTATGTCATGGTTGAGTATATCGGTCGAGCCCTCAGTCGACATGAGATGGCACTTCCTCCCCGGTGCCTTCTTCAACGTCTACGGGTATGACAGCTCAGAATTCAATAAGCTGTTCGCGGACTACAAAGTTGCACCAAGCTTCACCGAGTATCGAAGCAAGATCCTCCAAATGCAACAAGTCCTGTCAGATGACTTACCCATCTTGACCTATGCGTTCACGCCATCCATAAACGCCTATCGAACCGACAAGTTTCAAGGATGGATCGTTCCAACAATGTCCGACGATACTCTTCAAGGCGTTTTGAATTGGTACAGCCTACAGAACCTTCATCTTGTGACCGCACCGGAGACTACGACGCAGACGACAACTCAGCAGGTTACACCAACCCCTTCAATTCCTGACTGGGTATGGTGGACCGCGGGATTAGTTATAGTTGCAGTACTTGTCATTGCGCTGGTATCAAGGCGGAAAAAACCAAGCTGAACTCCATTTCAACAGCCAGTATGTACTACAGCCCTTTGGGGGTAGTACGTACTTTTTCCTCATGAGGCACTGAGAAGAAGGGACAGTCAGGGGCGGTTCTTCGATGGGGGCAGCCTCATTTGTTATGAGAAAAGCCGTCGTAATGCTAGTGACTTTCTATGTAATATCAACAGTAATCTTTCTGCTGCCCAGACTTACGCCAGTTGACCCAAGAACTCTCTTGGCAGACAATCCAAGGATACCTGAAAGCATTCGCCAAGACCTGATCGAATCCTTCGGGTTCAACAAACCGGTGCTCGAACAATACTTAAGCTACTACGCGAACTTGCTTAGAGGAAACCTAGGATACTCGTTCTTGTATCGTGAGCCGGTGCTCACGATTCTTCTCACAAGGCTTCCATGGACGATACTGCTTCTGGGCACATCAACTGCGATCTTCATTGCGGTTGGGATTGTTGTCGGGGTGTTCCAGGCTTCCAAATATGGAAGCAAGTTTGATGTAGCTACCTTGGTGGCCTCGCTTGCCGCAAGTTCATTTCCGTTCTTCTTTGTTGGAATGGTTTTCATATACTTGTTTGCTTTTGTGGTTCCAATTTTTCCAACTTTCGGCGCAATTTCCCCTGGGCTGGTTCTCGCGAGTCCGCTGGATGTGTTGAAGGATATTGGCTGGCATCTGGCTCTTCCTGCAATCACTATAGTGATTGTCAATATCTCAAGGTATTCATTCTATGTGAGGAACATCATGGTCGGAGTCTTGTCAGAGGATTACATCATAACTGCCAGAGCGAAAGGTCTCAGCAGAAACAGAGTTCTATTCAAGCACGGTTTGAGGAACGCAATGTTGCCCACGATCACAATGATGGCAATGGATTTTGGTTTCATACTTGCTGGAGGGATCTTTGTCGAGACTGTGTTTTCCTATCCAGGTGTCGGAAGCTTAGCATACGAAGCCATATTGAATGCGGATTACCCGCTGATGAACGGCGAATT
>Ga0315314_1003713_pt1 | contig 11768 bp, 11 predicted proteins | sample TDP9_MG_FD_203631 | JGI IMG/M metagenome (GOLD analysis project Ga0315314, IMG submission 203631) | Freshwater sediment microbial communities from Lake Towuti, South Sulawesi, Indonesia - TDP9 | ecosystem: Environmental > Aquatic > Freshwater > Lake > Sediment | place: Indonesia: South Sulawesi...
TGCGGTCACTTGCCCAATGAGGAGAGACCTCAGCAATTCAATATGGAGGTACTCGACTTCATTCGCCGCCATCAGGACCAGCAACTTGGAAAGACTCAGTGGTCTCAGGTCAGTAACAACTCTGGCCGCTGGCATGAAGCCAACGCTTGACCACAGAATTCTTCTATCAAGGGCCGCAACCTCTAATCAGATTTCAATGAAAGCAGGACGAGCATATTGCGGAAAGATCCTACGCGTGAATCTTTCCAAGAAAGAAGTGAATGAAGAACCGATCAAAGCAGAATGGGTTCAGAAGTTCATCGGAGGTAAGGGGCTTGGCATCCGCTACCTGTACGAGCTCGTGCCGCCCGGGACAGACCCATTCTCTCCTGAGAACGCGGTCATATTCATGACCGGGCCGCTTACTGGAACGATTATGTCCACGATGTCCCGTTTGGCTAATGTCACCAAGTCACCTCTGACCGGAACAATGAGTGATAGCTACTCGGGCGGCTACCTTCCTGCCGAACTCAAATTCGCGGGCTTTGACGGCGTCGTCGTCACCGGGCGAGCATCGAAGCCAGTGTACTTGTCGATAAAGGATGGGCATGCGGAACTCAGAAATGCAAGTCATCTTTGGGGCAAAGGAGTCTTCGAAACCACCGAGCTCATTGTGAAAGAGTCCGGGGAAAACCCGAGGCGTTACATAGACGGCCCCAAGGTCGGCTGCATTGGCCCAGCCGGGGAGAACAGAGTCAGGTACGCAGCCGTCGCGTATGACAAGCATCATTTCGCTGGCAGAGGCGGAACAGGCGCGGTCATGGGATCGAAGAACTTCAAGGCCATATGCGTGCGCGGAACGAAACAGGCGAAGGCGCTCAGCATCAACTCCGAGCCTGCCTTTCTCGAGATGGTGAGAGAAATCGTCAGGAAGGATATTCGGGAGAACCCTGACGAGGAGTCGATGATCAAGGAGGGAACACCCTCCGTCGTCAACCTGAGCCAGGGCGGAGGACTTCTCCCGACAAGAAACTTCCAGACCGGCGTTTTCCCCAAAGCCGATCAAATCAACACGAGCGCGATGTTCGACAAGATCCTCGTCAGGCACACCACGACGTGCTTCAGCTGCGCAATAGGATGTCGCAACATGACCAAGGTCAGAGATGGTTCGTTCGCAGGACTTGAGGGTGAAGGACCCGAGTACGAGACGCTTGCCATGTGCGGCTCGAACCTTGGCATGGGCGACATACGCGCAATAATGAAGTTCAATGAAGAATGCTCGGATTGGGGACTCGACACAATTTCCGCAGGATGCGTCTGCGGCTGGGCAATGGAACTCTTTGAGAGAGGCATCATTACGAAGAAAGACACGGATGGAATAGAACTCAAATTCGGCAACGTCGAAGTTGCGATCACCCTTCCGCGCTTGATATCGTTGAGGAACGGCATCGGAGACACACTCGCAGAAGGCGTCGCAAGAGCATCGAAGACACTCGGAAGGAACTCAGAGAGGTACGCGATGCACGTGAAAGGACAGGAGTATCCCGCATACGACCCGCGAGGCACATTTGGGATGGCGCTCGCCTACGCAACCTCAGACAGAGGAGCAGACCACAACAGAGCATGGCCCGTCGGGCAGGACGCTTTCGGGGAACTCGATCCATTCACGATAGACGGCAAAGCAGAGCTTGTGAGAAAGGATCAGATCCGGACGAGTTTGAAATGGAGCACGACCATGTGCGATTTCCTCGCCGCAAACTTCCACCTGACCGCACGACTGATCAACGCAGCGTGCGAGACCAACTATACCAAAGACGACATCAAGATGGTAGGGGAGCGCATCTGGAATCTGGCACGACTCTTCAACCTTAGAGAAGGCTTCTCGAGGAAGGACGATTCCATCCCGCCGAGAGTCTATCTTGATCCGCTACCAGAAGGCAAACCGAAAGGCAGAGTACTTCCTCAAGAGGACTTCCAGAAGATGCTTTCAGAATACTACAAGATCTTTGGATGGGATGATCAAGGCCGGCCAACACATGAGACGCTACGCAGGCTTGAGCTGGAAGATCTTGCTTGACTCTGAAAGCATAGTCATGAACGCAGCTTGATCATGCTGACCTGCTTTGTTGGCCGATTGTCTCTGGCGAGTTGAATTCCACATCGACATCAACCTGAATACCCTTCCTCACGCTTTCCGTTACAATGCAGAAGCCCTGAAACAGTTCGAGACATCTTTTCACTCCTGAGGTATCCGGGGCATCGAGTTGTGGGTGCACCTTCACTCTTAGTGCGGCTATCCTCCACCGTCCTTTCTCGTTTCTACGATGCACTGTCTCCACCGAAGTCTTCAGGTCTTTCACGCTCACGCGCGCTTTGCTGAGACAGAAGAGTAAGCTGGAACTGAGGCAATTCGCAACAGCGGCTGAAAGCAGGCGTGACGGGTTTGGACCTATGCTGCCTCCAAGGGGTTTTGGTTCATCCGTCATGATATCCGGAATGGTCGGCAAGTCGAATCGTACTCTGAACTGATAGTCTTTCACTCTCTCCAGTCTAGTCGTGAAGACCGTCTCCTCTGCGGACAAATGTCTCACCACAGTGGCAGATGTCATTCAAGTCATTGAATCTGACGGTTCGGCGGGCCTGAGAACGCGGTACTCGTACGGTGCCAAATGGAAGCCTAGCTGTCAATCCCAGGAAGCGTTACTTCGGGAGAATACGCGCACTTGATCTTGTACTTGAGTACGCAATCGCGGCATCTTTCCTCGTCACAGAGTTGAGTGCTGAGATATTTCTCCCCACCATCTGGAGCCATAGCTACGATCACGCCGGTAGAGATTCCCTTGGCTTTCTCAAGTGCAATGTGCAATATTGCTCCAGTGCTCGGCCCGCATAGTACGCCCTCCTTCAGTGTAAGAACCCGAGCCATTTCCTCCGCCGTCTGTAGATTCACATAATGCCGCTCATTGACAGCTTTCTCATCGAAAATGGCAGGCACATACTGAGTTTCCAAGTTCTTCAGTCCCTGGATAGGAGTCTTGCTGTCAGGCTCTACTGCAATGACCTCAAGGGTGGGATTGTATTCTCGAAGCTTCTTCGATACGCCCATCAGCGTCCCGGAAGTTCCAATTCCACCCACGAAATGGGTAATCTTTCCGTGAGTGTCCCTCCAGATCTCCTCAGCAGTCGTCTCGTAGTGAGATAGAACATTGTACTGGTTCGCGAACTGATTGGGCATGAAGTACTTGTCAGGATTTTCCTTCACGATCTTCTGGGCCAGGTCCTCGGCGCCATTCATTCCTTTCTGCCCCGGAGATAGCACGATCCTTGCTCCATGAATCATGAGCATCTTTCTTCGCTCCATAGTCATGGTTTCTGGCATGACGAGGACGAGCTTGTAGCCTTTCACTGCACAGACTATCGCCAACCCTATGCCAGTATTGCCACTGGTTGGTTCGATCACGATCTTGTCTTTTGTGAGGACTCCTTCCGCCTCCGCATGCTCGATCATGTACTTTGCTATGCGGTCCTTGACTGAGCCTCCAGGACTAAACTTCTCAAGTTTGAGATACATCTCCACTGCCGGGTTTGGGTTGATCTGTGCAAGTCGCAGCATTGGGGTATTTCCTATCAGGTCCAAAACGCTTTCAACAATCAATCGGAGAGTCATCCTCTCGGTTTCGTCATCCTCAACCATGAGGTGGATAATAAGCCATATGACATAGGAATCGAAAACGGACGAGCAATGGTTGCGGTTTGAAAGTCAAGGGGGCGATGCGAAGTGGATTCCGGGCTTGGGGTCTTACAATAGTCCAGCCTTGGAAATGTCGCTCTCAGATCGACCCGGCAGTGCCGGTCAGTGTCACCGCTGTCGCAAGTCGACTTGCATACCTGACAAGAGGTGGCGCTTTCAAGGAAAGAGGTGCCGCTTTGGTGTCCCCGCAGTCGCGAGTTGACTTACGTACCTGACCTCTTGACTTCGAAGACGCACAACCTCTCAAAGAAGAAGGACTGCTCTCGTAGAGGCCTGAACCTCAGTTGAGGGTGGCGCCGTCTTAGATTTTCTGGATCGTTAATCGAGCTGACCAGCAGTACCGCAAATCCATTCTCTCTGAGGCGGTGAGTCACTTCGCTGAGGAATCTGTCTACGACTTCGACTCCCTGCTTTCCGCCATCTACGGTGTGATCGCTGATCGTTCGCGACGGCAAGTAGGGCGGATTGAACACAATAACGTCGAATTGACCCATGATCCTAGAGAATAGATCCGAGACAACAAGCTCGATTCGGAGACCCAGTCTCTCCGCCAATCGCCTCACGGCCTCAATTGCATCGACATCTATGTCTGAAGCGGTGACTTCTGCGCCCCTTTTGGCGCAGTATGCTGCCAAGATCCCTGAACCAGTGCCTACATCGAGCACCCTCGGTCCTTGAAGCTCCATATCTGCGAGCGCTTCGAGCATCATGAATGAGTCCTCGCTTGGCGCGTATGTCGAGGGGCTCTCCTCACGAGCTGCCAGGAAGTCCGCGAGGAAGGCTTCGATTCGAAGGCTTTGGTGTCCTGAGCCTGTCGTCATCACGGTTCCTTCATGAATTCCACGAACTCTTTCAATGTGCGGGGTTTGAGCACGTAGTTGTGGACCCTCTCCTCACCGATCGTCGAATGGGGTTTCGCCCCATAGTCGTGCCCGGGATAGACTTCCACGTTGTCTGGGAGCTTCAGTACCTTGTCGAATAGGCTGTGATACAACTGCTCGGCACTTCCCCCTGGCAGATCTGTTCTGCCACATTCGCCAACGAACAAAGTGTCCCCGGTCATGAGCTTTCCCTCTACCAGTATTGAGACGTGATCGGGTGAATGGCCAGGCGTGTGGATGAACTTGAGCTCCAGAGAGCCGACGTGCAATGTCTCTCCATCTTTCACGCTGAGGTCTTTTCTTGTTCTGGAGTATTCATGAGCGACTATCTTGGCGCCTGTTGCCTTAGCGATTTCCCTGTTTCCAGACGTGTGGTCAGGGTGATTGTGCGTGTCGATGGCAAACACGATTCGCACATTCCTTCTCTTGGCCACTTCTAGGATCATGAGAACATCCCATGCCGGGTCGATCACGGCAGCAAGACCCGTCCTCTCGTCCCCAACAAGATAGGCGAAGTTCTGCATTGGCCCAACGCGTATCTGTTCGAATATCATTGCACCATGCTCCCGGATAGAGGCGCCGGAGATGCGGCCTTTCAGAAATGGTTTTCGTGCTCGGCCCTATGAGGCAAGCTCTCTGATCTTTCTCAGGTCAGTCACGTCGCTTCCGCGCTTGTCGATCGGAGTCTCTAATATGAAGGGCAACCTGCGGAACGCATCGTTGTGAAGTATGGCCCTGAACCCTTGCTCGCCTATGTACCCCATGCCAATGTGCTCGTGTCTGTCAAGTCGGGAGGCCAGCGCGCCTTTCGAGTCGTTGGCATGGACAATTTTGACTAGGTCGAGCCCGATCACTCGACCAAGCTCAGCAACCGTCTTCTCGACCGACTCGGTGCTTCTCAGATCGTAGCCTGCTGCAAAGGCATGAGATGTATCAAAGCACACTGACACGCGAGACTTGTCGCTTACGTGATCTAGAATCTCTTGGATGTCCTCAAACGATGATCCCATGCTGTTCTTTGTCCCGGCTGTATTCTCAAGCAACAGCATCGTTCTGCTCTTGGAAGAACCGAAGGCGGTGTCTAATCCGTCTACGAGTTTCTGAAGTCCGACCTCTCTGCCTTTCCCGAGATGGCTTCCGAGATGAGTCACAAGGTATGGGACGCCGAGCATCTCGCACCTATCAAGCTCGACCGCCAGTGCCTTGACTGACTTCTTGTGAAGAATCTTCTTAGGACACGAAAGGTTTGGGAGGTAGGGCATGTGTGCGACCGCAGGCCCAATTTCTGACTCTCTCAGTTTCTGCTGGAACTTCGTCGCGTCTTGCTGGACGAGCCTCTTGTACTTCCAGCCACGAGGATTTCTGGTGAATATCTGAAATGTGTCGCAGGTCTTCTCTCTCGCCCGATCGACAGCCCGGTCAATCGATCCTGCGATTGATATATGCACTCCAAACTTGGTCGGGGCATCTGCTGGCATGGTTACTACACCGCTATGAAGTATGCTGTGGTCTGGGCCGATTTGTCTAGAGAGAAAAGGAACTGGCAAAAAAGGTTGTTGAGTGTCCTTTCAACAATCGGTCTTCCAAGCGACTCTAGTCTCGCTTCTTCAGCTTAATCTCGATTGTCGAAACGTTTCTTGTTTGTCCCTCATCGCCGAGCACCTCTGTGCCGATCTGGACATCCTTGATATCTAGCTTGCCGTCGAAGAAGCGTCTCCTGACAACTTCCACGACATCGACCGCCTTGGAGATGGCTCTTCCTCGAGCTTTTACTGAAATGTCTCCGTTGCCTGTGTTCGCTTGCATTACGATCGCGGTTGCATAGGCCATGAGCGGTTTCTTTCCGATTAGGACGGCGTTCGGTGGTATACCGCTACGGCGAATTGGCGAGGAACTCGCACTGTCTGGTTTTTCTGTCAAGCACTGTTCACCTCCCACTTGGAAAGCTGAACGCGAACCCGAGAGGGCGGCGCGACTCCTTAAAAGAGTTACGTAGACTCTCGAATCAGTGAACCTTTGGCCAAGTCGACGAACGCACGCTGATGGTCGAATGTCATCTATTGGGACTTGGCTGCTTGAGATCTTCGCTCCGCAATTCGAGGGTCAAGAATCACGACCGAGCTTCCCGACAAGGACGCTCAACTTCTGCACCACTACGAAAAGCAAAATAGCTGGAGCCAGCCGCCCTTGAGTCTGGTGGCCGCCGTAACGTAGAGGAACACTGTTCCGCGGAACTTGGTAGCGTACAGGGCTGTGGACCCTGGAGGGCGAGTTCAAATCTCGCCGGCGGCCCTCAAGCTCATGATCCGTTAGAAATGACGCCTAAGCTGTCCCTCGTATCGCAGGGGAGACTTTCACGGAAGTGAAAGCCACCTGTGTTTCGAATGTGTACCCCGGAGCACACATTAGAGAAGATGCTGCAGCAACGGCCATCCACTGTGGACAATCCCAGAAGGCACCGGCCGATTTGGCCGACTGTTCAAATTACCAGAATCTTCTAAGATCTTGACAGCACGCAAAATCCTGCGCGAACCAAGCCTCGGCACAGGTCCGCAAGAGGCTCATTTCTTGCGAACAGCGGTTCTGCTGGGTCTGTCGAAGTAGATGTTCTTCCCGGAACTGGAAACCGGAATTCCCATGACAACATTTGACTTGGAGAGATACTTGAGACGTTTTGCGGCAGTCCCTGCACGATACATTATCCTGTTGTCGAGGTTGAGATCGCTTGCCATCTTCGCCGCTGATCCAAGAGCCACTCCGAGGTCCAGTGCCTTGAAAATGCAGGTCGGCCCCTTGTAGTCAGGACCTGAAATCTCCGAGGCAGCATCGAACTCCTTGCATGTCGGATGGCCGCAAGCTCCGCAAGAGAGATTGAAACTCTTCCTACCGTTCACGCCAACAAGCAGGAGCGCGCCGGAACGCTTGACGTTGTCGGCGTCACGCCTGAAGCCCTCGATATTCCGCTCGTCAGCCATCCTCTCCATCTCAGCTGCGATCTTGTCCTTCTCCTCGCCAGTGACAAGGACGGTCTCGATATCATCTACGCCTCCGGATTTCGGAGCTGTGCGACATGAAACCACCATCAAGCCCGCAGCGCGCAGTAGGCCCTGAGTTTCTGCTTCTTTGCTCGATATGACCGGCATGCTCGCTCACTTCTAGCAAGAAGTAAGCTTCCGCAAACTACCATGAGACTGTTATGCTTTTTGATGTTGCCAATAGCTCCGAGAGAAGAGGCGTGCGGTTCGGTCTGACTCGATCTCCGAAAGATTAAAAGTGCTTCATCTTCGTATCCGCTCGTGGGCCGGTAGTTCAGCCTGGTATGCCCGCCGACGGGGCCGAAGAACGTCCGGTTTGCAAGCTATGATTACCAAGAAACCGGAAGGTCGCGGGTCCGAATCCCGCCCGGTCCACCATTGAAAATGTTTGCCAGCTACGGTTCTGGATTTTGTGTCTGGTTGTCTCTTTCTTCTTGGAGGCTTGAGTCAACGATTCGTTGCGGGTTCCTAATCTTCCTTTCGAGAAGTTCTGGGCGTTGGCCGTGATAGGTCTCGTTCAGGTTGAGGACATGGTGGGTCGATGGGAGGAGCCTTCGTGCCACGACGATCTTTTTCGCGTGAAGATCGCCGTCATGCGGAAGAGAACAGCAACGTCGGGCGTAACTAGACCCTACCACAACATCCTTATCAGGACCTTGCGTGGTCTGTCATCAATGGTCGTCTTGTCTGAAGAGTACTTGATTGTGTCCGATCCAGATGTCTGTGGAGGAAAACCCGTCGCCAAGGGTACCCGCGTACCAGTACAGTACATGCTAGAGCTCTCGGCTATGGGATACAGCGTCGATAGGATCCACGAGGAATATCCTACGGTTCCAAGGGACCTGATAGCCAAGGTCCTCAAGCTCCTGACCGAGAGCAAGATCATGAGAGTCGCGCACTGAGCATGACTCGGTTCATTGCCGACGAGAACATCCCAAGCCATGTCATCAGAAGACTGCGCGAAGCCGGATATGACGTTCTTACTGTTGCCGAAACGGCATCAGCAGGAATCAGGAACTATGAACTCGCAGAGCTGTCGGCGAGAATGGACCGAGTGATGTTGACTAGGGATGCCGATTTCACGAGGCTAAGGCAATCCCTGAAGCAGAGGATGAAGGTCGTCTACCTCCGTGAGAGCGGGGATCCGCATCAACTGGCGGACCTGGTCTTGTCATACATTGGCGCTTGTCTGACACTGCTCAAGAACTCCAATGTCGTCATCCTCGACGAGGACGGATGCCATTCAGCCGGTTAGCGCGTCCTCAGTCTTCCTTTCGATTGTATGCTGGCTTTCAAGCGACAACCACCATTTCGAGCGCATTGCCCACTTCGACTAGTCGCCTATCCGAGACCAGCCCATTCACCAACCCGAATCGCGGGTGCGGTTCAACCGGGCGCCGGGCGTGGCCAGCACAAGGCGACACTCAGAACCTAGCGGTCAAAAACATGTTCGCAGGAAACGACATTTTCATGTCGTCACTACTCCCAAACAAACGTAGGGACTACTGCGGTTTTTCAGGGATAGACTCATTGGGACCTTTGGACCGTTTTTCGATTCTGGACACCAAGTTCCACGGGAGAAGCTGTGGGTTGTGTACTGTTCCGCTGACAGCGATTCCCTTGCTGTCTAACGAGTCTATGAGTTCGACAAGTCCGCCACAGACCGAGTACAAGAAATCCTTGTACGGGCCCGACGCGATCGCCTCGATGTTGAGGAGTCTGACGGTTTGAGGTTTTGCCTTGTCTATATCGTCCGCCAGACTCTTGACTAGTTTCTTCTCGACAATATCGAAGACTTGGCCGGGAAGCATTTCGGGCTTGAGCTGATAGGATTCAAGCAGTTCGCCGATATGTTCGCCGTCGATTACGAATTCGTTGCTGGTCAAAGCAACTCTCGCCTCTCTGAAGATTGTTCCAGTCTGTCAAATAGATGCTACGTGACACGTAGCTCTTCAAACATTTTGCTCAGGTCAACTGCTGAAATGCCTTTGCCATTGCTTACGGTCTGCTTTGCGGCCGGCTTCTCTCTGTAGCTTGGAACCCTCTGGACAATCCGATCCTCGAATGTTGGAATGAGCTCGTTTTGATAGAATACGCCAATGGGGATCTTGTCTCCCCATTCCCTTGATTTCGCCAAGGCTTGGTCGATTTTCTTGGCGTCCTCCTCGGGGCTGTGCACGACTGGGTCATAGCCTGTGTCATCCAGCAGATAGTAGCGGGGCACCGGCTTTCCGGTCTTCGGATCCGGTCTGTCTTCGCCTGAGTACCATTCTTTCGTGTTGATGTCGTTGTATGTCGGACAGGGTTGAAGTATGTCTACGAGTGCCAGGCCTTTGTGCGTGATGGCTTTCTTCATCAGCTCCTTCAGATGACGAACATCATACGAGTATCCTCTTGAGACAAACGTGTATCCCGCCACCAGTCCAAGAGCGATCGGGTTGACAGCGGCCGTGATGTTGGGTAAGGGTATGGCCTTCGTCTTCAAACCCAACTGCAGTGTGGGTGACGCCTGACCTTTTGTCAACCCGTAAACGCCATTGTCGTGGATCATGTAGGTAATGTCGATGTTTCGCCTTCCTGCGCTGATGAAGTGACCCATTCCAATGCCCAGGCCGTCGCCGTCTCCGCCCATAATGATGACCTCCAGCTGCGGGTTTGCGAGCTTCGCTCCCGTAGCAAACGGAACCGCTCTACCGTGAAGCGTGTGAATGCCGCTGGCGTTCACGAAGTGCGGTGTCTTGCCGGAGCAGCCTATGCCGGAGAAGATGGCTACTTGATCTGGAGGTAGCTTGAGTTCTGCGAGCGCCATTTGGAGCGCGGATAGGATTCCGAAGTCGCCGCACCCGGGACACCAGTCGTTGTGCACGTCGGACCTGTAGTCTGATGCCCTAGGAGCCATAAGTCAACACCTGCCTTTTCGCGGCCTTGCCTGCAACCGCATTCTTGATGGCTTCGTAGACCTCGTCGGAGCTCATCGGTCTGCCGTTGTACTTGAGAATGAGATCCTCGATGAGTATCCCCGTCTTTTCCCGGACTATCCCGGCAAGCTGGCCTGAATAGTTCATTTCCACATCTATGACCTTCTTGGCTCCGCGAAGCAGCCTAGACACATCCGCCGCTGGGAACGGGTGAAGTAGCCGAACTTGCAGGAAGTTGATCTTGATCCCCTCAGCGTCAAGGCGCTCCTTCGCTTCGAGAATCGCGCCCTTCGGTGAGCCCCAGCTGATCACCGCTACATCATCGCTCTCCCTGCCAAAATAGTTGAGCTTCTCTGAGTCGGGAATCTCTCTTTCGACGATTTCCAGCTTCTTCATGCGTCTCTCCATCATCTTCGTTCTGTTCATTGGGTTTTCACTGATGTGCCCTCTCTGGTCGCGTTCGTCGCCAGTGTTCCAGAACACTGCACCGGCGGTTCCCAGAGGAATTCTCGGAGAGATCCCGGACTCTGTGAGTCGGAATCGCTCATAATGGCCCTGTTCTTGCAGAATCTTCTGCAGGCCGCCAGCGTCGAGTAGTTCACCTCGCTCGATTCCGACGCTTGACACGTCGAATGTTGGATAGGTGTTGCTGCTGTTGGCCATGGCTTTGTCGAGGAGATGAATCACGGGCATCTGGAATCGTTCCGCGTAGTTGAAGGCTAGTGCGGCGTCGTAGAATGACTCGCGGATATCTCCTGAGGCAAGGACTATCCTTGCGAACTCTCCGTGGGCTGCGTGAATCGCGAATCTCAAGTCGTCCTGTCCGTGCCTGGTGGGAAGCCCGGTGGAGGGCGCGCCTCTCTGATAGTAGGTTATGACCACGGGGACCTCGTTCATTCCCGCCCAGCCGAGACCCTCAGCCATGAGGGAGAAGCCTGGTCCCGAGGTAGAGGTGGCCGCTCTGGCACCGGTGAGTACGGCCCCGGATGCCATGTTTATGGCAGCGATCTCATCTTCCGTTTGAACCACCAAAATCGAGCCGCTCCCCTTCATGAGCGAAGCCTCCCCACTCTCGGACGCCCCTGGTCCGCTTGCGGGTCTCAAGTCCAGTTTTTCATTGGCTTCGAGATACTCACTTTCGTCGGCCGCGGGAGTGATGGGATAGTACGTCTGGAACCTGCAGCCTCCTGCAAGCTTGCCGAGG
>Ga0315314_1003714_pt1 | contig 11768 bp, 15 predicted proteins | sample TDP9_MG_FD_203631 | JGI IMG/M metagenome (GOLD analysis project Ga0315314, IMG submission 203631) | Freshwater sediment microbial communities from Lake Towuti, South Sulawesi, Indonesia - TDP9 | ecosystem: Environmental > Aquatic > Freshwater > Lake > Sediment | place: Indonesia: South Sulawesi...
TCGAAGAACACTGGAACGTTTAGACCCCAGAGTTGTTGCACGATGACGAGATGACCTGAACTGGAGATGGGCAGCCATTCAGTTATGCTTTGAACAAGTGCTAGGATAAGGGCTTCAATCAGGTTCATGGCGGGTCTACTCTACCAGAAGCAACGTATATACGGTCTTGTTCTAAGCCTGACGCCTATTCTTGTGGCGATTTCCCCCACCTTGGCAATGTCAACTTCTGGAATTGTAACCACGGTGATTTCTGTGTCCAATTTGTCCTTAGCCTTTCTTATGAAGTTTAAGATTTCTGGGAAGGCGTTTTCAAATTTGGGTTTGCACACTTGGTCGTATGTTTGTTTGTTGTGTGCGTTTAGGCTGACGCTGACTCTGTCAACGCCTGTGTCCGCCAGTTCTGTCACTACATCTCTGCCCTTGTTGATGAGTTGGGCTTGACCGTTTGTGTCCACGCGAATTGTTATTGAGTGATGCTTCTTTACTTGTTTGGTGACTTCTAAAACCGTGTCTAATCTTTCTAGTGGTTCGCCGAAACCGCAGAAGACCATTTCTTTCCATTTCCTTCTGTTTATGACCTCTTCAATTTCAACTATTATTTTCTTGGTTATTGGCTCTTCCTGCAGCTTTAGGTTGAAGCCGTTTATTCCATCCTTGTAGTTTTTGAAGCAGAAGTAGCAGTTGTTAGAGCATCGATTTGTTATGTTGAGGTAAAGATTGTCTCCAAGCCAATACACGACACTAGGCGTTTGCTTTTCCATGGCGCACTGCACTTTCTTTGAGTCCAATAACTTTACAGAGCCCCGGGCGGGATTTGAACCCGCGACCTACGGTTTTTTCGGCTGTCATCGTTGATGCTTACGAAACCGTTGCTCTAACCGCTAAGCTATCGGGGCGTTGAGCAAGAATATTGAAGATGTAGCCGTTTTTAAGAGGTTTGGTTATTTAGAATTAAGATGATTTTAGATAATGAATTTGCTTTCATAAAACATAACAGTTGTCAAAGGCTTCATTTTGCGTTGTTGGGTTTGTGGTGACTCAGTTAAAGCCTGAAAACAATGTTAATTCAAGGGGAATTAGACGAGACATAAGAATTGTCTACTGGCTGTGCTTGATAGCCGCCATAGTGCTCGCTTTGGTTTATGGTTTTCAGAGTTTTTATGCCGATTTCATGTATGCTTTCTCAAACGTTATTGCACCCGTTGTTGCTTGCGTGGCTGTGTTCTCGTCTTTTTTTGCGTTGCGAAGATACTGGGACAAGATTGGAAGTCGACTTTCTAAGATTTGGCTCTGCTTCACTTTGGGAATGTTGCTCTGGTTTTTGGGCGAGTTAGGCTGGGCTGTCTACACCATGGTTTTAAACGTTGAGGTTCCCTACCCCTCAATCGCCGATGTTTTTTGGCTCGGTGGCTACGTGCCCTTGTTCATCGCTCTTCTTTTATATGGGAAGCTCTTTCAACCAGCAATATCTGAGAAGATGTTTTTCACGGCTGGCGTCATCGTTGCAATTGTAAGTATGGTGGTCTTTTCTGCTCTTATGATTCCCGTTCTCGCTGAAGAGTCGCAACAGGATTTAGTCACGTTGGGCATTAACCTCGCTTACCCCAGCTTAGACCTCGTCTTGTTTCTAATAGCTATCCTTGGACTTTTGGTGTTCACTTTTACAAGGCTTAAAGGTCGAATAGGAGTGGCTTGGCATTTCATTAACGTCGCTATCCTCTTCAACGTAGTCGCAGACTTGACTTTCAGCTACACCACTCTTACAGGCACTTACTACAATGGACATCCCCAAGAACTGCTTTTTCACTGGGGCTACCTGTTTTTTGCTCTAGCCTTCTACGTACACCAAAGAGAACTCTAAAATGTTCATTCTGCCTTCCGCAAAGACTTAAGCCATTTTCCGCTACATAATTAAAACATTAAGGGACAACCACTTGAAAAGCCTCGAGGAACTGGGCGAACGCAAGATAATCGACATCATTTTGAAACGGTTGAAACCAATGCCCAACATGCCCATAGATTTCGGCGACGACGTATCAGCCTTTGACATTGGAAGCGGAAAACTCGCTATCATAAAGACTGATATGCTGGTTGGAAAAACCGACGTGCCGCCTCAAATGAAGCTGTGGCAAGCAGCCCGCAAGGCTGTGGTCATGAACGTAAGCGACTTGGCTGCAAAAGGAGTGAAACCTGTAGCCCTTCTCGCTTCAATAGGAGTTCCCCGAGGTTTGAAAAGGCAAGACATTGAGCAATTGGGAGAAGGCTTGAACAAGGGAGCACGAGAATACGACGCCTACATTTTGGGCGGAGACACAAACGAGGCATCCGACATGGTCATCAGCTGCGCAGCGTTTGGGATAGGAGAAAAGAAAAGTCTGATGCTGCGAAACGGCGCCAAACCAGGCGACGTCGTGGCTGTTACTGGACTTTTCGGCAAGACGGCTGCGGGCTTAAAAGTTCTGCTTCAAAATCTTTCGGCACCGTCTAGAATAAAGAAGACGCTTGTCGAAAGCGCCCTGATGCCCCATGCACGACTTGAAGAGGGCTTGGCTCTGGCTCAAACAGGCGCCGTAACAGCCTCAATCGACTCCAGCGACGGACTAGCATGGAGTCTGCACGAAATTTCAAGAGCCAGTCACGTAGGCTTCCTAATAGACACGCTTCCAATAGCGCAAGAAGCCAAACAACTCGCAAGAACGCACAAGCTCAACCCGGTTGAGCTGAGCCTCTACGGTGGAGAAGAATACGAACTCGTGGTCACAGTAAAGCCGAGGCTGTGGAGAAAAGCAAGGAGAAAAGTTTCTCTAATTAAAATCGGGCGTGTGACCAAAGAAAAAACTCTTGTTTTTAAAGCTGGAAAGAAAGCGTTTCCGATAGAGGCAAGGGGATGGGAACACTTTAAAACAAGCATTCCAAAATCATGCACAAAGTGAGGTGAAAACCTTTCTCTATGGTTAGGACATGTGACGCTGGTAGCCTGCCTTTCGTAGGCGACTTCCAAAAGTTTCTGATAGGTGCTTCCAACTATGGACGAGTCGTAAACGATTCAACCGAGTTTTTTGAAAAGAAAATTGTTGAAGGCTTCCTCCATAAGGTTGAGGCTGGCATCGACGTGCCCAATTATCCACAGTATAGGGATATGACTCAAATGTTCCTTGACATGATTGAGGGCGTTGGAAAAGTAAACGGAGGCTACGTTGAAATTGCGCCACTGACTCTAAAAGAAGGAAAAGGGACTATCCCTGAAGCCTTAGCCATCAAGAATCGTTCACAAGAAATTTATGAAAAACTGCAGCAACCCTTTCAACTTCGAATCTGCGTCACAGGTCCCTACACACTGTCTTCACTCTTCGCATACAAAGACAAAGGAACCTTCACTCGACTCGGAAACGTGCTAACCCAAATAATTGAAGCCAACATTTTCAACACAAAGCAAGGAAGCGTACGACTTGTTTCCGTGGACGAGCCTGTCTTCGGCTTTATCGACGACCCTTTGCTGGACCGTGGCTCAGAGAGCAGAGAAAACCTGCTTAAGGCTTGGGAATCCATGATGCATATGATTGGCGCCAAAGGTGCTCAAGCATGCTTGCACTTGCACAAAACTTCAGACGAGTTATTTTGGGAAGCCAAAGCCCTCACCATAATAGAGTCGCACGTTGGCAACTCGTTTTATCAAGCCAAAAGAACCAAAGAACGCTTAGAGTCAACCGACAAGTTTCTGAAAGCAAGCATAGCGGTGACAGACTTCGACCAACTTATAAGAAACAAAATAATCGCCACGTCTAAGCTGGAACTGAACGAGACAAGCATAAATGAGAAAATCGCTGAAACATGGAAAAACCTGTCAAAGAGCCAAATTGACCCAACGATTTTCGTTGAAAACCTTGAGTTGATGAAAGAACGAATGGTCAAGATTGTGGAGCATTTCGGCAGGAACCGAGTCCCGTATGCTGGACCAGAATGCGGGCTGAGAAGCTTTCCAACATACAAGTCCGCCTTAGAATGTCTAAGAAGAGTGGCAAAGGCTATCAAAGGCGACTAAAAGGTTATTTCATTCCTGCCCACATTTTTGATTCAGAAGTGCCGAAAGTGCAAGCGCTGGAAGAGTTGCTGCAGTCGCGGTCGGTTCGTGAGGCGCTGTTCTACGAAAAACTCAGGGGCTTAAAGGTTAAGTGCGGCTTATGTGAGAGACGCTGCGTCATCCATCGTGGCAACAGAGGCTTTTGTAAAACAAGAATAAACGTGGACGGCGTACTCTTATCGTTGGTTTACGGCGACCTCAGCGCTCTTGAGAGCCGCCCCATCGAGATTAAACCGTTCTTTCATTATTGGCCAGGCTCTTCAGCGCTTACATTTTCCACTTGGTCATGCAACTTCGACTGTGTCTGGTGTCAGAACCATCATTTGTCCAAGGTTGAGCCGAACCCAGCCAAGTCGAGTCATTTTTTCTCTCAGGAAAAAATTTTGAATGTGGCGCTTCATGGTGGAGACAACGGTTTGTGCGGCAGTTTCCAGGAACCAACTCTCTTGACTGAATGGAGTTTGGAACTGTTTGAACGTGGGTGTGAAAAGGGCTTGTACTCGTGTTACGTCTCCAACGGGTACATGACCTTAGAAGCTCTGAAACGTTTGAAACAGGCGGGCATGGACGGACTAAAGATTGACGTCAAGGGTGACAAAGAATCCTACAAAAAATATTGTGGTGGAGCCGATGTGGAAAAGGTTTGGCGGAACGCTCGCGAAGCTAAGAAAATGGGTTTTCACGTAGAAATCGTCAACTTGGTCGTGACTGGTGTAAACGATGACGAAGAGTGTTTGCGCTGGGTGATTAAGCAGCATTTAAAGTCGGTTGGACCCGAGACCCCCTTGCACTTCACGAGGTATTATCCAGCCTACAAGTTTTCTAACCCACCAACCTCTGTTGAAACTTTGGAGAAGGCTTATGAAATGTCGAAGAAGGAGGGGGTTCTCTACCCTTATCTTGGAAACGTTGAAGGACACCGATACGAAAACACGTACTGCTCAAAATGCGGTGAAATGCTAATCCAACGATTTGGCTACGCGCTCACCAAATTCAAGGTTACAGACAACAACAAATGCCCCAACTGCGGTCAAGCCATTCCAATAACTGGCAAACGAGTTAGGAAGCGGCATACGCTCGTTTAGGTCTCTTAACCTAACAGTGGTTATGGAAGGGACGGCTGCCTCTCCGTCAACGCCTTTTCTATCCTCTCAAGTCTTTTTTCGATGGCGTCGAGTCGGTCAAGAATCTGTTTGAGAAGTCTGCCCACGTCTTCGGCTGGCACAGTGGGCAAAGGCGTGGGCGAAGGCCATCTCCATTCTTCGGGTCTCTCAGGGCGCATGGGCGGCGGCACGGGTGGACGATACGCCGCTTTCTCTTCTCCTTTGCTCTTGCTCATTTTGGTTTTCTCAAGGAATCTTTATTGCATTTTGACATTATAAATGGTTGTTGTTGCATCAATGATTTAAACGATGATTTGGGCTTAGCAATTGTTCAAAGCATCATAGTTGTTCGTAAACGGTGAAATATAAAAGAAAGAAGCGCATTTACCTTGAAATCTCGGGTCAGGCTTCTAAAAAGTGGGCGAAAACCTTTTCTCAGTTTTCTAAATCATTCAACTATCCGTATTAACGTGACGTGGAGATGCCATGTGTGAACTTGACGACTTTTTCAATTGTCGCCCATTGTCCCCAGACCAGTGACCTCGGTGTTGCCGTCTCCACAGCCATTCCTGCCGTGGGAGCGATCAACCCTTTTGCTAGGTCGCGGGTGGGGGCCATCGCTACTCAGGCATGGTCGAATCCTTACGTGGGTATTGATGGGCTGTGTCTTCTAGCACAGGGTCTATTGGCTGCTGAGGCACTGAAGCAATTGCTCAAGGCTGATGTTGACAAGGAAAGACGACAGCTGAGCATTGTGGATGCCAACGGTGGTGTTGCAGCCTTTACAGGGAATAAGGTTCAACCCTGGAAAGGACATCGTGAAGGAAAAGGTTATGTGGTGGCTGGGAATTTCCTTGTCAGCGGCGAAACGATTCAGGCAATGGCTGAGACCTTCGAGATGGCAGAAGGTTCACTTGGTGAACGACTTTTAGTCGCGCTAGAGGCTGGTCAGGCCGCCGGCGGGGACAGACGTGGCAAGGTGTCAGCTGCCCTTCTGGTGGTTAGAGACGAAGAATACCCACATATTGACCTGAGGGTGGACGAAAATTCTGAGCCTGTCAAGGAGCTGAGGCGCATCTTCAACATCTATACAAATCTGCCCTATCTGAATGATCTCCATCCAAAACGCACGTGGCATAAGTGGCATAGAGCGAAAGGAAAGGATATCTTGTGTAAACGCGAATGACCTAAAGTTTGTTAACAGATCCTGAAAATTATTCAACTATCCGTATTAGGGGCTCTTTCTTCTCTTTCTTTTTCTCTTCTTTTTGCTTCTTTTCTTCCGTTTTCTTTTCGGGCTTCTGCTTTTCTGATTCTTCTTCACCGACAACTCTTATCAATGGTTGTTTCTCAAGCCCCTCAATTCTTGCTCCAGGATAGCGCCTTTGGATGTCCCGTCGTAACTCGGCTACATCAGTGTCTCCGTAAGTTTCTACTTTGACGACTGGCTTGCCTTTCTCGTCGTAGGTTACAGACATTGAATAGCCAGAACTGCCCTCACCCTTGGTAGGCTTTAATTCGTTCGCGAAGAGGAAGTTTTCTTCGTCGAAGCCAAAGATGTCGAAGGGTCGTCTTCTCTTTGGTTTGCGCTCAGGCATGGATGCTCACTTTTCAAGTTTAGTGTTTCATAAGTTTTTCTTCGTATTTCTTCAGGTGTTCGGCTGCTTCTCCGATGTCCATGAACAACGAGTCGACTCTGTCTACATCTTCAACCGTTACCTTTTCGTGTCCTAAACTTCTTGAGTTTTGTGCTGCCAAACTCAGGAGTTGGACAGCGTAGCGGAGTGAACTCTTGGCGCCTACTTCAGTGAGTCTCTCTAAGGCTCCTTTTTCCAGCTTAACCTTCTCTTCTTCAGACCGAATGCGCAATATCTCTCGTATGCTTTCAGGGTCATACTCTTGAGTAGCTATAATAACCGCTCGGTCGATTAAGTCGAGTGGGAAACCTAACGGGCTTTTTACGTCGGTTCCACGTATGCGGGCTACACCTCGGTTTGTGGCTAGTATGATTATGGGCACGAGTTCGCTTTCCATGGCTCTGCCCAAGAAGCTGAAGGCTTCCAAGTCGAGGAGATGCGAGTCGTCTATGAACAAAACGCCAGGGTGAATGAAAGCTTTGCCCTCGTCAACCAATTCCTTGACTTGGTGATCTACAGCCGTGCGTATTTCGGTGTCGATTTCCTTTGTCTCAGCGGCTCCGAAGAACATGGAGAAGATGCCGCCCCCAGCTCGGCTTCTTGCGTTGATTTGGTCCATGTCAGTAAGGGTCAAAGTGTAAACAAACTCTTTTTCTTTCATGACCTTACCATCTGGACGAGGAATCTTGCGACGAGTGTCCACATCGTAAGTTTTGCCTTTTGTGCTCTCAAGGCTGAGCCCCATGTTGGCTACTCGCCCTGATTCTGCGTCGATTTGAACCACGTGTCCCTCAGAAATGCCTTCCTGAATTATCTGCTGGGCGATTGTGGCACCCGCCTCGATTGTTTTCTCTTCGTCTTTAGTCTTTAATGTTAGTCTGATGCTTTCTGGCACTTTCTGATAGGGGTTATAAGGATGCGGCGCCGTTTGAATGTTGACGTTAGTGACTTCGCCCTCGTAAACCTTGCGCATCTCGTGAATCTCCACGCCGAGGCACTTGCGGATGGCTTCAATCAAAACCTCGGTTTTCTTGCGTTCACTACTGTAGATTTCACTTCCGCTCATCTGAATAAACGGAACGTTTGGACCCAATTCCTTCGAGGTAGCCACAGCTATGGCGGTTTTACCCGTGCCAGGCGGACCAGCAAGAATTATGCATTTGCCGCTGAGTTTGCCCTCCTTAATCATCTTGACGACGATGCCTGCAGCCTCTCTGGCCTTTTCTTGACCAACCATTCCATCCTTCACTTTCGCTGCGTTCAGGTTCTCGTCTAAGCCTAAGCCTTTCACGTGGGTGTGAGCGCCTATTCGCTCGAATCTTCCAGTCCGTGTTGGCACTTCTTTAATAGTTGCCATGAGGTTCTCCTCTACATGGAAAATTGACTAACGCAACTAGTTGAAAACCAAAATATAAATTTTTTAGTTGCATTCAGAAACTGTTTAATGGTTATTTTTCTTGAGGATGCCTAACGTCTTCTCCAACGCTGTAAAGGAAGATTCGAGCTGAAGATGAACCCAAACGCTTGAATCGTTTACCAAGTTCATTTATCACGTTAGCGTAGTTTTTAGATTTGTCAAGGCTGTCAAGATAGGCTTGAAACGAACCATGCTCAGCCCTGATTTTCTTAAACTCCCTTGCGTTTCGAACAGTTGCTTCAATTTTTAATCGATTCCGCACAATGCCTTCATCCTTTAGGAGACGTTTCATGTCTTGATGTCCAAACTGGGCAACCTTGTCTACGGAGAAGTTTGTGAAGACTTTTTGGAAGTTAGGCCATTTCTTGTCAATCATCTTCCAGCCTAAACCGGCTTGAAAAATAATACGTGTCATGTTCTCGAAGTATTTGTCGTCGTTTGGAGGACGCTTCTCCCTATAAATCCAAGCTGGAGGGCGCCAGCTCTTTTGGCTCAAATTTTCACTTCAAGTTTTAAATGTGCTTGTTTACTCTTTATTAGTCTTGTTTCTCTAGGGCGGCGTCATGTTTTCCTTCGTCGATTTCCCTCTGAACCTCTTTGGGGTCTTTCCCTTCAGCGGTTACACCCATGCTCACGCAGCTTCCCAACACTTCTTTTACTGCTGCTTTGAGGTTTGTTGACAAGAGTTCGGCTTGCTTGACTTTTGCTATGCGTATAACTTGTTCCATGGACAGGTTCCCAACCTTTTGTGCCTTAGGGCTTCCAGAACCCTTCTCTATCTTCAACTCGCTCACGATTAGGGCTGGTGTGGTGGGTGTGCCCACCGTCACTTCGAACTCTTTGGTCTCAGTGTCCACAATAACCTTGACAGGCACCTTCATGCCAGCGTAGTCCTTGGTCACTTCGTTTATCTTATTCACGATTGCCAACACGTTTACGCCTAAGGGTCCGAGAGCGGGTCCAAGGGGCGGGCCTGCTGTTGCCTGTCCGCCAGCGACTAGGGCTTCCACAACCTTTTTGGTTTCGCTCATGGTGGTGTTTCTCCTATTGCTCTTGCTTCTCCTTCTTTCTGGGCTCTTTCAACCAGTCTCACGTAGTCGGCGTGGACGGTTATGGGCAGGGTGAACGTTGCTTCCAAGAGTTCAAGGGTTACTTCCGCCTTTGTCTTGTCGATTCTCGTTATTTTTGCGCGCATGCCTTTGAATGGTCCGCCCACCACTTCTACGAGGTCGTCGATGTTGAGTTCCTCTATAACGGGTTTCACGACTATGTATCGTTCCACTTCCGCGAAGCTTACGAGTCCCGGAACCCTTGACCTTACGTGTTTGATGCCTGTTATTGCTTGTTCCACGAAGTGAGGTCCCTCAGACTCGACGAAAACGTATCCTTTCAGCATCTCGGGCACGAAAACCGCTTTTATTGGCAGCTTGTTTGTTTCCACTTTTGACGCTATCATGTCTGCCACGTTTTTCTCCTGTCCAGCCGTAGTGCGAACTGCAAAGACCGATGTGGAAAATGGTTTTTTCGCCTCTTCCCCTGTTGTCATGGGCGTTTTTTCCTCTTATCTTCCTTGGAGCAGACCAGATATTAGTTTAATTACGTATCCGAGCACTCCAATGACCAGAACGCCTAAAAAGCAGATTTTTACCGACTGCCAGAGCTCTTCTCTGCCCGGTTTCGTGGCTAGTTTGAATATTCTGCGCGCTGAACTTAAGAATGACCTTAAACCCATGGTTGCTCAACTCCAACAAACAATGGCTCCTAATATATAAATCCTAACTTCTCGTCTTATTTCTTGGCTTTATAGAAGCCTCTACTTTTTTGTTCATCAATATAAATTCTTTGTTGAACGAACAATTTTAGCTTTCTCGTCTGATAGTTGTGGCACAACCGAAAACCTGTGTGACACCACAACTGAAAATCATGTTACGGTGTTGAAGTTTGGGATAGAGCTTCTTATTTGTGGTGTGGGACGAGGCACAGAAACTTGAGTGTTGATTTACCCACGTTTGCAAACTGATGCCTTGCATTTGGTGGTATGAAAACAACATATCCCTTGATTGCTTTTTTCTTTTGATCCTCGCATGTGACTTGGCAGTTACCTTCTAAGATGTAGACTTCGTGTTCCCATTCGTGAGAGTGAAGCGGAGAAGACCCTTTTGGTTGGAGTTCAAAGAGGCGCATGGCAAAATGGGGCGCTCCATCATCCTTCTTAATCAACCATCTAACCCTTATACCCTCAGCGCCTAACTCTTCCATTTCTTCAAGCTTGACTTTTGAGGAGTGAACACACTTAAAACCCATTGATTGCTTCTCCTTTCACTCTAGTATATTGCTCAATTGTATTAAAATTGTTTATATCCTGAACCATGCAGAGTCTATCGCAAACAGGTGAGATAAGGTGATTACTGGAATAGAGCACATCGGCATTGCAGTGAACAAAATAGACGAGGCACTGCAATTTTTTGAAAACATTCTTGGTCTAAAACTTGAAAAAGCCAGAACAGTTGAGGCCCAGAAAGTGAAAATCGCGTTTCTGCACGTGGGAAAGACCAAAATTGAACTTCTTGAACCAACAGGCAAGGAAGGTGCAGTAGCTAGGTTTCTTGAGAAAAGAGGCGAAGGCATACATCACATTGCGTTCAGGGTTACAAACATCGAAGACATGCTTAAACAGTTGAAGGAAAAGGGAATAACCCTAATCGACGAAAAACCCCACATAGGCGCCGAAGGCGGCAAAATAGCGTTTCTTCACCCAAAGAGCACAAGAAGCGTGCTGATAGAACTGTGCGAGCATTTGAGGTGATACTAAACCCTAAGAAAGCCGTTGCCGATTGCACTTAACTTTTCTAATTTTCCGCAAATGACACGCTCATGGAGACAAACAATCGTTACGACAAAACTTATGAGAATGAAACGAAATCAGAGTGAAAGGTCTAATCCCACCTTAACAGAGTTGTCATAGCTGACCTTGGAAGGATAAGTTTGAGCCGACTTGAAATCCTCAAGTTTCTAGACAGAATGTCTTCCAAGCCAGCTGTTCGGTACCTGACCTACTCGGTCTCCGTGATCTTCTTTTTCGCCTTGATTTTGATTCCGCCCATTCTTGGCATATTTTTCAAATGGAACCAAGTGGGACAGATTTTTGAGAATCCAGGTCTGCAAGCCCGAGCCTTAGCCGCAATCTATGCATCTTTTGGTATAGCGCTTTTTGTTTCTGTGGTAGATGTGGTTGCTGGTCTGCCTTTGGCTTGGTTTATTGCTAGGGGCAAGTCAAGATGGCTTAACGTTCTCGACACGCTTGTTGACGTCCCTTTTATTCTACCCACTGTGGCTCTCGGCTATTCGCTGCTTCTGTTTTGGAGTGGATCAGAAGACGTTTCTTCACTTTTTGGCACAAGCATTGTTTCTCAAGGCTGGCTTCTCGTTATTTTACTTCACTTCGTCTTCTCCTATCCAGTTATAGTTAGAGTGATGGTTGGAGCACTCCTCGACTATCAAATAATCTACGAAGAAGCATCCAGAACCCT
>Ga0315314_1003715_pt1 | contig 11760 bp, 8 predicted proteins | sample TDP9_MG_FD_203631 | JGI IMG/M metagenome (GOLD analysis project Ga0315314, IMG submission 203631) | Freshwater sediment microbial communities from Lake Towuti, South Sulawesi, Indonesia - TDP9 | ecosystem: Environmental > Aquatic > Freshwater > Lake > Sediment | place: Indonesia: South Sulawesi...
GCGTAATCCACCGGCGCCGGGCCGATCAGCGGCAAAACCGCCAGGGCGGCCAGCAGAACGGCGCCGGCCGTCACGATCGCGCGCCAGAAGCGCCGCGAGCGGTCATCCTGGCTGCTATTCGCCATAGCAGATCCACGATCTCCCGCCCGGCGCCCGCAGGACCTCGGCCTCCACGCTGAAGACCTCGCGGATCGCCTCCGGAACCAGGACCTCACCAGGCCGGGCGTCGGCGACCACCCGGCCGGAGCGCAACGCGACGACCCGGTCGGCGAAGGTCCCGGCGAGGTTCAGATCGTGGGTCACCGCGATCACCAGCAGGCCCTCCCGGCTCAGCTCCCGCAGCAGGCGGTGGATCGAGATCTGGTGCTTGAGATCCAGGAAAGTGGTGGGCTCATCGAGCAGCAGCACGCGCGGCTCCTGGGCGAGCGCGGAGGCCAGGATCACGCGCTGGCGCTCGCCGCCGCTCAACGACCGGAAATCGCGCCGGCGGAACTCCAGCGTGTCGGTGAGCGCCATGACGCGCTCGAGCACCTCGCGGTCCTGGGGCGATTCGAACAGGCCGTCGCCGTGCGGCGTGCGGCCCATCAGCACGACCTGTTCCGCCGTGAACGGAAACTCGATGCGCAGGGTCTGCGGAACGAAGGAAACCTGGCGGGCGAAGGCCCGCCGCGGCCAGCGGCGCACCTCGGTGTGTTCGTAGAGGCACTGGCCGGCGTAGCCGGGGCGCAGCCCCGCCATGATCCCGAGCAGCGTCGATTTGCCCGCGCCATTCGGCCCGACGACCGCCGCCAGTTGCGCGCCGGAAAACTCCAGCGTGGCGCCCTTCAGGACCTCCGTCCCGTTGTAGCGCATGCCCAGCTCGCGCAGCCGGAACATAGCCGTCAGAAGCCCGCCCCCGGGTGGATCATCCCGGCGAGCGCGCGCGCCGCCTCCACCACCCGGGGCCCCGGCACGACGAAGATGTCGGAAGCCACCGCAAACACCCTGCGTTGCCTGACAGCGGCCAGCGCCGGATAGCGGTCCCACAACGCGGCCACCGCGCGCTTCTGCTCCGCGGTAACACCCACGGTCTGTGCCATCTCCCCCATGTCCACGATGACTTCCGGGTTGCGGGCCAGCACCTGCTCCAGCGGGACTTTGCCGTACGCCGCCGCCGAATCGGCGAAGACGTTCTCACCGCCGGCCAGGCGCATCACCTCGTCCAGGTATGAGCCCTTGCCCGCGATGATGATGTCCTCCAGGCGGCCGGGCGTGCGGCCCACGACGAACATGACGCGGGGTTTCGGCAGGCCGGCGGTGCGCCTGCGAAGCTCATCCAGCTCACCGCGGATCCGCGTGTTGAGAGCGGAAGCGCGCTCGGGCACGCCGGCCGCCGCGCCGATCCGCTCGATCGATTCATAGATGCCCGCCACGGTTCCGTCGTCCACTTCCAGCACGTTCAGCCTGAGCGAGGGGAGTCGCTCCGGCTGGCGGACGCCGGTGCGTTCCACCACCACCAGGTCGGGGCGGAGCGATACGATCACCTCCAGGTTTGGGTGCAGGTAGTCGCCGATCTTCGGCTTCCTGGTGGCGTCCGGCGGGAAATGGCAGAAAGTCGTCACGCCCACCACCCGGTCCCCCAGCCCCAGCGCGTACAGCATCTCGGTGACGCTCGGCGCGGTCGAGACGATCCGCTGGGCCTGGAGCAGAAACAACATGGCCGCGCCGATCACCATTTCACCCGCACTCCTGCGGTGACACCCGTGGCTGGTTTCTGTAGCCGAGGACTTCGTGGTTGGTACGTGAGACGTTCTCCCTCGGAACTGGTTCTCATCCAAGCGAGGAACCGGTCTCCTGACTTGCGACCTGGCTTTGCCCCGGAGTGGGGCGCGCAGCCTTCCCGCTTGCGCAGTGACCGCGCCGAGCCGTCTCTTTGTCGCTCACAGTTGCGGGGCAGTGGCGGATTCGCACCGCCTTCCCGTTCATTCCTCGCCCGCTGGTGAGGGCTGCCGTTTCGGCAACCTCGTTGAGTATAGCGGAACCGGAGGGCCGGCAACAACCGGCAACCAGCACCGTTGTGCCGGCCGGCGCTTTGGTGTTTCCCTGAATAAGCCCAACCGATGATGTTTTTCACTTGCATTAGCTCGACGAATAGGGTATCTTAGACCTTTTACTCTGAAATCCCGAAAACTACCAAGGAACCGGAAGAGAAGCATGCTGGCAGAGGCAACTGTGCACAGAACCGCCTACGATGTCGCCCTGGAAAACTTCGAGAAAGCGGCCGCCGCCCTCGAGCTTTCCGAAGACATGAAGGCAATGACGAAGTACCCGGAACGGATTTTGACCGTCAACGTGCCTGTACGGATGGACACGGGCGAGATCAAACGATTCGAAGGTTATCGTGTCCAGCACAACACGGCACGCGGCCCGGCCAAGGGCGGTATCCGCTACCATCCCGCGGTGACGCTCGACGAGGTGAAGGCCCTGTCCATGTGGATGACATGGAAGTGCGCCGTGGTCAACATCCCGTTTGGCGGCGCCAAGGGGGGCGTGATCTGCAACCCGAAAAACCTTTCGGTGAATGAGCTCGAGCGGCTGACGCGGCGGTACGCGGCCGGCATCCTGCCGCTGATCGGCCCCGCGCAGGACATCCCTGCGCCCGACGTGTACACCAATGCGCAGGTGATGGCCTGGATCATGGATACCTACAGCATGATGAAAAAAGAAGGCTATCCGATCCCGGGCGTGGTGACGGGCAAGCCGCTCAGTGTGGGCGGGTCGCAGGGGCGTAATGAGGCCACCGGGCGCGGCGTGTTCCACACCCTGCAATGCGCCCTCGAGCACTTGAGGATCCGTATGAAAGGGTCCAAGGTGGTTGTGCAGGGCTTCGGCAACGCCGGTTCGATAGCGGCCCTCCTGCTCGACATGCACCAGGCCTTTGTCATCGCGGTCAACGACTCGCGCGGCGGCGTCTACAACAAGGACGGCCTGGACATTCCCAAGCTCATGCTGCACAAGGAGAAGACCGGCAGCGTGGTCGGCTTCCCCGGGGCCGAGCCGGTCTCTGCCGACGACCTGCTGGCGCTGGAATGCGACATCCTGATTCCCGCCGCTCTGGAAAACGTCATCGACGGCGAGAACGCTCCCCGGCTGCAAACGAAGGTTCTTGCCGAGGCGGCGAACGGCCCGCTGACACCCGAGGCCGATGCTGTTCTGGAAGACAGGGGCATCTTCCTGATCCCGGACATTCTCTGCAATGCCGGCGGCGTGACGGTTTCTTACTTCGAGTGGTGCCAGAACGAGCAACACTACTATTGGGATATCCACGACGTGGAGAACCGGCTGGAGCGGGTCATGAAGAACAGCTTCAACGAGGTGCTGAGCTTCCACATCGACCGGCGTGTGAGCATGCGGCTGGCCGCCAACATGCTCGGGATCAGCCGCGTGGCCGACGCGACGGCGGCCCGCGGCCTGTATCCGTGAATGCCACGAAGGCCGGGTGGGCCGCCCCAGGCCGCTTACAGGTACTCACGGGCGTTCTCCGGCATTGAGAGCAGGATGCGCTTGTCCGGCAGTCGAGCCCTCAGCAGCTCGATCTCATCGGCTCCGGAGCCCAGTGGAAGTGCAACCTGCCCCCCTTCCACCACCGAGCGGCAGAGCGCCATCAGGACCTCGTGACCTTTGTAGGCGCTCTCGAAGCGGCAGGGGTGGGGTTTGCTGTCATCGTCAAGCCAGTCGGCCATGTCCTGGATGTAGGGCGGCATGTCCAGGTCGTAGTTCATGCTCCCGGGACCGCAGTCGGATCCCGTCTTGGTCACCGCGCGCCATCCGCCGCCCGTCAGCACTTCGGCGTAGCCGTCCGCCCCTTGCGCTCCGACCCGGGCCTTGCGCCACCAGTAGCTGACCTCGGGGACGTCCGGCGCGCCCGCGCCGCACTCGACCACTCCCCGGACGCCGTTGGCGAACTGGATGAACCCGGCGATGTAGTCTGGCGAGGGATGGGCGTCGGAGAGCTTGCCTCGTCCGCTGGCCTGGGCCATGACCCACTCCGCTTCCGCCTCGTTGTTGTACCAGCGCATGTAGTCGATCAGGTGGCTGAGCAGGTGCATCATCCAGCCCGTCGCGGTCCCGTAGACGGTGTGGACGCGGCCCAGCGCCCCGCTGGCGATGATTTCTCTGACCTTGCGGTAGTGGGCGCCGTAGCGGTGCTGGTGGCTCACCACCGCCTTCACGCCGCTTGAATCCAGCAGCTTCTTGATCTCCATCGCCTCGGCGCTGGAGAGCGCAATCGGCTTCTCGAACGCGATCAGCCGGGCGCCGCTCGCCACGCCGGTCTTGATCATCTCCAGTCGCAGGCTGGGCAGTGTGCAAAAGCAGAAAACGTCGGGGCGAACCGTCCGAGCCAAAGCGGCCGCATCGGGCCCGGTCAAGGGATTGCCGCACCTGGAGGCCGCCGCTTCCACGCGCGCCGGGTCGATATCGCAGATCCCGGCTACCTCGAACCGCGGATTGGCGTGGAACGCCGTGGCGTGATGGACGCCGCGCTTGCCCATCCCGACGACGAGCACCCGGTATTTGCCGGACTTCACTCCCATATGGCGCCTCCAGGTCACCTCACGCTTCGGCCTCGTCCCATTCGAGCACCCTGGCGACGACACAATCGACTTCCTCTTCGGTCAGCTCCGGGAACATCGGCAGGGAGATGCAGCAGGCCGCGTTGCGCTCGGAGTTGGGGATCGGCCCGGCGATGCGCGCCGACTTGCCCCACGGGTAGCCTTCCTGCTGGTGAATGGCGATCGGGTAGTGGCACTTTGCGTCCACGCCGTTGTCGTTGAGGAACTTCAGCAGCGGATCGCGCTGCTGCGGCCTTTTCGTCTCGATCACGTAAAGGTGAAAGACGTGGCGGGAGCCGGGGACCTCGCACGGGAGGGTGAGGTTTCGGGCCCCGGACAGCCCGGCGCAGTAACGCGCCGCCCACTTTCTCCGCAGCTCATTCCACTCGTCGATGTGCTTCAGCTTCGCGCTGAGAATGCCGGCGTGCAGGTCGTCCAGCCGGCTGTTGTAGCCCATGCTGTGGTGGGAGCGTTTCTCCGAGCCGTGATTGCGAAGCTTCCGGACGATTCGATCGACCGGATCGGCGTTGGTGATAATCGCGCCGCCGTCGCCGAACGTGCCGAGGTTCTTCTGGATGATGAAGCTGGTGCAGACGGCGTCGCTGAGCTCGCCGATTCGGAAACCGGCCCCGTGGGCGCCGATCGCCTGGGCGTTGTCCTCGATCACGTACAGCTTGTATCGGTCGGCGATCTTGCGAATCGCCTTCATGTCCGCGCACTGGCCGTAGAGATGCACCGGCACGATGGCTTTGGTCTTATCCGTAATCGCGGCTTCGATTCTCGACGGATCGATGCAGTTCGTTTGGGGATCGGAATCCACGAACACGGCGGTGGCGTTCGCAAACCAGATCGCTTCGGCGGTGGCGAAGAACGTGTTGGTCGTGGTGATGCACTCGTCGCCCGGCCCGATGCCCAGCGCCAGGAACGCCAGCCAGAGCGCGTCGGTGCCGCTGTTGACTCCGACGGCGTGCTTCATGCCAAAATAGGCGGCCAGCTCTGCCTCGAACCGCTTGAGCATTGGGCCCAGCACGTATTCCCCGCTCTCCAGGACGTGCGCGATGTTGGCGTCGATCTCGCCCTTGATGCTGTCGTATTGCCGGGCATGGCCGTAAAACGGCACTTTCATCTGGACTCTCCTTCGATATGGCCGCCGAGCCTGACGGCGCTGCCACTCCGGCGCTCGGCGCTCAGAAATTGATTTTAAGCCCGAACTGGAATTGCCGTGGGTCGAACGCGGACGTAAAGGACAGCGGCTGGGTGGGGATGCCGCGGCGGCCGACCAGCGGCCGCGGGAGGTCCTCGAGCCGGACCTCGCCGACCATGTTGTTCAGGCTTTTGAAATTCGTCCTGTTAAGAAGATTGAACCCCTCGGCGATGACCTCCATGTTCCGCCGCTCGCTGCCATTCAAGGCGAATTTCCTGGTGAGCCTCAGATCCAGCGTGAAGAAGTCGGGTCCCTTGCCGATGTTGCGGCCCGCGTACAGCGGCCGGTGGGTGTTGGAGTGGCGGTCTCCCAGGCTGTCCACGCCGGTGAGAACGTTGAACGGCCTGCCCGAGCTTGCGGCGATCACGGGCGAGAAGGTGAAGCCGCCAAGCAGGTTGTCACTCAGGGGCCGGCTGCGTCCGGGCGTCAGCGGCGATTCGAGCACGGCGCTGAAGATGATCCGGTGCGCCTGATGGAAGCTGGAAAGCGCCCGCTCGGCCTTCGCGTTGAGCTGGTCGTTCGGCTGGAAATCGGTGTTGAAATCGGTGACTTCGTCCATCGCTTTGCTCCACGTGTAGCTGGCGTTGAACGAGAGGTGACGGCTGAAGCGCCGGGCCGCCTGGAGGATCAGCACGTGGTAGAAGGAGTTGGCGGTCGATTCGAAAATGTTCCGCTGCGACAACAGCGGGTCATAGAAGCCGAAGGTCGGCGCGCCATCGGGCCGCCGCCCGGCGTAGTACAGGTTGCGGTCCAGAATTCTCACCAGATGGGCTGCCCGGTTGAAGTTGTAGCCGGCCGAGACGGCGAGCCCGCCGACCGCGCGCTCGATCTCGAGGCTCGCCTGGTGGGCGTACGGGTTCACGAAATCCGGCACGATCCCGAAAACCACTGAACCCGGCGCACTCGTCGAGGGCCGGAGATTGAACTGCGCCAGGTCCTCGAGCCGGATGGGTCGCCGCCCGATGACCCCCTGTGCGAGCAGCGTCTGGTACACGTCGGCTGAGGTCAGCGGCCGGCCGGTTTTCGGATGGACCAGCCCGGGCAGGGGGGTGATCTGAACGAAGGTCTGCGCGATCTGCTTTCCGGCCAGCGAGTCCGCGACGTTGGCCACCTGGAGGTTGATCTGCGAGTAGTACAGCCCATATCCTCCGCGGACGACCGTTCGGCTGTCCTGCTGCGGGGTCCAGGCGAAGCCGACGCGCGGCGCAATGTTGTTGCCGTCCGTGCCGACCGGTTGCGGATTCTGTTCCAGCTCGTAGCGCATCCCCAGGTTCAGCGTCAGGCCGGTCCGGAGGCGCCAGGAATCCTGGAGGAAAAAGTTGTGCCGTTTGGTCCAACCCATCCAGTTCGGGTCGCCGAAGCCCTGCTGGTAGAACTCGGGCAGGCCCAGGCTGAAGGATTGCAGGGCAGTGAGCGGGGCCTGAAGGTTGGCAATGAGCCGCGGCTGGCCCAGGGCCGCCAGGCTCGCACCCAGCGTGGTGGTGAAGTCCGGATCGTTCGTGACGCTGTTCAGCACCAGCCCCAGCGGGATCCGGCTGCCGAAGCTGAAGCGTCCGCTGAAGAACGTCTCCGACCGCACGGTGTCGCGAACGGGGTTGAGGTCAGCCCCGAACTTCACGTCGTGCCGGCTCCGGTGGGTGTTCCACGTCTGCTGAAACTGGTAGAAGCGCTCAAACGTTGTGGAGGGCAGAAAAATCTCGCGCCCGAAGAAGCCGTAGCCCGTGATGTTGATCTCCGGGCCAAAACGGTCGGTGGGCTGCACGTCGAGGCCGTTGTAGCCGAAGGAGGCGCGCGTTTCCACCACCCATCGCGGGCTCGCCAGCCAGGTGTGGTTCAGCATGGTCGTCCCGTCCAGCACGTCCAGGCTGCGGCCGCGGTTGAACGCGATCAACGCGCCAAATTGGGCGTTCTGGCTGTAGTTTTGGGACAGGTTGCTCCGCAGAAAGAAGCTGTGGTGCCCGGAGAGGCGGTGATCCAGCCGCAACGAGACCTGGTTACTGTCCTCACTGAAGGGGAAGTTGCCGCTGTTAAGGTCGAACAGCGCCACGGTGCGCGGGTTGTTCCCGGGGACCAGCGCTTGCTTCATCGCGCCGCTCACGAGCCGCAACTGCGGCGAGCCGGAGGCGTCGAAGAAGTCCACGAGCTGTTGCTGGGAGGGGGTCAGACGGCCAAAGGCCGAACGGTCTTGAAGAATCGGCACAAAGGCTGTCTCCTGCCGGTCCAGGCGCTCGAAGGCGCCGAACAGGAAGGTCTTGTCGCGAGCCAGGGGTGTGCCGATCGTGGCCCCGTATTGGCCGCGCGTGAAGGCGGACTTGCCGGGGTCGAAATAGTTGCGCGCCTGGATATCCCGGTGCCGCAGGAACCCGAAGAAGTCTCCGCGGAAGTCGTTGGTGCCCGATTTCGACACAATATTGATAACGCCGCCGAAAGCGCCGCCGAACTCCGCTGAGAAGCTGTTGCGGTTGATCTGAAACTCCTGGACGGCTTCCTGACTGATCGAGGGCCTTACCCCGCCGGAGTTGTAATAGTTCGCGATGCCGTCGATGGCGACGGCGTTGCCGCGCCCGTTGCTGCCGCCGAAGCTGAGGCCGGATTGCGGCGTCTGCACGACCCGGAAATCGGTGCCGTCCACCATGTCGTTGGTTTCCACCACGCCCGGGGCCAGCAGCGCGAAATCCAGATAGTTGCGCCGGTTGATTGGCAGCCTCCCGATGCGCATCGAGTCAATGGTGTTGGCCTGCTGGGTGCGGGCCGGATCCACCACCGGCGGCTCGGCGGAGACGTTCACCTCGGTGGCCACCGGGCCGACCTCCAATTGCGTGCGGAGGATCAGGTTGTCGCCCACCCGTACCTCAACCCCCTCCAGCACCGTGGTGGTGAAGCCTGGCGCCTCGAATCGCATCCGGTAGGTGCCGGGTGGCAACAGCGGCAGGCTGTAAGTGCCGTCTGATTCACTCTGTGCCGTTCGGGTGATCCCGCGGTTCGCGTCCGAAGCGGACACCTTTGCTTGCGCCAGAACGCCGCCCGACGCATCCACGACCGTGCCCTTGACGTCCCCGGAACTGATCTGTGCCTGACCGTAGAGCAGGGCCGTCAGGAAACTGGAAATCCACAGCGCGCGCCAATACTTCATCCGGAAGCTCCCTCCTCGGGGAAATGGGAGATTATACTATCACTGCGGGATTGGGGAAACCGTTATGAGAAGAATTTCTGCGGTACTATTACTCCTCAGCTTGCCGGCCGCCGGCACCGCGGCCGCGGCGAAACCGGCCTCGGCTGACTTCAAGGCGGGTGTGGCGCGGCTGAAGATCACCCCGGAGAAGCCCATCTGGATGTCCGGCTACGCCAGCCGGAACCGGCCGTCCGAAGGCGTGACCCAGGACCTGTGGCTCAAAGCGCTGGCCTTTGAAGATCGCAAGGGGAACCGCCTGGTGGTTGTCACGGCGGACCTGATCGGCTTCCCTCGTACCATCACGGACGTAGCCGCCGCCCGCATCCAGAAGCAGCACGGGCTGGAGCGGGCCCGCCTGGTCCTGAATGCTTCGCACACGCACACCGGCCCGGTCGTGCGGCCCAACCTGGCAGCGATGTACGACCTGGACGCCGAAAACAGCCGGCGACTGGAGGAGTACGGGCAAAAGCTCACCGAGGACCTGGTCGGCGTCATTGGCGCGGCACTCGGCGACCTCCGACCCGCCCAGCTCTGGTATGGCCAGGGCCGGGCCGCCTTCGCCGTGAACCGGCGCGAGCTCACCCTGAAGGGAATGCGCATCGGAGTCAACCCGGCCGGGCCCACCGACCCCGACGTGCCCGTTCTGAAGGTGACGGCGCCCGACGGCTCCCTCCGCGCGGTGCTCTTCGGATACGCCTGCCACAATACCACCCTGACCGGCGAGTTCTACAAGATCAGCGGCGACTATGCCGGCTTTGCCCAGGATGAGGTCGAGAAGGCCCATCCGGGCGCCACCGCCCTGTTCATGCAGCTTTGCGGAGCTGATCAGAACCCCAACCCGCGGAGCAAGCTGGAACTGGCCGAGCAGCACGGCATAACGCTGGCGGCCGAAGTCCGCCGCGTGCTGTCCGGCCGGCTGGAGCCGCTGCGGCCCCCGATCCGCGCCGCTTTCCAGACCGTCGAGCTCGCGTTTGCGCCGCACAGCCGGGAGATGTTCGAGCAGCGGCTGAAGGACCCCAACCCTGCCCGCGTCCGCCACGCTAGGCTGATGCTGCGCGCTTACGACGAGCGCCGTCCCATCCGCCGCACCCCGTATCCGGTGCAGGCCGTGCGCTTCGGCAAGGACTTGACGCTGGTCACTCTGGGCGGCGAGGTTGTCATCGATTATCCGTTGCGCGTCAAGCGCGAGTACGGCGCGCGGGAGCCGGTCATTGTGGCCGGCTACACCAATGACGTGATGTGCTATATCCCCTCCCGGCGCGTCCTCAAGGAGGGCGGCTACGAGGCGGTGGACAGCATGATTTACTACGGCATGCCCGGGCCGTTCAGCGAAGATGTCGAAGAGACCGTCTTCGCCGCCATCCACAACGTCATGAAGAGGGTGGGGAGGCAGGTCCGGCCGTAGCCGGCCCTACGCGAGCCGGAACTCCTCGCCGATCCGGGCCGTGGCGATCCGCCGCGCCTGGCTGCCGGCGGCTTCGCGGAAGCGCTGGATGGGCTCCTCGACTGGCTCGCGGCTCAGCGCAAAGGTCTGGTGGTGGATCGGGATGAAGAACTCCGCGCCGGCCTCGTTCCCCATGCGCCAGGCCTGCTCCGGCGTGCAGTGGTACCGGATCCAGGGATTGTAGGCGCCGATCGGCAGGATCGCCAGGTCGAAAGGCCGCGAGCCCCGCACCTTGCGGAACAGGTGCGTGTTCGCGGTGTCGCCGGCGAACAGGACCCGGTAGCGGCCGGCTTCGAGGATGTAACCGTTGTAGCCACGGTGCGTGTCGGTCCGCAACCGCGCTCCCCGGTGGTTCACCTCGATGGCGCGGCAAGAGAGCGGGCCAAGCCGGACCGTTTCGTCCCAGCCCAGTTCCCTCACGTAACCGTAACGCTCGGGCCGGATCAGGTCGCTGGTGTGACGTGCGAGCACCACCGCGGACTTGCGCCTCTCCAGCTTTCGCAACGAGGGCACATCCAGGTGGTCCATGTGGGCGTGCGAAAGCAGAATCAGATCGACGTGTGGCAGGCGCCGCAGATTGATTGCGGGGGCGACCAGCCGCTTGGGCCCCAGGGTCAGCAGACCAAGGTTGATGCCCGCCCGATCGCTGAACACGGGATCGGTAAGGATCGTAAACCCGTCTACTTTCAGGAGCACCGTGGCGTGGCCCAACCACGCGGCGTGCAGGCCGCGGTCCGGCCAGTGCTCCGGCTTGGGAGACACCGGCGGAGGCAGAATCGGCCGCCCTACCTCGCGGGCGTACTGGCGCCAGAACGCCGGCGCTCTCTGGTAGGCGTACGTGCCCACTCCGGCCAGCCCCGCCACTCCTGCCCCGCCGATCAGGGTGCGGCGAGGCCAACGCTTCGTCCCGGTTTGTGCCACTTCGATCATTATAATTTCCAGTGACTTGGCCCCTTCAGCGGCTGACAACTCACGAACCGAAACCGAAGCGCTCCTGCTTCCAGGGGTCGCCGTGCATGTGATATCCGTTCTTCTCCCAAAAACCTGCCCGGTCACGAGCCATGAGTTCCACGCCCGCCACCCACTTGGCGCTTTTCCAGGCGTAGAGCTCCGGTACGACCAGGCGGGCCGGACCGCCATGCTCGGGGGCAAGCGGCTCCCCGTCGTGCGCGAGAGCGATCAAGGCGTCGTCGGCCAGAAAGTCTTCCAGCGGCAGGTTGGTGGTCCAGCCGGAATCATAGGCGTGGACCAGGACGAACCGGGCGCCCGGGAGCGCGCCGCCGCAGCGCGCCAGCAGCTCTCGCGTGGAGATCCCCTCCCACAGGTTCCCCAGCCTGGACCAGCGAGT